>Ga0307474_10003126_pt1 | contig 11942 bp, 11 predicted proteins | sample atmos_gasesECM1C_2_FD_203312 | JGI IMG/M metagenome (GOLD analysis project Ga0307474, IMG submission 203312) | Hardwood forest soil microbial communities from Morgan-Monroe State Forest, Indiana, United States - atmos_gasesECM1C_05 | ecosystem: Environmental > Terrestrial > Soil > Temperate... | reverse complement strand
ATGTGAACGTCGATGTCGATAGCGATGAAGTACGGTCAGTTGACAGGAGTGAAGTACGCGCCGGCTACGGCGACGATAATCCTAAGACGAAGTGAGATTTGATCTCGACCAATGAGCGCCGATTCGCTTATCAAACTCATTACGCTAGAGGACCCGTTCCGTCGTCCGACGGAACGGGGTTCTGGAGGCTAGCGTACAGACAGCAGCCATTAAAAGAGTAGAAGTCCGATGTGGGTCTTAATACACCTAAGACGGGTGCCGAGGTACTGGACGAAATAGAGCGGATTCAGCAAGAGCTGTTTTCGCTTCAAAAGGCGGTGGAGAAAATTGACAAGGCCGACGCTGCCAGCGGGGCGACAAGCGGAAAAAGAAATACGGTAATATCCCACCGCTGACCCAAATAAATCTCTCATTGCCGCAAGAGAGGCCCTGACTCGTCCACACCTCCACAACTGGTCACACGAATCTAACCTGACCGGCTGCTAAAAACTCATTTCGATGACCGAATGCCCCCCGCCGGCTAAAGCCGCTGTCAATTTTGCAGCACTTATGGAGCAGTTCGAAGCCGCGCCGTTTCAAAAGCGGGTGGTAGTCCGAGTTTCTCAGGCAGCTTGCTAGCTGCTACCACCTTTACCAACTTCCGTGGGTTCAACGTCTGCGTGAGTTTCATGTAGCTGCCCATGGTCTGCGTCAGCTGTGCATCCACCTCGTCCGCGATTGTCATGACATCCGGCAGCAGCAAACTGAAGTCCAGAGCATTCATATTGTCCTTCAGCGTCTCAAACAGCGTGACCTGAAGGATGCGGGATTCATGTACCAGCATCTCAGGAGTGTAGCCTTGCGCGTGTCGTAGCTCACCATGCAGCACGGCGGCGGTGGAGAAGCTAGCGACGGAATCCCCCGGCGATCCCGTAATAGGCCGGTTCAGGCGGCGAACGAGGTCTTCAATCAGCTTGGGAAGGTGGCCGGTGCGGTCTTCGTCTTTAAGGTCAAGGTGGTTCAGTTCAGGAGTCTGCTTCGCCCCCGCCAACCAGTTTCTAACGACGACCTCAGAACAGCGTTCGAGTATCACGCTCACGCTCTGCTTTGGAGGTGGAGGAGATCTTTGAATCAGGAGTCTTTCTCGGACGAGCTCCGCAAGCTGCTTCACTTCGACAGGCTTCACCACGATTTCGTCGGCCTCAAAAATGATCGCTTCCTTTGCACTTTTCACATCCGGGAAGGCGCTCAGGAGCATGGTTAGGGCGGCTGGTTGGGAGTGCCGCATCGCAGAAATTACTCTAAGGCCATCACCCGCGTTGGGCATGTGCAAGTCCGTGATAAGCACCTGAAAGATCTGTACGGCGATGCATTTCAGAGCTTCAGTGACCCCGCCGACTGCGACTACCTCGAAGCCATTCTTTTCGAGCAATGCCCTCATCGCTCCCAATACAACGGCATCGTCATCGACCAAGAGAACTCTTTGAACGGGCTGCCCTTCGATCAAAACCATTTAGAACACCTCATTGAGCCCACTTTAGTCCTGGAGTGGTCTCACGAATGGTCAATAACGCACGCAAACGTGTTGACTGCAAATTTTCGAGGCAAGCTTCGGGGCCAGGAGTTTTGAAAGTTAGGGTCTAAGTGAACGCCATCCGAGCTGTTTCGTAAAAGCACGGACGGACTGCTCCAGTTCCATGGACAGCGTGTCCGACATCTTCGTGATATCTGCGACCAGATTACCCAAGTCAATCACGAGAAAGTTTTGCCTGATGCATTCGGAAACTACATCTTGGAGCAAGCGCGTCTCCAGGATCAGCATGGGAACCGTATAGCGCTGATGGTAGCGGAGAGTGCCATGCTGATCGGCGGCCTTCTGGCGCTGCAAACTGACGAATCCATTGCGCGCGTGGATTATGGCTTCGTCGAGCAATCCCGGTACGTGATCGATTCTGTCAGCGTCGGATAGCTCGAGGCGCCTCAGATCATCGTTCGCCATTACCTGCTGAAGCCAGTGGGCGATCACTCCATCTTTTTTTTCTTCGATCACGTCAGGCACCCTCTTGGTTTTGTGGAGGTGAAGCCGCGCCTGACCCTGGACCAGACCAGTTCTGATTTTCTCGACAAGTTCCTTAATGGGTGTGCCCTTGATCAGATAATCGTTGACGTGCTGACGCATAGCTTCGAGAGCGGTTTCGAATGCGGGGTATCCGGTGAGAATAAAGGTCAGCGCATCGGGATGCGTTCTCCGCATCGCGCTGACAACGACGAAGCCATCGGCGGGATGCCCGATTTTGAGGTCGGAGATTAGAACATCAAAGCGAGATTGCGAAATCAGTGCCAGTGCTTCTGGAACGGTTCCCACGGCGGTGACGGTGAAACCTTCGTTCTCAAGGACGCGACGGAGCATCGTCCTAATCGTTTCTTCGTCGTCAACCACCAGGACAGTTGAGGCGTCGGACATCCCTTCTCTCTTTCCCTTACAGGACAATTGTCCGTGGATGCCTTGCCGCGCCGAAATGGCCGCAAAGCCGGTATTAAATTCGGCGACTAACCTGCAATAGATGCGCGGAATGCGGCGGGGTTTGGCTGTGGCTTTAATTGCGTGAGTTGCATTTACATCGCTGTACAGTGCAGGCCGGAAATTTGTGGATTGTGGAACGGGCGAGTACGCTCTGAGGTCTTCTTGACAACGATTATTAGCGGAAACTGTGACAATCCCCGCAGATGAGGAAATACGGGTTTTGCTGTATGGATTCCAGATGCCGGTTCCAAGTAGCTTGCATTCAACGGTCGCATTTGATCTTCGAGGGTAGTCGTTGGTTGGCGTCCAGTATGCGAGCGGACCCTCACGATCCACTTCTCGGCCGCCTCTTCGTTGCGAGTCCCGGGTCGCGCGTCCAGGATGACGGTTTGCGTCAACTTCGCGCGTGTGCTCAAGAATGTAGATAAGCGAACTTCACGCCCGCTGCGACGAACGATAGGGATTAATCTGCAACCAGATTGTGGTCCCTCAAGACCGGTGTGAATTATGGATGGCCCCAACGTTGAGGAACTCCGTGATGAACTCGAGCGGCTGATGCGCGAGCATATTGACAGTATGGCGAAACAGACTTTCCTGGGGATTAGTCCGGAAGACTTACGCCAAGAAAAGGAGCGAATGAAACGCATCCGCGAAGTAAGCGCCGATTTTCTGGAAGCTTTGAAAAGGCTTCCTCCGTAGTTTTCTGGCATGGCGGGAATTTTTTAAATGGCCTGCCAACTTGGGTTTTGTTTAGCAGAATAGCGCTAATTAACTCTTTGTCTTGAAAGGAAAGCTTATGCCGGAAAAGCCGAGCGTAACACTGCCGGGAACCGTGGAGAAAATCATCAAGCCTTCGCAGCCAGATCAACCGGAGAAGGCACAGATTGCCATTGAAGGGGCAGATGATCTTTACCGGGAGATCCGCATTGAGAACTCACTTACTGCCGGAAATGGCGATCAGGTACGCCTCGAGAAGGGCGCTGAAGTTGACGTTACGGTAGAAGTCGATCCAGAAACAAAAAATATCGCGCAAATAAAGGAAATATGATTTTCGCGTGGGTGCGGTAAGTCCGCTGGAGTTGGCTTGCCTGGGGGAGGCCCTTGGACAGTAAAAGTGGTCCTTTTATGGCGGACCGAGCACAGATGCGACTGAATGTGTTCCTCCCCCAGATACACATTCGGGACAGGAGGCTCGGTCACGAACTCGACGATGATATGCCTACTGTACGAACAGTCAAGTAAAATCTGCTTGTCCTCACGCCTATTCCCTAAAACCTGCGGAGGGTAGGCTAGGTCACCGATTCATGTCTGAATTCGAGCGGCTTGCGCTGGGGTAAGCTAACGACTTTAGGATTGCTCTACCTGGCCGATTTCTGAGGAACTGAAGGTTCAGCGGGTTTGGATGTGAAGTAGCGCACGGTAACGTCGTCTCTGATGTATCCGACTTTTCGCTCGCCGACCGGGCGCCGCGGGGCAGAGGTGTCCGTGAAATAGCGCAACGTAACGTCATCTCTGACGTAATCAACTTCATTCTTTCCCACGCGCACGCGCTTAAAGGTGCTCTTGGCAGCCCCGCTCTGTTTCGAGGGAACTGGCGAGGGCTGGATTTTGGATCCGCTGGCCGGGATCGCTTTCGCAGGCTGGAACGGTACTGGTTGCTCGAAGGCAGGCGAGCCCGGTAGGGCCGAGGCCCCCAAGTGGGATCCAAAACCGTGGCCGCCGTAGGCGATCCAGCAAATTATCAGGACCACGGTCGCGCATGCGGCCAAGGCTACCTCCCAGCGTTTGTGCCAGGGAACAAGCCGCGCTCGCTGCGAAGGGATTCTAGCCAGTAGAGCTGGCCGCCGGGGAGCTGCCACTTCCCTTGGTCCAGCCAGTGCGGCTGCACCATGCTGGTAGGCCGGATGCTTACTTACCGAGACCACCACAGGTCCAGTGCCATTGGGAAATTTCTTCTTCTGACTAATCTGCTCGACCGCCTGCGGATTGGCCGGCAATTCCGCGGCGACGGTTTTTTCCCGTTGCGCCTGGGCGGCGCGAGATATGGCCTCCTCAATCAATCCGGCCATCAATCGATACGCGCGTACTTCATGATCCTGGAAGGCGTGCGGTTCGCTAAAAAAAACCTCGAGCAGGCCGGCCACATTGCGGTCGTTGAAAATCAGCAAAATCAGCAGGGATTTAGCCCCGAACTGACGGCAGATCGCCGCTTCAATGCGGTTGTCAGTCTCGGCATTCTCAACCCGGAGCATCTCGCGGCTCGCCTGGATATCGGCTGAGACAGTCAGAGATGCCATTGCATGCCGTCCTATAAAAGTGGAGGCTCCTCCGCTTCCAGCCTGATAAACCAGACGATTTCCTTTGAGCAGGCCGATGGCAACGCCGGTTGCATGGGCCACGTTGCGTGCGCGGTCAACGATCAAATGCATCACCCCAGCGGCGTCAAGCTCACCTTTTGCAATCAAGCCTTGGAGTTCGACAATGGCGGAGAGCGATTGTCGATCCACGCGACTCTGCTGCACAGCAAATGCATTGGCCAGAAGTTGCTGGAAAGATTCGCGATCGAGGGTGGGACGGCGACTCATGCTCGGGACGCTACTTTCTGCGGCTGCACTGCTGGGTGGGCGAGCGGGCCGAACCAGTTTCGCGGACCAACAACGGCAGTTTCTCACCGGGCGGATGCACTGTCAATAGCAACCAGGCTGAATGCGATTCGATTCTCATCCGCAGCCCATTTTTTTGCATTGAACTGCACGCGGTAGCTTGTAACGTGCGCTTGCGAACATTCCAGTGTCAGTCGCACGCCCGCAATCGGGCTGTGCAAATCAAATGCCGCTCCGAGGTGTTCTCCTCTCTTAAAGTTCTGTAGCAAATCAGGTCGCGCTTTAAGCTCTGGCAATACGAAAATTAGAATGCTGAGGGTAAAAACGGGCCGTCCGAGGACGGCCCTATTTACGGCAGCGTGGCTAGAACACTTCTCGAACGCTTCGGTTGATCAGGCCGATCGAGCTGTTGGCAGCCTCGCCTGCAGCATATGTGAAGGTAACGGACTGATCGGCCAAACTGATTTGCTCCGATGCCAACACGGTGGTGCTGCCGGCAGCGACAACCTCTACCAGATAAGTGCCTTCCGGCAGGTTGGCCGCCTGCTGCTTGCCCGGACTCGCCGTCACCGTGAACGTCTTAGGATTCTTTACGAACAACTGAGTGAGCGTCGCTTTCAGTGCGGGAGCATCGGATGCTTGAACCAATACAAATCGCGCATTGCCCGGCGTTACGGGTGAGAGGTTATCGGTGAACTGCAGCAGTGTGGGCTGACCGCTGCCGATTGCGGCTACGACGCTGACACTGGCTCCGCCTACGAGAGTCACTTTCGAGTCGAGGATCGGGGGATTGGTGCAAGGTGCCAGCGTATTGGCGTTGCTGATCTGCACTTCATACGTTCCGGGCGAAAAACTGAGCGGGCCGCTGGTATTCGCGAAGGTCAGTCCGCGCGGCATGCAGGACTCACCGGCTATCAAAACGTCGACCGGAAATCCAGGGTTCAGATTGTCGGAAATATCGCGTCCCGGAATGCCGTGCACGATGTAGAGGTAAGCGTCATCGGCGGCGAAGCCGTATGCGGCCAGAACAAAGCACAGGGCGGCAAGTTGCAAAACGACACGTGTGCGCAGTTTCATAAGTCTCCTTAAAGTTGTGAAGGTTTGGCGCTGATTTGGATGAACTGCTCAAGCACGCAGAGCACGTGAGAGCGGTTCACGATTCACTGCTGAGATCTCAACCGGGAAGCGGTCTAGCTTCGTTTGACTCAAACCCACGACACTGCGGGAAGTTGTTTTGAGGTCAAAAATTAATCGGGCGAGGGTTTGCCAGAGCTTCACTGCTGATCGAAAAGTTCGGTGCGGTCAATGCGTTCGCCTTTGAAAACGACCAGCGAGATTCGTTCCGTGGCGGTGATGTCCTCGAGGGGATTTCCGTCGACAATGAGGAGATCGGCGTCATTGCCGCGACGAATGGATCCGACTCGGTCCTCCAGCTTGAGGAGACGGGCGGCGTTTGAGGTTGCGGCTTGCAAGGCAACGGCTGACGGAATGCCGGCGCGCACCCAGAGTTGAAGTTCGTGCTGCACGCTGGGGCCGTGGAATACGAGATAGTTCCCTGCATCACTGCCGGCGACGAGCGATACTCCGAGGGCGTGCGCGCGCTTGAGGTTATCGATGGCGATAGACATGTCCATGGGATATTGGGCGAGGGCTTTCCGCTTGGGTTCGGTCGGGGCAGCGGCGATAGCGTCTTCAGTGCCCTGCAGGAGTTCGGGCGGGCCGACTTGTTGCACGAGGGATCGTTTGAGCAGATCGGTTTTGCCCGCGGCGAAATCTTTGAAAGCTTCTCCGACACTCAGAGTTGGATCGTAAAAGGTTCCCTGCTGGGCCATTTGTACGAACAGCTCGTCGGGGATTTTTTCGCGGAAAGAGCCGTGCTCGATGGAATTGGCTTTGGCTTGCACGGCATCGGTGACATCTCGTGCGTCTCCGGTATGAACCGCGAGTGGCAAAGAATCTGTGTGGGCTTGCTGAGCGACGGCGTCAAATAATCCAGTGTCGAGGCGGTTGAAGACGCGGCTGCCGGCGCCGGCATCGAGGATCGCTTTAATACAATCCACGCCCTGTTTTCTCAGCGCATCAACTTGCTGACCGGCTTCGTCCGCCGACGCAGGAACGCGCGTGAATTGCTTGTTCAGACTGTCGCGAGCGGGGGCCGGAAGATTTCGAAAGTATTCGGTACCGTGGCCGCCGGGAGCGGTGAACAGCGGCCCGCAGGTAAATAAATCCGAGGCCAGGATTTCGCCACTGGTCACGGCAGAACGGAGTTTAAGAACTCCGTCCAGAACATCTCCGACGCTTCTCACGGTAGTGACGCCACTATAAAGGTATGCAGCCAGATTGCGGCGCATGGCCTTTTCGGGGTCGTACTTGCTCATGTCGGAATAAAAGCCGGCTGGTCCTCCGAGATGAATGTGAACATCAATGAGGCCGGGAAGGATGGTTTTGCCGGCGGCTTCGACGGTTTCGGCGTTAATGGTTTTGGGATCGGGGCCAGCGCCTTCGTAGACTGCGGCGATCTTGCCGCTGCGAACTAACACGGAACCATTTTCGATCACCTGGCCGTCGCCGACGAAGACGCGAGCGCCGCGAATCAATAAAGTTTCGCTGCGAGCGAGTTGGCGGTTCAGAATTTTAGTTTTCGCGATTCCGGTGCGAGCGTGCATCTGCCAGGAGCCGAGCAACAAAAAAGGGGTGAGCACGGCAGCCAGCCACAACTTTGCGGATGCACGAATCTTTTCTTCCTTCTCCCAGCGGAACAGTTTGTAAGAAATGAAGAGTCCAACGAATGAGGTTAACAGCAGCGCCAGCGCGGGTTGGATGTTCGCGGCTATGCCTTCATTGCGCAGCAGCATGCCTTGTATGCCGGTGACCATATAGGTTGCGGGCACAAATTGGGTTACGGCCAGCAGCCACGACGGAAACATGGCTAACGGGAAAGTGGCGCCACTCAAGAACAACATGGGCAAGTAGATCAACTGGACGAGGAGTTGGCTTTCCTGCATCGAGTTGACGACAGAAGCGAGGATCAAACCGATGGCGCGGAAGCCGCAGATGGCGATGGTGGTGAATAACAGAATCGAAGGCATCGACTGCGGCCAGGGCATGCCGTACAAAAAATGTGCCAGGGCAAAGATGAGAAGCACGTTCGGCATGTAGAGGATCCAGCCGGTCACGACCGAGGCGACCAGCAAGGGCGCGGGCGAAATGGGCGTAACTTTGTAGCGCCGCAGGATGTTGGCTTCGCGTTCCTGTACGGCGCGAATGCCGGCGCCGAACAGCCCGTTGCCGAGTATGCCAATGATGAGCACCATGGAGATGACAATAGTCATGGCGGCGCCGCGCTCGGCATGCATGGCCTGGCCGAAGATGAAAAAGAAGATAAGTGGAAAAAGGTAGTTGAAGAAGATGACAGACTTCTGCCGGAGAGCCAGCTTGAGGTCGAGCGTGATGAGGGCTTTGTAGGATTTCATTCTAGGCGTTCGTTTCGGCTTTCATTCGCGCAGGCTTTTACCTGTGAGCTCGATGAAGACATCTTCGAGGCTGGGTTGCTTGAGACTGACGTCAGTCAGTTCGAGTCCCTGCTGATCGATCCATTTGACCAAATCGACGAGTGTGGCCGCGGGACGGCGTGAGTTGACGGTCAGGGTGCGGCTGCTGGGATCGAGCGAGCTTTGTATTGCCTCCGCCCAGGTGGGGCGGTTTCGGGGAAACGGAGTCGCGCAGGTGACGACGATGCTCGACGCGTTGCGGCTCTGTTGTTGCAGGCGCGCGGGTGTGTCGAGGGCGATGATGCGGCCTTCGTCGACGATCGCGACGCGGTCACACAGGCGTTCGGCCTCTTCAATGTAGTGCGTGGTCATCAGAATGGTGCGATGTTCGCGCTTGAGTTCCTCGAGCAAAGAATGGATTTCCACTCGCACCTGTGGGTCGAGGCCGGTGGTGGGCTCGTCGAGAAAGATCAGTTGCGGATCGTTAATCAGAGCCAGGGCCAGAGCGAGGCGTTGTTTCTGGCCGCCAGAAAGTGTGCCGTAAAAAGCATCGCGTTTTTCTTCAAGCTGCAGTCGTTGCAGCAACTTGTTCAAGTCCACGTGGCGGGTGTAGAAGGACGCAAAGACCTGCATGGCTTCGCGGACGCGGATCTTCTCCGGAAGATTGGTGGCCTGCAGGCATACGCCGATGCGATCCTTGAGTTGCTCGCGCTGGCGATCGGGGTCGAAGCCCAGCACGGTGACTTCGCCTCCGGTGCGGGGACGAAGGCCCTCCAGAATTTCTACGGTTGTGGTTTTGCCGGCGCCGTTCGGTCCCAGCAATCCGAACACTTCTCCGGACTGGATGGTGAAGTCGACTCCTTTCACGGCGTGGACATCGCCGTAAGACTTCTTGAGAGATTGCACTGAGATCGCTGGCGAGGCGGTATTCATCGCGGAAACTCAGCCTAAACCGAGAAGGAGGCGGGAGTCAAAAATCACGATGAGGCCGCAAGGGACACCGAGAAGGGCACAGTACTTCGGTGTCTGGTTAGTTACTGGGAGGGGGTCCACGCAGTGTGTTTTCTGGTAACCTTGATTTAGCCCTGTTGTTTTTCGTGTCTTGGCACAGCTTTTTTCATCTACGGAGAAGGTTTTCCGGAGCTCGGGTCCGCGCGCACCATGCCTAACGCCATTGCACAGGAAGTGTCTCTATTATCTTCGTCGAAACACGGACTGGGTTACCTCACGCCTAACGACTGGACTTTGCTTGTCGATAAGGCCAGCCGGATCAACTTTCGGAAGGGCCAGACGTTGCTCCAGAGAGGTAAGAAGTCCAATGGCGTTTATCTGCTTGTGAAAGGCGCGGCTCGGGTGCAGATTCTCTCCCATTCGACATCTCCTGAAATCGGCGTGGGCGAGATTTGTGGGGAGATGTCGTTTCTGGATGACGTCCCAGCGAGCGCCAATGTAATTGCGCAGCAAGACGTGGAAGCTTTTTTTCTGGACCGGCCCACGCTGGAGAAGCTTTTTGAGCTCTTCCCTCATCTCGCGTCGCGCTTCTACAGGTCTCTGGCCACCAATCTGTCGCATCGCCTGCGGGAGTGGATCGAACCGAAGCTAGATCGCTGATAAAACAGCCGCTGGCGGCGATCAATCGCCTGTTACCGACACTTGACGCATCGTTGTCTTGCACCCTGATTGTTTTTTAGCCCATTTGCCGGTGTACAAGTCTTCGGCAATCTGTTCCGGGTCGTCCACGTCCGTATCCATTCGGACAGTATCAGTCAACAAGTACAAGACTGCAAAAGGCATCCCTATGCCGGACACGCAGAGCACCCAAAACCACAACCAACTCCCCATAAACCTGTAACGAACGATTTTGGACATGCGACTCCTCTCGGCTATTGAAGGGGACCGAGACGAATCTACCAGAAACTCCGGTTGCCGCCTCAGATCTTAATTTTCTGCTTGCTTCGGGCAGTGATGCGGCGGAATAGTGACGTGTCGCGATACTTTGCAAAAAATCGCGCCTGCGCTCATTCAAGCAAATGACCACGTCGCAGACACGATTGAGAACCTCACCAACCGTGGCGCTCGTCAACCGTGTAGTTCCTCTGACGTTTCCGGATCGAGCGAAGGAATAGAAAAGGCCCCTCGGGGGATCAAGTCCGCGACCTTGGCTATGGACGGCCCGGCTGAAGCCGAGCCCTTTCAAAGCCGAGTCACGGACAGATTACAGGCGGGAGTGACAAGCGGATAGACGCGCGTCATTGCGGACGATAGGCTGAGCGACAAGCGGAATTTCCCCGCAACTCTGTGGGCGTGGCTGTCTTAGCCATTTGCAGGAATTCGATCTAGCGCAATTCTTCCATCGCCGCTTCGAGCGCTTCCCTGCCCGGACGCGTTATCGATTCCGGAAGCGTAGCCAGCGGCTGATCGACCATGTTCAGCATAGCGAGAAAGCTGGGAGCTTTCGTGTTCACGTAAAAGATTCCGGTCAAAACTTCGCCTTTGTCGTGAGCTTCGCTCAGGCGGGTCATGGCTGCGATGCGGTTGGTGGGATCGTAATCTTCTTCCAGTTTGCGCAGTTGCAAGTGCGAGCCATCGTGCATGGTGACGCTGACGGTTGTTCCGGGATCGTATTCGACGTCGATTTCTTCGAAATGCGGAACGAAGCTCATCTCCTGCAGGGTCTCTTCGTGATCCTTCACGTACTTGTACGACTTGGTCGAGCCCTCATGGTCGTTGAAGGTAACGCATGGGGAAACCACGTCAAGCATGACCGTGCCCTGGTGAGCGATCGCGGCTTTCAACATGGTGCTCAACTGGCGCTTGTCGCCCGAGAAGGAGCGGCCGACAAATGTTGCTCCCAGTTCAATAGCGAGTCCGCAGGTGTCGATCGGCGGAAGATCGTTGATCACTCCTGATTTCAGTTTTGAACCTAGATCGGCGGTGGCAGAGAACTGGCCTTTGGTGAGGCCGTACACGCCGTTGTCCTCGATGATGTAGATCATGGGGAGATTGCGGCGCATGAGATGAACGAACTGGCCGATGCCGATGGAAGCAGTGTCACCATCACCGCTGACGCCGAGCGCAATCAGATTGCGATTCGCGAGCATCGCGCCGGTGGCGACCGAGGGCATGCGCCCATGGACAGAATTGAAACTGTGCGAACGGTTCATGAAGTACGCGGGGCTCTTGGAAGAGCAACCAATACCGCTCAATTTGGCGACGCGCTCAGGCTGGACGCCCATGTCGTACATGGCTTCGACAATGCGCTCGGAGATCGCATTGTGGCCGCAACCGGCGCACAGCGTGGTCTTTCCGCCCTTGTAATCGATGACGCTGAGGCCGATGCGGTTG
>Ga0307474_10003125_pt1 | contig 11943 bp, 8 predicted proteins | sample atmos_gasesECM1C_2_FD_203312 | JGI IMG/M metagenome (GOLD analysis project Ga0307474, IMG submission 203312) | Hardwood forest soil microbial communities from Morgan-Monroe State Forest, Indiana, United States - atmos_gasesECM1C_05 | ecosystem: Environmental > Terrestrial > Soil > Temperate... | reverse complement strand
TTCGGCAGCCGACGCGGGCAAGAAGGCATTCGTCGTCAACCGCATCGGCGACTTTGGATTCCTCATCGGAATGTTCCTGCTGCTGAGCACCTTTGGGACCCTCACGTTCAGCGAGATTGGCGCAAGGCTCGCAGCCGGCCCGGGCATGCAGGGCGGGGTGGTCACCGCGATTGCCTTGTGCCTGCTGCTGGGCGCGACGGGCAAAAGTGCGCAGCTTCCGCTTTACGTCTGGCTGCCCGACGCCATGGAAGGCCCCACCCCTGTTTCCGCCCTGATTCACGCGGCCACCATGGTCACGGCCGGCGTCTACATGATCGCGCGCACGCACGCCCTCTACGACCGCTCGCCATTCGCGCTGCTGGTCGTGGCGATCGTCGGCGCAGCCACTGCTTTGTTCTCCGCGACCATCGCGTTGGTGCAAACCGACATCAAGCGCGTGCTCGCCTACTCCACCGTCTCGCAGCTCGGCTACATGTTTTTGGGATGCGGTGTGGCGGCGTACTCCGCCGGCATCTTCCACCTCATGACGCACGCCTTCTTCAAGGCGCTGCTCTTCCTCGGAGCAGGCTCGGTCATTCACGGCTTAGGCGGCGAGCAGGACCTGCGCAAAATGGGCGGCCTGCGCAAGCACATGCCCATCACATTCTGGACCATGACTGTGGGGGTAGTCGCCATCGCCGGAATCCCACCGCTCGCCGCATTCTTCTCCAAGGACGCGATTCTATTCGCGGCCTATCAGCAAGGAACCAGCGGCAAGATCTTCTGGTTGGTTGGCCTGCTCACGGCCGGGCTCACCGCCTTCTACATGTTCCGACTCTGGTACCTCGCGTTCATGGGTGAAAGCCGGGCTGACCTGCATCCGGATCACCTTGCGCCAGTTCACGCCCGCTCCGACACCAAGTTGACCCTGGAGGCCGAGCACACCCCGCACGAGAGCCCTTGGTCGATGCTTGGTCCGCTGGTCATTCTGGCGGTTTTATCTATTTGCGGAGGCTGGATCGGCGCCGGTCGCTTCGGAGCTTTTCTCGCTCCCGCGGTCGGCGCAACCACTGCCGAGGCCGCCAATAACAGTCTTGAATGGGCTCTGACAGGGCTCGCCGTACTCCTGGCACTGCTCGGCTGGTTTGTGGCCCACCGGCTCTATCGCAACAACAAGGGTCAGGAACCTCTCGCTTCCCTCTCGGCACCCTACGCAGTGCTCTCCCACAAGTACTGGGTCGACGAGATCTACGGGGCGCTGATCGTCAAGCCCATCCTCGCCATCTCTCGCTTTGTCCTCGAGTGGATCGTCGAGTTTGCGATACTTGGCGGCGCGGCCTGGCTGCTGGCCGGCACGGCGAGCTTTGGCGGAGCGCTGCTGCAGCGTTGGCAATCGGGCAATCTGCGCTCCTACGCGGCCTGGCTCGCGGCCGGCGCCGCTGCTCTGTTGCTCTTTGCGCTGGTGCCGTGGACGACGGTGCTCGCAGACATTGGTATTCACCTGGACGCGGCGGGGCACTGAGACGATGAGCGGACTGAACGAAACGATTCTTACGTGGATCCTGCTGGTGCCCCTTATCGGCGCGGTCGTGATCGCCATGCTTCCCGATCGCGGCAAGCTGCCCGCATGGCTTGCCCTCGTCACAGCGCTCGTGAGCTTCGGACTCACCCTGCATCTGCCCGCGCACTTCATCGTCGGGCAGCCGGGATTTCAATGCGAGATCAACAAGCCGTGGATCGAGAACCCGGCGATCTTCTATCACGTCGGTGTCGACGGCCTCAGCCTCTGGATGGTGGTGCTCACCGGGCTTCTGGCTCCTATCGGCGTGCTGGCAAGCTGGAACGCGATCGAGGAACGTCGCAAGATCTTCTACTCGCTCTTCCTTGTCCAGCAGACTGCCATGTTCGGCGTCTTTGTCTCGCTGGACCTGATGGTCTACTACGGCTTCTGGGAGCTCTCCCTGGTGCCCATGGCCATCCTGATTGCCATGTACGGACGCAAGGACGGCGTCAAGGCCGCAATCAAATTCTTTATCTTCACCTTCGTGCCTTCAGCACCCCTCCTCGTCGCCATCATCTGGCTGTACATCCGCACCGGCACCTTCAACTTCAATGAACTCCAGATGCTCGTCGCCAGCGGATCAATCCCGGCCGACGCGCTCTTCTGGACCGCCCTTGCCTTCCTCTTCGCATTCGCGGTCAAGGTGCCGGTCTTCCCGCTGCATGGCTGGCTCGCCGACGCCTTCAGCGAAGCGCCCGTCGCCATGGCGATGGTAATCGCCGGCAAGCTCGGCCTCTATTCCATGCTACGCTTCCATGTCGGCCTCTTCCCCGTGCAAGCCCGCGCCATCGCCCCGCTGCTCGTCACCCTCACGGTCATCGGTGTTCTCTATGGAGCCTGCGTGGCATTGGTGCAGCGCGACTTCTGGCGTCTCATTGCCTTCGCCACCCTGAGCCACTTCAGCCTCACCACGCTCGGCATCTATGGCCTCAATCTGACGGGACGCGACGGCGCGATCTACCAGACGCTGAATGATGGCGTAATTGAGGGAGCTCTCTTCGTGCTGCTGGGCGTTCTCGACACGCGCTACCGGACCAGCCAGATAGCCAGCTTCGGCGGAGCGGCGGCCAGGCTGCCGCGCACCGCAGCATTCTTCGTGATCACCATGCTGGCCATGGCCGGGCTGCCCATGCTCAACGGCTTCGTAGGTGAATTCCTCATTCTCTCCAGCACCTTCACTCATGTAGGCAAAGGCTGGGCAATCGCCGCCACTTTCACCATCATCCTGGGCGCTGCCTACGCGCTGTGGCTGGTGCAGCGGCTGTTTTACGGGCCGGAAAGCCAGATGACCGCTTCGATCCCGGCCCCGGACCTGCGCATCAACGAATGGGTTGCCCTCGTCCCGCTAGCAGCTCTCATGCTAGGGATGGGCGTCGTTCCTTCACTCTGGATGCCATCCATTGAGCGATCCGCAATTGGGCCCCAGATCAAGCAGGCCGCCGATTCACCTCGCGGCCTTTCAGCTACCCAGCAGGAGACCGCGCGATGAACTCTACCGATAGTCTCCGCATTCTCCCTGAGATCGTTCTGACGATCACGGGAGTGCTGCTGATGCTTGTGGACGCCTCGCTTCCGCCTGGCTTCACTCGCCGCTGGCTCGGCTGGATCGGCGCCATCGGCGCCACCCTCGCGCTTTGGGCCAGCCTGTGGCAGCTGAACCTCGGCACCGGCACGGCTTTCTTCGGCTCGGTCGAGACCAGCCCCTTCACGGTCTTTTTTCATGTGCTTATTTGCGGCATCGTGCTGGTAGCGATTCTCATCGCTCTCGATTCCCTGCCCGATACCAGCCATCACCAGGGCGAATACTTCGCGTTGATCGTCTTTGGCGCCGTGGGAATGTGCCTCCTGACCAGCGCGGTCGAGTTGCTCGTCGTCTTCATCGCACTCGAGATCTCTTCGATTTCCACCTACATCCTGGCAGGCTATCGCAAGCACAGTGCTCAGGGCCCCGAATCCGCCATCAAGTATTTCTTGCTCGGCTCGTTTGCTACGGGGTTCCTGCTGTACGGCATCGCCTTGATCTTCGGGGCAACCGGCACCACGCAGATCTACGAGGTCGCACAGCGGGTTGGCGGAGTCCAGAACCACTCTCTCGTAGTGATGGCTCTCATGCTGATGATGGTGGGCATGCTCTTCAAGGTCTCTGCCGCACCCTTTCACCTGTGGACCCCCGACGTCTATGAGGGGGCTCCGTCTCCGGTGGTCGCGCTGCTCTCCACCGCCCCAAAGACCGCTGTCTTCGCCCTATTGCTGCGCGTGACCTACGAAATGCTGCCGGGCCTGCGCCCGCTCTGGGGACCTTTGCTGTGGGCTGTTGCGGTGGGATCGATGACCATCGGCAACCTCGCAGCCCTGCGGCAGCAGAACGTGAAACGCATGCTCGCCTACTCGTCGATTGCGCACGCAGGATACCTTCTTGCGGCGTTTGCTGGACTAGGTCCGAACGGCATCGCGGCAGCGGCGTTTTACACGGCGGCCTATGCTGCCATGAATGTGGGCATCTTCGCCGTGGTCACGGTCACCAGCGGCTATGACGACCATTTGCCGCTGATTCGGGACTTCCGCGGGCTGATTTATCGGTCACCGCTCCTCGGAATCTTGCTGATCTTCTTCCTGATCTCGCTAGTCGGGATTCCCTTCACCGGCGGGTTCTTTGGCAAGTTCTACGCCTTCTCGGCCGCAGTGGGTGGGGGCGCGATCGCATTGGCGATCATCGGACTCCTCAACTCCGGCATCGCGGCGGCCTATTACCTGCGCCTGGCGTTCGCCGCTGCACAGCATCCGCCCGACGGAGAAGGTTCAGCGCAAACCACGCTGCCACAGTTGGGTGTCGCAGTTGGAGCGGCGTTGCTGTTCACCACCGTCGCGACACTCTACCTGGGCATCTATCCCAACCCATTCCTGCGGGCAGCGGAGATGGCAGCGCACACGCTGCAGATCCCGGCTGCAGAGGCGCCCGTCTCAGCCACCAGTCAGGATCAGATCAGTCAGCCACAGCAGCCGCGCCCCTGACACGGGTGGGAGCGAGTTCTTCAAAGCGACCTTGCCAAAGGTCCTTGTAAAGGGCCACGGACAGGGCGTGTATCCGCGCCTGCGGAAAGCGTTCCACGACCCATTTCCGAGCAGCCGATCCCATCTGCCGGCGGCGCTCGGGGTTTGCGAGCAACTGTAACATGGCTTCCAGCAGGGACTTAGAGTCACCTGGTGGAACCAGCAACCCGGTGATGCCGTGAAGAACCGCCTCGCGCGAGCCCGTAGCCAGCGTGGTGATGACGGGAACGCCCGATGCCGCAGCTTCGAGAACAACGTTTGGAAACCCTTCGCGGTGCGTGGGAAGCACAAGCACATCCAGAACCCGGTAGCAGGGGGAGGGGTCGGCTACAAAACCGGCCCGGATGATCTGTGGGTGCCGTTCGATTGAGGAGCGCAGTTCCGGGCCTATTGCATCCTCCGACTCGTCGAACCAGCCCACCAGCAGCAGCCTCGCCGCTGGCTCGGTTTCGAGCAGTGCATCAAAAGCCTGAATGAGCTCAGGGACACCCTTATCACGGGTCAGACGGCCAACATATCCGATCATTGGCGCCCTCAGATGGACGCCCCGCACACCGATCGCGCTGGGTGTGAACCGATCGACATCCACTCCGTTGCTGCTTCCTGGTCCCAGCACCTGCAGCTTCGCTGGGTTTGCGATACCCAACGCGATCGCCTGTTCGCGAAGACTCTGGCTGTTGCAGAGAACTACGTGGCTGCATGCGGCAGCAAGCTGTTCCATGGCGCGAAGAACCCATCGCATCAGCCCGAATGTCGTTTCCATCCGCAATCCGCGCAGCAGGTAGACACGGCGTGGAACTCCGCAGAGCAGAGCCGCAAGGTTGCCGAGAAGGCCTGCCTTGGGTGTGCTGAATTCGGTGATATCGGGACGCAGCCGAAAGAGCTCCTTCAAGAGGCGAAAGAGCGAAACCAGGTCTGCCAGTGGCGCGATCCCGCGCCGCATGGGGATGGGGAGCGCTTCGATTTGTTCGCGCACCGCGGTCGAATCGAGGAGTGCTCCCGGCGACGCGATGAGGACCACGCGAAATCCCGCCTCACGGAGCGCGCGCAGCCGCCCTGTCAGAACAAGACACGTCTGCGAGTGCGTGACCCCGATCACGATGAGAGGTCGCTCTATCCTGCTCTTCGAAAGAGTCTTGCGGGAGTTACCTGGGTAACTGCTCATCGATCGAACCTAATCCATTCGGTTCCCAGCGCAACGTGAATCAGATCTCTGAGAAAGGACTAATGAACTGTAGCAATTCGCTACAGGAAAGATTGTGCGGGGCATCACCGTCGCTTGAGACAGCTACCGTATACCGTCGTAACTCAGAGCATGATCCGTCGGTATACGATCCTGTTACTTATCCCGCATCTGGGAGGGGGTGGGGCGCAGCGCGTGATAGCGCAGCTGGCCCGCTCACTCCCCTGCGAGCGATTCGATGTGCACCTCGGCGTCGTCACGCGTAGCGATCTTCCGGGTGAAAAGCTGCCACCGTGCGTGCGGGTGCATCGGATCAATGCTCACCGCGTAGTCTTCGGAGTCGCCAGGCTTGTCCGCATGGTCAGGGAGATCGGGCCCGACCTGATCCTGTCGGGAATGTTTCACCTGAACTTCCTGGTCCTCCTGTTACGGCCGCTATTTCCCCTCACAACTCGGATTCTCGTCCGGCAGAACGGAATGCTCTCGGCAGGGCCGAGACAAAATACCCGACTGGAGCGCCTTCTCTACCGGGTGACTTATCCGTGGGCTGAAGGAATCGTGGGCCAGACCTCCGCGATGGCCGACGAGATGAAGCGCATCCTTGGCTCTAAGGCGAGAATCCATGTGCTCAGAAATCCGGTGGACGTGGATAACATTCGCAGGCTGACTGAGAGGAAAACTTCGCAATGGGCCGATGGCGGGCCTCACCTCCTGGCAGTGGGGCGGCTTTCGGCGGAGAAAGGGTTCGATCTTCTGCTCGAAGCATTTGTCACGGTGCGGGTCGAGCACCCTGAAGCCAGGCTTGTGATCCTTGGAGAAGGGCCCGAGCGGAACCTTCTCGAGTCCCGCTGCTCCGCTCTCGGGCTCGCCTCCTGGGTGCGGTTTGCAGGTTACGTCTCTGAACCCGCGTCCTGGTTCGCGGACGCCACGCTGCTGGTGATCCCGTCGCGGACAGAGGCGTTACCCAATGTCCTGCTGGAAGGCGCGGCGGCCGGGCTGCCTATCGTTGCCACCCCATCTTCCTCCGGGATGTGTGAACTGATCCAAGGACAGGCCGGAATCTGGCTGGCCCGGGATATTGCGAGTGAAGCACTGGCGCTATCGCTGAAGTCTGCCTTGTCGACTCTCCGGCCTGGCGAACGCTTTCCCCACACATGGCTGGAGCCCTTCGACCTGCCTGAGGCGATTGGGAAGTATGAGGCGTCGATCCTTCAAACCCTGGCCGGGGTTTCCGGATGATGAATCATGTAGCGATGCTTGTTCCGACCATCGATCGCCTTGGAGGAGCGGAACGCCAGGTATTGCTTCTTGCCTTTGGGTTAAAACGGCGCGGTTGGCGTGTTACCGTAATCGCCCTATCGGGAAGCGGCGGTGATGCCGGTGTCGATCTGGCAGAGGCGGGGATTGGGTTCCTGTCTCTCGAAATGCGGAAGGGGCTCGCCGATCCGCTCGGCTGGTTGCGTCTGCATCAGTGGATTCGTACGCGACAGCCGGATGTTCTGCATGGTCATTTGCCCCACGCCGCGTGGATGGCACGATGGTCGCGGGTTCTTGCGCCGGCCCGGGTTGTTCTCGACACGGTTCACACCTCGGCGTGCGGCACACTCGGGCGCCGAATTGGCTACCGCTGCAGCAATTGGCTTGCAGACGTCGTAACTGCTGTCAGTCCGGGAGCCGCCGGCGCTTACGCAAATGCCGGAATGGTGACGGGTGACAGGCTGGTTGTGATTCCGAATGGAGTAGACATCGGGCGTTGGAAGCCCGCGGCGTCCGAAGAGCGCGCCGCGTTACGTGCGCAGTTGCGAGTTGGCGATGAGTTTCATTGGCTGGCTGCGGGACGTATGGAGGCAGTCAAGAACTTCTCCTGCCTGCTCGATGCGATGGCGCGCTTGTCGTATCCGGCACGGCTCGTCATCGCTGGCACAGGCCCCATGGAGGCAGCGTTGCGCGCTCGTTGTTTAGAGCTTGGGTTGGCAGCGCGCGTCAGCTTCCCTGGCTTCGAACGGAATCTCCTCCGCTGGATGCAGGCCGCAGATGCCTTTGTGCTTCCCTCGCTGCGGGAGGGACTACCTCTGGTTCTACTCGAGGCCGGCGCATGCGCTTTGCCGGCGGTTGCAACCGACGTGCCAGGGTGCCGTGACGTGGTGGTCGATGGCACGACCGGACTGCTTGCCAGATCCGCCAGCCCTGCGTCGTTGGCTAAGATAATGGACACGATGATGGGGCTCGGCCCCGAAGCCCGCGCGGCCATGGGAAGGTACGCCAGGCTGCATGTGGAGGCTGAATTTGATCTGCACGCGATTGTCGACCGGTGGGACGGCTTTTATCAACAGGTGCTGGAGGACCGGAGGTCGGCAACGCGTCGGGGACGGACCATGCACAACGAGTTAGTTGCGGGCTCGATCGCGTCTCGTGCGCAGAATTGCCCGCCACATTGCAAGCCTCGAGTAGATTCCCTCTGACAGGCTCAAGCTGCTGGGTCGAAATGTTGCAACCACCTGTTCGAAAGTCGTGAATTGGTCTTTGTACTTTCTGAGGAATGCTCTCAACTCCGAGTTGCGGCGCGTTCCGGTGGTGTTGGGGTGAATGCAGATCGTCCAGAGGCCGCTTTCGCGTCTTGAAGGGGACCAGAGTTGCTGCGGAATCCAGGTGACCCCTTCGCGCTGGAACGGAACCCGGGCAAAACCGTCGGAGAGATAGGGCAACCCTTCCTTGGAAAGCGCAAGCAGCGTCATGCGGTCGAAGCTGTGCTTCGGCGCCACGAACAGGCGTGGAGTCAGGCCCTCGCTGCGCAGCAGTGCGAGACCCGATCGGATGTATCCGCGCTGCACATCCAAAGATAGCCCCGCAAACTCCGACCGGCGATGGAGTGGAACAAGACTCCTGGCGCGCACCGTGCATTCGTGGCGGTAGCCATGCATGGCAATCGCGGCTCCCTCGCGCTCCAGGGCGCGCATCTCCTCCCAGAATCCGGGGTTGGCCGTCCATTTTTCGAGCGCAGCATCCTCATTGTCCGGAATCACGGCAAGGATGGGACGAATGCGAAACTCTCGAATCAGCTCGCGGACACTAGACCAGCGCTCGTGGTGAACAGTAGGGCACAGATCGTCAACTCTCAGAAGGTACTGCGCCGGTTTGGGCAGGCTCTGCATGCAATCGCGTCCTTCTGGAGATAAACGCCGTCAGGGCCTGCCCGTTGGAGCTGCTCACGATGGTGACACTTCTGCCCGCGCCAGCAGACGGCGCGCACAGACTCGGAGAAAGATCCAGGTGCTGACCGTCCACAGCGAGGTGGCCAGGGCAAGCCCCGCCACACCCATATACCGCATTAGTACGAAGTCCAGCACCCCATCGAGGATGAGATTTAGGATTCCGCAATAGAGTACGAGATCGGTTCGGCGCATTGCGAGAACAAAGCGGTAGTCGATGCGGCTGACCGCAAAAAACGGAATCTGGATAGCAAACATGGCCAGTACGCGCGCAACCACGGCCGTGTCGCCCGGCCCGAAGGCGCCGTGCTGGAGCGTGAAACGAACCAGCAGATGTGCGCTGAGAATCATGGCGGCGGCAACGGGAACAGCCACGGCGGCCGTGATCCGCGATCCTCTACGAAGCGTCCTGCGGCAAGCTTCCCAGTCCCTTTCCGCCAGCATCGTGGAGAAATAGGGAGCGAAGGCGGACGACACGGCGCCTGCTAGCAGAGTAACAACCACGCCCACGAAACGACTCGCGAAAACCATGGCGGAGACGCTCCCCGCCGGGAGTGCGGCGGCCATTGCCTGGTCAACCAGGAGGCCTCCCGACGCGACCACGGAACTGAGTAGAAGCGGACCGTACTGGCGCGTCACCTCCGCCGTGGCGGCGCTGGACCCGTGCCAACGAACGCTGAGTGGGTAGCCGTTTCTTGCCATACTCCAGCCCAGCACGGTTGCCTGAACGGCCGCTCCCGCGGTGGTGGTGAATACCAGCGCCCAGATCCCAAGCTGGCCGTGCAACGTCAATGCACCCGCCACTACACAAAGCGGAACGAATACAGCCGCCAGGGTCGGAAGGGTGAATCGCTCTAGAGCGTTCAGGACCGCCGCACAGTTCGTTGCAATGCCGCTAAAAAGCACCATCGGTAGAAGCATCCAGAACAAGCGCAGGCATAGCTCGAGCTTTGCCGGAGGAAAGCCCCACGCAATGAGCCGAAAGAAGAGCCGGGCCGTCAGCGCCATGGCTACGCTCAGAGCGGCCAGAAACAGCACCATCCTTAGCATGGAATTGGATAGCAATTCCTGGGCGCGTTTGTGTCCTTGTTGCAGCCGAACGCGCACGAGTGTGGGCATCAGAGCCTGGTTCATGGATTCGGCGATCACGTTGACCAGAAGATTCGGGACGAGAAACGCCACAAGGAATGCGTCTATGGCGTCCGAGCGGCCGTAGACGCCGGCAACCACGACTTCCTTGAGGGTGGCGACAATTTTGACCAGGACGCCGGCCAACGTAACCGAGGCAGCAGCGCGAAAAATCTTTTCCCCAACGCTGCGCTTAGCGGCTCGCCTACCGCGTGAGGCCGCGAGACATTCGTCGGCCACCAGAGGTTCGGTACTCACGCCGACGGCTCCGGAATCGACCCCGCCCCCGCCGGCGGGGCGCGCATTTCCAATCGGAACGACAGCGTGGGCTCCTCAATCGCGAGTCTTGCGGCCACCGCGATTAACGCCAGCAAGAACCACGTTGAGCGATTCCCTTCCACCGTCGCCGCCAGCGAAGTGAAAAGCCAAACGAGCAAAACGGTGCCGAGGGCTATCCGCACAGAACCGCGCGTGCGGAGCACCGAGTCAACCGCGACGGCCACGACGGCAAGGGCAAGGGCAAGCGCCACAGCGCCGCCCTCCACGGCAACCGCCAAGGCAGTGTTATGCGCAGTATCAATGCGAGCCAGACCCGCCGCTGCAACGAATGTCCCGGCCCCCGAGCCGAAGAGCGGCGCCTCCGCAAAGGCCTTCCAACCAGCGGCCCAGATGCTGAGGCGCTGATTGAGATCGCCGCCTGCCAGTTGTTCGGGAATGGTGCCGAGGCGGGCGATGGTGCCCCGCGGAAGGGCGAACCAGAAGACAGCGGATAGGACCGGTGCGCCCATGAGTCCGGCCAGCAGCAAGCGGCGATGACTGCGCACCAACAGCCCGCACCCTGCAAGCGCAATGCATGCAGCGAGCACTCCGCTGCGCGAAGCCGTCAACAACACGCTGAGCAATCCCACCGGAAGATAGCCCAGCGCCAGCGCCTGCTGCCATCGGCGCCGGTCCGCATGCAGAATAAGTGCCGCCATGGGAAGGGCGAGGACAAGAAATCGCGCGACGTCGTTGGGATCCTGTCCTTCCGCGACGAAGCGCACCTGGCCGCTTGTTCCCTGCAAAGCAAAGTTTGCAAGCGTGAGAACGGCGAGCACCCACGAGCCGGCGACGTAGGCGCGCATCAGGTCGAGGAGATCGTCTGCGCTCTCGACGAGTTCCCACACAAGCCAGACGGTCATCATGACTTGCGCGTAGGCGCGGATGCGCTCCAGGCTTGCGTCCGCGTCGATGGTCCAGAAAATCGTGCAACAAATCCACAGAAAGAGGGCCAGAACGAGCCATTGCAGAGTGCCAAACACGCGTATGCGGCCCGCCTGAAGGACGGCGGGAACGAAGACCACAAGAGCAATCAATCCCGCGATACGAGCAATGTTTCCCAGCGGCGCGCCGAGGTCAAGCGAATACTCCCACGGAATTGTGAATGCGAAAACGAGCAGCAGCAGCCACGCGGCGCGACGCATGCCTTAAAACCTCTGCGAGTAGACAAGCCCCGCATAGATGCTGACTCCGGCGGTGGACTGGACCACTGATTCCAGAGTCCGATTCCAGAGGTTTCTGGCTGCCGAGTCGGGCACAAATAAAATGTCGCGCTCGCCAATAGGCATGTCGGGGTCTTGGCCGCGCAGCATACGTTTCAGGTCGAGTGTCGTGACGGTGCGGCCGCCGCCGGACTGCTCGCGAATCAGCAGTGTCTTTTTGAGTGCCGCGTTCTGGCTCGGTCCCCAAGCCAGCGAAACGGCCTGGAGCACGGTCATCGGCTGGCCGGGTTCGAGGGCGAAGCCTCCCGGACGGATGACGTCGCCGACCACATAAACAAGGCCCGCGCGGCT
>Ga0307474_10003124_pt1 | contig 11943 bp, 11 predicted proteins | sample atmos_gasesECM1C_2_FD_203312 | JGI IMG/M metagenome (GOLD analysis project Ga0307474, IMG submission 203312) | Hardwood forest soil microbial communities from Morgan-Monroe State Forest, Indiana, United States - atmos_gasesECM1C_05 | ecosystem: Environmental > Terrestrial > Soil > Temperate... | reverse complement strand
GATCGCCGCCAGGACCAAAACCGCCGCGAGCGCATACATTGGGCCGCGGCTTTCCGCCGTGGCGGTAACGGCTGTAGCCGCGGGCATCACGGGCGTGCCTACCGAACTGCTAGCGGGTGCGCCGCTAGCCGCAATCGTCGAGGTATTCGTCGCTGCGCTGGTCCCGCTCATCGGCGTCGCCGTCGCTACCGCCGGACTGCTCGACGGTGCCGCTTGCATCGCGGCATCCGCGACGATTCCCGAGTTTTGTGCCGAGCCCACCGCCGCCGAAACCCGGCTCGATCCCGTGTCCCGTTTCAAACGCGCCAGATCCGTGCGCAATTCCGCGGCGTGCTGGTAACGCATGCGCCGGTCTTTTTCGATCGCCTTGGAAATCACTTCCTCCAGCCGCGGAGGAATTTCCGGATTCAGGCGCACCGCCGGAACAGGCGCTTTTTCCAGAATCGCATTGAAAATCACCGCAGTGGTGGCGCCGCGAAAGGGCACGGCGCCGGTAGCCATCTCATACAGCACCGCGCCAAAACTGAACAGATCGCTGCGCACATCCAGCTCTTCCCCGCGCGCCTGCTCCGGCGACATGTACGCCACCGTGCCCACCGCTGTTCCCGGACTGGTCAGGTCCGCTTCGCTGATCATCGGCGAGTCATGCGTCGACGCCGAAATATTCACTCCCAGGGTTTCATCTGACGATTTACGAATCTGCTTCGCTAAACCGAAATCCAAAATCTTGGCGTGCCCTCGCGTGGTGACAAATAAATTCGCCGGCTTGATGTCCCGGTGCACGATGCCTTTGGAATGCGCCGCATCCAGCGCGTCGGCGATCTCAATTCCCAATTCGAGCAGCAATTCCATTTCCAGCGGACGTCCGGAGATTCGGTGCTTCAGCGTCGCGCCTTCCAGAAATTCCATGGCGATGAAAGGCTGGCCATCCTGCTGGCCAATTTCATAAATCGTACAGATATTGGGGTGGTTCAGGGCTGACGCTGCGCGCGCTTCGCGTCGAAAACGTTCAAGCGCCTGCGGGTCCTGGGCTACTTCAAGGGGCAGAAATTTTAAAGCCACAAACCGGCCAAGCTCGGTGTCCTCGGCCTTGTAGACCACGCCCATACCTCCACCGCCGAGCTTTTCGACGATGCGGTAATGGGAAACCGTGAGACCAATAAGCGGCTGGGGGTCGGCCATGTGCGGGTGAGTTTAGTCTGCACGCCAAACGCAAGTCAACGCACAGCCCAACGTACAGCGCGACCCCGTTGCGGGTGCATGCTAGGTTCGCGTCCAGAAATCGATCAATTCGTAGCGGAAATCGGCAAACGAGTGACGCTGGCAAATATTTTGTCGAACGGTTTGGTATGCCCGCTGTCGTCGAGGAACAGCACCAGCTTCAGGTTCTCCACGTAGACGCCTTCCAGCGTATGCGAGGAAGGTCCGGGCCCGTGCCGCAGCATCACCGCGCTATGCCCCACGTCGTCCACCGAAGTGGGCGTGACCGGGTGGGAATGAAGCACGACATGGCTTCCTTCGCGCTGCAGCGTCACCATCTTTTCGGCTCCCACGGTTTTCACTACCACTTTGTATTCACCCGGCACCAGGCGATTCCCGTGGCACCACACTTCGTACGGCATGGTGAATTTTCCTTCGAAGTCCGGCTTCACCGTCGCTTCCGGAATTATGGTCGCCATCCCGCCATCGCGATATTCGTCCGGCGAAGGTTCCGTCTGGGCATAAGTTACGGCCGGCGCTAAACCCGCCAGGGCCACCAACAAAATCACCCACGCAATTTTGGTCGTCGTCGTTATCATTGAGCTTCCCTCAGTCGATCGCAGAGAGTTGAATCCGGCGCGTTCCGCTGCCTCGTATCCTTAGACTGATTTTCTTCGCGCTTCTGCTTCGGGCACTCTCCCATTGATTTGCGAATATTACTCCGGTTCACGAGCAGCGGGCGACGGAATTTTATGAATTTTTGGTCATCTATTGTTTCGGTAAGTTTTTGGAGTGTTAATTCGTTGCGAGTGCGGAAACCGATCGAGTCCAGGTCGAGTCCAGACTCAAGCGACCCGGATCAGCGGTTTCCCCTTGGGCAGAATTTCGCCCACAACGGTCGCCTCGCCGCCCCCGCTTTTCAGTGCATCGATATAGCGATTGGCAGCTTCGGCGGAAATCGAAAGCAGCAATCCACCGGCCGTTTGCGGATCAAACACCAGAGCCTTGGTCGCGTCGTCGACTTCAGAGCCATATTCGACCAGGCACTCCGCGAAATCGCGATTCGCCTTCAGCCCGCCTGGCAGGTAGCCCGCGCGGACGCACTCGATCGCGCCCGGCAGCACCGGCAGCTTCGCCGCATCAATCCGCACACTCACCTTCCCGGCGAGGGCCATCTCGCGAACGTGCCCAATCAGCCCAAATCCGGTGACGTCGGTCGCGCCGTGAACTTCCGCGCCCAATTGCGCCGCGGTTTCCGCGGCCAACTTGTTCAGCGTGGTCATCGATTTGGTGGCCGCTTCGATCCACGCCGGCTTGGTTTTGTCCGCTTTCAATGCCGTCGAGATCACACCCGTTCCCAGCGCTTTCGTTAGCACCAGCGAATCACCCACTCGCGCCCCGCCGTTCTGCAAAATTCGGCCGGGATGCACCGACCCGGTAACCGAATATCCGAATTTGGTTTCGTCATCGCGTATGCTGTGGCCACCGATCACGGTACAGCCCGCTTCGACCATCTTGGAAAGTCCGCCCGCTAAAATCTGCGCCAATATCTGCAGGTCCGCCTTTTCCGGGAAGCACACAATCGCCAGCGAAGTCAGCGGGCGACCGCCCATCGCATATACGTCGCTCAGCGCATTGACCGCTGCAATCTGCCCGAAGGTGAACGGGTCGTCTACGATCGGCGTAAAAAAGTCCACGGTCTGCACCAGCGCCAGCTCAGGTGAAATTTGATACACCCCGGCGTCGTCGGCCGTATCGAAGCCAACTAGAACTTTTGGGTCATGTTGTCGCGACAGAGTCGCGAGCACCGAGTCCAGCGCCGCCGGACTTAATTTCGATGCTCAACCAGCGGCTTTCACCGTCTCGGTCAGACGCACTTTCTTCGTCGTGTTCATGAATCAGATTGTACATGCAAGTGTTCTGAAGGTCCTTCCGAAGGTCCGACCGCAAATCGACAACGCTACGGCTTTGGTGGTGTCAGGCGGAAAACGAGAAAGTAGTCTTCCTTGTCACCTTTTACGAAATCGTATTCCTCGGTCATTCGGTATCCCGCCTTCGCCGCTTCCGCAATCACCACGTCGCGCGCCACACCATGATCTTCCCCGTTACCATTGCGGTCGATCACGCCCACCCGCGCACTAGTGCGCAATGATTTGCGCAGATTTTCCAGCAGCAGCACCGGGTGCGCGACTTCGTGATAGGTCTTTAACAGCAGAACGCAATCCAGACTATCGGCCGGGAGTTTGGGATCGTCCGCGCTGGCCAGCACGGTGCGAAGGTTGCTGATTTTTTCCTGTTCGACCCGGCGATTGATGTACGCGATGGCCTCGGGGTTGATGTCCGCGGCGTAGACCACGCCGTCGGCTCCCACTCGTTTCGCCGCACGCACCGCAAACCATCCCGACCCGGCTCCAACATCCGCGACGTGGGCGCCCGGGACCACGCCCAGAATATCCATCACTCGCTGCACTTGCAGTTTGTAGTCGCGGTTCGCGTCTTCAAAAATCGAAAGGTCGCCGGTATAGGGCCGGCTAGTTTTGCGCGGTGACGTCTCTTGCGCCGCAGTAGCCTGTTGCGACTGAGCCTGGGCGGCCCTCGGCGAACTGCAAGCCCATTGCGAAGGAACTACTAAAAGCGCCGCGAGAAAAACGAGATTCGTTTTTCGTAGCGCACTCATCAGGATAAACACGGAGGGCATTTTCTTCGTACGGTGTGGCCCCGTTTCGCTGCCGCGATTGAACAGCGCGGCTTGCGCCGAATTCCGGCGAACCAATCAGGAATTTCCATCACCGTTACCCGTTGGCCGACGGACTTTCCTTCGAGGTGATCTCATACTTAAAAGCGTCCGGATCAAGCGGGTCCAGCCGGCCGCTCGCCGTTTCCGCCTGCGGGTACATGAAGAAGCCAATGGGCGCGCCGCTCGACCCAGGCAGCGCCACGTCGTGCGAGAAGTTGTATGCCATCCAGTTCATTTCCCATGAGCCGAACAGGCGCATGCGTGCGCGTTTTACCATGTCATCGTCCAGCGGACGATTGCCGGGAGGCTCCTCCAGCACCACTTTGCGCACGTCGGCGGGATCCACCGGCACCCAGCCGTAGCCGGTGAGATACACCTCCGCGCGGCAGTGCTGCGCTTTGGTCACGATTTCAGTGGAAGGTCCGAGGCTCTTGTAGCCCAGCTCGGATTTGGCCACGCGAACTCCGTACACGTCACGCGCCGGCAGTCCGGACGCACGCGCCAGCCCGACGTAAAGCGCGTTCAAATCGGCGCACTTGCCGCCAAGGTCTTTGGTCTCCAGCATGAAACGGATGTCGCCCAGGCCGCAGCCGCGCGTTTTGGGATTGCGGAACGTATTTTCGACGATCCATTCGTAGATCGCGCGCGCTTTGTCCACATCGGTTTTTGAGCCGCCGGTAATTTCGGTAGCGGTGGATTCCACGATGCCGTCGGTCGGCACCAATTTCGTTGGCTGCAGGAAATATTCCAGGTCCGCCGGTTTTGCCTGGGCCGCCTTTCCGGGCGCGGAAAGATCGACCGTATAATTCTTGGTAGTAATACGGCTTTTGACGATCACCACCGGCTTCACGTCGGGCGGGAATTCGGCGGCAATGATTCCCATCGCCTGCGGATCGTTGGAGACCAGCTTCGCCATTCCGCCATCAGCGTTGAAGGTGTTCCCTTGCGTCTTTTGAAACGGGGTGTCGGTGATTAGCGCCGCCGGAACCCAGATCCGCGTGGCGCCAGACGGTTTCAGGACCTCCACGCGCGTCGTCACGTCGAACGTACGCCAAACATCCGGCGTCGCGTTCTGCGGCGACGTGGCGCTCCGCGGAAACAGGCGATCCGCCTTTCGCAACGCAACGCTTGCTGAAACCATGCCGGCGTAATTCAGAAAATCGCGACGTTTCATCGAAAGACCCTTTGGCCGGAATTCTCATCATTTGCGGACCAACCGATAAATTACTCCTGACTTCGCGGATGTGCAATGTGCCAGCTCATTTCAGTGGATTGCTTCGCTCGTGGACGCAGGAGGCAAAGCGGCATTCATCCCGGCCGGCACCGAAAACTTTTTGCGTATTCCTACGGGGTTCGGCTCTCGCCGGATTTAGAGATAATATGGACCACATGCCCGCTAGCGAGTTGGACTTTGAGATGCACCCACCGAACGCTGAGCGATTTAAACACGCGCACAAATATGCGTCCTACTTGAACACCGTTGCGGGGAAGCTGCGCTCTGACTTGGCGTGGGAATTTATGCGTGGTTCCCTGCCCGTCGAACATTTCGGATTCCGCGCTTTGGATTTGGGCGGTGGCACCGGAACTGTGAGCGTGCGCCTTGCACAAATGGGCTTCGAAGTAACGTTGCTGGACCGCTCCGAAGAAATGCTGCGGATCGCACGGAAGGATGTCGAAGGAAACGAAATCGCAGCGAGAATTGCGTTTCGCCAAGCCGAAGCCGACCAATTGGACGGCCTCTTCGAGCGCAACTCCTTCGACGTCGTCGTCTGCCACAATCTGCTGGAATATGTCGTCGACCCGGGTGCGATTCTTAGCGGTATTGCTCGAATCATTAAGAAAAACGCAGTCGTGTCGGTGCTGGCACGCAATCGTGCCGGAGAGGTTTTGAAAGCCGCGATCAAATCGGGTGACTGGCAACTGGCGAAGGCCAATCTTTCCGCGGATACGGTGACCGATTCCCTCTTCGGCGAGCCGGTTCGCGTATTCGATCGCACGGACCTGGTACAAACGCTCGCCGGCGCAGGACTTGCCCTGACCGCCGAATACGGAGTTCGCGTACTTTCGGATTATGTGGGCGCAGAAGATCTCGACAACGAGGCCTACCGGCAACTTTTCGAATTGGAGATTACGCTCGGAACGCAGCCGCAATTTGCGGCCGTCGCTCGCTACTCGCAACTGATCGTCGGCGGTTCCGGCGCGGCGCCAAACCCGGGGACATCGGGCCCGAGGACATAATCGTGCGCCAAATCGTTCCACAACCTGTTTCGAATCCTACTCTGACCCGGCCGCCGTCCTCCGGTGGGTTTGCCATCGGGCTCGGGCTAACCAACGAATGTAACCTGTCCTGCTCGTTCTGCTACCGCGACCCTTCGCGCGTCGACCGTTTGGATCTTGCTCAAGTCAAAGCGGCGATGGCCAGCCTCCCGATTCGCTCGGTCAATCTGGGCACGGGCGAGAACGGAATGCATCCCGATTTCCGCGAGATTTTGTCGTTCCTGCGCACCCTTCCGGTAAAATTGACCATCACTTCCAACGGCCACAGCGCCGCGATTCTCACCGACGATGAACTCCGCGCATTTCATGACGTGGAATTCTCCCTCGATTACGCCACCGAGGAGCAACAAGACGCCCAACGCGGCGCCGGAAACTGGGCGTTAATTCAGCAGCAAGCCGCGCGCTGCCGAAAGCTTGGTGTTCCGGTCACCGTCATCGCCGTAATGATGAAAGCGAATTACCTCGGCCTCGCCGCCGTCGCCCGCCTCGCAAAACGTTACGACGCTCCGCTGCGAATTAATGTGTATCAATCGGTCCGCTCCGACATCTATTCCTTGAGCTATGAGGAATACTGGCAGGGATTCCGGGCGCTGTTCGCGGAAACCGATGTAATTTCGATTGGCGAGCCGCTGGTTCGCGCCATGGCTGGTCTGCCGCCGCGTATCGGCGGTTGCGGTGTGGGCACCGTGCGGGTAACTCCGCGGGCGACGACCCAGCCGTGCGTCTACTGGCCCGGCGCGGGAGAACCGTTGTCGCTTTTGTTGTCGCTCGGAGCCGAAATCGTCGAAACTGCTCCTTTCCTCGCGGCTCGCACGGTTCCGGAAGCGTGCCGTACCTGCGCGTTTCTCGAATCATGCTACGGTGGGTGCGCCGGACGCCGGAAGATTCAAAACGCGCTGGATCAACCCGACTTCTATTGCCCGATCGTGCGCGGTGAATTACAGAAGTTGGAAATTCGCATGGCTCCGGAACGCGATCTGCCGAAGAGAGACAGCGCGTGCACCACCGTTGTAATCGCACGCGATGAATAAGGCCCCGACGCAACAGGGGTAAAGCTCAAATTCCAAAAAACTGCGAGAGGCACAATGACTGACGCGACTGAACGAGTGAACGATCTCCCCGAGCTTCCGCCGCAGCCCACCGCGCGTTACGGACTGGCGATTGTCCGCCTGACCCTCGGCGTTATGTTCGTCTGGGTCTTCTTCGAAAATCTCGGAAAAGGCTTGTATACCGCTAACGGCTACGCTGGCCTGATCAACTATTACATTCAGCACGATCACGCGCCGGCCATTTGGAAATCAATCATGGGCATCATCGCCAGCCACGCCTCCATCGGCGCGCCCATGCAAGGCCTCACCGAAATCTCTCTCGGCGTTTTGCTACTCCTCGGACTTTTCAACCGGCCCGTGGCCTTCGTCGCCTTCATGCTGCTCGGCAGTCTCTGGCTTTCCGAATTGGGCACGTCATGGATTTGGGAGCTGCTGGTTTCCGTTCTGGCGGCTGCCGCGTTGTTCGTCGGACGCGCCGGGCGCACCTGGGGCATCGACGCAATTCTCGCGCGGCGCAATCCGTCTTCGATCTGGTGGTAGATGTTGCGCGATCCAAATCCCGATTCAAATCCCGACCCAAATCGCACTCCGCGCGTTTCGGTGGTGATCCCCACCCGCAACGAGTCCGCCTCGATCGGTCTGGTGCTCGCCGACTTGCCGTCAACCCTCGTCACCGAAGTGATCGTAGTCGACGCTGCTTCGACCGACGGCACGCCCGGAATCGCGGCTGGCGCAGGCGCGCGTGTCATCTCGGAATCTCGGCGCGGTTATGGCCGGGCCTGCCTCACTGGGCTCGCAAGCGTCACCAGTCCCGACATTGTTGTTTTTCTCGATGGCGATTACAGCGACCGTCCCGCCGAACTTGGAATTTTACTTGCGCCGATTCTCGAAGGCCGCGCCGACATCACCTTGGGGTCTCGCCTGGCAGGCCCGCGCACCCCAAGCGCCTTGCCCTGGCACCAGGCGTTTGGCAACTGGCTCGCCGCTAAAATGATTGGAATCCTTTACGGCGTCACCATCAGCGATCTCGGTCCCTTCCGCGCAGCGCGATTTGAAGTGCTTCAAACCCTCCGTCTGGAGGAAACCACTTACGGCTGGGCCGTGGAAATGATTTTGAAAGGCGCGGTTCAGGGCTTTCGGATCGTCGAAGTGCCGGTCAGTTATTTTCCTCGGATCGGAAAATCGAAAATCGGTGGTACTTTCCGCGGCACGGTTGGCGCCGCCTGGTTCATTTTCAGTCTGATCGTGCGATATTCATTCCGGCGCCGGCAGGCCATCGCCGCGCAATCGGCGTGACGACCTGCTACGACTTCTAAATGCCACCCTCACGCCAGACCAACGACGTTTCGCCCAACGGCCAACGTTTGACTCATGGCACGCTGGTGATCATGGCCAAAGCTCCACGCGCAGGTATGGTCAAGACTCGGCTGATCAGGAGTTTTCCCGCGCCTGCAGTCACCGAGCTGTATGGTTGCCTGCTGGACGACACCATACGGCTCGCGCGATCACTCGACGGAATTGAAGTCACCCTGATGTGTCCTGAAGCCGACGCTGAAGAACTGATGCTCGCGACGGATAATGTTGTACCGGTGGTGCCGCAAACCGGGAACGGCTTGGAGGCTGGACTCAACTCCGTGTTCGCGCACTTCACGCGCGGTGGACGCCAACCCGTCGTTGCGTTCAACAGCGACACTCCGCACCTGCCCGCGTCCGTTCTACAAAACGCTTTCCGTGCGCTCGCCAGTTCCGACGTGGTGGTCGGACCGACGCACGACGGCGGATATTATCTGGTCGGCGCAACGACATCCCATTCGGGACTCTTTCACGAAGACGTTATGGGAACCGCGAGCGCTCTGGATTCTTTGGTTGCCCGCGCCCAAGCCATGAACCTTTCCGTGCAACTCACCGCTCCGTTCTACGACATCGATGAAGCCGCCGACCTCCAAAGGCTTTCCGCCGAATTGGATGGTGCTCCCGGGAAAGCGCCGAAAACGGCGAACTGGCTGCGCACATTCAAAAGTGCGATGCCGCCGCCCGCCGTCGGGCACCACGGAGAAAAGTGACCTTCACGCCGGCGCGCAGACTTTACGGTCTCGGAGCCGTCATCCTTGTCGCGCTGGTTATTTGTTCCCGCAGTTCTGGCGGAACCGGCAGCCCCTCATCCCTCATTCCGTTGTTGGTTGCCGGAGTCGCGTACCTCCTCGCCATCCGCGAGTTTTTTCACGCGCCGCAATATCCGCGACACGTCGTTCTGGTTTGTCTCGCCTTGGCTGCCATCTGGCAGAGTGCGTTCTTGTTCACCCCGCCCGGCGCGGACGACGACGTTCATCGATATTTGTGGGACGGACGAGTGCAGCGGCTCGGCTACAACCCTTACGAAGTCATTCCGGCGGATCGAGCGCTCGCGGGCTTGCACACGCCGGAGACTCGCGGCCTGAATAATCCGGAGGTCTCCAGCCCGTATCCAGCCGGCGCGCAACTCTTCTTCCGTGCCGTCACCGCGATTCACGAATCAATCTTCGCATTCAAGATCGCCTTCGTACTCTGCGACGTCGCGATCGTCTTCCTCTTGCTGCAAATGTTGCGTCGCAACGGCGAAGCGGAGCACTGGGTACTCGCCTATGCCTGGCATCCACTAGTCGCCACGAACGTAGTGGGCAGTGGTCATGTCGATATTCTCGGCGTGTTGCTGTTGCTGGTTTCCATCGCGGCGCTCGCCCGCAGCTGGCGGATAATCGCGGCCATCGCGTTTGCCATGGCCGTTGCCGTGAAATTTCTTCCCCTGGTTCTCGCGCCGCTTTATTGGCGGCGGGTGCGCACTCGCGACGCCACGATAGCCGCGCTTGTGTTCGTGGGTTTGTACCTGCCGTTTCTTCGGGACTGGCGCACTCCCGGCTGGCACCTTCCCATCGGCTCTATCGGCACCTTTGTGCAACGTTTTCGCTTCAACGGTCCGGTGTTCGGAATGCTCCAGCATCTGGTGAATCCACAGATTGCAGCCGGCGTGGCACTGGCTCTGGGACTTGCTACTGCCGCATGGTTTCGAAGAAGAACGGAATCGAGGAATGGGGAACAATGGGCCTGGCCCATGGCGGCATCGCTGGTGTGCGCACCGGTCGTATACCCGTGGTACTTGCTCTGGCTCTTGCCGTTTCTGCGCTCGATATCGACCGTGCCGCTGATCGTTTGGTCGATCAGCATTTTGCCAACCTACATCGTCTGGTATTTACGGTCGCACGGGTATGAGTGGTACGTCCCGACCTGGGGGTTGTGGCTGGAGTATGGATCCATCGCCATTGCTGCTGCGATCATGTTGTTCCGGCGTACGCCGAATGCTAAGTCGCTGGAGAGTTACGATACCGAGCGGACTGCCACCGAACAGAATCCTTAACCCGTCTTCACTGCGAATGGAGGAATTCGGTCTCCTCCATTCGCAATGTTAAGAATACTTCGTCTTATTGCGCCGGCACCCAGGTGTCCGATCCAGCCAACTTGACCGCTACATCGGTAAAGAACATTCGAAACGGCTTGCCGTCCGCCGTACCAGGATGATCGGTCGCAACCAGCAGCGGGCCGACCCTCTTATAATCTTTCCATGTCGCAATCACCACACTCGGTTTCGTCGGTCCGCCGCGGCGATACACAAACGCCTTGACCCGCTTGTCCGGCCCCACAAAAAGTTCCCAGGTATCGCCGGGCGTATACCCGACGCCATCCGGATATTTCACCACCACCCAGTCCCCTGTTCCCGTTCCGATCGGCAGTTTGTGCGTGCCTTTATCTTCAATGGTGGCGCTGGTGTCCCAAGCCACGTGCAGCGGGAAGGTCAGCCAATACTGATCATTCATAAACGCCGGATCGATATCGCTCTTCACGTTGGCTGGCTGGTTGGCGAGATCCGAACGCAGGTAGGTCGCCTCCACCGGTTTGCCGTCCTTGTCTTTTGCTTTGTAGGAGACCCGCCCGGTCTTCGGCTCCCATTCCCAGGACCGTGAAAGTTTAATCGTGCCCAGATCCACATTGAATGTGTAACGAAGCCCTTCGATCTGTCCCCACGAGTCGAGACCGTAAGCCTTGGCGATCTCGTCGCCGATTGGCGCGCGCTGCTGCGCCCACGAACTTGCCACCAGGATCAACGCCCCGAGTACCACCAGCTGGATCACTGGAATACGCCAGCTATTCTTCATGTCGTTACCTCCTCCGTGAACTGAATGTATCAGGCGTTCGATGTTTGCCAAAGCCCTGAGGGTGCAGCCGATGCGGGTCTACGCTCGCACCGGAAAGACCATCGCGAGTTAAGCAGGTCTCCACCGGTCAGCCATTCGTGGTTCGCGCGGACGCGTTATCGGCGGCCACCGTCGAGCGCGCCGCCTCCAGAATTACGTCGACCACTAGATTCGGTTCGGTGTACATCGGGCTATGGTCCACGCGACCCGATCGAACTTTCGCACCCATTCGCGCCGCCATGAATTGCTGCGTTTTTGGATTGATCATGCGATCTTCCTCCGCGAGTACGAACCAGGACGGCTTGGCCTTCCATCCCGGGGCGGGCGCGGGTTCTTGAATGCACTGAACCGAAATCGGTCGCTGGACCGCTGCCATGATTCTGGTGTCGTCCGGCGAAGCCTTGTGAGCTACCGCCCGGCTAAATCCGTCGGCCGGCATCCAGATGAAACCGTG
>Ga0307474_10003123_pt1 | contig 11944 bp, 12 predicted proteins | sample atmos_gasesECM1C_2_FD_203312 | JGI IMG/M metagenome (GOLD analysis project Ga0307474, IMG submission 203312) | Hardwood forest soil microbial communities from Morgan-Monroe State Forest, Indiana, United States - atmos_gasesECM1C_05 | ecosystem: Environmental > Terrestrial > Soil > Temperate... | reverse complement strand
GTTCTCCAGGTGAATTACGCACCCTCGCTCAAGACAATCTGATGACAACCTTAAGACGCTGCCGTGACACACCGGGTCTGCATCGTATTTAGGCTGTGTCCTGACGGCATAGGTGGGCGGCCGCCATAAGGTTTGTCTTATCCGGAGCCTTCACTTAAAATCCGAGATGCCACAGGTTATTAGCTCGCCAGGTCCGATTTTTGATTTTGAACAGGAGCAACGATGAAGCACGTGGCGCAAATCATGATTGGATGCTTGGCGCTTGCCGCTGTGGCAGCCGCCAGCCAGCCGAGCGGTTCGCCTCAGCAAACTCAGCCTCCGGCTGCTCCGCAAAAAACTCATCCCGCGAATTCTGGCCGCGGAGAAGAGGTGTTCCATCAAAACTGTTTTCGCTGCCATCAGGAGCCGGAAGGATTTTCGCCAAGTATATCCAGGACGATTGTGACGCACATGCGCGTGCGTGCTGGCCTTAGCGATCCGGATGTAAAAGCGCTACTGGAGTTCCTGAATCCCTGATGAGTCAGATTCACAAAAACCAGGGCCCACGCCGGTTCGGGCCGCAACCTTGCTGTGCGAATTACGAGGATAGACAATGAAAAAGAAGTTTGGTTTGTTCATTCTGTTTTCCAGCCTGCTTTTAGCTTCGATCTCCGTCCCTTCGGCTCGCGCTCAGGCCGCGCCGCAACGCATTGAGATTACGGCTCAGAAATTCATGTTCAAGCCCGGCGAAATCACCGTGAAGGTGGGGCAGCCCGTTACGCTGGTCCTGAAAAGCGTCGATGTTGGCCACGGCCTTCGCATTCGCGAAGTTGGCGTCGACATGAAGGTCAAGGCTGGAGAAACCGCGGAGGCAACATTTACTCCGACCAAGGCCGGCGACTTCGTTGGCCATTGTTCAGTGTTCTGCGGATCGGGCCACGGCTCGATGGTTTTCACGCTGCACGTGGTGGCCTAGGAATGCGCGGTCTCCTCGCAGCCGCCGCAATTTTTCTCGGGGGTCTGGCAGGCTGCAAGGCCAATCCCCCAGGAAAGCTGGAGACGAAGACCATTAGCTTTGCCAAGCACCACTTCATAGGGGATAAAAAGACGAAGAACCCTCTGCCTGACAACCCGGACACTTTCGCCGACGGCAAGGAAGCGTTCTCCCACTACTGCGTTGCTTGCCACGGAATGGATGGGCAGAAAACCGGTGTTCCATTTGCCGATCACATTTCGCCGCCGATTCCTTCGCTTGCGTCAGCCGACGTACAGAGCTACACCGACGGGCAGCTGAAATGGATTCTCGACAACGGCATCTGGCCTTCCGGCATGCCAGGCTCGAAGGGGACTTTGAGCGACGACGAGCTCTGGTCAATTGTCGCGTATCTGCGCCACCTGCCTCAGGCAGGCAGCCAGGGAATTCCGGATATGTATACGCACTGAAAAGTGAACGATGCCTTCAAATTTGGTCACCCATCAAAGCGAGCATCGTGATTGTCCGCCATCGACTATCCTGCCGTTTGCGGTGGGCTTCTATTTCGCTTTTCGTTTTTGCATTGTGCTCCTCTCGGTACAAATTTTCGGAATGGATCCGCAAACAGGATCCGCGATAAACCTCGCACTGAATCTTGCTTTCCTTCTCGTGGTCGCATTTTGCTGCTCAGGACAAGGTCGACTTCCACTCGAACAGATGACGAGGTTGGCTAGCGTTCGCTGGGTCATGCTTTTCCTCGGATTCTCGTGTCTCAGTCTCCTTTGGAGCGACGCAGCGTCGTTGTCCGCCTCGTTTGCTTACTGGTGTGGCATGGCTGCCGATATCGCGATCGTGACTCTCATGTTTCGTGCGGGATCGATCACACCGGTTGCCGACTCTCTGATGAAGGGCTTTGTGTTCGGTTCGTGCGCGGTCGCCCTAATCGCATGGATCATGCCGGCACAGGCAGACCTCCGCCTTGGCGATGAGGATTTCTTGGGAGCAAATCAGATTGGCTACCTGTGCGGCTTTGCCTTTTTCTTCGCGCAGTACCTCATCCGCGAACGCAGGGGGCGATTTGTCTTCCAATCTTTATTCCTGGCAATCACCCTTCTTCGCACCCTGAGCAAGACAACAATCATTGCATTCCTCGTCGCCGAGGGTTTCCTGCTGATAAGCGACAAATCGATGAGTCGGAGGAACAAGATCTTGGTCACGCTTGCAGCAGCGGTGGTAGTAGCTGCGTCCTGGGGTCTGCTGGCTTCTTACTATGACATCTACGCCAACGCCAGCAGTCAATCTGTGACACTTACTGGCCGGCTTGGTATTTGGGATTATCTCCTGGCAGAAGCTGTCCAGCAACCATGGATCGGACACGGTTTCGATTCCATCTGGAAGGTTGTTCCATCTTTCGGCCCCGAAGGGTTCGAAGCGGGGCATGCTCACAATGAACTCTTGCAGCAGTTCTATGCGTATGGAGCGGTTGGAATCTGTTTGTTCATCGGGATCTACTTCAGCTTATATATGCAGGTTCGCCGGCTGGCGAAAGGCTCGCTTCGGACACTCCTTCTAGCGTTTCTCATCTTTGTGCTTGTACACGGCGGCGCCGAAGCCGGGCGCTTCGATCTCTTGCTGCCCATGTGGGCGATTGTATTGATCAGTCTGCTTATTGATCAGGCGTGCAAAGTTCCTGCGGAAACATCCGAGATCATCGCTATTCGGCCAATTGCATTCGGCGACGACTCTTCGCACTCCTTCGGCCTTCAATAAAGTTGCGCCGGAACGACATGTTTATCGCCGTTGGATACTCGCCCCGGCCGAAGAGAACCTAGCCACGCGAGTTTGCGGCTACCGCGTCACACAATATTGCTTCCCGACGTAGCCCGATCGGGGAGCCTGCTGAAGATATCTCAGGTTGCCGTTGAAGTCTTTTGCCGCGGTATTCGTAAGCTGAACATCTACGATCTTCGCCGAGCCAAGCGCACTTCTGACAACTTTTTCCGGCAGAAAATGCATTTGCATATCTCCCCGGCCGATCCCCAGCGCACGTTTGATTCGGGAGCGAACGTGAAGAATATGGCAGATTCGAATTACCTCGCCGGAAAGATTTTGCGCGGCGAAGGAATCCTGAACTCCGAATACGAGCACCGCGCCCGGCGCGAGCACCCTCACGAATTCACGCAGGTACTCCTTCGCCAGGCGCGGCGGTATATGTTGCAGAACGATATTGCTATAAATAAAGGAAAAGGTCGCATCCGGAAATGGAAGCCGCGTTTCGGAATTCTGGACGTACCGGCAATGGGCAAATTTATTCAGTACTTGCGCCTTCCGGATCATGCTCTCGGAAATGTCTATCCCGACACAGGAAGCGAAATGGCGGCCGAGTGCCTGGGTGAGCCGACCGACGCCGCACCCGAAGTCCAGCGCCGTGCCGTTCCAGTCGGGCACGCAATTCAGTTCAGCTAAATGCCGCAACACCGTCTCGATCTCGGCATTGCCGGTCGCCATGAATTCGGCAACGTCCCATTTCCCTCCTGCCTTTGTTTCGTCCGTAAGAATCGCATGGAGAGCGTCGCGCTGGGCAAGCGATTCCCACACGGATTCCAAAGTCGCGATATCGCTCAAGCAGTCCCCTCCGCGAGTTCCCTGGCGTTGACAAATCTCAGAGAAAAGCACTCACATACATTAGTCCACTATTCGACTAGTGGGTGTGTCATGGGAATGTCCGGGAATTGTCAGGCTTTCGTTCGCGACAAGCTTAATCTTACGGTCGCGTTGTCGATCCCGGACGAAAGGCGATGTGCGTCGGAATTGAACACGCCATTCTTCTCCGCGGCGTTCGATCCCCTGTGGCTCTCGCCAAGGCACGCAACTGATCGCTACGCGAATGGGAGCGTTTGAAACCGATGAAGCGTAAAATTGTCATAGCATTGTAACTTTTGGGCCACTTTCCCCATAAGACGACGCCTCGATCAGCGAAAATGATGATGGGAGGGGAATAAAATCATGGTCAATGCGGTGGAATTGGAAACTGAACCCCAAAGCGGACTTTTGCCTTCGATGAACCTCGGAACCATCCTGATCATCGAAGATGACCCTCGCATGCAACGGACGCTCCAGAGAGCTTTTGCCCATGAGCACTACGCCACCGTGATCGCTGGAGACGGACAGAGCGGCCTGGACTTATTTCGCAGCGAGCATCCCCTCGCCGTCGTTCTTGACCTGATTCTGCCCAGTATTTCCGGGCGGGAATTGTGCCGCATCTTCAAGCAGCAATCCAGCGAGACTCCCATTATTGTGCTAAGCGCAATAACTGAGGTCGCGGATAAGGTGCTGCTTCTCGAGTTAGGCGCCGACGATTATGTCACCAAGCCGTTTAGTCCACGCGAGCTGACTGCCCGGGTTCAGGCAGCCATTCGCCGGCAGCGCAAGCCTGCTGCACAAACCACTTATCGCTTTGGCGATTGCGAAGTCGACTTCAAGAAGATGACCATTCTGCGCAGCGGCAAGCCGGTTGTGCTCACTGCGCATGAGTTCAAGCTTCTGAAGTTCTTTACCGATAATGCCGAGCGCGTGCTCACTCGCGACGTCTTGCTGAATGAGGTTTGGGGATACAACTTCTATCCGACGACGCGAACCGTCGATAATCAAATCCTGAAATTGCGCCAGAAACTGGAGCCGGATCCGACCAACCCGAAGCACCTCGTAACGATTTACGGCGCAGGGTATAAATTTGTCCCCTGAGGATCTTCGAGGTCAGATCCCGGTGGACGACGTCTCGACGGAAGGATCAAACATGCGCGAAAAGCAAGGTGTGCGAACGCATGTTCTTCTGGTCGTGGCGATGGCCACCATCATTGCGATTGTCACGGGGCTCAGCCTTCTGCTGATTCGCCACCAACTGCTGAATCAAGTCACTGACGATCTATCCCGCGATCTCGATCACTCGATGAGTGCGTTTCAGAATTTGCAAGCCGAAAGGCTGGCGACACTGGAACGCGAGAATGCGCTCCTCGCCCAATTGCCAACCTTGAAAGCGCTGATGACCAGCGGAGACGATCTCACTATTCAAAATGGCGCGACGGACTTCTGGCGCCTCAGTGGAGCGGATTTGTTTGTGCTCGCCGACCCCAGCGGCCGTATCGTCGCGGCCTATACGACGAAGAACGTCACGGCCGACGCGTCTCTTCACCCGGGTTTGCAAACGCTTTTGACGAACTCCGGCAGGCATTATCTCGTCTACGGCGGTTCACTCTACGCCTGCGCATTGCGCCCTCTTTACTTCGGCAGCGATCAAGAGGGCACCCTGCTTGGTTATGTCGTAAGCGGCGATTCCATGGAACGTACCGTGCGCCAGATAAGCCAGCCCACTGGCGTTGAAGCCACTTTTCTTAGCGGAGGACAGATTCTGGCCAGCACGCTCGACACCGCCGCACAGGCGAGCCTGGCAAGACAGTCCGTCTCGTTGACTGGAACCTCGCGTGCGCCCGCCACAATGAATCTTGGCGACACACCATTTCTTTCAGTCCGGCAGGATCTATCCGGAACTGCAACGTCGCCGTTGCAGCTCGTCGTTCTCAAATCCTTTGCGCCGGCCGAGCTTTCCATCAGCCGCATTGACAGAATGGTGCTCGTCGTCGGTTTCCTCGCGCTTCTCTCCGGCACGGCTTTGATGATTGTGGTCTCGCGTCTCGTAACGGGACCACTCGAGGAGCTTTCAAGCGGCGTCCGTGCCTTTGGGCTCGGGGACATTGGGCACGATGTGCCGCGCTCCGGAACTCAGGAAGTACGCGAGTTGAGCACGGCGTTTGCCAGAATGCGCAGCGAGATCCAGAAGGCCAATCAGGCGGTGTTGGAATCCGAAAGGCTGGCGACAATCGGACGCATGGCGAGTTCGGTCTCCCACGATTTGCGCCATTATCTCGCCGCCATCTATGCCAATGCGGAGTTTCTGGCTTCCGATCGATTCTCCGAAAAAGAGCGTGCCGATATCTTCGGAGAAGTCCGTTCGGCCGTGACCGGAACAACAGAAATGATTGAGTCACTCTTGATCTTCAGCCGCACCGGCGCCGGCATAAGACGGCAACCTGAACTGATGGCGACACTTCTGGAGCGGGCAACGACCTTAGTAAGAACCCATCCCGATGGTGAAGGTGTCACGCTCGCGGTCCATTATGGCGATGCTTCGAAGACCGCCGCGGCGGTAGATGGAAAACAGATCGAGCGCGCCATCTCCAATCTGCTCCTTAACGCCTGTCAATCGGCTCGCTCGATGGGGCCGGCAGCCAGTGTCGCGGTAACTCTTGAGGCGCAGAAGAATCAAATTCTCGTCAACGTGATCGATAACGGCCCCGGTGTCCCGAACAATATACGCAACAGTCTCTTTGAGCCGTTTGTCAGCGAGGGCAAGCAAAAAGGAACGGGACTCGGACTCACTCTTGCTCATTGCATCGCATTGGAGCATGGTGGGGAGGTTGTCTTGCTCAGCAGCCGTCCTGGCGAAACAATCTTTCAAATGAAAGTGGCTCGCGGGCTCCCGGCGCACGGCCAGTCGGACGCCTCAGAGTCCGACTATCACGAGCAGGTGATCGCAGATGAGAATGTTCGGACATAAGCGCATCTCAAATTCGGTCAGTAGTTTTTGCGGCAGAGGTAGAGCCATGCCTCTGTTGGCAATTTTGCTTGTGCCATCGCTACTCCTCGCCCAATCGCAGAGTGACAATCAACCGACTCTGGCCCAGCAGATTCAACAGCTCACCGATGCCATGGCGAAGGTCCAGGCCCAACTGCAGCAGTCTCAATCGCAATTAGACGAGATGCGTAAGGAACTGAGCGAATTGCAGATCAAGATGGCGCAGAGCCAGGCACCTGTGCCGGCACCATCTTCTTCAACTCCATCGTCTTCTGCTCCATCTTCGTCGACTGCCGGCCCCTCAGTGGCATCGTCTGCAAAGCGGACAGGATCGAGGGGCGCGGCCATTCAGGATCTCGAGGAGCATCAAGCGGTTTTGGATTCGGAGATTGCAACCCAGGACCAAACCAAGGTCGAAAGCGAATCGAAGTATCCGGTAAAGATTACCGGGATGGTTTTGCTGAACGGCTTTGTGAACTCGGGCGGTGTCGATGTCGCCGCTAACCCGGCATTGGCCATCGGCGGTTCAGGCAGTGCCGGTGCTTCAGTGCGTCAGACGATGCTCGGACTTGACGCGCGCGGCCCACACCTGTTCGGCGCGCAGAGCTTCGCGGATCTTCGCATGGATTTCTTTGGAAGCCAAGCGGCCAGCACGTCCACTTCTACTTATTCGGGCTACTTCAACGCCAACACAGGGCTGCTCCGCTTGCGCACCGCACATGCCGGTCTCCGTTGGGATCAGACTCAGATTTACTTCGCGCTGGATCGGCCCATGATTAACGGCGAATCACCCACATCGCTAACCGCTGTGGCTCTTCCGGCGCTGGCCTGGTCAGGAAACCTGTGGACATGGAACCCTCAGGTGGGAATCACGCAGAAATTCGGTTCAGCCGAATCTCCCGGTGTTGAGTTGCAGGCCGCCATCATCGACGTTGGCGACGCGCCGCTGACGCCGGTAACCGCGCCCTCGGGATCATCCACCGCGACACCGCCGAGCAGCGCGGAGCAAAGCTCCCGCCCGGGAGTTGAGGCGCGAGTGGCCCTGCTTGGTTCGGAACAGGACGATAATCGCAATCATTTCGATGTCGGAGGATATTTCGCTCCGCACCGCAGCGCGCTTGGAAATCGATACGACTCCTGGGCGACGACTCTAGATGCGCGACTGCTTCTCCCTGCTCACCTGCAACTTTCCGGCAGCGCCTATCGCGGGTTGGCGCTCGGCGGCATGGGCGGCGGCGGTTACAAGGATTTTGCGTATAGCCCTAATCTCATCGCAGGCGGCTACTACTTCCGCCCCCTGGATGACGCAGGTGGGTGGGCGCAACTCAAAGAGAAGGTGAGTGAGCGCCTGGAATTCAATGGAGCATTTGGAATAGATAACGTCTTCGCATACGATTTGCGGCGTTACGTTGTCTACGACGTACCGATGGCTCAGTATCTTGATCTTGCCAGAAATCGCACCGTTACCGGCAATGTAGTCTTCAGCCCCAGTGCCTATTTGCTCTTCTCGCTGGAATATCGCCGGCTGGAAAGTGCGCCTGTCGTTGGCCCATCGGCAACGAGCAACATCATCGGAATCGGCGCGGGGTATAAGTTCTGATGAATCGCCGCGCATCGATCATCGGCCTCCTCTGCGCCATCGTTTCAGCGGTAGGGCCGGCCTGCGCGCAAGATCAGCCCTCACAGAGTCCATCGTATGAATTGCGCCTTCGCGTCGTCTCATCTCTCTCCGGTAGTCACCGCGCAGTACCTGCCGTCGTCTGGCTTGAGCCGCTGGAGGGAACGCCTGCGCTTCCCTTCCTGCCCCGCGATCATTACACCTTGCTGCAAAAACACCGTACCTTCATTCCGCATCTGCAGGTAATCCCGGTGGGTAGCATCGTTCAATTTCCCAACGCCGACCCTTTTTACCACAATGTTTTTTCCCTCTTTGAGGGAAAGCGGTTTGACCTCGGTCTATATGAAGCGGGGTCGAGTAAATCAGTCACATTTTCGCGCCAGGGTGTGTCTTATATCTTCTGCAACATTCATCCCGAGATGAGCGCCGTCGTCCTGACTCTCTCCACTCCGCTTTATGCCATTGCTGACGGCCACAACTCATTCGTCCTTCGTGGCGTTCCCGAGGGCGATTACAGGCTTCATTTCTGGATCGAAGGCGTGACCCAATCCGCTCTCGAAAACCTCAGCAGGCCTGTGCACTTCTCGTCTCACGATCTCGATCTTGGAGCCGTCAGCGCTCCCATCGCCGGCCCCATGAACATGACCCACTCCAATAAATTCGGCGATCCCTACGATAAAGATGCGCCTTCCACTTACTAAGTGACTCGCCTCTCTCTGATTGCGCCGATGAGCCCGTGCGCCGCGATACGCAATGCGCCGCTCACCTTTGTGACAATCGAATGACAGCGCATTGACAACTTCACCAGTTTCAGTCGCTACAGTTCATCTATTGCGTTCAGAGCGCGATTTAACGCAAGGTTCGCGCTTGCATCTCGCGACCTGACTTTATAAGGCCCGGAGGCATTGGGTGTTGCAAAGCAAAGCTCACACGCCACGTGCGGTTGTTTGCGGTGCTGGCGGGTTCATTGGCGGTCATCTCGTCAAGGGACTTCAGAAGCGCGGCGTCCGCGTGATTCGGGCCGTTGACATAAAACCGGTCGCAGAATGGTTCCAAGTCGCGGCTGGCGTCGAAAATCTTTCGGTCGACTTAAGGGACAAGCAGAATTGCCTGGACGCAGTGAGCGGCGCAGACCACGTATATCAGCTCGCCGCGGATATGGGCGGCATGGGCTTCATCCAGAACAACAAAGCACTCTGCATGCTCAACGTCCTCACCAGCACGAACACGTTGCTCGCATCTCAGGAATCCGGAGTCAGCAGGTTCTTTTACGCATCTTCGGCTTGCGTCTACAACGCAGAAAAGCAGAGCAATCCGGATGTAATCGCTCTCAAGGAGTCAGACGCATATCCCGCAATGCCCGAGGACGGCTATGGATGGGAGAAATTATTCAGCGAGCGGATGTGCCGCCACTTTGAAGAAGATTTCAGCATGATCTGCCGCGTTGCCCGCTACCACAATGTATACGGCCCGCATGGAACCTGGGCCGGTGGCAGAGAAAAGGCGCCTGCCGCTATCTGCCGGAAGGTCATTGGCGCAAAGATTACAGGGAGTCACGAGATCAACATCTGGGGAGACGGCGAGCAAACGCGCAGCTTCATGTTTATCGACGATTGCATTGAGGGAACGCAAAGAATCATGAACAGCGACTTGGCTGAGCCCATCAATCTCGGATCCAGTGAGCTGGTAACCATCAATCAACTGGTCGACATTGTAGAGGAGATTGCAGGAGTCCGGCTCAAGCGAACCTATGATCTAAGCGCACCCAAAGGCGTGAACGGACGCAACAGTGATAACTCAATGATTCTGTCTCGTATCGGATGGGCGCCATCGACTCGCCTCCGCGACGGATTGGAACAAACCTATCGCTGGATCGAGCGTCAGATGCAACAAGATTCCGTCAGGCAGGTTGACGTGCTGCTGGAAACAGTCCCAGCACGAGATGCCGTCCAGGCAGCTTTCTTGTGAGGAATGAGGTTATTGCATGAAGGTCGACAAGCGATTCGCTGACATTCCACGAGCGATCGAAGACATCCGCGCCGGACGCATGGTCGTGGTCGTGGACGATGAGGACCGTGAAAATGAAGGCGATCTCACGATCGCAGCGGAAAAAATCACCCCGGAAGCAGTGAATTTCATGGCCACGCATGGTCGTGGACTTATTTGTCTTGCCATCACGCCGGAACGCATCGATGAGCTTTGCCTTCACCCCATGACGGCGCACAACACCGCACGCTTTGGCACCGCGTTCACTGAATCGATTGATGCGCTGGGCCGCGGAGTGACGACGGGAATTTCCGCCTCCGATCGGGCGGAAACAATCCGCTGCGCCATTGACCCCGCAACTCACCCATCAGAATTAGGACGCCCCGGCCACATATTCCCTTTGCGCGCTCAGAAAAATGGAGTATTGGCGCGGCCGGGACAGACAGAAGCTGCGGTGGATCTCGCCAGGCTGGCAGGTCTAACCCCGGCCGGAGTAATTTGCGAAATTATGAACGACGACGGCACCATGGCGCGCGTCCCCAATCTTGTTGAGTTTTGCAAGGCGCACGGTCTCGCCATGATTACGGTTGCGGACTTGATTCGCTACCGGCTGGTCCATGATCGTTTCGCCAGTCCCAGCGCCGCCATATATCCAATGACTCCCCAAAAGGAAGAAATTCTGCTGACGATGCAATAAGGCTTTAAGCCGTCGCGATAAACGGAGTATCAACCGACCTGACTTAGAATCCTAGCGTACTTTGCCCGCATTGCCGGCGATTCCGCGACCTCGCAAAGTTCCTCGAGCTCGGCCATCGAAGGTTTCAGGTTGAGGGGTAAATCCTTCCAGTAATACTTCAAATCATCCGATTGCCATCCGGAATACACCTTTTCCCAGGACTTTCCCGATTCACCGGCAAACGCAAGGTTCGCGGGATTCAGCACTCTGCTGTAGTCCTGGAATCTGCAATCGATTGAGAGGCGAAGTTGTTTTGAGAGATTCGGCGCGGCCGCGTGTACTGTCAAACTGTGAAAGATCAGCACATCGCCCGCATTAATTTCGCCTCCCACCCAATCGCCCCCAATCGCTGAACCCACTGGAATTTCCGGCACGTGAAGATTCTCGTCTTCGTGATCCTGGAAACCGAAATGATGGGAGCCATCCATGATCTGAAGCGGGCCCACTTCAATCGGGCAGTCATGAAGCGGAATCCACGCCGTGAAGCACTCGGGATCTCCGCCCATGAATCGATAGTCCTGGTGTGCATGAACCGTGAGGCGCTCGCAGTTAGGGAAAATCAGCCGTCCGATCGGCTTCGGGTGTATCAGGAGCCGGTTGCCTACCAGCATTTTCATGACTCTTTGAAGCTCTGGATGGTGAGGCAATGCGTGAAACGCCGCCAGATTAAATACCTGCTGGTACGTTTGCTTAAAACCTGGATCGGGGTCGCCACAAGCCGCTTTAACATCGGCAACGCGTTCGAGGGGATCGTGGCCAGGCAGCATCCAGCCTGCGGCAGAGAGGATCTGCGTGACTTCATCGAGAACTCGAGTAATCTCTTCGCGTGGCACCACCTCGCGAACAAGGACATAGCCCCTCGCACCGACCTCGGTCTTTATAACGCCAGAAGTGAGATTGCGAGCCTGGACTTCGCAAAAAGGTTTCATTGCTTCTTCCTCCCTCGAATCGTGAATCTCTTATTTCCTGCCGACGGGGTCAACAGGTCCGTGGTGCGATTTGTGGACCACGCAAAGCCCG
>Ga0307474_10003122_pt1 | contig 11945 bp, 7 predicted proteins | sample atmos_gasesECM1C_2_FD_203312 | JGI IMG/M metagenome (GOLD analysis project Ga0307474, IMG submission 203312) | Hardwood forest soil microbial communities from Morgan-Monroe State Forest, Indiana, United States - atmos_gasesECM1C_05 | ecosystem: Environmental > Terrestrial > Soil > Temperate... | reverse complement strand
CTTTGCGGGCAGTGCTGCGCCCTTCGGCACCGAGATGGCGACAGCGTCGGCGCTGCATGCCGGGGTGGTCTCCAGTCCGTCGCCAAAACCAATCCAGCGATCCTCGACGAGTTCCGGCGCAACCGGTTCGAATGACGCGGACTTGAGTCTTGCGAGCGTGTCGGCCCACACCGGCAGCGCCCCGGTGGCGCCGGTGAGCCCGGTCGCACGATTGTCGTCGTAACCCACCCAGGCCACGGCCACGTAGCTGCCGGTGAAGCCCGCGAACCAGCTATCGCGGGTATCGGAGGAAGTGCCGGTTTTGCCGGCGACAACGGTGCCCCGCGGCAGGTGCGCCGCTGCATCGCGGCCCGTGCCCCGCGTGGTCACCAGCGTCAACATGCGGTCGAGCTGGTAAACGGCGGCCGACGGCGCCGCCTCCTCGACCTGGACTTTGAAACTCTTGAGGGACCGGCCGTTCTCGTCGACGACCGCACGCACCGCGCGCAAGCGGGCGCGGAAGCCGCCATTCGCCAGCGAGGTGTACACCTCGACGACCTCGAGCGGCGTCATCTCCACCGTCCCGAGCAGCAACGACGGATTGAGCGTCGGCAGCGTTTCGAGCCCCAGCCCGTGCAGCGTGGCGACCACCTTGGGCAGGCCGAGGTCGAGCCCCAGCCGCACGGTCGCCAGATTCATCGACTCGGCGAGCGCGCGCGCCATGGGCACCCAGCCGTAAATCTGATGCTCAAAATTCTGCGGCGCCCAGACGCTGCCGTCCTTGAGCTTGAGTTCAATCGGCGCGTCTTCGATCAGAGTGGCAGCGTTGTAACGGCCGGTTTCGAGCGCGGTCAGGTACACCGCCGGCTTCACGAGCGAACCGATCGGCCGCCGCGCATCGAGCGCGCGGTTGAAACCGTCCGTGCCCACATCGCGGCCGCCGACGACCGCCACCACATCGCCGCTGTTCGGCTCGGCAACGATCACGGCGCCTTCGAGATGAGCACCCCGTACCCGGCCGGCGGCATCGAGGCGCTGTAGATTCAGCGTCAGTGCGCGCTCCGCGGCCGCCTGCGCGCGCGGATCGAGGCTCGTGTAGACCGAAAGGCCGGCGGCAGCGAGATCGGCCTCCGCGTAGTCGCGCTTCAAATGACGCCGGACCAAATCCAGATACGCCGGCACGTAGCCGCCCCCCGGCGGCTTCAACCCAAGAGGGGTTGCGGCCGCGCGTTTAGCGGCTGCGGCGTCGACCAGATGCGCGTCGGCGAGTTCCTGCAGCACGAGGTTGCGGCGCGCGCGCGCGCGGTCAGGATGTTTGCGCGGATCGTAATAGGACGGCCCCTTGACCAGCCCGATCAACATCGCTGCTTCTCCGGCGTCGAGCTCGTCAAGGGGTTTGGCGAAATAGTACTCGCTGCCGAGACCGAAACCGTGAATCGCACGCGACCCATCCTGGCCGAGGTACACTTCGTTGAGGTAGGCCACGAGGATCTCCTCCTTGGAGAAGTGCGCCTCGAGCCGCAGCGCCATCACTGCCTCGGTCGCCTTCCGGCCGAAACTCTGCTCATCCGACAGGAAGTAATTTTTCACGAGCTGCTGTGTCAGGGTGCTGCCGCCTTGCACCACACGGCGGGCCATCAGGTTTGTCCACAGCGCGCGTGCGATGCCGCGCGCGTCGACGCCGTGATGCTCGTCGAAGCGCCGGTCCTCGATCAGTTTGATGCCGGAACGCAGCAGCGGCGGCACGTCGGCCGGCGACAAGACCAGACGATCTTCGCCATGGATCGGGAATACGCTGCCGATCACGGGCGGATCGAGGCGGAACACCGGCAGCTCGCCGGCGGCCGACTTGATGCCAGTGATCGAATTCTCGTCCGCGCTGATCGAGACGAGTTGCGCTTCCCGCAGTTCGTCGCTGAAGCGCACGCGGCGCGCATGCAAATCAAAGGCGTTGCCGCGCCGCCGGTACATCCCGGCGCCTTCCGGTGGGTCCCCGGGGCGGTAATGCAGACGGCGCAATTCCTCTTCGAGATCGGTCGCCGAGACCTGCGCACCGACGTAGAGTTCGAGCGGTGCGGCGTAGACGCGCGCCGGCACGGACCAGTGCCGACCCTGGAATTCCCGCGTTACCACCGCGTCGAGATGCACGACCCAGGCGGCAAAGGCGGCGGCCAATAGCAGGCAAATCAGGCTGAGCGCCACGCTCAGGCGGAGCAACTTGGATCGTGCCACGCCCCTCACACCTCGTCGAACAGCGAATACAGATCCATTTGCCGGCTGTCGCCGATAACCCGGTCGAAATCGAGGCCCAAGGTCTCCAGGACCGGCTCCGCCACCGGCTTCACTTGCTTGAGCACATAGTGCTCGCGGTCGATCGGATGCTGAATGTTGTCCATCGGCTCCGGGCCGGCGGTGGTAACGACGTAGCTCACCAATCGTCCCACGGGCTGCGTGGATTTGCGAGCCGCGGCAACGTGCGGCGGAGTCGTCTCGGTGTACTGCCCGGCGTCTTTGCGCAAATTTTTGCGGTACACCAACAGGTCGTCCAGCTCGCCGTCCCTGACTTGCCTCACGACCTCGGCAAGGTAGGCGTCGACGGCTTGATCGGTGAACAGGCGCTCATAGAGTTCGCGCTGCACCTGCTTGGCGAGAGCCGTCCAGTCGCGGCGCACGACCTCCATGCCGGTGAATTCGACACTATCCGCGGCATCGCCGTGGCGCAGGCCGGCATAGCGCTTGCTCGCGCCCCGCATGCTGTGGCGTGCGTGCGGCAGGAACAACCGACGGTACAGTTTTTCAAATTTGAGTTCGAGCCGGCTCGTTACTTTCCAGTGCTCGCCCACGTACCGCGATAGCTCGTCATTCAGGGCGGCTGCGAGTTGCCGGCCTTGTACGTGCATCTCATTGGGATCCCCGCCGCGCGACGACACGAACAGGCTGTCGGTGTCGCCGTAGAGCACTTTGAAGCCGGCCGCCTCAAACCAGCGCTTCGACCACAACAATATGTCGCGGCCCGTGCGGGTAATCGAATTCGCGAGCGCCGGATTGTAAAACCGGCAGGCCGACGTGCCCAACACCCCGTAGAAGGAATTCATCAGAATCTTGATGGCGTTGGCCGCCACATCATCGCCGATTCTCTTTGCCGCCTCACGTTGCGGGAAAAGTGCATCGAGCATGCGCGGCAGGATCGCGGGTTCACGCCGAAACGCGCCGCCCGGCGTTCGAATCACATCCTCATCCGGCGCCGGCGCCGCTGCGTACGACAGCGGATCGATGTTGAACGTGCGGATGATGCTCGGGTACAAGCTCTTGAAGTCGTACACCCAGACGTCGGCGTGCAGGCCCGCGACCGGCTCCAGAACGTGCCCGCCGCTCTGCGCCGCGTCATATACGCTTGAATCTCCGGAGCGCACGGTCGGCGCGACGATGCCCAGCTTCTCGAGCTCGGTCAGGTACAGGAAATCGAAGGATGCGATGCTCGCCGCCACGCGATCCGGCGTCATACCGGCGAGCTGGCTGCGCGCGAATGCCAGCCGCACCACGCTGAGTTTCTGGACGATCTCGAACGCCAGCCTTGAGTCGGTGCGCGCGTAGAGCGCAAAGGCTGCCAGATCATGCCGGTAGTTGTGCGCAATCTCGGCGATGCGATCACGTACATCCCCGGAGACAGCCTTCCCCTCGCCCAACACCTGGCGCGCCACTGCGTCGAGCGAGTAATCATCCATGCGTATGAACGCGCCGCGCAGCAAATCGATGCCGTCGAGCACCAGCCGTCCCGGCACGCTCGCTTGTCCGCTGCCAAAATAGCCTTGAGGTGCGCGAATGCGGATTGCGCCGGAATCCCTGCCCAGCGCGAAGGGATGGCGAACGCGTGCGGCGATGCGTTGCAATACCGTCAGGTCGAAATCGATGATATTCCAGCCCGACAAGACATCCGGGTCGAAGCGCCTCACGCGCTCGCAAAATGCATCGAGTGCCGCGAACTCGTCGGCGCAGCGAGTGGCCTTTTCCGGCATCGCGCGATCGCTGCCGTCCACGATGAGCACTTCGTCGACGCCGGCCGCATACATCGAGATTGCCAGCAGGCGATCCACCTTTCCGTGGGTTTCGATGTCGAACGACAACACGCGCGGCTCGATCTTCACGTCGGCCGGCCGCAGGGTCGGATTGTCGAATATCCAAGTGATGCCCTCGCCGGCGACGGCGTCCCCGTCGATCTCACAGCCGCCTTTGATGCCGCGTTCGATCAGATAGCGCGTCGCGAAGCGCACGTCCGCCTCGAATGTATCGATGTTGGCGGCGTGCAGACGGTCGCGCACGCCCGGGACCTCCTGCGGAGCGTCCACCTCTATCAAGGCGGTCGGCGCACCGTCGAACGTTCGCTTGCCGGACATGATCGGTCGAGGCGCACTCAGGGCTTGGGCGCGGTCGACATCCGCAGCTCGAATGAAAAAATGCGGACGCTGCCGATCGTCCCGCACGAGAAACGTCCCCCCCGACTCCAATATTCCATGGATATGGATGACGGGGACGCGCTGTCCATGCGATCGAGTGACGATGCGATAGCTGGATTGGAGGATGAAACCGCGGCGTTGGGTCACTGTGCTATTTTGCACGCTTGCAATGATTTTTGGGGGCTAAAATACCGAGGCGCATGACGCGATCCGCTAGGAAATTGGCCGGCCTGTTCCTGCCCTTGAGCGCCGGGAAGTCGTCTCCCCGTCGCCCGGCAAGCGCCCTGGAGAATCCGGCGGTGCAGGCGATCTGGGATGTGGTCGGGACGATTCCCCGCGGTAAGGTCTCGACGTACGGAGCGGTCGCTCGCGCCGCCGGACTGCCGGGTCGTGCGAGACTCACGGGATTCGCGTTGAGAATCGCGCCCGAGGCAATGAACTTGCCGTGGCATCGAGTGGTCGGCGCCGGCGGACGAATCGTGTTCCCGAAGTCATCCCTGCATCATCGGGAGCAGGCGCGGCGCTTGCGTGCGGAGCGCGTCGCAGTCAAGGACGGTCGTGTGGCGCGTTTGCACATGACGGATTTTGACGCATCCTGACGTCACGCCCGCTCGAAGCGAGCCACGGTTTCGACGTGCTCGGTAAATGGCAGCAGATTGAATGCGGTGAGTGCGCCGAGGCGCAGCGTGCCGCGCGAGGTCAGCTGCGCCGCATCGCGCAGCAGAGAATCCAGCGCACAGCTCACGTACAGAAAGCGCTCCGGCGGCTGCTCGCTCAAGTATTCGGTGAGTTCGGGATCGAGGCCCCGGCGCGGCGGATCGGCGATCACCACTTGCGCGCCGGCTGCGGCCAGTCGCGCTGCGCCCGCCGCCCCCGGAAAGAGCGAAATCTTGGCCCGGTTTTCCGGATCAAGGTCGGCGAGCCCGAGCTCGAGCCCTTGCAGCGAATGCGGGCTGACCTCGTTCATTCGGATATCGCAGGCGCGCGCCAGCACCGACAAACCGATGGCGCCGACGCCCGCGTAAAACTCGGCGACTCGGGCACCGTCGGGAATTTGCGCGCGCACATGCTCGATGATGTGCTGCGCGATCTCGAGATTGTTCTGCCCGAAAGCGCCCGGCGGATAGTGCACCGCAGCTCCGCCAAACCGCTCCACGACGCTGGCCGGCCCGTACCAGTGCTGGAAGTCGGGTCCTAGGATGGTGTTGGATCGCTCACAATGCGCATTGAACCACAGGCTGTGCAGCTCTGAGCCGAGCCGCTCGCGGATCAAATCGAAGCACGACGCAAGGGGCTGAACGGTGGCGCTGTTGGCGACGATCACGACCTGCGCGCTTTGCGAGCTGCGCTCCACCACCACCTGCAGGTGGCGCGCGAGGCCCAAATGCGCGCGCTCCGAGTAGCTGGTCACTCGCGCATCGACCAAAGCGCGCCGCACCACCGAGGCCACGCGGTTGATCAAAGGGTGCTGCACACTGCAATTCGGGATATGAACCACGCGATGACTGCCGAGTTCGAACAGGCCGATCTTGGGCGAACCCAGCCGGCCGCGGATGGCGAGCCGCGCGCGCAGTCGAAATCCGGCGGTTTGCCCGGAAATTACCGGCACTTCGGGCAAGCGATGGATGCGCGCCAGCTCATCGAGTGCGCTGCGGGAAACAGGGGCGATGCCGCCCTCACCGAAGCGCGGGCAGCCCGGGCATGGCGGACGGTGCGGGCACGACGGCAAGACATTCTGCAGACCGGCCGCCCCCATTTGACGTGTGTCGCTGCTCACGCCGTCAACCTACCAGACGGCGCCGCCACAGGGATAGCGCGTTCGTCGTACAATAGCCGGCACAACGAATTGGCTTTTGGGGGAGTTCCATTGACTCACGCTGCCATCGTCGGCTGGGGCAAGTGCCTGCCGCCGTCTGTTTTGACGAATCAAGACCTGGCGACATTCCTGCCCACGGATGACGAGTGGATCACGACGCGAACCGGCATGAAGGAGAGGCGCATCTCTCACGTCCCGGGCATCGAGCTGGCCATCACCGCGGCGCGCCGCGCCATTGCGTGCGCCGGTCTGCGCGGCGAAGACATCGAGCTCGTCATCTACGGCAGCTGCAGCAATGATGAGACGGTGCCCAATAGCGCGTCCGGCGTCCAGCAGCGCATCGGTGCGACCCGGGCGGCGGCGTTCGACGTCAATACCGCGTGCACCAGCTTCATGTATGGGCTCTCGATCGGGTCCTCCATGATCAAGACCGGTATCGTCAAGAACGCGCTGATAATCGGCGTCGAGTTGATCTCCCAGTACTTGGACTGGGACAACCGCAATGTCGCAGTGCTGTTCGGCGACGGCGCGGCGGCCATGGTGCTGCAGGAATCGGAACACGAGACGGGCGTGATCGCAGAGAAGCTGCAATGCTACGCCGATTCCCGGCAAATCCTGCGCGTGCGCGGCATGGGTACCATGTACGCCAATCTCGGCGTGCAGTTCGGGCAGACATCGTGGGACTTCGACGGTCAGGAGATCTTCCGCAAGGCGGTGCAAGGCATGAGCGAGGCGAGCCTCGACGTGATGCGGCGCGCCCACGTCACCATCGATGACATCGCACTCGTCGTGCCGCATCAGGCAAATCTGCGCATCATCGACGCCGTTGCAAAGCGCGCGGGAGCAGGCCCGGACAAGGTGTATCTGACGGTGCAGAAGTACGGCAATATGAGCGCCGCCACCGCGCCGGTCGCGCTGGTGGAGGCGGTCGAGGAAGGCCGCGTGCCTCCGGGCAGCCTGGTGCTGATGCCGGCGTTCGGCGGCGGCCTGACGTTGTCCGCGCATTTGATTCGCTGGGGTCAACGCATGACGCCGCTGCAGCCCTGCGATGCGGAACTGCCGCCATGTCCCAAGACTGCGCTCGAGATCGTGAACGAGATCCGCGCGCAGAAGAAGCTGGGCGAGGCGCAGGCAGTCCGCTTCAAGACCTTGAGTTTCGCGGAGAATCGCGCCGACTAGAAGACGTTCCGGCACTTGACAGTGCGGGTGGAAAATCATCGCGCGATGCCCGCGGGCAAGCTCCATAATATGTAAATTCCTGCTCGCGTCGCAGGTGAATCAGTGAGTTAGCTCCTGCTCCGATGTTGCGTAGGAAGCGACACGTGCGGTCGAAGCGTGTAGTCGTTCACAGACAATTGATCGGCAAATGGCGTTTGCGATTTACTCCGGGCGCGCGGCGGCAAACAGCGCCGCGAGGCAAAGAGATCGTCTTCAAAAACGTCAAGGGGATTCAGATGAGCAAGCCCGCGTTGATTAGACCGATATACTTGCTCAGCGCGGCGGTGATGTTGGCGCCAATTGCGGCTGCGAGTGCCGACTCTCCGGCGAAGCACGTCAAGGTCTCTCACAGCATCCCGCATGCCGCCGCCGCCGCTCATCGCGACGAACGTGACGAACGGGACGATGATACGCAGCCGTGGCTGATGTTGCCCGTCGGCTTGGCGGCCATCGGCTTCGCCGTGCGCCGCCAACAGCGCGCCCTCGACTCGCTGCAGCCGCAGATCAATTGAGTTCATAAGTCGGCGCACGCTTCGTCCCGCTGCCGGCGCTCGGACGGCGGCGAGAGGCGCGCGGGAGGATCAACCCCTGGATCCAGGAACGATTGCGCGAATCAAGCGCAGAACTGAACCCGCGGGCGAGGTGAGGCCGTGGGACCCGCCGTCCGTTCTGATCATCAAGTCCCTGCTGTATCCGCTCGCGGCGGCCGGCAGTCTATGGCTGGCGTTGTGGATTTCCGGAGAGCCGTTCCGCAAGGCGTATTTTCTCACCGCGGTGCTTGCGTTCATCGCGACTTCCGAGATCTTGAGCGTCGCGCCGCTGCGCGACCTGTCGAGCGCATCGGCCTCGGCCCGCGGCCTGCTTTTCATCGCTCGCCGCTGGTTCACCGTGATGGCGTTCCTGTGGGCGCTCATCAGCGTGTCGGGATTGAAGGCGAATTTCCCGACGCACGTGTGGCTGACATGGACGCTCGTCACACCTCTGGTGCTCTGGCTGAGCCAGGCCGCCGCGCGCCGCGCATTCGCGCTCGTGCTTTCCTCGCGGCATTTTCGACCGCACGATGCCATCATCGTCGGCCTGAATGACTTGGGCCGGATGCTCGAGCGCAGGTTGCACGAGGACCGCTCGTCCAGGATTCGGATCGTGGCTTACTTCGATGATCAGCCGCCCGCTGCCGGGGCGCGATGCCGCGATATCGCAGATTTGCGGCGGTTCATCGGCGGCAACGAGGTGCGCATCGTCTACATCACTTGGCCGATGACACGCGAACGGCGGATTCTCGAGCTTCTGGAAATCTTGCGAGACTCGACGGCCTCCGTCTACTTCGTGCCCGATGTTTCGATCGTCAACCTCATCCAAGGGCGTCTCGCAGTCGTCAGCGGAATCCCGGTGGTCGGCGTGTGCGAATCGCCTTTGTACGGCATACGAGCCTGGCACAAACGGATGTTCGATATCGTCTTGGGCAGCGTCCTGCTGGTGCTCGCCGCACCCATGCTCGTTACCGTCGCGCTTGGCGTGCGCCTGAGTTCGCCTGGGCCGATCCTGTTCCGGCAGCGGCGCTATGGGCTCGACGGCCGCGAATTCGTGGTTTACAAGTTTCGATCGATGAGCGTCAGCGAGGATGGCGCCTCGACCTTTTTAGCCGTTGAGCGCGGTGATCGCCGTGTTACCGCGTTCGGCGCCTTCATTCGCAAGACCTCGCTCGATGAGCTGCCGCAGCTTTTCAATGTCGTCGGCGGCACCATGAGTCTCGTCGGTCCGCGTCCGCACGTCGTCGCAATGAACGAGGCCTACCGAGGGCTGATTCCCGGATACATGCTGCGCCACAAGGTGCGGCCCGGGATTACCGGTTGGGCACAGATCAATGGCTCGCGGGGCGGCGATGACCTCGAGGACATGCAGCGCCGGTTCGAGCTCGATTTGGAGTACCTCCAGCACTGGTCGTTGCGCCTCGACTTCGTGATCTTACTGCGCACCGTCGGCCTGCTCTGGTCGGATCCGTTTGCATACTGAACGGAGCCGCCGCGACTTCACAATGGGGCGAGCGTGTGGACGATATTTTCGCCGTGGAACAGAAACGTGTAGCTCTTCAATCCGACGTATCGGCCGTGGGAATTCTTGGCGTTGATCGTCGCTTTCACCTTCCAGCCGTAATCGCGCGTCTCGTGCATCAGAACGGTGCCGCTGACCCCTGTGGTGTAGCCCCTCTCCGGCTTGGTGATCTCCTGATACTGAATGGAATCCGGATCTGTCATGTGCTCTTGGAAGTACTTCCGGATCGCCTCCTCGTAATGGACGGGCATGTCCCCGTATGGCGCAGCAAGCCCTGGCGCCGCAGAAGTCACCGAACTTGCGGCGTGAGATTCGGATCCCCGCAATGCCGGCGGCGGTTGCGGCTCCGGGTGTGCGATCGGCGCGGCCGGGACTGGGCCCGGCGAGTCGTCCGAGTTCCAGGTCTCGACGACGCATTTCCAGGTGCCATCGGTTTGTTTTCTCCAGAACTCGAGCAGCCTGCCCCGATCCGACAAGGGCATGCCGCGCGAGTCGCCGAAGCGAAGCTCGTATGCACCGGTCAAGTACGCCGCATCGCCCGATCGAGTCACCTCCACTTTGATCGGATGCCACGCGAGCGAGAGGCGGGGCAGCGTGAGCAGGTGGGTCACTGCATCGCGAATTTGTTCGTCGCCGCTTACCAGCCGATCATTGGGCAGACGGACGATTGCATCGGCGGTATAGAACGCCATCCACGCCTCGACGCCGGCCGTGTTGGCGGCCGCGGCCCAATCGGCGTCGGCGCTGCGAACGGCCGCCTCGGCCGCCGCGGGGTCGACGCCGGTCGGGGCTGCGAATACCAATGGGCACAGGTACAGGGAGGCGGCGACGGCTGCCCCCGCACGCGCCAATCCGAGCGCCTTGGACCGACCGATTCCGCCGTTACCGACGGCTATTCGGCCGCTAAGGTCAAATGGGGAGAGTATTCCGGACATCGCTCTTTGCTCGCTCGAAGGCACACCAAGCTGTCGGCACTTTATCCCTGCTGCGCGGGGTTTGCCATCCATGCTTGGGCACGATTAGCGCGCGCCGGCGAACTACGGCAGGCGCGCGGTTGCTCCGCCGCGCCCCACCTTCGATTTTGTCTGTTGGACGCCGTCGGCCGCCAGATCGTCTAGAAAGCGGCCCTCCAACTCCAGCGCTGATAGCGGTCTGGACAGCAGGAAACCCTGCGCCTCGTCGCAGCCGCGTGCCCGAAGCCACTCCAGTTGACCTGAACGCTCGATGCCCTCTGCCGTGACAATCAGATTGAGACTCTTGCCCAGCGACAAAATTGCGTTTGCGATGGCGCCGTCGCATGCCGACCGATCGACATTGTGAACGAACGCCTTGTCGATCTTGATACGGTCGGGCGGAAATCTGGTGATATACGCGAGAGAAGAATAGCCGGTGCCGAAATCATCCAGTGCGATCCGGCAACCGAGCTGTCGAAATCTCTCCAGCGCGCGGCGCACCGTGGCCGAGTCCTTCACCAGCAGCGACTCGGTGATCTCTATTTCGATGAGAGATGTCGGAACCCCGGCTGCCGCCGCTTCCGCTTCGACGACTTTTGCGGGGTCGCCATGCAGCAATTCTTTGGCGGACACGTTGACGGCTACTGGAACGGCGATGCCGCGATCCATCCAGCCGCGCAGCTGACGGCATGCGGCACGCACGACCCAGCTGCCCATGTCGATGATCAACCCGCTGTCTTCCGCGATTTCGATGAATCGGACCGGCGAGATGTCGCCGTGATCCGCGTCGCACCAGCGCAGCAGCGCCTCCACGCCCACGAGGCGATTGTCCAGCAAGCGGAATTTCGGCTGAAACTGCAGCGCCAAGAGTTCGGAATGAACCGCGCGGCGCAGGCGATTTTCCAGGTCAAGCCAATTGCGCAAGCGGCTGCTCATTGCCGGGGTGTACACCGCGACTGCGCCATTGGCGCCGGCTTTTGCTTGGTACATGGCTGTGTCGGCGTGTTTCAGCACCGTCGTCAGGTCATCGCCATCGTCGGGGTAGACGGCAAGACCAATGCTGGTTCCGGAGTGGAACTCGAGCCCTTCATACTCGACCGGCTCCTTGAAGGTCGCGCAGCAGCAATCGGCGATTTTGATCGCGATTGCGCGCGCTGCAGGGTCGCGCACAAGAATGACGAATTCGTCGCCGCCAAAGCGGGCCACCGACAGATGCTTGCACTCGCTGCCAAATCCTTCCAGCGCGTGTGTGAGCCTTCCGGCAACGGTGCGCAGCACCGCATCGCCGACCGAATGGCCGAAGGTATCATTCACCCGCTTGAAGCTGTTGAGATCCAAATAAATCACGGCGACGCACTCTTGCGCGGCCGCGGCTTCCCTGAACAGGCGTTCGGCGGTCTCAACACAGCGCTGCCGGTTCGGAAGCCCCGTCAGGGGATCAAAGTAGGCGAGGCGCTCGATGTGTTCGGCGGC
>Ga0307474_10003120_pt1 | contig 11950 bp, 12 predicted proteins | sample atmos_gasesECM1C_2_FD_203312 | JGI IMG/M metagenome (GOLD analysis project Ga0307474, IMG submission 203312) | Hardwood forest soil microbial communities from Morgan-Monroe State Forest, Indiana, United States - atmos_gasesECM1C_05 | ecosystem: Environmental > Terrestrial > Soil > Temperate... | reverse complement strand
GAGGATGCGACGCGGACCGTGAATTTCTGGCTCGACCAGGGCGTGGACAATTTCAAAGCTTACATGTTCATCACGAGAGCGGAGCTTGGCGCCGCAATTGAGGCGGCGCATAAGCGCGGAGCGAAGGTCACGGGTCACCTATGTGCCGTCGGCTTTCGCGAGGCCGCGGATCTCGGCATCGACGATTTGGAGCACGGCTTATTCGTGGACACGGAATTCATGACCGGAAAGAAGCCGGATGTATGCCCGGAAGAGCCGGAGGATCCCGTCCTGATGTCGAAACTGGATGTGAATGCAGGCCCGCTGCACGACACGATTGTGTATCTAGTGCAGCACCATGTTGCTGTGACATCGACTCTACCCGTGTTTGAGATGGGAAGTTTTCCCGGACGGCCTACCCTGCAGCCGCGTGTCCTTGATGCGCTGTCACCTGACGCGCGCAGCGCATTGTTATGGAACCGGGTTCGTTCCAGCGACGCTGGTGCTCTGCAGCGGCGATATGGCAGCGAGGTTTCCCCATTGCCCTCCGCATTCAAGAAAGAACTGGAGTTTGAATATGCGTTTTCGAAGGATGGCGGTTTACTCCTGGCCGGGCTTGACCCCACGGGAATGGGCGGGGTAATTGCTGGTTTCGGCGATCAACGCGAACTGGAACTTCTCGTAGAGGCGGGATTCACGCCTCTGGAAGCGATTCACATCGCAACCTTCAACGGCGCGGAGTATCTGGGAGAAATCGATCGCATCGGAACGATTGCTCCCGGCAAGCAAGCGGACCTGGTGGTGATCAAGGGCGATCCTTCCAAGAAGATCGAAGACATCGAAAACGTAGAGACGGTGTTCAAGGATGGAATAGGCTACGATTCGCCGAAGCTGATCGAATCTGTGCGCGGAGTAGTGGGCAGCCGTTAACGGAGTAATTGTAGTCGGTACAATTGCAAGTGCATGCTCGTTCTCGCTTCCGCTTCGCCACGACGCCAGGAACTTCTGCGCAACGCCGGCATTTCGTTCACCGTGCAGCCGGCGGACATTGATGAGACTCCGCTCGCAAGTGAACCGCCGCATGAGTGTGCGGAGCGGTTGGCGCGCCAGAAGGCGCTTGCGGTCTGCCGGACCCGGCCGCGGGATCGAGTGCTCGGGGCTGACACCATAGTCGTAGTCGATGAGACCATCCTTGGCAAGCCGGTCGATGACGACGACGCTGTTCGCATGCTGTGCCTGCTCTCCGGGCGCGTGCATCGGGTGATCACGGGATTGTGCCTGGTTGGAACAGTGGCCAGTGACCAGTTGCCAGTGGTTAGTGGGTCTGAGCGGACCGAATTGCGATCACTCCCATACGAAATTCTGAGAACTGAGAACCGGGAACTGAGAACTGCCTCCGAAACAACGCTGGTGACGATGAGCGAATTGTCCGAGGACGAGATTCGCGAATACGTCGCGACGGGCGAGCCTATGGATAAAGCGGGAGCATACGCAATTCAGGGGATGGCCTCGCGCTGGATTCCGCGCATCGAAGGCGACTACAGCAACGTAGTGGGACTGCCGGTGGCGCTCGTTTATGCAATGCTGCGCGGGAGATGAGGAATTGTGACGCGGCTTTCCGGAAGATCGAATCGCGGAGGGGGAAGAACTGAAAATTATACCTTTTTCTCTTCTTCTTTTTTCTTAGCTTCTTCCTTGTTGGCGTCGGGCTCTTTCATCGCGGACTTGAAGTTACGGATGCCTTCACCCAGACCCTTGCCTACCGCAGCGAACTTGCTGGTGCCGAACACCAGGAGTGCGATCGCAACAATCAACAGCAAATGCAAAGGTTGAAAAAGACCTTCACCCATAACTCCTCCACTGGGACGGTCTTCGAGAGTACTGCGCAGACCAGTCGAAGGCCCCTGAGAAAAGTTTAGGCTACCCCACGGGTGGAGTCAAAGGCGGCGGGCAGGAGTGTCCGCCGCGAAACGCTTACCAGCCGCCTTGCTGAGAGTCTATCCTCGAAGGATACGTTCTTTCGGGAGGACACTTCGGATGCTCACCGTTCGCTTTCTCGCACTCGCGCTGCTGTTATTCTTCCAAAATTCGGGTGCCACGTCGGCCCAGAGCGCGACGCCGGCCCCGACAACTCCACCGAGCCAACAGCGCAAGACCAGCGAACCGTACACGGGAGATCTCTCCATTTTCGATTCCCCCGGCCGCGAAGATCGGCTCCAGATTAATCGCGTAATGGACATTCTTGGCATCGCATCCGGAAAGGCTGTGGCCGACATCGGAGCAGGATCGGGATGGTTCACGGTCCGCGCGGCAAGGCGTGTGGGCCCTAGCGGCCTGGTTTATGCGGTCGACATCAATCCCGAAGCCATTCGTTATGTCGGCGTGCGCGCTCGTAAAGAGCAATTGCAAAATGTAAAGACGATCCTGAGCCAGCCTGACAATCCGCTTCTGCCTGCCAATTCGGTGGACGCGGGTTTGTTGCTCAAGACCTATCACGAGGTCGCGCAGCCGGTGACTTTGTTGCAGAATCTGCGGGCGGCCTTGCGTCCGGATGCGAAGGTCGGGATCATTGACCGCAACGGGAACGGCGAGAATCACGGAGTTGAACGTTACGTTGTGATTCGCGAAGCCGGAGAAGCGGGCTACAAGCTTCTGGAGCAATACGATTTTGTGAAGGGAGACCAGATGGATTACTTCCTGGTTTTTGTACCTCAGAAATAGGTTTCAAATGCTTTCGATCATTCCAGCCAGAAGTAGCGCCCGGCGCGGCAACTCAGAGATGATGATGTGTTCGTGGAGGGCGTGAGCTCCGTCGCCATACCCGCCCATGCCATCGAGCGTAGGAATGCCAATGCCCGCGGTGAAGTTTCCGTCCGAGCCTCCGCCCACCGCTGCCTCTTCGAGTTTCCAGTTAATTCGTTTCGCGATCGCCTGCGCTTTCTTGTAGAGCGCTGCCACGCCGGCGTTCCGCTCCATGGGCATGCGGTTGATGCCTCCCTGGACACTGAGTTTGCAGTGCTTGTCGAAGGGCTTCAAGGAACGAAATTTGCGATCGAGGATCGCAGCCTGCTTCGCCTCCTTGATGCGCACGTCGATTTCGACGCTGGCCTGGGCTGCGATTACGTTGGTACGAGTTCCACCATAAATCACTCCAGGGTTCACAGAAATGCCGCGGCGGACATCGCTGAGCTTCGAAACAGCGGTGATTTGTCGAGCAAGTTCGATGATGGCACTGTGTCCCTTACCGGGGTCGAGGCCGGCATGCGCGGCGATTCCTTTCACATTCAGAATGTATTCGCCAACGCCTTTCCGCGCAGTTTTCACGGCGCCGCGTGGGCCTGCAGGTTCGACTACGAGCACGGCCGCCGATTCTCTGGCCAATCCTTCGGTAATTTTGCGCGAAGAATAGCTGCCCACTTCCTCGTCTGAAACCAGAAACACGCTGACTGGACGCGGCAAACCCGTATGCCACGCCTGTAGAGCCTCGATCGCATACAGAATGAGCGCGATGCCCGACTTCATGTCGAGCACACCGGGGCCGTGCAGGCGGTCGTTCTCAACTCGACAGGGCATGGCCTCCAGAGTTCCCAGCGGATAGACCGTGTCGAAGTGGCCGAGAAGCAGAACTGGCTTGATGTTTTCGCGTCCTGGAAAGTCGATCTGAATGCTATCGGCGTAGTTCTCGGCGCGATGCACGCGCGCGCGTCCGCCGCGGGTTTCGAACTTTGCGGCGAGCAACGTGCCCATGCGGTCGGCGGCCAGTTTGTTGTCGCTGGGAGATTCGATCTCGACAAACTCGCGGATTGTCTGGACAATCTCTTCCTGCCGCGCTTCGAAGTAGCGCAGCCCTTCGCTCAATCGGGAATGAGTTCCGACTCGATCCGATCGCTTCGAACCTGTTTTTTTCCGGCCCGGCATCTCGTGGCTGATCTCCGGCCCGGGGCAAGGGGAGCACCTGCGGGCGCAAGTCGTACAGTATAATCTTCAAGCCGTTTTGTGACGAAACCGTTTTAAGAAAACCATGAATAAGAGCGTCCCTGTGACGGAATCTTCGCCCGACTCGGCGAAGGCCGGGCTCGACATCCACCAGATTCTGAAGATTCTGCCGCACCGTTATCCTTTGTTGCTGATCGACCGTGTGCTTGATCTGGAGCGCAAAAAGCGCATCGTTGCGATCAAGAACGTCACTATCAACGAACCTTTCTTCAACGGGCATTTTCCCGGGCTGCCCATCATGCCTGGCGTTCTGATTGTGGAAGCGATTGCGCAGGCGGGCGGCGCGCTGCTGCTGACCGAGGTCGAAGATCGCAGCGACAAGGTCATGATGTTTACCGGAATCGATCGCGCCAAATTCCGCAGGCCGGTCAGCCCGGGCGACCAGTTGCGTTTGGAAGTGGAAGTGACCGGCTGGCGTTCGGTGCCCGGCATGACCGCCGCGAAGATGCAAGGTTATGCCTACGTGGGTGAGAAACGAGTTGCCGAAGCGATTGTTTCGTGCCAGTTGGTCGACAGCGCGCGCGGCCGGGGATCGGACGGCGGAGGCAGCAATGCTGGATAGCCGCTGCCGGCGCGGCACCCGATCGCCAACGACTTCATGAATCCATCGCCTAAAACTTCAGTTTCCGGGAACATCCATTCCACGGCGATCATCGATGCACGCGCGAAGATTCCTGTGTCCTGCAAAATCGGGCCCTATTCCGTGATCGGCGCCGACGTCGAATTGGGAGAGAACTGCCGTCTGGCGTCGCACGTGGTGATCGAAGGACCCACGAAAATAGGCGCTGATAATCAGTTCTATCCATTTTGTGCCATTGGCATGGCGCCGCAGGACGTTACCTACCAAGGCGAGCCCACGCGCCTTGAAATCGGCGCTCACAACGAAATACGCGAGTGCGTCACCATCAATCGTGGCACGGTGAAGGGCGGCGGGCTGACCAAGGTCGGCAGCCATCTTTTGATCATGGCGTACACGCACATCGGCCACGACTGCGTGATCGAGGATCACGTCATGCTGGTGAATGGCGCGACGCTGGGCGGGCATGTGACGGTGGAAGAATGGGCGGTGGTCGGAGCGCTATGTCCAATCCATCAGTTCGTGCGCATTGGGGCGCACTCCTACATTGGCGGCGGAACGACAATCACGCAGGATGTGCTGCCTTTCTCGATGACGTCAGCAGCGCGCGAAACGCATGCGTACCTGATGAACAAAGTGGGACTGCAGCGGCGCGGATTCTCAAAAGAGCGGATTGCGAAAATTCATCACGCGTACAAGATTCTGTTGGCTTCAAAGATGAACACCTCGCAGGCTCTGGAAAGGCTGAAATCGGAACCGGACCGAAGCCAGGATGTCGACATGCTGATTCAGTTTATCGAGGCCTCAGAGCGAGGAATCATCAAATAGACTGCCCGCTTAGTTTCCCGCCGCTGCCGTTCCCTTTTTGTCCAGCAATCTTTCCATCTCGTCCATCACGCGATTCATCTTCTTGACTGTTAGCTCCAGCGGTTCGTCGGTCGTCATATCAACGCCTGCGTCCTTCAGCAGGTCGATCGGATATTTCGATTTCCCCGCCGAAATGAATTTCAGGTATCGCTCGGTCGCTCCCGGAGCACCCGACAGTACTTTTTCAGACAATGCAGAAGATGCAGTGAATGACGTTGCGTATTGAAACACATAAAAAGAGTTGTAGAAGTGGGGAATGAAGGCCCACTCGTTGGCAATGTAATCATCAACGATGCAGACACCTTGATCGTGTCCGTAGTACTTCTTGACGATCTCGCTGTAGAGTTTCGACAAATTGTCGCCGGTGAGCGGCTGCCCTTTTTCAACCATTTCGTGCATGCGCAGCTCAAATTCCGCAAACTGAGTCTGTCGGAAAACCGTGCCCTTGATGCTCTCCAGATAGTTCCCCAGCAGGGAAAGCCGGGTGGCGTCATCTTTAATCTTCTTGAGCATGGAATCGATTAGAAGGGCCTCGTTGAAAGTCGAAGCTACTTCGGCTACAAAAATCGGGTAGGCCGACAAGGGATAGGGCTGGGTTTTATTCGAGAAGTAGCTGTGCATAGTGTGGCCGAGTTCGTGAGCCAGCGTACTCATGTCGTCATACTTTCCGTTGTAGTTCAGCAGCATGTACGGATGAACGTCGTAGGCCGCGCCGTTCGAATACGCTCCGGCGGTCTTACCTTCGGTGGGATACATATCAATCCAGCGCTCGGTGAAGGCGCGCTTCGCTCCCGCTGCGTATTCGGGGCCAAGCGGGGCGAGAGCTTCGAGGATGTTGCGTTCGGCTACATCCACCGGATACTTCGTGTCGACCGAAGATACGAGCGGAGCATAGAGATCGTAGTAATGAAGTTCGGACAGCCCCATCATGCGTTTGCGAAGTTTCAGGTAGCGTTGAAACGTGGGCAGATTGCGATTGACTCCGTCTACGAGCCTCGAATACACCGACACTGGAATATTGGGCTGGTCTAGGGCGGCTTGCAGTGAGATGTCGTAATTGCGCGCATGCGCGTAAAAAATCGATCCCTGCGCGTTGGAATTCATCATCGAGCCAAAGGTCCCGCGATATTTTCCCAGAGCGGTGAAAAAGGCTTCCATGACTTTCTGGCGATCCTCGCGCGAGGGCGAAGCGCGGTGAAGCGAAAATGCCGCCTTGTCCAACTTGACGGTCTTGCCGTCGCTTAACGTGACGGAAGGATACGGGAAATCAGCATCGGCAAAGATGCCGAAAACACTGGATGGCCCGCTCGCCATGACGGAGGAAGCGGCCAGCAGTTTCTCTTCCGCGTTGCTGAGCGTGTGAGCACGGCGGCGCGCGACGTCTTCAAGATAATGCCGAAAGACATGCAGCCGGGGCTCTTGCGCGAGAAATCGCTCGATGGCCGCGTTATCCATCTTGAGAATCTCGGGCTCGATGAATGCGCTTTCTGTTCCGAGAACGGACCCGAGTTGAATCACTTCCTGCTGCATGCCCTGATAGGTGCTAACGCGGGTGTCCTGATCGGAACTCGAGCCCGCATAAACGAACAATCGCGTGAGCTCTTTGTCGAAATTACTTTGCGTCTCGAGTGCGTCCGCCAATCGGGACGCGGAGGAACCCAGATTGCCCTGAAACTGCCGAAGCTTCGGCAACTCGGACGCGAGCTTTTCCTTGGCCGCGCGCCACGCCCGGTCAGACGGATAAATGGCGGTCAGATCCCACTTGTACTCGTCCGGCACTTTGCTGCGATCGTGTTCCTGGGCTTGCGAGATCAGGGTCGAGGCCGCGAACAGCACAAGCGCGCCCGGTAGATGGCGCAGACCGGTTGAGGTAGTGGCAGGCATTGGCAGTACTCCTTTGCAATTAGACAAGATCCAAGGAAAAAATGAAGCTGGATTCAAAGCTTGGTGGCCGTAAAGATTAGTGAAGACAAATTATATCCATTGGCGCTGCCTTGACGCTTTTCCATAACCCGGAGCGGCGCGATTCTTTTTAATCTTAAGTGCTAGACTGACTCGTCATCCGTCTCGATCAACCGTACTCCATGCCTGTCCAAAAGGAAAAACTTGGCCTCATCGCCGGCAACGGCAAGTTTCCGTTCCTCGTCCTCGAGGCGGCACGGGCGCAGGGATACGAAGTTGTAGTGGCCGCGATCCAGGAAGAGGCGTTCGCGGAGATCGAATCGCATGGCGCCGCGGCGGTGCACTGGCTTTCGCTGGGGGAATTGTCGAAGCTCATCGAGACCTTCCAGCAGGAAGGCGTGCGGCGCGCCATCATGGCGGGGCAGGTCAGGCACAAGCAGATTTTTTCCAGCATCCGCCCGGATTGGCGACTGGCGAAGCTTTTGCTTTCGCTGACGACACGCAACACAGACTCGCTCTTGGGCGCGGTCGCAAAAGTATTGGCCGACGAAGGCATCACGCTCGAAAAATCCACTTGGCTGCTGGAACCGCTTTTGGTGAAGTCTGGCGTGCTGACGCAGCGTGAACCGACCGAGCAAGAGCGCAAGAACATCGAGTATGGACGCGTCGTCGCCAGCAAGTTGGCACAGCACGACATTGGACAGACGGTGGTTATCGCTGAACTGGCGTGTGTCGCCGTCGAAGCGATGGAAGGCACCGACGCCACCATCGAGCGCGCCGGGCAGATTATGAAATCGCTTCATGGCGACGCGTCCACGCTCAGCCGCACGCTTACGGTGGTGAAGATCGCCAAGCCGAATCAGGATATGCGCTTCGATGTGCCCGTGATCGGAGTGAAGACGACCAAAGTAATGCGGGCGGCTGGAGCGACTTGTCTTGCTGTGGACGCCGGAAAGTGCCTGCTGCTTGACGGACAGAAGGTAATTGATGCGGCGAACGCCGAGGGGATTGCGATCGTCGCAGAGGGAAGTTACGAATGAAATCGAAACGTACGAAAGTGCGGTCCGACGCTGTTCGCATTGCCGACCAACTTCGTCGGGCCTTTCACGGCAATGCGTGGCACGGGCCCGCGCTGCTTGAACTGCTGCAGGATGTCGACGCGGCCACGGCCGCGGCCAAACTGCTGCCTGAGGTTCACAGTGTTTGGGAGCTTTTGCTCCACGTTGCGGTGTGGGACGGCGCCGCGCTCCGTCGCCTCAGCGGAGAAATATGCCAACCCACCGGTGATGCAAATTTTCCGCCTGTGTTGACAACGACGGACGATGCGTGGCGCCAGGCCATCGCGGAGGCGAAACGCACGCACGATAAACTGGTCAGAACAGTTGCCGCCCTGCCCGAATCGCGCCTCGGCGACCGTGTTCCCGGAAAACGATACGACTTCTATCACATGTTGCACGGCATAGCGCAGCACGAGCTTTATCATGCGGGGCAGATCGCGATTCTGAAGAAAGTCGCCTTTAGGTCCTAGGTTTTGGGTATTAGGAGTTCGATCTCGGAGCTGAGTCCCTGGACTAACACCTAAAACCCAAGACCCACGACCCTTTTTCTCACCACTTCCTGAAAATCACGGCCACTGCCAGGACAATCCCCGCGAAGCCTGCCACATAATTCCAGCGGAGTGGCTGTTTCAGATACAGCACCGAGAAAGCCGCGAAGACGGTGAGAGTGATCACTTCCTGGATCGTCTTCAGTTGCGCTGCAGTGAATTCGTAGGAGCCGATGCGGTTCGCGGGTACCTGAAAGCAATATTCAAAGAAAGCAATCAGCCAGCTCACCACGATAACTTTGTAGAGCGGCACCTCGCGATACTTCAGATGTCCGTACCAGGCAAACGTCATGAAGATGTTCGAGATGGTCAGCAGCGCGATCGTCCTCATGGGGCGATTCATTCCTTTCTGCGGTTGATTTTTTAAATGCGGGAAACGTCCGAATCAGGGAAGCTAATCCAGATGCTCTTTCCCTGGTTTACGTTTACAATTTCTTTCCGGCAACCGGCCCCCGAGAATCTCTTCTGCCATCACAAAATCCGATTTCCGTCGCCGTGGTCGGAGTGGGCGTCTTTGGGCGCAATCATGCCCGAGTGTACAAGGAACTCGAACAACAAGGGGAGCCAGTGCGGTTGCTGGGCGTGGTGGATCCGAATGCGGCCCGTGCCGACGCCGTAGCCCGCGAGTTCGGCTGCGAAGCCTTTGGATCGGTGCAGCAGATGCTGACTCTAACCACGCAGCGCGAGCTGCAAGCCGCGTCGGTAGCCTCTCCGACCGTTCATCACCTGCCCGTGGCGCGCGAATTGATGCAGGCCGGAATCGATGTGCTCATCGAAAAGCCGCTGTCGGCAACGCTGGCTGAGGCGGAGGAATTGCTTGAGCTCGCTGCCAAGCACAAAAGGATCGCGCAGGTTGGGCACCTCGAGCGCTTCAATCCAGCGGTGCGTGCCACAGTTCCCCTACTGACGAAGCCGATGTTTTTCGAGGTTCACCGCCTCAGCGTATTTACTCCGCGTTCGCTGGATGTGGACGTCGTGCTCGATCTGATGATCCACGATCTCGACATCGTGCTGGCATTCGCCAAGTCGCCTGTTAAAGAAGTGCGCGCGGTTGGGCTGCCAATCTTGTCTGGGAAGGTGGATATCGCGAATGTGCGGTTGGAGCTGGAATCGGGCTGCATCGCGAACTTCACGGCCAGCCGGGTCTCCACCGAACGCGTGCGCAAGCTGCGTTTTTTCCAGCCGCGGCAATACATTTCGCTCGATTACGGGCGTCAGGAGGTGCTGGTGTTCACCGTCGGGCAGGATGGGGTGGAGCCCGGAACGCCATCCGTGAATCCTCAGATTGGCGTCACGAAACCATCGATCGCTTCCGAGGAACCGCTGCACTCCGAACTGAAATCGTTTCTTCGTTCTGTACGGGAGCGCTCGGCGCCAGTCGTTCCGCTCGAAGATGGCCGCCGGGCAATGGCGGTGGCGCTTGAGATCGTGGCGGCGATTCGCGACCACGAAAGGAAGATCGACCTCGGCGGCATTGCCAGAGCGAAGCATTGAGCATCCCCGAATGGCCGGCCTGCGCCCGGCGGACAGCCGATGGCGGTTGTCCCCACATCAGCGTGTCTGCCGCTAAACTATTATTTACATATGTTTACACACCGAAGTCGTGCCCCATTCGTCGTTTAGCAGAATCCAACGAAAGATGCGAAAATAGAAAGAACTTGGTTGTAGAGCACGCGCGTACATTGCACGACTTCCCTGAAGGCCGGGATGCAACGCCGCGAGTGTATCCGGTGTCTAACGATTGGCGGATACAGGTAAGCTTTGCAGTTAAGCCGAGCGCATGCCGATCACGCAAATTCCATTCCAGGATCCCGTAGCCCCGCCCGAGAAGCCGCAAGCGGAACAACTCGGCCTCTACGACCAGCAGGACTGGGAAACAGCCTATCGTGATCTTGATGCGCGCGTACCGCATCTGCTCATCCAGTTGCAGGATGACCTGCAGAGGTCGCGCAAACGGGAAGCCGCGTGGATCTCGATTATCATCCACTTGCTGGTGTTCATCGTTCTGGTGTACCTGCCGTGGATCGAGAAGAATGTTTGGCACCACGTAGTGGTCGTTCCCGTCGATTCGACCCAGGACAAGAACCTTACGTTCCTGGCCCTGCCGCCGGATTTGCAGAAGCCCACGCGCCGGCCAAACACCAACATCGCGTCGGACAAAGATCGCATTGCGACCTCGCGTCACCCCGAGCTCGATCCCAAGGAATTGCGCAAGATTCTTGCGACGCCTCCTCCAGGAGCGCCTGGAATGACGGGACCACGCGCGTCGCAGCCGGCAGCGCCGCCGTCCGGAGCGCAAGCGCCTTCGCCGCAGCCGCAGGGGCAACAGCAGCAGACGGCTCGTCCGCAGTTCCAGACCAACCAGCAGGCGCAGTTACAAATGCCCGCCCGCCCCAACAATTCATTCAGCAAGTTCGCCGGCCCGATGACTGCGGGCCAGGCGATTCAGCAAGCCGCGCAAGGGGCGGCCGCCAATCGCGCAGGCGGTGGTGGTCAAGAGGGTGATTTCGGCCTGGGTACGGGAGCGCGTGGCCGCCAGTTGGGCGCGCTCGACATCCTGAGCGATACCCAAGGCGTGGATTTCGGCCCATATCTGCAACGCATTCTGCAAGACGTCAAAGAGAACTGGTATCACCTGATTCCAGAATCTGCCGAAATGAAAAAAGGCAAACTCGCGATTGAGTTTGCCATTACAAGAGACGGCAAGGTCGCCGACATGCGTCTGATCGCCACTTCGGGCGACGTCGCCCTCGACCGTCCGGCGTGGGGCAGCATTACTGCGTCGAATCCATTTCCGCCGCTGCCCAGCGAGTTCACTGGGCCTTATCTCGCGCTTCGCTTCCGCTTCTATTACAACCCCGACAAGGCTGATTTGGAGTAGCGTCTGCGGCTGCGAATCCTTCTAACCCTTCTAACCCTTTTGATAATCAAATAGTTAATAGGATGAAGCAGGCGGATGAATATCTGCGCCGGGAAGAGGATCAGTTGGAGAAGATGCCAGTCTTGTTCGTCGGTCATGGATC
>Ga0307474_10003119_pt1 | contig 11952 bp, 16 predicted proteins | sample atmos_gasesECM1C_2_FD_203312 | JGI IMG/M metagenome (GOLD analysis project Ga0307474, IMG submission 203312) | Hardwood forest soil microbial communities from Morgan-Monroe State Forest, Indiana, United States - atmos_gasesECM1C_05 | ecosystem: Environmental > Terrestrial > Soil > Temperate... | reverse complement strand
AATCAACCATTCGCAAATCCACAGCACGGATTTCCTTCATTTGCTTTCGGAGTAATTTGTAATTCTTAGTTCTTTTTGCTTCCTTTCGTAGTCCCAGATGGCTCTCGTCCTCTAGCCCAATGTCTATTGGCTTTCTCAAAGGATTCATAGGGATAGCATTTCTAGATATTAGCCATTTAGATAACTCATCTCGCCAATCTGCCCCTCGATCTTCTACTCGGTCAATAGGTCCGCAGCAATAAAATCTAAGTAATGTTAACCTACCCATTTTAATATTCCTACACTATATTAGAGTAATATACAAGGAGTAAGCAGAAATGTCAAGGGAAGTTATCGCAAAAGCCAAAGACATCTTAGGAAAATATCCCCTCCCCACGGGCAAGCACACAGATTTTCAACTACGGAGCATCATAAATGGTCAATATACAGACCACGGCAAGATGTGGCAATGTGTCAGAGAGATAAGCGCCAGGATGGAATCTCTCGATGCGATGAACCTACAAATAGAGCAATCGAAGGATGATATTAGGTTGTTAAGGATAGAGATAGGAAAATATAAATTAGGCATTAAAATGCCACAAGGAACTGGTAACGTAGAACATAACGAATTTTATCGTGAGGAAAAAAGAATTAAAATTAGAAGCACAAAAAGAAAAATACAATCAGTTAGAACGTCTATAGAGAACTTAAAGAAACGACAATCTGAAACTATACAGGAAATTGATTATCTTAGTCAATTTCTAGATAATTTATTAAAAAAGAAGGATTGGAAAGATTTAGAAGATAATGATGCTCAATGGGAATACTGGAATGCTAGATATTCTAACGAATTACACGTCAGATTACTACTGGGTCTACCCATAGATACTGAACTAGCTAAAAGTATTTTAATACAAGAAAATAATATGTCCGCGAAAAGTGAACTTTTAAGATTCATCGGAACTAGGAATCAAAAAATAGAACCTGAAAAGAAAAATGACTGAAATTACAAGATTATCATCTCTGGACTCAAATTATACGGAAGGGGCTCTCTCTGCCTATCCCGTTACCGTAGATACACAAGAAACTCTTTACCTAGTAACCAATAATGCAGAGACGCAACTGACGCAAACTTTACCTTTTCTAGGACAAGTTATTGTAGTAGCCGATACCAGTGCTTTCCCACCTATGGGCATTTTAAGAATCGGTCCACCTGCCGGAGAATCAGGCAACTTTGAGTTAGTTTATTATGCTATGAAAACCAGCAACACATTTCAGATGTTGGCTAGGGGTTTTGCTAAAAGTAGTCGTACAAGTTGGCCAGTGGGGTCTAATGTTCTAGGTGTTGTTGGTGCTGAAACACACAATGCTATTAAAGACGCTTTAATCAACATAGAAAATAACTTGGGTGTATCGGTCAATCCTGTAGCTACCTCTCTGAACGGTATTCTCCATGCTCAAGAAACTAAGTTCTTAAATCCGAGAGTTATATTTCGGGCTTTTCCTATATCCGGTGCGGCTCCCTTATCTGTGCGATTTCAAGACTTTTCCACTGGTGATTTAATTCGTTATTTCTGGGACTTCGGAGATGGAAGTACATCGATTCTGCCAAACCCCATACACGTATATCAAACCGAGGGCATTTATTCGGTAACCTTAAATATTATGACTTCAACAGGAGGGCAAGCCGTTGCTACCAAGAACAACTATATAACAGTCAATAATGAACTGCAACTTTCATTTTTCTATATTACTCCCGTTACAGGTCTTTCAACTGCTTCGGCAAATCAGCAAAATCTAAGATTACCCCCAGATGAACAAGTATCGCCAACACAATTTATTTTTGTAGATCAAACTGATGGAAATATTGTACAGAGAAACTGGATATTCGGAGACAACATACAAACAACAGAAAACGATTCGGACATACATACTACCACACACATTTATAGTGAAGCCGGAACGTACAATCCGGTTTTGGTGCTAGTTTTTCAAGATGGTAGTTTAAGACGCCTCACATTAGTAAATCCAATAATTGTAAATTGATATGGTTATTCCAATAGCATCTAATTACCCAACTAGTTTCGATAGCCAAGCCGATCTTTACGAAGTTCATGACGCTCTAAGATTGACTTTGGCGAATGACTATAATCCGGGCGACACAACTATTTATTGGAGTGGCGACACTACTGTTGCTGCTACATTCCCAGCGACAGGAATTATTACCTTAACGGAGCAATGTAGTGATATTGATAAAAGGGCGATTTCTTTCTACTACTCAAATATCAATCTAGCAACATCCACTTTTACAGGACTAGAAATACTCCCAGAGTTTAATGATGTTCCGAAACCCGCTCTCATCACAGACATAACAATGAATGTAATGGCTATACATCACAATACCCTGAAGGAGGCCATTATAGCCATCGAAAACTTTGTTGGAGTCAAAGGCACTCTTGATATACAGCCATACGGTGCCACAATGGAAGGACGCATCAATTTTCTGCGCAAATTAGTTCTCGTCCCAAGAGCGTGGTTTGCAACGAATATTCGCATAGGACTTGTACCACTAGAAGTGGAGTTTCAAGATTTAAGTTTCTATCTGGCAACAGATGGGCAAACCGGGCCAATCACTTATTTGTGGGATTTTGGTGATAATACCGCATCTAGCATCTCATTGATTTCAACTATATCCGTTATTGACGTAGTACCCACAAATGCTACAAATGTTTTGGTGGATGACCTAAATGGCGGGTCTTTACTGAAAACTTATATGTCCCCAGGTATCTACGATGTTACCTTAACTGTAAGTAACAATTTTGGTAGCAATACCGTTACTTTCCCTCAGTTAATTCACGCAAGAGTAGCCGCTCCTGGCGAAGCCACGATAGAAGTAACTCCTGGAGCATCACAATTCATAGAAGTAGCTGGAGTTCCTACCGGTGGTCCATATACTATCACGCCAGTTATAAGGTCGCCCGTCAATACACTTATCGCCATTGAAGTGCCGCAAGGACAAAATCCAAATATAACAGACGAGAAAGTTAGTTTCGCGGGAGAACTTCTAAACTCACAAGGATACGCAATAGACCCAGTTATAGAATATTCATGGGAGATAGGCGACGATTTACCTCATGGTAATTCATTTGAGACGACAGTTTCATTTGGTGATGGGGGTGTATACGATTGTGTTTTACGTGTAGATACTGAGTTTGGAGCATATCGCATAACCGTATACAGAGGCACATTTGATATTGTAGAGCAAGTAAATCTATGGCTGTGGTTATTCACAGACAGCACAAATACATTTGCGAGAACTAATGAGTTCGGCCTAGTAAGTCAGACATTTAAGACATCAAGTATGGGTACTATCCATGTGAACGCGAACGATTCGTTTTTAGATAGTGTACCGTCTGCGGCACAGCAACAACAGGAGTTTAATCGAAATACGCTTTTTAGTCCAAGAGGGAATATAACATCGGGCAGTGACGGAAGTGCTTTTATCTTTTGGGCCAGTGGCCGGAATGTATCGGACCCGCCAACGGCAGAAAATATAAATGTAATGGAGTTTCAAGGATTTAATACTGGCGAACCAGCAGAATATACTAGTCATCCGGCTATCACAGGTCAACCGTGGAATTGGGCCGGTCTTGCGTTTTCTGGTTTAAGCTACTTCTTATTCGGAACGAATCCATCTAGTTCGCCGACCCCAAATGCTTCTCCGGTTTTCAACAACTTTACTACGTATGCTATGTTAAACGAAGTTATTACCACAGGTTCTTTTGCTTCAACAGATTTCAAGAATGGAGCACAAGAGTTGCTGAATAATGTGGCCACATTTGATAATAGTGGCAATTCGGTATATGGTAATTTTAGTGTTTATAGGACAGCGACCCAAGGCGATGCCGGATATATCTTAAGAAATGATGGTGTCGGACCATTTTTCCGTCTACAAAGTTTCTATGGCACCAGTGGAACTTTGGGTACGCCTGTTACGGCTATAACAAAACTCACAAATATTCAAGGTCCAACCGTAGTTGAAGGTCAATTGACCGATTTGACGCAAGGTATCTATTTCTTCAATAACTCCGGTTCAGTACCGGTTTACAATCCTACCACGAGCGTCTGGACTGTAAGTGGACCCGGTATAAACTCTGTCGCATACAGAAGTTTGCAGGATATTACTGCCAGTGGCTTCGATAACCCTGCGAATACATTACTGGTAACTTCAGATGGTGCTAACCGGGCATATATCACGTTTGATTATAGTCCTAATGTGTTTTTGTTATTTAATTCAATAAATCAAACCTTTACCACGCTCAACGGGCGGCCCTTGGGGAATCAATGGTTGTGTGGAATCTACTGAGAGAAAGTAAATATGAACAATATACAAATATACAATAGAAAAATAATGAGACAGGGCTATAAATTGAACAAACTTGCTAATCATTACATTACCGGCAGGATTAACGACGAGCAATATCGTAACGAGGCAACAAAATTGGGGTATCTTTGCTCGGATTTGTCTCCTCTTAAAACAGCAAAAAAAGAATATAACAAATTGTCATCAAAAGAGAAAGAAGTAGCGATACAAAAGGCCGAAGATGCTGGAACATATTAAAGAAAAACGCATAATTATTGAGAACCGTCTCAAAGAAGCTAAATTGACTTGTGAAGCGGAATTGCGTGAATTACAGAAAACTTGTCCGCACAAAGATGTATTCAGTATTCCGCCAGATGATGCCGGTAGTTTTATTTGGCATTGTAATGATTGTGGCTTGCGTCGTTCGTGTCTTTAACCATATATAAGATATAATGTTTAGATTTCCTCCCCAACCCCAGTACCCAAACGCTATCGACAGTGATTACACACTGTTCTTGGTGTATAATACTACGCAAGCCCGCTTGGCATCAGACAACGAAGCGTGGTCTTCCGAACTAGCGATAGTCCCCGTTGCCCCCAACGCACTAGAAATATGGGCCAATAATGGCTTCGGGAACATAAACGGCGAATTATTCTATTATGATTCAGTGAATAAGAACTCAAATGGTAAAGTTGATACACTAACCCGTGTAGCTAGGAACTTAGGCGGTACAAAAACGCAGTTTAATAATGCGGGTACATGGGTAAGAGGATTTGTCGTAGCTGAACACCATAACCAACTAGTTGACGCCGTAATTGACTTAGAGGGTTTTATCGGTGAAAACTTTGCTCCAGACGTGGCAACACTTGACTATCGCATTAGACATCTCCAAGCCCTGAATATTATATTTGACGATTTCTCTTGTCCCAATGTGGACTTTAACTTTAGTATCGCATCGAGCGACCCCGCCACGGGGATACTAACTAATTATCAAATTATAGTTGATGCCAACTCTACATTCACATCCTTCAGATTGGATTTTGGAGATGGAACTTTTACTACAAACACTTTTGCCGGGCAACACCTCTATGCTGCCAATGCACAGATAGACCCAGTTTTAACCATAGGAAATAATAATTGTCAAACAGTTGTCACACCAGCACAAAGAACCAATACAACCGCACCAACTCCGCCAGCAAGTGTGGAGGTAACAATTCCAATACCTACAACAATCACGTTTCCCGAATTCACTTTGATACCTTGTACCGTACCCGAGCAGCAAATAAATATACCGAATATTGTATTGCCGTGCGTGGGGACCGAAGGCCAACTACCTTCAATAATTATTGGACCCGATATCAACTTGGTGAGCAACGTGTCAATAACCGGCTTGAACTTCCCGATTATCATGGTAAGTCAAATATCTATAGCTGGCCTTGACTTCCCAATTATTATGGTTAGCAACGTCACTATTACCTCGAACCTTCCCTCAATTATTGTAGTTGACTCCACTATCCCATCAATCATACACGTCATAACCACCTCATTTATCGGTATTGATTGGGGAATTAGCCCTGAAGTAGCCGTTGACTGGGGCGAGAATCCTAAAGTAAATCTAGAAATCGCCTTGACACAGCCAGTACAAGCGGTGCATAAAACCAGTAAAATAGACCCAGCTTTAAGAGCGGAGTTTGGCGACGAGTTTGCGGCTTTGTTCGACGACGAAACTGTTGTGGAGTACGAACCAGTCGGCATTCCATCAGAGATTAGATTGATTGCTCCCAGCAAAGAAGATTTGGTAATAAAGCATGAGTTACCCGAAAAGATTAAACTAGAAGTAGCGGACAATTTCCCGACCAGCATTGTTTTTGACGTACCGGCAGGATTCGGCAAGGACATAAACATTATCGCACCAGAGATACCTGATATAAATATTGTTGGTATAAGTGTAATTACTGTTGAGCACGACCTGCCGAGTGTGATAAAACACGAAGGAATCAATTTCCCCGATAAGATTGTTCTAGATGCTAGTTCTTTGCCTTCTTACCTAGAAGTCAGGGGTGTGCCGAGTTCGATTGATCTCAAGGGGATGGAACTAATTCCAAGTTTTATTCAACTCCTAGCTCCGGAAGGCGGGATTGATCTCGTTTATCGTGGGGGTCCGATAGAGATGAAGCTAACGGTGGACAACCCTTTATTTGGGAAAGACGAAAACGGCAAACCTAAGTATCCTGTTTTCATGCACGTTCCTTATGGAACGACTTGATTATTGATAAATAAAAATTGCTTACACGATGAAAATAGTCAGAAGACAAGCTCGTCTTAGTGTAACAAAAACTCAGAGCAAGTCAAGATGACTTGAAGAAGTTAGCAATATCTTCAACTTGGCTAGCATTTTTGTACTCTAGCCCATTTGAGCAGTTCCCTACCTTGACCTCATTGTCTTCCTGATTTGTTAGCCAATATAAATTAGCATCTATAACATTGTGAGAAACGGTGTGCTGCGGATAATGCCACAATTTGTTAGGCAACTGTATTGCTGCTGGTCGTTCTTGCTCAAACGAATTATCACAGCAGAATAATAAAAGCTTCTTTACATTAAATCTATAAGCAATGCCGATAGCAGCACAGATTGGATTACGATAATCGTCAATATGCCAAGCCACTTCTTTTGTGAAAATGCTACAAAACTCACGTTCATCAGTTGGGATATAAAAGAACTTGTTTCCTTTATAGCCCTTAGCGAATCTAGGATTTGTTTTAGTAGATAGAGCGCACGGAGGGTAATAATTAGTTTCCTTCGGCAAATATGCCTCGCAATCCTTAAAAGGATTATTTGCTACATACAAACTTATAGAGCGTCTTTTGTTATACGGCACATCTTTATTTATTTTCCATTTCCTCAACGCCCCGTTTACTGCTAAAATATGCGTATCACTTGGCAGATTGCATAATGTTTCTTGAAGTTTGGCGAAATCATACCCATCAGACACAATTACTACATTTTTAAGATTGAAATGCTCGTTGTGTAGATAATACACTTCTTGTTTGGCATTTTCTAGTTCGTTATTTAATATTGAACTATATTCCTTAGATGGATACAGTGTGTTGATACTCAGTTCTTTAACATGAGGCTTGGTAAAGTCTCTAACCCAAAAGCCGTCAGTAAAGATGTAGTCATTTTTGAGGTATTTCTTAATTCGCATCCTACTAATAAACGAGTTAGCATATAAATATTCACTAATTGAAAATATATATATCTTAGGTGAAATGCAATGAAGAAAAGCGAGTTCTCTATTCATGAGTTTAAGAAGTGGCTTCACTCTCACGCTGATAACGTAGATTTCACAGAACCTAAGTTAAAGCTCGAATTAGATAAAGATCCTCTAATCGGAGCTAGGGCAGAGTTGAAAGCAACTGAAAACCGCTTATTTTCCTTGGTAGAAACGCATGCGAATAAAGACAAAGTGATACTTGAGTTTATCAAGAGCGGCGGGATAATCAAAGAAAATCAAGGCAAAAGATTGCTTATCACTGTTCCGGCTGGTGATTTCTCAATCCCCAGATTTTGCGTACAAATTGTCAAGGGCAAACAATGAATTATTGGGCAAACATAATAGCAAATAAAAAAAGAAGTTTTGTGCGGTTCGTACAGGGACGCAAGGTTTGCCAATTACTAAGCGTTGCGACAACTGATAGGGAATCTCTAAAACAACTCGAAATGAGTTTATCTATTGATGACCAGGACACGGCAGAATTAGATAAGTTTTACCGCATCCTTTCTTCAATCTTTTTAGATTTGAGTTCTCTGAAAGAACCAAGCGAGGCGACATTAGTAATCACTCCCATAGCTAACGAGGATTCGAGATATGTGGTGGATGGGGCCATAGCCATCGGAGTCAAATATCCCGACCTTCGCAATAATGACCCTTTGATTAAAATTGTTTTGTCTTACAAAAATAGGAGTTAGGAGACGGCTCGATCTCTTAACTTTTCCCAATCTCTTTCTGGTCGCACTTCAAGGTTTTTCTTCCATGCTGCTTTCATCACTTTTGGATCAACGCCCACAGTTTCAGCTAGCAAAATAAGGGCATTGAGGTCTTTGGGAAAGCAAGTTAGTCCGAAACCAAAGTGCCCATCTGGCCCAGGAACAGCCCAATGCGAAGTGCCTAGCCGCTTATCTTTAGTTGAATATTCAATAACTTTATCGAAGTCAACTTCAAGTTTCTCACATATTTGATACAATTCATTGGCAAAAGACACCTTAACAGACAGAAAACAATTGGTTGTATACTTAACTAGTTCAGCAATAGTTGAAGATGTTTTCGTTGTTGGTACTTCCGGATAAGCTCTTTGATACATTTGTTTTACAATAGTTGTCGCTCTATGCGGGCCGCCAATGATAATTCTGTCTTGATTCTTAAAGTCCTCTATGAAGTTTGATTCCCGTAAAAACTCTGGATTGAAGACGCAAGTGAAGTTTTTATAACACTGATTGAACTTGGCAGTTGTACCAGGTGGAACAGTAGATTTAATTATAATTATTCTGTTATCATTGTCTTCTATCGATCTGTCCAGAGTATTGAGCACATTTTCGATAGTAGACAAATCACAAGTGCCATCTCTTTTCATAGGTGTTGGTAAAGCAATGAAAATTGGCCCCATTACAGTAGAGAGCAAACTTTTCAGGGAGTCAGTATTGCAACGCTCGTGTTGTTTGTCATAGGTTAGGATCTCGAAAGCGTGTTTCATACCTTCGTAAATCGCATTACCAACGAAACCCATTCCTACAATCCCAATTTTTTCATTCATGATTATTTCCATAATTCTTAATTCTCCCAGCATGTATGAACTTCGCCGGCTGATTTGCCCTTCTAGTCATAGGCTTTACCTTAGATAATGTCTTAATATCAGCATGTTCTTGTTGTCTGTACGTTACCATTTCTGGGAAAGCAAAATGGCAATTATTCGGCAGGTTCGCATAACCCTTTGCTTTTAATTTCTTACAAAGTTCGTGGTAATCATCAGCGTGGTCTACTTGTAATTCATAGTCCATACGGTTTTCATACATAATTTGGCTCAACCTTTGTTCCCATTTGGGGTCAAGGTTCAATTCCCTAGCGTCTTTAATGGTTGTTGAAACTTTAGGACCATTAACTATTGTAATCATCTTTATCCCGGTCTTGTCCCTTTTCGCCAGGTAGATGTATAATCTTTTCATCATTGTAATTATCCTCACTCTGATATGTTAGTTCCTCAAACAGAATCTCAAATAATATTTGTGTATAGACATCTGGTTTGCCAAATTGTGCAAAGAAGCTTTGGAGAGCTTCTAGTCCCATTTGGCCCTTATCTAAATCTTCTATGGCCATAGCTTTCTCATCATATAAAGAAATCAGAAATCGTTATTGTATTGCCTACTTCGGTCTAGCAAATGAGTATTTATTACAACTTGTTGCTGTAAGACCGTTCATTGAAGCCAAGTTCCCAGGTATACGCATTTATATAGCCCACTCAGATAATACAAATATATTAGATGGTGAAACTAATGTTTTAAGTATATCTAAACTACGAGCAGAAAAAGATAGTTTCGCTCATATAAGGGAAATAAATTATGATTCCAGTGGGACTCACCCAATAGAAAACATATTAAAAGAATGTGATATTAAGAAATATGCTATACAAACTCCTATTTGTAATAATAACAGTAAATGTGTGATAACTACTGATGCTATATACCCTTCCTCACCTTTACACGATAGTCAAATTAAAGAACTAGTCAATTTAGCGAAACAACGAGGATATATAGCTAGCATTAATACAGATATCGGGGATGCCTCGTGGATTATTGGGCCTGAAAATGCGACATTATTTCGTGCCGCAATGGCGGGCAAACGCACTTCTTTGGTGTCTAATAATATTGTGGATAATTTATATAAAAATCTTTTTCCAGCCGGAGAAATATTACAACTGGAGCATAAATAGTATAGACGATATCTTATTAGACATTAAAACAAATGAGGTTTAACTATGTCAGTATTTAAAGTAGTTCTTAATCAAAATGGTCAAGGTAATCTTGACTTAAATCCAGTTTCAGACCCCCTTGCTGCTGCTAATATTGCAAACAGTGGGCTAGTAAGTACTTACGGTCAAGTTGGTGTACCCTTCGGGGCTGGATTGTCAAAGCAGCGTGAAGTTTATATTATGGGTCCAGATAGGATTAATCGTCTCCTAGTTGACGGTGCAACTTTCACAGATTGCAACTATTGGAAGCAGTATGTTCTAGCTCCGTCCGGTTCGGCAAATGCTAATACAGCGTTTTTGACGTTGCTTAGCGATGACGGAAGTGTTTGGTCATCTGTGCCTGGCGAAAATGTAGCTATGGCGGCTTTCGATATAATCGTTGTTGGCGGTACAACCTTCGGTACGGCCGGTACGTTTTCTAACGTAACTGGTTATGTAACTGGTGGTAATTTGGTAAATATCATCTCTACATTCGGTGGCTACGCGGTTGCCGCTCAGCTTCAGAATCTTGATACTTCTCACGATGTTAAGGTTCAGATGAATGGTAGCGCTAATGCTGTGTTCACGCTCGAACATAACACCACGCAAGTATTTGCTCCTGGCGAAGTAACTCTTAGTAGCATCGACTTTAGCAATAATGCTTCAGGTGCGAGCAGTGTCAATTACGTACAAGTACTATTGACGATCGCTAGTGCTTGCCAAACCTGATTGTAACTTATTTGATACCAATAACTTAAAAAGAGCTATCGTAAAGATAGCTCTTTTTTGTTTAAGAAGTTATCTATAATTTCTGGAATATTATGCCGCTCCCAGTAGGGTATTTCCAACAAAGGTATGTTCTTTTTCTTACACCAGTCTCTCTTAATTTGATCTTTAAGTTGAATCTCTTCCAGAGTAGAAGAAGTATAAATTGATACCTGCTCGTAATGCTGTTGTCCTTGATATTCAAGCAGATTCACCATAAATAACCAGCCAGATGATTACCGGGAGTTTGCGGGAATGTACCGTGTTTCTTACACTTTATAATTACATCAAAATCGTAGCCGCTATAAACCACATCGTTGTAATCGTACGTATCTCTATGTGCGTTCCTAGCTCTTCTAATAAACTCTTCTTGACTTATTTTTCTACTTTCGCTTAAAGCAATTTTGCCACATTCAGGACAACCCATTCCCCGCATATGATTGTTAGGAGCTTGTGGAAAATCTCCATATAAAAGCAAGTTATCAGTACGTCTTCATCGTTGTAGGTATACATAACTTTATCGTAGCTGTATCTGTCTCCATGTATTTCCTTTGATTTTCTGATAAAACCTTCTCTACCCAATTTTTTACCTTCTCCCATCGCATCATAAGAACACTGTTGACACCCAGTTGTACTTTTCAAATGACACGTAGGTGTCATCCAGAATGACTTGTGGATAGGGCAAATTATTTCTACCTCTTTTCCATTATGTTCTTAATTAGTTTTGCTGTAATCAAACTTATTTCCAAATCTCTTTTTTGATTTCGCTACAAAGTCAGCAGTATTTGATAAACTGGATTTTCCAGCAGCTTTTGTAGTTCTATCTCGACCGCACTTGGGA
>Ga0307474_10003118_pt1 | contig 11952 bp, 8 predicted proteins | sample atmos_gasesECM1C_2_FD_203312 | JGI IMG/M metagenome (GOLD analysis project Ga0307474, IMG submission 203312) | Hardwood forest soil microbial communities from Morgan-Monroe State Forest, Indiana, United States - atmos_gasesECM1C_05 | ecosystem: Environmental > Terrestrial > Soil > Temperate... | reverse complement strand
ACTCGCGCGCGTGATCGTAGAGCATCTTGTCGAAGTCCTGCCGCCACACCTGGAAGGCATGCGGCGGACTCGCGCCGATGGCGCGCGCAAACGAGTAGGTGTTGTAGCCGCGCTCGTTGTCGGCCTCGAAGTCCGCACCGGGCTTGAAGACGCCGAGAGCGCGCACCTTGTCGAGCACGCCGAGCCGTTCGAAGATCGGCAGATTCATCGGCAGCAGCGACTCGCCGATGTGGAAGCGCGGGTGGCGCGCCTTCTCGAGCGCAATCACGCGGTGGCCGCGGCGCGCGAGCAATGCGGCGGCCGTGCTGCCGCTCGGGCCGCCGCCGATCACGGCCACGTCACACTGATCGATCGTCATGCCATTGGACCGCCGCTCGTTTCGAGGCCCGCCCGCTGGATCATTTCTCGTCGGCGTAGATCTTGATCAGCCGAAACAGGAAATCGCGGCAGTCGAGCAGCGATTTCACGCTGACGTATTCATTGAGGCCATGGACATGTCCGAGATCGGGACCGGCGAACAGGGGTTCGATGCCGTAGGTCGGAATACCCGCCGCGTTCAAGAACTCGCCATCGGTCGCGCCCGGCTGCAAGATCGGCAGCACCGGGACGCCGGGAAAATACTCCGCCGCCAGCTTTTTCATCGGCGCCAATACTTGCGCCGTCAACGGCGGCGGCGGTGAGCTCGGTCCGCGAGTCTCCAATGTCGAGACCACGACCTTCGGATCGGCAACCAATTGCTCGAGCTTGGCGCGCACGGTCTCCGCATCGACTCCCGGAAAAATGCGGCAGTTGATATTGGCTCTGGCACGCTGCGGCAGCGCATTGGTGGCATGTCCCGCGTCCAGCATGGTCGCGACGCAGGTGGTGCGCAGCGTTGCGTTCCAGCTGGGATCCTTGGCCGAGACCAGCGCGATGGCAGCGGCGTCGTTCGGGTCCTTGACCAGCGCGCGCATGGCGTCGGCCGCTTGGGTGTCGCCCTTGGCCGCCTGGATGTCGGCCATGCCGGTGAAGTAGGCGCGGTTGCCGTCCGTGAACTGCGCCGGAAAGACGTAGCCTTCGATGCGCAGCAGCGCCGCGGCAAGCCGGTAGATGGCATTGTCCTTGAGCGGCCGGGAGCTATGACCGCCGGGATTGGTGACTTCCAGGCGGAAGTTCTGCGCCGTTTTCTCGCCGGCCTGGATCTCCAGCGCCACTTTGTGGCCTTCGGCGTCGAGTTCGCCGAAGGCGCCCTCGTTGACCGCGAAGGCGGCGTCGATTAGCTCGCGCTGATGCTCGGTGAGCCATTGGGCGCCGTTGAAAGCCCCGGCAGTTTCCTCGCCGCAGGTGAGGGCGAGCTTGATCGTGCGCCGCGGGTGATAGTTCTCTTGACGGTAGCGGATCAATGTGTCCACCCAGATCGCGGCTTCGGCCTTGTCGTCGAAGACGCCGCGGGCGTAGAACGAGCCGTTTTCCTCGACCAGCTTGAACGGATCGCGTGTCCAATCCTCGCGCTTGGCCTCGACTACATCGATGTGCGCGAGCAGCAGGATCGCCTTCTGCTTCGGGTCCTTGCCGGGATAGACGGCCACGAGGCCGCCCTCCTTGGGGTGATCGGGTGCTGCGAAGGGGTGCAGATCGGCGTCGGCGAATCCGGCGGCTTTCAGGCGAGCGGCCATGCGCTCCGCCGCCAATGTGCAGCTGCCGTTCGAGAGCTGGGTGTTGGTTTCGATGAGCTCTTGGTACAGCTCGCGAAAATTCGCTTCGCCCGCCCTTGGCTGTGCGCGGGCATACGGGCCGGCGGTCAAACTGGCGCAGAACAGGGCAATCGCGGCCGCAGCGATCCGGACTCTAGGCATTAGGAACATCCTCGTGGTGATTTCTGTGCGCTATGGTAGACGAAAGCGACGCTTCTGAAGGCCTGGAAGCGCTGCTGCGCGATGGGTGATCCGGCGACACGACCCATCGGCGGTCTATAGAGCCGAGACGCCCGCCAATTCGGTCAGGCTCTGAGCCCGGGTCAGGGCGATGAACTCTCTGATATAGGCGGCCTCGGCGCCAGCGTGGCTGGTGGCGGCGTAGAGTTCGCAACGCAGACCGCCTTGGCCGATGGGACGCGACACGACGTAGCCGCGCTCGATGTAGTTGCCGACCGTCCAGGACGGCAGCGCGGCGATGCCGCGGCCGCTCGCGACCAACTGCAAGATGGCGACGGTCAATTCGGCCGTGCGGCGCTTGGGGTTGATCGCGGCGGGCGTCAGGCAGTGCTTCATGACGTCAAGCATCTCGTCCGGCACCGGATACGTGATGAGCGTTTCATCCGCGAAATCAGCCGCTTCCAGCCAGGCCTTGGCGGCCAGCCGATGGCGTGGACTCATGAGGGCGACGCTTTCATAGCGGAACAGGGGACTGAATACCACGTTGGCATGCGCTTCCTGCGGATCGTGGATGATGGCGAGTTCAGCCTCGCCGCGATCGAGCAGGGGCAGCGGGTCGACGACGAACCCGGAAATGATGTCCAGCTCGACCTCGGGCCAGAGCGTCCGATAGGCATCCATGGCCGGCATCAGCCAGTCGAAACAGTTGTGGCATTGCACGGCGACGCGCAGCGGCCCGGCATGACCTTGGGCCAGGCGGGCCACATCCCGCCCGGCTTCGGCCACCTGCGGCAGCACGGCGCGGGCCAGGGCGAGCAGCCGCTGGCCGATGGCGGTAAATCGCAGGGGCCGGACGTTCTTTTCGACCAGGGCCGCCCCATAGTGGCTTTCGAGCGCCTTCAATTGGTGCGACAGCGCCGATTGAGTCAGGAACAGGCGCGCCGCCGCTTTGGAGAGGCTGCCGCACTCGGCCAGGGCCAGCAGGGTCTCCAAATGCCGAAGCTCCAGTGCCGTCGATGACATGAGCCGGTTTCATCCTTGGTATGAGAATAATGAGCTTGGATCATAGCTTAGGCTGCTGCAAGCTGTCAGTCGACATCATCCGGCTCGGAGACAAGCAATGGCGGATCCAGTGGCAGTGTCATTCGAATTCTTCCCACCCAGCGATGAATCCATGGGGGAGCAGCTGTGGAATTGCGTGCAGCGCCTCGCCCCGTTGCAGCCGAATTTCGTGTCGTTGACTTACGGCGCCGATGGGTCGACGCGCGCGCGGACCCACGACTGCGTGCTCAGAATCCTGCGCGAGACGAATCTCACCGTGGCGCCGCACCTGACTTGCGTGGGCGCGCCGCGCGGCGAAGTGCTGCGAATTGCGCGGGACTATTGGCAGCAGGGTATTCGCCACCTGGTCGCATTGCGCGGCGATGCGCCCGCCAATGTGGCGCCGGACGGCCGCTATCGAGCCAGCGCCCAAGGATTTGCCTACGCGTCCGACCTGGTGGCGGGACTCGCGGGAGTCGGGAAATTCGATATTTCGGTGGCGGCCTTCCCGGAGGGGCACCCGGAATCGGGCAGCGTCGAGGCGGATTTGGATAACTTGAAGCGCAAGGTCGATGCGGGCGCCGGGCGAGCCATCACGCAATTCTTCTTCGATACCGATGTGTTCCTGCGCTATCGCGACCGCTGCGCAGCCGCGGGCATTTGCGTGCCGCTGGTGCCCGGCATCTTGCCGATCACCCGCTTCCCCCAGTTGCTGCGCTTCGCCGAGCGCTGCGGCGCAGCCGTGCCGTTGTGGCTGCGGCAGCGCTTCGACGGATTGGATGATGATCCCGAAACGCGCCGCATGATCGCCGCGAATGTGGCGATCGAACAGGTGCAGCGCCTGCGCGAGCACGGTGTGCAGGAGTTTCATTTCTATACCTTGAATCGCGCCGAGCTTACCTATGCGATCTGTCATGCCTTGGGTCTGCGGCCTCGAGTGGCCGAAGCGCAGGTGGCTTGACGTGCCGGCGCCGCCGCAAAAAAACTCGCGCGCGCAAGCTTTCATTGCACTGCTGCACGAACGTCTGGTCATGCTCGACGGCGCCATGGGGACGATGATCCAGCGGCACGCGTTGACCGAGGAGCAGTTCCGCGGCGAACGATTCGCTGCCTGGCGCAGCGATTTGCGCGGCAATAACGACTTGCTCACGCTCACGCAGCCTGAGGTCATCGCCGCCATCCACCGCGAGTACCTGCTCGCCGGGGCGGATGTCATCTCCACCAACACCTTCAACTCCAGCCCGGTGTCGCAGGCGGATTACGGAATGCAGTCGCTGGTGGGCGAACTCAATGTGGGCGCCGCGCGCCTCGCGCGCCGGGTGGCGGACGAAGTGAGCGCGCAGACCGGCCGGCAGCGCTTCGTCGCCGGCGCGCTGGGACCGACCAGCCGCACCGCCTCGCTCTCGCCCGACGTCAACGATCCGGGATTTCGCAATATCAGCTTCGATGAACTGGTGGCCGGCTACTCGCAGGCGGCAAGCGCCCTCATCGAGGGCGGCGCCGACATGATCTTGATCGAGACCGTGTTCGATACCCTGAACGCCAAAGCGGCGCTGTTCGCGGTGCGCACCGTACTCGACGACAGTGCGACGGATCTGCCCATCATCGTCTCGGGCACGATCAGCGACGCATCCGGACGCACGCTCTCGGGTCAGACCACCGAGGCGTTCTGGAACTCCATACGCCACGCGCGGCCCGCCGTCGTCGGACTCAATTGCGCGCTCGGCGGCAAGCAATTGCGTCCGTACATCGAGGAGCTGGCGCGCATCGCCGACACCTTCGTGTGCGCCTACCCGAATGCGGGCTTGCCGAATGCGTTCGGCGAGTACGACGAGACCCCGGAAGAGACCGCGGCCATCCTCGGTGAGTTCGCGACCAGCGGGTTCCTCAATATGCTGGGCGGCTGCTGCGGCACGACGCCGGAGCACATTCGCGCCATGGTTCGTGCAGTCGCGGGCGTTGCGCCGCGCCAGGTGACGCGCATCGCCCCCGCTTGCCGGTTGAGCGGCCTGGAACCGCTCAACATCGATGCGCGGAGCTTGTTCGTCAACGTCGGCGAGCGCACCAACGTGACCGGCTCGGCCAAGTTTCGCAAGCTCATCGAAGCCGGCGACTATGGCGCCGCAGTCGACATCGCCCGGCAGCAGGTGGCCAACGGCGCGCAGATCATCGATGTGAACATGGACGAGGGCATGCTCGATTCGGCAGCGGCCATGGCCAAATTCTTGAGCCTGATCGCGGGCGAGCCGGACATTGCGCGCGTGCCCGTCATGATCGATTCGTCGAAGTGGTCGGTGATCGAGGCGGGCCTCAAGTGCGTGCAAGGCAGGTCCATCGTCAATTCGATCAGCCTGAAGGAGGGCGAGGAGGCGTTCCTCACGCACGCGCGCCTTTGCATGCGCTATGGCGCCGCCGTGGTCGTCATGGCCTTCGATGAGCGGGGCCAAGCCGACAGCATCGAGCGCAAGGTGACGATTTGCGAGCGCGCCTACGCACTGCTCACGCAACGCATCGGCTTTGCGCCCGAGGACATCATTTTCGATCCGAACATTTTCGCGGTGGCCACCGGGATCGAGGAACACAACCGCTACAGCCTGGATTTCATCGAAGCCACCGCCGCCATCAAGCAGCGCATGCCGGCGGTGCATGTGAGCGGCGGAGTCAGCAACGTGTCCTTTTCGTTCCGCGGCAACGACGCGGTACGGGAGGCCATGCACTCGGTTTTTCTGTACCACGCGATTCGCGCGGGCCTCACCATGGGCATCGTCAATGCCGGCCAGCTCACGATCTACGAGGACATTCCAGCGGACCTGCGCGAGCGTTGCGAGGACGTGATTCTGGCGCGCCGCGCCGATGCCACGGAGCGGCTGCTCGAAATCGCGCAGGTGTTCAAGGGCGGCGGCACCCTCAAGCGCGGGGATGATCTCGAGTGGCGCAAACTCCCGGTGGAGCAGCGTCTGCAGCACGCGCTGGTGAAGGGTCTCGATGAATTCGTGCTCGAAGACACCGAGGAAGCGCGCCTCAAGGCCGCGCGGCCTCTCGATGTGATCGAAGGTCCATTGATGGACGGCATGAACGTGGTCGGCGATCTGTTCGGCGCCGGCAAGATGTTCCTGCCGCAAGTGGTCAAGTCCGCGCGAGTCATGAAAAAGGCGGTCTCGGTGTTGGTCCCGTACATCGAGAAGGAGAAGTCGGGAGCGAGCCGATCGAACGGCAAGGTCGTGATCGCCACGGTCAAGGGCGACGTCCACGACATCGGCAAGAACATCGTCGGCGTCGTCCTGCAATGCAATAATTTCGAAGTGGTGGATTTGGGCGTGATGGCCTCGTGCGAGAAAATCCTGGAGGCGGCGACCCGCGAGGGCGCCAGCCTCATCGGGCTGTCCGGACTGATCACGCCGTCGCTCGATGAAATGGTGCACGTGGCCAAGGAGATGCAGCGCCTGGGCTACACGCAGCCGCTGCTGATCGGCGGTGCGACGACTTCGCCGGCCCACACGGCGGTGAAAATCGACCCGCAATACTTGGGCGCGGTCATCTATGTCAAGGATGCGTCGCGCTCGGTCGGCGTATGCCAGCAATTGGCCACCAAAGCCACGCGCGATGCGTATATCGCGAACATCAAGGCGGAGCATGAGCGGCGCCGCGAACAGCACCGCAACAAAAGCGTCAAGGCGCCGCGGCTGTCGTTGACCCAGGCGCGCGCCAAGAAACTCAAAATAGACTGGGCCGCATACACGCCGCCGGTGCCGAGTTTCATTGGAGTGCGGTCTTTCGACGACTATCCGCTCGATGAGCTCGAACCCTATATCGACTGGATGCCGTTTTTCAACGCCTGGGAATTTGCCGGCAAATTCCCGGACATTTTGCGCGATCCCAAGGTCGGCGAAGCAGCCTCGAACCTGTTCGCGGATGCGCAGCGCATGCTCGAGCAAGTGATCGCGGAGAAGTGGCTCAAGGCCCGGGCGGTGGTGGGGTTCTTCCCGGCGAACAGCACCGGCGATGATGACATCCTGGTGTTCACGGACGAGGGCCGGCAGAGCGTCCAGGCTCGTCTGCATCACCTGCGGCAGCAAAAATCCAAGCCGCAAAATCAAGCGCAATCCTGTCTGGCGGATTTCGTGGCACCCCAAGGCTCCGGCCGCGATTACATCGGCGCATTCGCGGTCACCGCGGGCATCGGCATCGACGAACACGTGGCGCGCTTCGAAGCTGCGCACGATGACTACAGCAGCATCATGCTCAAGGCGCTGGCCGACCGACTGGCGGAGGCGCTGGCCGAGCGCATGCATGAGCGGGTGCGGCGCGATCTGTGGGGGTATGCCGCAACGGAACAACTCGACGCCGACGGCTTGATTCGCGAACAATACCAAGGGATTCGCCCGGCACCCGGGTATCCGGCCTGTCCCGAGCACTCGGAGAAGGCCGCGTTGTGGCGGCTGCTCGATCCGGAATCGAACGCCGGCATCCGCCTCACCGAATCCTTTGCAATGTTTCCGACCGCGGCGGTCAGCGGGTTTTATTTCTCGCATCCGGCGGCGCACTATTTCGGCGTCGGCCAAATCGACCGCGATCAAGTGGCGAGCTATGCGCAACGCAAGGGGTGGACACTGGCGCAAGCCGAGCGCTGGCTCGCACCGAATCTGGGATATGACCCGGACTTGGGGGATCCGGCGGAAGTGCCGGCTACGGCGGACGCGGCTTAGGAGCGGAGCGGGGATCCTGTCAGTGCTTTTCCCACCAGTCTTGCGCTTTGGGTCGGTCGAACGGCGACAGAACCGTCTTTTGGACCACGGTCGTGCCCAGCTTCGGAAGAGCCCCGCGGAACAGCGTCTCGTCCGATTCCCAACGGTCCGAGATCTCTATGTCGAACGTGCCGCCCGAAGCCCCGGCAACAGCCTGATCGATCAACGGCAGCGACGGGCCAGCCTTGAACTCCGTCCCGGAGCGTTCCCTGACATCCGCCTCGACGTGACCTAAATAGAACACCCCGGGCTGCGCCGAGGTTAGATTCTCGTGCAGCGGCGCAAAGAAAAAACCGTTAACGGGAAACCTGCTGGACATGCTGGTGAGGCCGCGGATCACGTAGTCACCCGGCGGCAGCTCCATTCGGAGCAGATACGAATTGCCTTCCTCAGGAGTGTCGGATTCCTTGAATTTAGCCTGTTTATCCATTGTGAAGTTGAACCGATCGGCCTTGCTCTTCGCGCCGACGGTCTCGACGTTTACGACGAGCAATTTTGGCTGGAATGAAGTGTGATAGTGGTTTTTTATGGTAGCGGTCATCAGAAAGACTGCATTTCCCGGCGCGACCGCGTTTTTTGATTCATCCGAGTAAGCCATCTTCGTGGGCGTCGCGCAACCCGTGAGGAACACCGCCATTAAAAGGCCAACCCACACCCATGATTTCCACGCGGTCATGCGTTCATGCTCCTTGTTTATTTGAATCACTGCTTCCATGCGAAATTTTTTTTTGGCAGTTTGTAGTGTATATCAAATCACGGTTTCGCCGCCGCGAGTATTTGCCGGGCGAGACTGGCATAGTCGCCGTCGAAATGGTGCCCGCCCTTGAGTTTCACGATGATGAACTGCTTCGGATCGAGTTTGGGGCATAGCGAGTCGCTTTCGTCGGCACCGTAGATGCACAGCACCGGCATGCCGGTAATGCGGTTGATTTCGGGCAGTGTCGCCGGTCCCGAATCACTGTCCGAGATCCAGCTGCTCACGTGGAACTCGAACAGAGCGTGTTCGGACATTCCCATGACGGCGGTCAACGCAACGCGGGCGCGGGTGGCCTCGGGCAGCCGGGTCACCGCGAACGGCAGCACGTCGGCGCCTTGCGAGTAGCCGATGAGCAGCACGCGCTGCTTGCCGAAATGGGTGCCGTAGTAGCGGATCAGGCGGTCGGTGTCCGCCGCCAGACCCTCGGGTTTGCGCGCCGTCCAGAAATAGCGCAGGGAATCGAGGCCCACGACCGGGATGCCCTTGGCGCTGAGCGCGGCGGCGACATCCTGGTCGAGTCCTGCCCAGCCGCCGTCACCGGACAGGATGATGGCAAAGGCATCGGATGGCGTGCCCGGCTGGGCGGCGACCTCGACCACCGGCAGATCGCCTAGCGCCGCGGGCAGCGGTGCCGCGCGCGCGATCGCATTTTGCGCGGCGAGTTTGTCGTAGACGGCGGTGTATTGCGGCACGCTTAACGTAGGCAGCGTCACGGTCGCCGCGCCGCGGATCGGAGCGATGAATTGCTTCGCCGCGCCGGCCGGGCAGGAGCGGTGCGCTTCGTCCTCGAGGTTGACCCAGGGATTGCCCAAGCTCTTCACCGGGAGCAGGTCAAGACCGCGACCGCCGCGGGTAAATTCGAGCCCGGAACCCTCGCACAGGGGCTTGTTCAGGTTGAGATCCGGACAGAAATCCAGGGTCATTGCGGCGGCGAATGTGTTGCGCGGCGCTTGCGCGAGCATGGCGTACGCCATGGCGGCGCCCGAGTAAATACCAACCAGGACGGGAGACGAATAAGTGGAGGTGTGAAAATAGGCCTGTACGAAGTGGCTCAAATTCTCCAGGTCGCCATCGGGAAATAAGCACTGTTCGGCATCGGCTTCGAGATTCGCCTTGAATTGGCGCCAGTCGATGCCCGCCACCATCGAGCCGTGCTGCGCCAGTTGCCGCGCCATGCTGTCCGCGCTGGCCGACCAGCCGTCGTCGCCCGACAACAACAGCACGAAACCGCCGGGCGTTCCGGCCGGCCGGTACACGGGAAAATCGCGGAAGCGGCCGTGGGTGAGGCGTGTTGTGCTGGGAGTGGCGCCGGGTACGGCTGGCGCATTGGCGGCCGCACTCAAGCCAGCCGGCAACAATCCGGCCAGCAACAGGCTCGCGAGCGGCAGCCACTTCGATCGAAACGTGCGCAAAAGCTTCATAGATGACACACCTTGGGTCAGACAAAGGCTACCAGGATGACTTTCATCGAACGGTCATTTTTCGTCCGCAGACTAGCAGCGATCATGCAGTCCATCGAGCTAGTGTATTTCAACGCGGGCGGCGGCCATCGCTCGGCGGCCCTGGCGCTCGACGCGGTCATTCGGGAATTGGCGCTGCCGTGGACGGTGAAGCTCGTCAATCTATTCGAAGTGCTCGACCCGTACGACGTCTTCGGCAAGACCACGGGCATGAAGCCCGAACAGTACTACAACGCGCGGCTGGCTCGCGGCTGGACTTTAGGGTTGGGGCAGGAGTTGAAGGTCTTGCAGGCGCTCATCCGCCTGAGCCGCAAGTCCTTGACCGCGCGGCTGCGGCGCCACTGGCAGGGCACCCGGCCGGACTTGGTGGTCTCGCTGGTGCCGAATTTCAACCGCGTCATGTATCAGGCGCTCAAGGCGGCGCGGCCAAACGTTCCTTATGTGACCATCCTGACCGACTTCGCCGATTCACCGCCGCATTTTTGGATCGAGCCGAATCAGGCGCAGCACTTGATTTGTGGCACCGCCAAAGCGGTGGCGCAGGCCCGCGCTGCGGGGTACGACGAGACCCACATTCACGCCACTTCCGGCATGATCATCCGTCCGGATTTCTACCACTGTGTACCGATCGACCGGCGGGCCGAGCGCTGTAAGCTGCAGCTGGACCCGGACCGTCCCACGGGCATCGTCATGTTCGGCGGCCATGGATCGCAGGTCATGCGCCGCATCGCGAAGCGCCTCGACAATACGCAGCTCATCTTGGTTTGCGGCCACAACTCGGCCTTGGCCGATGAATTGCGCGCCATGGGCTCGGGAGCGCCGCGCGCGGTCGTCGGCTTTTCCGCGCACATACGCTATCTCATGCAGCTGAGCGATTTCTTCATCGGTAAACCCGGACCCGGCAGCATCAGCGAGGCTTTGCAGCAGCGGCTGCCGGTCATCGTCGTGCGCAACGCGTGGACCATGCTGCAAGAGCGCTACAACACGGATTGGGTCGAAGAGCACCGTGCCGGAATGGTGCTGGAATCTTTCAAGCCGATTCATCAGGCCGTATCGATGTTGACGGCACAACTCGGCGAGTATCGCGCCAATGTTGCACGCATCCACAATCGCGCCATTTTTGAGATACCGCTAATCCTCGAGCGAATTCTCTCGAGCGCGCGGCCGCGGCCATCGAGCCGCGCCCCGCAGCCCGCAGCCGCCGCAATTCAGTGATATTGTCGGGGACGCGGCACTCGCTGCAGGCTCGACGATCTTTCAGCGGTGCCGGTTCGGATAGGCGTCGATGTCATCCAGCATTTCCGGGCCGCCGAGCGCCTGCATCTGGCCCAATATCCATTCTCGCCGCTGCTGAACATACCTGGACGGTGCCGACGCCGAGAAGCGCTGCGGATTCGGCAATACGGCGGCGAGGACGGCGGCATCGTCGCGCGTGAGCCGGCTCGCACTCTTGTGAAAGAAACGCTGCGCGGCGGCTTCGGCGCCGTACGTGCCGGTGCCGAATTCGGCGATGTTGAGATAGATTTCCAGGATGCGCCGTTTCGGCCACAAGCTTTCGATCAAAAGCGTGAAATAAGCCTCGAGCGCTTTGCGAAAATAGCTGCGTCCGGACCAGAGGAAGAGGTTCTTGGCGACTTGCTGGCTGATGGTGCTCGCGCCGCGCACCTTGTGACTATGCAGATTCAAGGCATAGGCCTTTTCGATGGCCTCGACATCGAAGCCCCAGTGCTCGGGGAACTTCTGATCCTCCGATGCGACGACGGCGAGCGGCAGGTTGGGGGAGATCCGATCCAAATCGACCCAGGTGTGGCGAAATACATAGCTCGAATCGCGGCCGGCCCAGGCCGCGAGCTGCGCTTGCGCCATGAATGCGCTGAAGGGCGGATTGATCCAGCGCAGGATGAGCGCGGCGAGCACGCTCGCCGCAATGCAAATCACGACCAGCCACACCGTTGCCCGCAGCAGCCGGGCCAAGATAGATCGGTTGCGCGCCACTTAGGCGTCAGGCAGGAATTCGCCGCACGCTCTTCATGATGACGGCATCCACCGGGACATCGTCGAAGCCGCGCCGGCGGCCGGTCTCGACCGCCGCGATC
>Ga0307474_10003117_pt1 | contig 11952 bp, 6 predicted proteins | sample atmos_gasesECM1C_2_FD_203312 | JGI IMG/M metagenome (GOLD analysis project Ga0307474, IMG submission 203312) | Hardwood forest soil microbial communities from Morgan-Monroe State Forest, Indiana, United States - atmos_gasesECM1C_05 | ecosystem: Environmental > Terrestrial > Soil > Temperate... | reverse complement strand
GGCATCGTCGAGCGATTGCAACAGCCCTGGGTTTCAATCACCAACAATCGCGTTGAATACGCCATGCTTCAACCGTACCGCTTCGTCGAGCAGTACTCTCACTATATCGTGCGCGCGAAACCCGGCCAGCTCGAGGCCGCGATGAAGAGCGCGCAGAAGCAGTTGCTCAGCATCAACCGCGGGCGAATCAACGACAAGACACGGACCATGGCCGAAACCCGGCAGCGTGCCTATCAAGACGACCGGGGTCTTGCGATCGTCCTCGGCGTCGTGAGTGTGGTGCTGCTGGCGGTGACCGCATTCGGGATAATAGGCATTACGAGCTTCTGGGTGTCGCAGAGGCGGCGGCAGATCGGTATTCGCCGCGCAATGGGCGCATCGCGCAGCGCCATCCTGCGCTACTTTCAAACGGAGAATCTCATGATCGGCACGGCGGGCGCGGTTTTGGGAATCCTGCTGGCCCTGACTTTGAACTTTTTGATGGCGGGTAAATTTGAAATGACTCGCCTCAATGTCGGCTCGACAGTAGTCGCCGCAGTCATCGTGTTGCTGCTGGGACAGATAGCCGTTCTCTGGCCCGCCCTGCGGGCGGCGTCAATCTCCCCCGTTGTCGCGATTCGCAACACCTAAACAGTCCGGTGCCGCGCATAATGACGAGCGCATGCCCGAGCCCGAAGATCTTCCTATTCGTATCGATCGTAGGCGAGTGCTGCAAGGCAGCGCTTCGGCCGCCTTGCTGCTGGCCGCGCATTCCACCGCTGCATCGATCCAGCAACCGGCAAAGCCCGCGCCGCTGAGCGCGGTGCGCCTGCTGCCCTCGCCCTATCTCGCGGCCGTCACCGTAAATCTCGAGTATCTGCGTCGATTGGATCCCGATCGTCTGCTGCATAACTTCCGCAGCCAGGCAGGGCTGACTCCTAAGGGCGCGGTGTATGCCGGGTGGGAGAGCGACACCATCGGCGGCCACACGTTGGGGCACTATCTCTCGGCCTTGAGCCTGATGCATGCGCAGATCGGCGACGCAGAGTGCAAGCGCCGCGTTAGTTACATTATCGATGAACTGGGCCTCTGCCAGGCACAAAGCGCCGATGGATTCGTTGCAGGGTTTACTCGCCGTCAAGGCGATGCCATTGAGCCTGGGAGATTGGTGTTCGAGGAAGTTCGTCGTGGGGACATCCGGGCGCGCAATTTCGATTTGAACGGTTCCTGGGCACCGCTCTATAACTGGCACAAGCTGATGGCGGGCCTGCTCGACGCCCATCGCCATTGCGGCAACAAGGCAGCTGTTCAAGTGGCGGAAAAAATGGGTGCCTATATCGGCGGCGTGTTCGACGTGCTCAACGAAGAGCAGATCCAAAACCTGTTGGGTTGCGAGCACGGCGGACTGAACGAGAGTTTCGCGGAGCTCTATAGCCGGACCGGCAATCAGCGCTGGCTGGCCCTGTCCGAGACTATTTATCACCGCAAAGTCTTGGAGCCCTTGAGCCGCGGTGAGGACTGCCTGCCCCACATTCACGCCAACACCCAGATCCCGAAGCTGATAGGCCTGGCCCGGCTGCATGAGCTCACCGGCGAGGCGCGTCATTTGAAGGCCCCCGCCTTCTTCTGGGAAACGGTCACCCGCGACTACAGCTATGTCATTGGCGGCAACGCCGATCGGGAATATTTTGAAGGCCCGGGTTCGATCTCGCGCCATATCACCGAGCAAACCTGCGAATCGTGCAACAGCTACAACATGCTGAAGCTGACCCGATATCTCTATGCGCAGCAGCCGCGTGCGCGCTATTTCGACTACTACGAACGCACGCATCTGAACCACATTCTCGCCCAACATCACCCACAGACGGGCATGTTTGCCTACATGGTGCCGATGCTGTCCGGCAGCCACCGCGAATTCTCGACGCCCTTCGATGACTTCTGGTGCTGCGTGGGGACAGGCATGGAGAGCCATGCCAAGCACGGCGATTCCATTTTCTGGACTCGAGGCAACGATGTCATCGTCAATCTCTATATTCCCGCCACATTGAGCCTCTCGCATCCGCTTATCGGCCTGCGGCTCGAAACGGCATATCCGTACGCGGACGAGATTGTTTTGACGGTAACTCGGGCAAACGGGAAAAGCGCTTCGGCGATCTCACTGCGAATTCCGGCGTGGTGCGAAACCCCGAGCGCGAGCGTAGATGGCACTGTTGTGCCCTCTCACGTGGTCGATGGCTATCTACGGCTGCACCGGCCCTGGCGAACGGGACAAGTCATTCGTCTCGTGCTGCCGCGCAAGCTGCGAATCGAACCGACCCTGGACGACCCGGAGACAGTTGCGTTGTTATTCGGCCCGATGGTTCTGGCGGGCGATTTGGGACCCGCGACACGAAAATGGGACGGCCTCGCGCCGGTTTTGGTCAGCAACGATCTTGCGCGTGGCGACGATCTTGCCCGTGGCGACGATCTTGCGCGAGGTAATGATCTTGCGCGAGGTAACGATCTCGCGCGCTGCATCGTGCCGGCCACGGCACAGGCCGCCGTGTTTCGAACAGAGGGCCTGGTGCGTCCGGCGGACCTGACGCTCCGTCCCTTTGCATTTCAGCACGATAACAATACTGCCGTGTATTTTCGCCGTTTCACGGAAACGGAGTGGCAAAAAGAACAGATCAAATTCAAGGCCGAAGAGACGCGTCTGCGCGAGTTGGATGCGCAGTCCGCGGACGTCATACGTCTCGGCGATGCGGACGCGGAGCACCAACACTCCCTGGAATCAAAAATCTCCTATCCCGTTGTCTATCGCGGACGCACCGGACGCGACGCACGCTCCGGCGGCTTTTTCGAGTGCACCATGAAGGCGCGCTCCGGCCCGCTGACTTTGCAAGCGACCTATTGGGGCGAAGAGCGCGAGCGTCGATTCAAGATTCTGATCGACGGAACCGTCGTGGCGAGCGAGCAACTCAACGGCGCCGGTTCCAGCAATTTCGTCGAACGGGATTATTCCATTCCCCTCACAGTGACGAATGAGAAGGCGGTGCTGCGAATCAGGTTTGAGCCGGAAGCGGGCTTTACCGCCGGCCCCGTCTTTGGCCTGAGGTTGATAGGAGCGGCAAGCAACATCCCCCCTACGCCATCGGCGTAAGGGGGAATCGAGATTAAAGGCTCGAAATATTTAAGGCTCGAACGTATCGGTTTCGACCGTTATGCGAGTCGCCACGATCGTTCCTTTGATGACCGGTGCCGCAGGCGTCTTTCCATCGGGCTGCAATTGACTGATGGAGAAGGTGCCCGTGTAGCTCTGGCCATCACGCGACAAGGTGACAAACTGCTTGATGAACGCCGGACCGCCTGGCGCGCCAGGTCCGCCGCCAGGATTGCCGGGTCCCGCGGGGGCGGCGGAGGGAGCCATGGGGTTCCAGGAAAGACCGATGTGGTTGAGCGCATAAGTGCGCTCGCCGGTTTGTTTCCACACGCCGATGCAGGTCGCACCGACTATCGGGTTGCGGGCGCCCGAGAACGTGATTTCGTTTCCGTCAGCGAACCACCCAGTGGTGCCATTGTCGATGGGCGCGCCGTCAGGAATTCCCAACGTTTTCAAATTCCCCATTGATGTGTACTTGAAAGCCCATAAGCCGACGATCGGCGCATGAAAGAAGGACGGCCCATATTCCTCATCCGACACTTGTCGATAATCCGCATTCATGAAGCGGGCGGAACCGAATGGCGAAAGCGAATTCCGTAGGTCGGTCGTTGGTACCTTCATCCCCGGAACGTCTAGACAGCCGGCGCTCGCTTGTTGAGCCAGTCCGGCTCCCAGGGCAAAAATCGCGATCAACCCGACGCCGCGGACAGCATCTCGGCATTTATTCAAATTGAGTAAACTGGTCTGGAATTTCATGAAAAAGACTCCCGTGTGCGTATTTGGATTCCCCTTGTCGACCTGAATCGACGCAGTGCAATCTAGGCTTTACGCCGGGTGCAGTCCTTGGATAATCATGAGGGATTCGTGAGGGATTGACGGACAGCTGGAAGGGAGATCTGCTTGGACCAAGCCGTGTATCGCTGCGGAGACTGCGAGCTCGATACCGCCAACCGCATTTTCAGAAAAGGCGGAACGGAGTACACACTCGAGCCAAAGGTATTCGCGGTACTGACGCAGTTGGTCATGCGACCTGGAGAACTGCTGACCCGGGATCAATTGTTGGACGCCGTTTGGGGCCATCGTTATGTCACACCATCGACACTCAATCGCGTCATCGCACTGGCGCGACGCGCGTTGGTCGACGATGCTGAGGAACCTAGGTTCATCCAGACGGTTCATGGCTCGGGCTACCGCTATGTAGGTCCGGTTGAAAAGGCGGCGGCATCACAGGCGGAGCCCCGCGCACGCTTCGCGCCGCCCGTCTCAGTACGTCTCCCCGCCGCCTTGCACACCTTGATCGGTCGCGAGCATGAGCTGAGGCAGATCGACGCGCTGCTGAATGGCGGACGCTCGTTGACGGTTCTCGGGACTGGAGGTATGGGCAAAACCCAGTGCGCGCTGTCTTTTGCTCAAGTCCACGCAGATCGCTATCCCGATGGCGTTTGGTTCTTCGACTTGGCGCCGATGCGCCGCGCCGAAGAGTGGCTGCAGGCATTGGCGCTGGCACTGGCGATCGCGCCCGCCGGCGAGCGCGAGCTCCTCGACAAGATTACAGAGATCTTCGCGGACCGGCGCGCGCTGCTGCTGCTCGACAACTGCGATCGCCTGTCGGCAAGGATAGGCTCCCTGGCCGTTGAGATATTGCGCGGCACTGAGCTCTTGAAGATTCTGGCCACATCGCAGCAGCAGTTGAGTTTCGTGAGTGAGCGGGTGCTGCGTCTGCCGCCGCTGGAATTGCCCGTCCTCGGTCAGCCGGCGAATACTTCCGAACTGCAGCAGATCGCTGCGGCGCCGGCGGTGGCGCTGCTGTTGGCTCGCATTCAAGACGTTCAGTCGGAATTCAAACTGACGCTCGCCAATGCCCCGGCGATCGTCGGCATCTGCGAAAGGCTCGATGGCATGCCGCTTGCGCTCGAACTCGCGGCGGCGCGCTTTGCTCTGCTCTCGCCCGAACAAGTGCTGGAAAGGCTTGATCATCGTTTTCGCTTTTTGGTCGGCGAGGTTGCCGGCCGCGACCACCGGCACCGGACCCTGATCGCGCTGCTCGAGTGGGGTTTTGCGTTGTTGTCGCCCGATGAGCAACGTCTGTTGGCATGGCTTGGGGTATTCGTGCAGGGCTGGACCGTCGAAGCGGTTATCGAGCTGGCACCCGCGTTCGGCGTGTCGCCGGAGCAGGCGGTGGATCTCCTCACCGGACTTGCCAACAAATCATTGGCTTCCGTGGATCAGAGCGTAAGTCCGCCGCGCTATCGGCTGCTTGAGAGCGTGCGCGAATTTGCGCTCGAACAGCTCAAAGTATTGGGCGACGAACGGCGCGCGCGGGACGCGCACTTGGCCTACGTGCTGCGAATGACCGAAGTTGCGCATTCGGACATGCTCGGAACCCGGATGCGTGAACGCATCGCGTTGCTCGGGCCGGAACACGGCAATATCAACAGCGCATCGGAGTACGCTGCGGGTCCGGGCGGCAACCCGCAGGCCGCGCTGCGAATTGCCGGGCTTTTGACGCTCTATTTCAAAGCGCACGGCGAGGCCGATTTGGCCGTACAACTATGCGACCGCGCGCTCGCTGTCGCACCTTCGATGCACAGCCGCGAGCGCGCGCAGGCAGAAATGTGCCGAGGCATCAATAAATTGTTCGGTGTCAAAATGGCTGCCGATCAGCCCTTGCTGGCGGCCGTCACAATCGCGCGCGAGGTCGGCGACGAATGGACCGAGGCTTATTCATCCGGACACCTGGCCCTGTGGCGAATTCATTTCGGCGACTCGGAACAGGCTTCGGAGCATCTCGCCACCGCGGAGCGATTGGCGGAAGAACACAACGATGAGATGTTGCGCGGGCTGGCCGGATTGGCGCGCGGCTGGCAGTACCTGGCGCGAGACGATACCGATAGGGCCGTTGACATTCTGCGCTCAGTCCGCAATCTCAGCGCCGACTCCCATCAGCATCACTTTGTCGGCATGTATATCGGCCTCGCGCTTTTCCGGCGGGGCGACTTGGCGGGCGCGGCGGCCGAGTGGCATGAAGCAATGCGAAACGCCCTCTTGGTGGCGCACCTGCGCGGTATCGCGGGATCCGTAGAGGGGTGCGGATACCTGGCCGAGCGGCTCGGCAAGGCAGAGGAAGCCTGCCGATTTTTGAGCGCGGCCGAGGAGTTTCGCCGGCGTGCTCAATCACCGCTGTTTAGCTTCTGGTTTCGCCACAATGAGTCCGCCAACACCCGACTGCGATCGACTCTTGGACCAAATCGCTACGAAGCGCTGGTCAGCGCAGGCGCGCGGATGCGCGCGGAAGACGTGATAAACGAGGCTGCAGAACACTTGCGGCAATTTGGAGCAATGCCTCCTGCTTAGGCATTCTGCAAAGTTCCACCCGGGTCGTACTTCTTTCGCAAAGCCTCGAGCCGCCCGGCGTTTTGCAATCCGAACCGCCGGATGTTGTCGGAATCATCCTGATCGGCGAAGTTTGTCAGAATTCCCGGCAAAGCCTCATGCGATACCTCGTCGTGCAGCGCCCGAACGCCCTCGCGCAGCGCGCCGACGGCGCTTGCCGCGTCGGTGATGCCGATAAAATTCACGAAGAACGGTGTATTGCGGTGTGCAAATGCGGAGTCTTCCGCGGCAATTCGGGATACCGCGCCGCCCATATGCTGCAGATGAATTTCGCTTCGCATGGTCGGCAAACGGAACGCCATGGCAGCGAGATCGTTGACCGTACGGTCGCTGACGGCCGCATAGTTTGCCGTTTTCCAATAATAGTAATGCCCCCTCGGCGCCAAGGGGTCCTGAATCTGCTGCCACTGCGCATAAGGCATTCGACCGACATGATCCACCACCGGCCGACCGTGGCCACGCAATGCCGCCAGCGCCGCTTCTCCTTCGGCAAGTTCGCCGCACCAACACATCGCGAACATGAGCACCGGCCGTCCGTGCCAGGCGGGATCCAAAAACGGCAGCGGCGGCGCGTGGGCGATCACCGCGACTCCGCAAAATTCATCTGGAGCTTGGGCCGCAAAGTCTCTGAAGGTACGCAGGGCTTCGACGGCATGCTCGGCCGGGTGGACGACGAGTCCGGCCAGCACTTCGCGCAGGGGATGTAATTGAAATTCGAAGCTGGTCACCACGCCGAGTCCGCCGGCGCCGCCGCGCAGCCCCCAATAAAGATCCGCGTGTTCCTGCGGGGAGGCACGGACAAATCGACCGTCCGTCAGCACGACGCCGGCGCCGCGCAGATTGTCGCAGGCGAGACCGTGTTTGCGCATCAGCCACCCCGCACCGCCGCCGAGTGTGAATCCGCCCACGCCGGTACTGGAGATCAACCCTCCCGTGGTGGCCAGTTCCTCGAGCGCCGTTGCCCGGTCTACGTCGCGCCACAGGGCACCCCCCTGAACCGTCGCCACCCGCAATTCGCGGTTGACCGATACTTGGCGCAGCTTTGAGAGGTCGAGGAGCAGCGAACCGTCGCGGATCGAGCGCCCTGCCACATTGTGACCGCCCCCTCGAACCGTCATCCGCAGCCCGTGGTCAGCCGCGATCCGCATCGCGTGCGACACGTCCTCGGCATCCGCGCAACCGACGACGCAGGAGGGATGCCGATCGATGGCGCCGTTCCAAACGCGGCGCGCAATGTCATAGCCGTCATCGCCGCGTACCAGCGACGTACCGCGCAGACGGGACCGAAGTGCCTCGAGTACCGAGGGTTTTAGATTTGCGAACTCGTCACTCATCGGCCACCCCCCTGACATCCCTCCGATGCCGCAGTCTACGTAAAAAGGCCCTGCGCATCGCTCTGCAATTGTGATGAATTTGTGATGCGCAGGCGCGCCGCGCGTGCGCGCGTCGACCAACTGGCCGCCATTCATTGTTGGGACGCGACGAACCCGGCCCAATAGAAAGGCTGCTCATAAGGCCGACGGCCGCCGACGTTCAAAGTCAGAAGCTCGACTTGCGACTGCTGCAGGGCGCGCGCGCCGTCGACTCCGGATTTCGCCAAATGACCGTACAGCTGACGCATCAACAAGGCAGTACTCTTGTCCTCGACCTGCCAGAGGCTCGCGATCACCTGCCGTGCACCCGCGCGTTGCACGATCATGTTCAACCCCTCGATCTCGCGGCCATCGTCGCTCACCATCCCACCCAGGGCTGTCTGGCATGCCGACAGCGTGACCAGATCGATGCCCGAAAAACTCAACTTGCTGATGGCATCGAGGCTCAAACGCGAGCCGTCGCCCAGCACCAGGAATGAACGCATCACATTCCCAGGCCGCAGACTAAAGTGCGTGCCGATGTGCAAGATCGAGTAGTCGCTCGTGTCCTGCAGCACCGATTCAAACCGAGCCTCAGTGAAAGCGGCGTCGGCAAATCCCAGACCGGGTAGCGCGCCATTGCCGACTGACATCGCGGTGCAAGCCGATCCCCGTTGCGTCAGTCCAGTTATGGGACCACGCACCACATCGCACAGCTCGTCGGCCATTGCCGGCAGCGCGTCGAACCCCGGCACTGCCTGAGCTACGCCCAAGCCTCGAACCTTGAGCATGTGAGACGCGCCTTCGGCCACCCTCCCCAAGCGATGCTCCGGAACGGAATAAATCTGTAGCGCATACTTTTCGATCAGATAGCGGCTGCCGTCGTTCAGTGCAGCGAACGGGACATAGCGCAACGCGCCGTCCAGCCACAACACCAGACGCTTGGCGTGCGCCGCTTGCGCCGCGACATCCAGAGGTTTCGCGAGCATCGCATACAAGGCGCGAGATGACGCCGTAACATCCGATCGCTGGTTCAATGCCTCGAGAAAGTGTCCGATCTCCTTTTGCAGGTCCGCTGCATCGACGGGCACCTGGTATTCCAGCTGTTGCCTGGCAGTAGCGACCAAGACTCGCAAATGGTTTTGAGTCAGCAGGAACACCGCGAGTGCCGCGTCGGGTCCGGCATGCCGCAGCTCGTTCGAGAGACCCGCGGCCTGAAGGCTGTGCTCGCGAACATCGGAAGGCGCTCGAGTGGTTTCTCCCGAAGCTAGAACGGCTTGAATTTGCCTTCTCCGGGCTTCGTCCAAGCTGACGTCGTTGCGCAGCATTTGTTCCAGCCGGGCATGCTCTGCCGGGGTCAATCGATCCGCTTCGAGCAGGCGCGACAAGCGTTCAAATTCCTCGCCGCGTTCACCGGCTGCCGTCAGCGCCTCGGCGTAACGCTCCCGCAGCGCTTGCTCTTCCCGCGTGAAGTCAACATGCACGTCCGTCGGGCCCGCGGCTCCCCTTAACTGAAAGTCGTACAGTTCCTGGCCCTTGAGAAGCTTGAGCACCTCCAAGCCTTCGTCGATACGGCCGACTTCCATGAGCCAATCCGCCACCGCTCGGTACACCGATACCTTGTCGATCAAAAATGTGCGCTGCAGATCCCGATCGCTGCGCGCGAAATCGCCGCGCAGACGCTCGATCTGACTCACCGCCTGCTTGCCAAAGAAAATCGCCAGTGCCGTGTCCTGACGCGTGGCGTTAGCCGCGGCGAAGGTGAAGTAGGCCCGCCACAAAGGCTCGGGTGTTCCCACGGCCTCGGCGGCGGCCACGCCTTTCAGTGCCTGCGCGTACGCGCCGTTTAGGTCTCCGCGGGCTTCATCCAAAGCACTTTCGTTTTGGTACACGGCGCTGCGCAGGGTGGGTTCCACATCGCCGGCGTCGGCGATCCAGTCGCCCGCCTCTTGGCAGCGCGGCGCCGGGTCAGCGCGCGCGGCGATTTCCACGGCGCACAATTCGTTGACCACCCGCAAATTGACAGGGTGTGCCTTGGGCAAGCGCGACTGAAACAATGTGAGCGCTTGTTCGAACCGCTGCGCGCGAGCGGGATCCGCCGCGTCGGTGGCGCGCGCCAGTGCCAACAGGAGATATCCGCGTTCCACAGTCAAAGTAGCATCTTCGCCCGCCGCCTGAATTCCCGCGTTCAGCGCGGCGCGAGCTGCCTGAAGGTCGCCGAGCTCCAATTGCAAATTGCCGAACCCGCGATAGTGCGCCACCAATACCTGGCGCTCGACGTCCGTGCGGCTTTGGTCGACGATCAGGTCCGCGCGCTGATAAAGGTGCAATGCCGCCGGCAGATCGCCGAGTGCGCGATTGGCCTCGGCCAAAGTCCGCAAGACTCCGACCATTTTGGGCGCGCCCTTGCCGAGAGTGGACTCGCCTACTTCCAAAGCTCTTTGTGCGAAGGGCAGCGCTTCGAAGGGCCGGTCCCGCTCAATCAACAGCAAAGCGATTTGATTGAGCGCGGCCAGGTAATGCCTCTGCAGCGGCCCTTTCTCGGATTCGGATAGACGAATCGCCTCGCGCAGAGCGGCTTCCGCGGCATCGAAATCATCCCGGCGTTCATTGATGGTGCCGAGAAGCACGTACGCTGTGACGAGTTGCGGCGCTCCACCCTGCAGCTGCTTTTCAATCGCGATCTGGGCTTCGGCGTGGGCACGCGCGCCTTCGTAGGCCTCCTCGCGCAAATCGAGATTGGCTTCGATATTTTCGATCGCTGCGCCGGCCTCGCTCACCGTCGCGTGATTGGCGAGCAAGATGCCATTGGCGCGGGACACCGCCGCGCGGGCGGCGGGAAAATCGCGCAGCGAAGCGCGCACCTGCGCGAGCCCCACCAACACTTTTTGCAGCTCGATCTGCTGAAGGCCCGGCGCGCGCTCTCGAGCGTTCAATGCCTTTTGCCACGCGTCAGCCGACTCTGCCAATCGCCCCTGCCTGAGAGAGATCCATGCATAGGCGACGTTGATATCGGCAATCTCGGCCGCGTATTTCTTTGGTTGCCGCTCGAGTATCGGCTCGGCAAACTGCAACAGCGGTATCGCCTCCTGAAATCTGTCCTTGTACGCGATCAACGGGGTTGCGAGCGACGCGACCCACCACGCAAGGTCAGCGGAATTCTCGCCCTTGTCGTGGGCCAGGCGCGGAATCGTGTTGCACATCAATTGGATCGCAGCATCGGGATCGGTCTCGTTGACCTCTGCAAGCCGCTTGCGCAATTTTGCGAGAGAAACATTCGACGCGTCCGGAGCCTTAGACGCCGCGCAGCTGGGCGGCAGGGTAATCGCATGAACCCGCGCGGCCAACATGAAAATCCCTGCGCTAAGCCAAAACCCAGCGATGTGGGCGCGCACACTCACGGAGTTGCGGTGTCGATTTCCAACTGCAGCACATTGTCTTTCGGCGGGGTGATGCCGTGGCGCGCCAGGATTTCGCGCACCGCGGCGGGCAGCGGAGTGGGCAGATCGGCATCGACGCCCGGTCGGCCGAACGATTCGTAGCCCCGAGCTTGCACGCCCACCGAAGTCAACTCGCGAATCAATTGCTGCTGCAGCTCTTTTGGATGCTCATCGTGGATTCGTGCAATGCCGGAATGCGAACCGCGAATCACCGGCGCGGGTGATTCGGTGCGCATCTGCAGGGTCACCGTCACTGCAAGCCCGGCAATGACCGCGGCTGCGAGATATGCCGGCAGTCGTCGGTACCGTGTGGTTCGGGCGGCCGGCAGCAGCCCTGCCGCTCGCGCCCGGTCGATGAGTTCGCTTTCGCGCTGACCATTCTGGTCGATTACCGGAGATTCTTCAGCTGCGATCCGGGTCAGGATTGCCGTCCGAACGGCACGCGCGGCCCTGGCCGCCTTTTCCGGCTCGTCAGCCTTCCCTCCCGCCAGCGAATCGAACCAAATGTCATCCTCATCTCGCATCGGTTGCTATCCCTCCAAAAACGCCAGCGCGTACCAGTCAGCCAGGTACAAGCGCGCCCGTTTGCGGCACTGTGAAATGAACTCGCGCGTGGCCCCCGGCGAGCGTCCGAGCAGCGCGGCGA
>Ga0307474_10003116_pt1 | contig 11953 bp, 17 predicted proteins | sample atmos_gasesECM1C_2_FD_203312 | JGI IMG/M metagenome (GOLD analysis project Ga0307474, IMG submission 203312) | Hardwood forest soil microbial communities from Morgan-Monroe State Forest, Indiana, United States - atmos_gasesECM1C_05 | ecosystem: Environmental > Terrestrial > Soil > Temperate... | reverse complement strand
AAGTCGATCCCGCGGTTCTCGCACATGTCGGAACGCCCAAGCCGCTCCGCGTCCATTGCGCCGTTGCTCGCAAGGAACGCGAGATCACGACGGACATTGTCGGAACGCCCGAGCCGTTCCGCGTCCATTGCGCCGAGTCCAGGTCTCGCCCCCGACGTGCGGCGGTAGTCATGTCGGAACGCCCGAGCCGTTCCGCGTCCATTGCGCCAGGTCGCGCCGATGTCGATTCATTCCGCACTGCTGGACGTGTCTTCGCGAGCGGCGCCCATCCGAGCGAGTTTTGCGGTCCTGAGTCGCTTGATTCGCTCGCGTCTGGATTCAGCCTTCTCTTCGAAGTCGTTGGCTTCTTGGCCGATGCGAGCGCCCACGAGGACTTTGGCGTCGCCTGGCCGCTCGCGCCACCGCGCGAGGAGTACGGGTGCTGCCCCTTGGCTGTCCTGATCCCACGTGGCACCGCATTCGCAGCTCAGCATGATAGCCATCGCCGCGTTGCGGTCCTCGACGAGGCCGCAGCTCGGACAGGTCCGCGTGGTGTCATGAGCGGGCATCGACACGGCCGTACGACGTCGCGAGCGTGCGGCGTTGAGAACCGCTAGACGCAGCTCACTGACGGCAGCCAGGTGACGATTGCTTCTCGCGGTCTCGTTCTCGGCCTTGTCCGCGTCGGCTCCCTGGCGTACGGCAAAGGTGCGAAGGTCGAACTGCTCTAAGACGATGGCGCTATAGGTCGTCGCCAGTTTGGCTGCGAAGACGCGGTAGACCTCGCGACGATGGCGAAGGGCGCCGTCGCGTCGTCGGCACTCTTGCTCCCAGTAGTGCGTATCGGCGGTCACCCATGCGTCGAGGTCGTGGAAGGCGATCTCGTCACCCTCGAAGCGCGCTGTTTGCCACCGGTTGCGGAGCGCGTGAAGCCTCGCGGGCGACTTCCACTGTCGCACGGACGTAGTCGATGTGCGGAGCCACTCGGGGACACTCCGGAAGGCATCGAGCCAGCGGGCCAGCCGGAGGATCTGCATGTCGAAGCGTGCGTCACGAGCGCTACGAATCTCGTCGGGCTCGCGCAGGGCACGTAGGAGCTTTGGCTCCAGGCAAACGTCGCCGTAGTGGCCGTGCGTGTCCGCCCAGCCTGCCACGCGCAGCGAGCCATCGTCCATCGCGCGCCATCCGAGGTCGACGGCGACGGCACCACCAGCTACCGGCTCGACGACCGCGCTGAGCGGGCAGTCCAGCGTCAACTCCAGGGACCAGTACGCGTGTGGGCCGCTCACGCGGCGATGGACGGTCGCCCGCTTGATCCGAGCGCCCACCGGAAGCGGCCGATGCATGTCCATCCGCCAGCGTCCGTAGATACGCGTTCCATCCGCGTCGGTCCCGAGGCAGAGTGACAGCTCGCCGTGCCGTGCGTACCGCCTACGAGCGGACCAGCCGTTGCCCGGCATTTTGAGCCACGCACGCTCGTCGGGAAGCGAGACGTGGATCTGCGGGTGGCGACCGCTCGTGATGTCCTCGACGCTGGCGCCACCCTGAATCTGCACGGAGACGGCGCCCTCTCCGTGCCACCGGACGAAGCCAGGATCGTTCGGCGTGAAGCCGTCCGGAGCGTAAAGCGGGGTCTTCGCGAAGCTCGCTTGGGCAGCCTCCTCGGCCAGCTGGTAGGTGCCCCAGGCTCCGAAGTGCGGGCCGCTCTTGGCGAGACCGCTGAGCTGCCTCGCCCCACGCTGAAGTCCACGGGCACGCTCGGAGAGGATGTCGCGGGCTGCCACCTGGTCGGGCGCTTCACGCAGGTCCTTTCTGGCCTGCCGGAGAGTTAGCGTGCGCTCGGACTTGATCGCCTTGGCGTTTCGCAGCTTCTCACGCTGCTCCGACGTATCGCTGCGGCTTCGCGTCTTCGACCGCTCGCGGCGGATCTCGGTCACGAGTGCGGCCACATCCTTGTCGGCCTGTTCGGCCATCGCGACGAGGTGCGCCACTGCGGCGGAGGCCGTGGCGTGGATCGCGCGCTCGGCCTGCCGCCGGCCGCGCTCGATCTCGACCAGCTCATTGCGATACCTGTGGGCACAACGCATCTGATCGAGAACCCGCTCGCCTTCCACGTGCGGGGAGGCGAGACCGTACCTGTAGACCAGTACTGACGATGCATTAGCCAGGCTCACGCGAGTGTTATACAACGTGTCGCACAGTCGCGCAACCGCAGGCCCATTGCGAGCAATCGTCGGAACGCCCGAGCCGTCCCGCGCGCCAGGTCGCAAGCAGGCTACGCCGCCTCGTCATGTCGGAACGCCCGAGCCGCTCCGCGTCCCCAACGCACACCCGGTACGTGTAGCACAGCGCGCAAGACGTGGAGCGCACGAAGCTGTTCGCCATGCTGCCGAGAAGTGAAAGAATCGGAAGCGACCTCCATCCGCCATCAGCCGTCACCGCACGGCACCTTCAGGTGTGACCAGAAGCGGCGATTGGCTCCAGCCTCAGCGCGATCGACGCCGAGCAGTGCCTTTGCGTCGATGGTCTCCCGAGCGCGGTTTCCGGGCCGCCTCTGGAGCGACCTCCGTCGCTGCCCGGTAGACCGCATCGACGTCGAGAGTGACGTCCACGGACTTGAGTACGGCCTTCTCGCCGGCCCGCGCCACATGGCTTGTCCAGCCGCGGGCCGTCCGACGTCGCACCTCGATTGTCCGCTCACGCTGCGACACGAGCACGTACTCACGCAGCGAGCGGATCTGCTTGTAGTGGTCGTACTTCTCGCCGCGGTCGTACTTCTCGGTGCTCTTGCTCGTGATCTCGACGAGCACGATCGGATTGGTAACAGTGTTCGCGTCTTCCGGATCGGGCTCGCGCGGGCCGCAGACGACGGTCACATCAGGGTAGGTGCTAAGGCCCGTCTTGCGGACGCGAACGCGCAGGTCGGATGTGTACACGCGACAGCGCCCGCCGTGGAGCGCCACGGTGAGTTCGCTGCTGATGACCGCTGCCAGCAGGGCGTGCTCTGCGGTCCCTCCCGCCATGGCGTAAATCTGCCCGTCAAGGTACTCGTGCTTGACGCCGCTATCCTCCTCGACCCTGACGTAGTCGCGGAAGCTGTAGAAGACCGGATGGACGACGGCACGGGCGCTCATGGTGCAGAGAACCATAGCACCCGGCCTGTTCGCCGCTGCACGCCGGTCGCCGCGCGTGGTGTTCTCACTTGGACCATGGCGTCCTCTTCCCTCCAACGATCCACGGCAACATCCGGGCGATGTTGCGGGCGTCGTCGATGCCGCGATGGTGAGTGCCTTGAAGGCTCAACCCGCATCGCGTGAGCGCCTTCTTCATCCCGTAGCGTTTGCGCCATCCGTGCACTTCGGAGAGCGCGACCTTCATGTCGCGGTGCGGCGGCATGTCGTAGTGTAGGCCGTGGAGCACGCAGTCCTGCCGGAGCTGCCCGGCGTCGAAGTCACCCCAGGAGCCCCACACGACAAGGCCGTCGCGTCCGGAGAGCATCCGCTTCTTCATCCGCGCGAACGCCTCCGGGAAGGGAGGCGCCCGCTCGACCATATCCTGGCAGATCCCTGTCAGCTCGACGCAGAACGGCAGCAGCAGTGGATGTCGGACCGGCCGGACAAAGCTCTGAAACTCGTCCACCGGCTCCAGTGACGAAGCGCGGACGAGTACGGCGCCGATCTCGATCGTCTCCATCTCCGTGCGCGGGAACGCTGTACCGCCCTGACTCGTCGTCGCCTCCAGATCGATCACGAGGTAGTAGGCGGCGCCGTCCCAGACGGCATGAGTATGAGATGTGGTTGCGTTCAATGTCGTCCCCACTTTCGGTGCGGCGGCGTCGCGAGGTCTCGGCGAGAGTCACCGAGTTGCTGTGGCCGCTTTCGCCTCTCTCGCGGCGCGTTCGTCGCCGCGCACCTTGCGGCATCGATCACACAACGTGAACCACCAGCCCTTGAGGCTCTTCAGCGTGCCGGGAGCGCCGCAGTCTTCGCACGTCTGCTCGCTCGTCTCCACGGCTTCGCGGATGGCCGCCCTGACCCTCTCGTTGGTGGCAGTCATGTACCAGCGCAGCACTCCGAACTTTTCCTTGACCTGGGCACTCGTCATCAGCGCGCGCTCGCCTTCTGGCAGCTCGCCGACGATCGCCTCGATCTTCGCAGCCGCTTGCCGGATCAGTGGTTCCCATCCGTCGCCAGGGAAACCCCAACACATGGCCGTCTCCTGTGGGCTCGCGTGTCGGTCCCGAAACGTGTTCGGGAAGTCACGACACAGCGCCTCGTCAAGGTCCTCTCGCATGCCCACAAGTATAGCCGAACCACGGTCTGTTGCACGCCCTGTATAACGTCGCTACGCTAGCTGGGACGCCATGAACGTGCACAGCATCCAGCAGGAGGCGAGGCCGGGTCGCGGAGAGGACCGGCTGGCGGTTCAGCGGCTCGATGGCTGCACGGTCATCATCCTTGCCGACGGGGCTGGCGGACAGAGCGGCGGAGCTGCCGCCGCCGATGTCCTATGCCGCTCGCTCGCGACGACGACGGATGCAGAGGCGTGGCCGCGGTGGCTTTCGGCACACGATCGACTGCCTGGGCTAGCGGCGGCGGTCGTCCTTTCCATCGCCGATGATAGGTTCATCCGTGGTGCAAGCGTTGGGGACTGCGAAGCGTGGTACTTCTCGAACGGTAGGGCGGTGGAATTGACCGCGCAGCAACGCCGCAAGCCACTGCTGGGAGAAGGCCGTGCGCAGCCGGTCCCATTTTCGCTGCGCGCCACGACGACAGGGACACTTGTTGTCGCATCCGATGGGCTCTGGAAGTACATGAAGCAATCACGCATCGTCACCGCGGCCTCTCTGCGACCGCTCCATGTCGCGGCGGCGAATCTCGTCGATGGCGTACGTCTGCCTAGCGGCGCACTCCAGGACGACGTCGCCATCGTACTCTGCGAGGTCCCGTGAAGTTTTTCATCCAGAGCGGGGTGCGACGCGCACTGGCCTGCCGCGAGGCGGGTCGCAAGACCGTGCCCGCTGTCGTGTATCGGCCGGGACAGCCGCCGACGTTTCACAGGCGAATGAGCCTCGCCAAGCTTTGCTCTCCGAAGGCCACGGTCGAACGCGACGCGCGTTTCCTTCGGATCGTGCCACCGGTCGATGAGCCCATCGAAGTCGAACCGCTCGGCGAACGCGGGCAACCGCGCTCCGTGCCGCTGTCGAAGGTCCGGCTCGTCTGAGGTACGGCGCGCTGAGCGCTGAGTTGCGCGCGCACACCTTCCATAAGCCGAGTCTGGAGTCGCTCTTGAGACGCTTAGCAATCATCACCGATATCCACGCTGATGTTCATGCCTTGCGCGACGCGTTCGCGCAGATCGAGCGCCTCGGCTGTGACCAGATCATCTGTGCGGGCGACCTCGTCGACTACGGGCTGTTCCCGGACGAGACCATCCGCCTTCTGATGGAACGAGGCGTTCCGTGCATCCGCGGCAACCACGACCGCTGGGCTGTCGAGCAACGACAGCGGGACCGCGTGTGGACGGTCTCGTACGAGGCGATCACGTTCCTCCGCCGCCTTCCGGTCTCATGGAGCGCTCGGATCGAGGGCGTTCGCGTAGCTGCCTATCACGCGCGACCCGGGTCGGACATGAACGGTATCTACGGGGACATCCCCGAAGACGACGCAGCAGCCATCCTGGAGACCGCCGCGTGCGACGTGCTCATCGTCGGACACACGCACACGGCGTTCGAACGACGCGTGACGGGCGGCCGGCTCGTGTGCAACCCGGGCTGCCTGCTGCGCGACCCGGCCGAGCCCATGGATGTGCCAACACGCGGGACCTTCGGCATTCTGGAGCTACCATCGACGACGTTCACGGTTCACTCCTCGAAGACAGGCGAGGTCCGTAGCCACACACGTGCCGCCATCTCAAGCGACCGTCGGGTGCTTCTTTGGCTGGACGACGAGCGTCCAGCTCCCGCTGGCTGGACATGGGTCCGCACGGCCTCGGAGGCCATCGACTGGTTGTCGAAAGGCACGGTCCTGGAAATCAGCATGGACCATGACCTTGGCGACAACGAGGTGAACGGTACGGGCTACGGCCTCATCTGCTGGATCGAGGAAGCGGTTGCCGCGCGCGGGTTCGTTCCGCCGAGCATCCAGATCCATAGCCGCAATGCCGCGGGTCGCGAGCGCATGAAGCGAGCTGTCGTCGCCGTCCAGAAGCGGATCGCGTTTCTTCAGCGAACCCGCGGGGAGAGCGGCCTATGAATCGAGCTGGCTTTCGCGGCGCGCCCGGTGGCCGCTGGCCGCGGTGAAGCTTCCGAGAAGCAGCAGAATCGGAAGCGACTCCGAACTACCGACCGCTACGTGTCGTGGCCGTAGTCCTTGAGCGCGGCGAGCAGTCGGCTCACGTAGTAATCGCACAGCGGCTTCTCGTTCCGATGGCTGCCGTGGGTGCGTACTCAATCGTGGGTGCCGTGCCGAAGAAGCGGCGCTTGCGGGTCATGCAGGACGGGGATGCCCACCCTCAGCCTGCAGAACACGGCGTGCGGCAGCACGGATCGACGCGCCCGTGACCACATACCCTTCCATGCGCAGCGACTGCTGGATGCTGCGCACCATCTGTGGGCTGATGATGGGATCGACGGGGCGGGCCGCTCGCACGATCGCCTGTAGCTCGTCCAGGGTGGTGGCGGAAGTGACACGAGGCATGTGAAAGCCTAGCGCTAGCGGGCGAATGTGGCAAAGGCACGCTTCCTGCGACACGGCCCGCCGAGGTTCATGCCATGGCAGGCTGGCGTCGCTTCGACGACGAAGGTCTCGCGCTGTCCAGCCGGCTCAGAGCCGGAAGTGATGGCGTCAAAGCGTGCCGCGACCCGCGACCCCGTCTACGAGGACCGGACGAACTTCGTCTTGGGCGAGGCGTCGCGCAGTTGCGCGCTGCTCTTGGGCATCGTTCGAAACCCGGGAGTAGTAGTCTAGCTCGGCGGCTCGGCGGTCAGCCCGCTTCGACAGACACGCCCCGAGGCGAGCAGGTCCGACTGCGCGTCCTTGCATCCCGTACCGCGCATGGTACAGTGGACGACGTGTCTCGCCACAAGCCAGAGGAGGACGCGGTCACGTTGCCTCCGCCGGCCGTGCAGTGCGTCTTTTTCAGAACGGCAGCCGGTGGCGAACCGGTTCGAGAGTGGCTCAAGGGGGACATTCCAGAGGGGGCGCGAAAGAAGATCGGCAAGGACTTGTGGTCAGCTCAGACGAGGTGGCCTGTAGGCAAGCCACTGGTCGACTATCTGGGGGGCGGACTATGGGAGCTTCGGACCACGCACAACGACATCGAGTACAGAGTCATTTTTCTAGCGAACGCCGGTTCGCTCGTCTTACTGCACGGATTCGTGAAGAAGGGTCAGAAGACGAGGAAGGCGGAACTCGACATCGCGCGTGAGCGCAAGTCTCTGACGGAGAAGCCATGAACAAGCACATCGGCTCGACACTGCAGTCACTGTACGAGGAACTCGGTGAACTCGAAGAGGTCAGGGCGATGGCCGCCAAGAAGGTGCTCGCGATGGATGTGGAGCGCCGAATGAAGAAGCTCGGCCTTACGACGACGAGCCTCGCCAATCGAATGGGGACCAGTCGTAGTCAGGTCCACAGAATCCTGAACGAGGACGACACTGGCGTTACCCTCAGGGTGCTGCTTCGTCTGGCGGAGGTTCTCGGCATGAAGCTGCAAATTGGGCTGGAACCGTCAGATCCGAAACGCGGGCGTCCTCGGGCCGCGTGAGTGAGACTTTCGCCTCCAACACAGGTCCGACAGAGGGCGCACATGGACCCGCGACCCATCCGAACAACGGCCGACTACGACAGCGCGCTGGCGGAGATCCAACGTCTATGGCACGCGGAACCCGGAACCACGGACGCAGAGAGATTAGAGATTCTCGGCGCGCTCGTGGAGGCCTACGAGGAAGTACCCTACCCCGTGCCGGCTCCAGACCCGGTCGAGGCCATCAGGTTTCGGATGGAACAGCAGGGGCTCTGCCGAGCAGATCTCGTGCCCATCTTCGGAACAACGGCGCGAGTGTCGGAGATTCTGAACCGCAAGCGCCCGCTGACGCCGGAGATGATCCGTAGGCTGCACCACAAGCTGCACATCCCGCTGGAGTCCATCGTCAGTCAACCGCGCCGGACATCGCGACGACCAGCAGCTCGTTAGGCGACCCCGTCGGCGCCGCTCACGGCGATCCGCCGCGTGCCGTTGAACGGTCCGCGCGCTTGAGAGCGCCGGTCTCTTCCGAGAAGTGTGGGAATCGGAAGCGTCGCAGGCGACGTGCTACACTTGGTGGCATGGCAGCAGCTAAGGGCAAGCCGAAGTACCGGCACCAGCCGGCACGTCACCGCGCAACGCTGACGCCAGGCGATGCCCTCCGTGTCGCGCGCGAGCTTCAGGAGATGACCCAGTCGCAACTGGCGGCGGCGTGTGGCATTCCGCAGGGGACGATCTCCAGTCTCGAAAGCGGGCGCGCTACGCTGGGGGTCAAGCGGGCCAAGAAGTTGGCGCGCGCGCTGCGTGTCCACCCGGCCGTGCTTTTGTTCCCTGTCCCGGAAGCCGCGGCCCAGTTCAAGACTACGCGGTCTTGACGCGGGTAGCAAGATGGCGTACTGTTAGTCCATGCGCCCCGGGCTATCGCCGCAGCAGGTGGTTGAACACTTCCATCTCCAGTTTTGCCGCCTGTTCATGGCCGGCCCAGATCGGGTTGCGTTCGCTATCAAGGGTGGCTGCAACCTCCGGTTCTTCTTCGACAGCATCCGGTACTCGGAAGACATCGACCTGGACGTCACGGGCCGCGTTGCCACCCACGCGCTCAAAGAGCGCGTTTCCAAGACTCTCCGGTTCGCTTCCGCTCACGTCGGCACTACTAAGCCGCGGCATCACGATCGAACGGGTCAGCATGCCGAAGCAGACGGAGACGACCCAGCGTTGGAAGTTGATGCTCTCCACGGATGACCGCGCGATGCCGCTCCACACCAAGATCGAGTTCTCGCGGCGCGCACATCCGGACGCGACGGCGTCGGTGGTGGAACCGATCACGATTGGTGTGGCACGAACTCACGGTCTTCTGCCGTTTGTCGCACCCCACTATCGCGTTCCCACAGCCATCCAGCAGAAGGTCCGTGCGCTGGTCGGGCGGGCCACCACGCAGGCGCGCGACGTGTTCGACCTGGCGACGCTGTTCTCCCGGCCCAATGGTGACGCGGCAGCTCTGGGACCAGTACACGGCATGCTGTCCGCAGCAATCGAGCGTGCCGCATCCATTAGCTACGCTGATTACGTGGCCCAGGTCGTGGGCTACCTTGTGCCAGACCAAGCGGCTACGTACAGCACGCCTGATGCGTGGGCAGCAATCCAATTGCATGTCATCACGATGTTGGAGGCTGCACTATGATGTCCCGAGAGATCCTCGCGCGCTTGCGCAGTCTGCGGCTACCCGCGGTGACAACAGCGGATGTGGCAGCAACAATCGGCATGTCGGTGCCGGCGGCGAGCCATGCTCTGCGTCGGTTCGCGGAGGTCGGTCTCGTTACGCCCGTTCGCAAGGGTCTATGGGCGCTACAAGAGCGTGCGGACCCTCTCGTCTTGGCCGATCACGTCACCGCTCCATACCCGAGCTACGTTTCGCTTCATACCGCGCTCTATCAGCACGGCATGATCGACCAGATCCCGGACACCACCTACCTGGTGTCGCTGGCCAGATCGGCACGTATCGACACGGGCGCCGGCACGTACAGCGTCCACCACATTCAGCCGGAGCTGTTTGGCGGGTTTACAGTCGATCCTCAATCCGGGGTCAAGATGGCGACGCCGGAGAAGGCTCTGGTCGACTTCTTGTACTTGTCGCCGACGCGAACCAGGTTGTTCGCAGCCTTACCAGAGCTAACGCTGCCTCCAGGCTTTCGTGTCCGCGAAGCGCGGGCGTGGCTTGTTCGTGTTGCGTCAAGTCGGTTGCGTACCATCACGACCGCCAGGCTGAACGCGATCCTTGAATCCGCTCGACACGACTCGCGCTGATGACCGCACGCGCACCCCTGCTCCCTCAAGCCGCTCGACATGATGGCCCCGTCGCCTTGGCGAAGCTGTTGCCTAGCGCCGAGGCTTTCGCCTCCGGCTCCAAGGCTCCGGCTACGTACCGAGCGTACCGCGGAGCATGGCTTCGCTTCGCGGCGTGGTGCGAGAGCGTGGGCGTTGCCGCGCTTCCATCGCAACCGGAGACCCTGGCGCTGTACGTGACGTACCTGGCGCGAGAGGGCAAGAAGGTCGGGACGATCGAGAAGGCCGTGGGAGCCATCGCCCATGCGCACTCGCGCGCCAACGTGCCGAGTCCTCACGGAACGGCGCGCGTGACCGAGACCATGGCGGGCATCCGGCGCGCCCTCGGTGTTGCCCCGAAGCAGAAGGCGCCGCTCATGGCCGACGTCCTGCGTCGCGTCTGCAGGAAGGCTCCGAAGACGATGGCCCAGACGCGAGATCGCGCCTTGCTTCTCCTCGGGTTTGCGGGCGCGTTCAGGCGGTCGGAGCTGGTCGCGCTCAAGGTCAGCGATCTTGTGTTCGCCAAGGAGGGCCTGGAGGTAACGATCCGCCGCTCGAAGGTGGACCAGGAGGGCAGGGGTCGGAAGCTGGGCATCCCCCGCGGTGCGTCCGCCGCCGTCTGTCCGGTCCGGGCCGTACGCAGGTGGCTGAACGCGGCCGGAATCGTGTCTGGGGCTGTCCTGCGCGCAGTAAACAGGGCCGGCGGCGTCTCTCGCAGCGGTCTGACGGGCCGATCGGTGGCCCTCATCGTGAAGCGGGCCGTCGCGGCGTTGGGGTTGGACCCTACGCTGTACGCTGGTCACTCGCTGCGCGCAGGGCTAGTGACGTCCGCCGCCAAGGCCGGCAAGAGCGAGTGGTCGATCATGAACACGACGGGCCACAAATCGTCTGCCATGGTGAAGAGGTACATCCGCGACGCATCGCTGTTCGAGGACAATGCCGCGGACGGGCTCCTGTGAGTGCGCGCCCCATCTCGGACCGCGGGCCCTAGGCGCGCGGTCGGCCTGATGTCTTCTTGGCCGCTCGCTTGCCACCCGAACGCATGGACTCCGGCGGCGCCTCGTTGCGGCGATGGATCATCTCCCAGACGCCGCTCAAGCCGAACGGGCGCCCACGTCTGTTGCGCAGGCCCATCTTGCGCAGTCGCTCGACGATGCCGCGCATGGGCAACCGCTCGGTCATGTACATGTGCCTGACCACCGACAGCAGCCTTTGCTCGGTCTCGTCCTTGACGAGGCGCGAGCGATCGTCGTTCAAGCGCCAGCCGAATGGCGTCTCGCCGTATAGGATGGGGCGGTGGCCTGATGGAAGTGATACCAGTCGCATGGGCTTCTCCTTAGCGCATCTTCGTGCGAAGATTCTGACGTTATACACTGTGTCGCACAGAGATGCCAGCCTTGACGGTGTGTGCGACAGGATGTACAACAACATCTGGACGCGTGCGCGCTCGACCGGAGGAGACGATGGGACGCCGATGCCGTTCGACTGAGCGACTCGGAGACGGCGCGCGCCACGGGTGCTCGCGAGCCTCCGGTCACGCGCGCACGCACCGCGCCAAGATCGGGGCCGGGGCGCTGCTCTTGTGGCCCAGGAAACAACGAAAGACGATGGTAAAACGGGCGAAGGAAGAGCGCGGGGGAAGCGTCTCGTTCAACATCGAGGACTTCGACCATCCCGAGGTGCAGGAGAAGATCGCCGGGCTCTTTCGGAGGGCGACGCAGGACGTGATCGCGGCGGTCATCGTCGACGGGCGCGGGCGAGTCTTTCTCCACCGTCGGTCGATGGAGTCCAAGAACTTCCCGGGCCTCTGGCAGTGTCCGGGAAGGGTCGCGATCGGTAGGGGTGTCAAGCTCGCGGACGACATCAAGGGCGAGCTGCGAGGTGAGTGGGGTGTGGAAGTCCGGAG
>Ga0307474_10003115_pt1 | contig 11957 bp, 7 predicted proteins | sample atmos_gasesECM1C_2_FD_203312 | JGI IMG/M metagenome (GOLD analysis project Ga0307474, IMG submission 203312) | Hardwood forest soil microbial communities from Morgan-Monroe State Forest, Indiana, United States - atmos_gasesECM1C_05 | ecosystem: Environmental > Terrestrial > Soil > Temperate... | reverse complement strand
CGATCGGCATTTCGCTCGATGAAACGACAACGGCGCGCGATGTCGAACTGTTGATGTCGATCTTTCGCGGGACACAAGTTCGCGATTTGACGGACGAATCTCGTGATGAACTGCCTGTCCGCATTCCGCAATCCGCAATGCGCGATTCTAAGTTCCTGACCCATCCGGTTTTCAACACTCACGACACCGAAACCGAGATGCTGCGCTATTTGAAGAAACTCGAGTCGCGAGATCTGTCGCTCTGTCATTCCATGATTCCGCTCGGCTCCTGCACGATGAAGTTGAACGCGACCGCGGAGATGTTTCCCATCTCGTGGCCGGAATTCGCAAAACTGCATCCGTTCGCACCGGTCGAACAAACCGCTGGCTACATCGAGATGTGTAATCAGCTTGAGGATTGGCTGGCGGAACTCACGGGATTTGCCGCGGTTTCGTTGCAGCCAAACGCCGGTTCGCAAGGCGAGTACGCCGGTTTGCTCGCTATTCGCGAATACCATGCATCATGCGGCGAATTGCACCGTAATGTTTGTTTGATTCCAACTTCCGCGCACGGAACGAATCCGGCCAGCGCAGTAATGGCGGGACTCAGAGTCGTGCCGGTCGCGACGTTAAAAGACGGTGATATCGATTTGGCCGATCTTCGCGCAAAGGCGGACGCGCACGCCCGCGAGCTGGCCGCGCTGATGGTGACTTATCCGAGCACGCACGGCGTTTTCGAGCCGACCATCCGCGAGATTTGCGAAATCGTGCACGCCCACGGGGGCCAGGTTTATATGGATGGCGCGAACATGAACGCGCAATGCGGCCTTTGCCGACCGGGCGACTACGGCGCAGACGTTTGCCATTTGAATTTGCACAAGACGTTTTGCATTCCGCACGGCGGTGGCGGACCAGGCGTAGGCCCGATCGGCGTTGCCAAACATCTCGCGCCGTTCTTACCGAGAGAATTCATTGCCGATTCTGAAACTGGTGAAGTAGTTTTCGGCGACGGCCAACAGGGGAAACATCCGCCGGCAGGAGACGGATCAGAATACCGGCACGGCGGCGGCAGTGGCGGAAATGTGGCCGCGACTCCGTACGGCAGCGCCAGCATCCTGACAATCTCTTGGATGTACATCCGAATGATGGGACCGGCCGGGTTGAAGCGCGCGAGCGAGATCGCGATTCTAAACGCGAACTACATCGCAAAGCGGCTCGACCCACATTTTCCGGTTTTGTTCAAAGGCAAACGCGGGCTCGTCGCACATGAATGCATTGTCGATCTTCGCCAATGGAAATCCGTGGGCATCGAAGTCGAAGATGTGGCGAAACGATTGATGGATTACGGATTTCACGCGCCGACCGTTTCCTGGCCGGTGGCCGGTACCATGATGATCGAGCCGACCGAGAGCGAGCCGAAACACGAGCTCGATCGTTTTTGCGATGCGATGATTTCAATTCGCCAGGAAATCGAAGCTGTCGCAAATGGAAAGATCGACAAACAAAATAATCCGCTGAAAAACGCGCCGCACACTACTCGCCAAATCGCTTCCGAAAAATGGGACCGCCCCTACTCTCGCGAACAAGGCGCATTTCCTGCGCCGTGGACGCGGGAGCACAAGTTCTGGCCATCCGTCGCGCGGATCGACAACGTCTACGGCGACCGGAATCTTTTTTGTTCGTGTCCGCCGATCGAAGAGTTCGACTCCGAAGAGAATTGAAATGTTTGCCGGCTTCGCGGCGAATCACTGCCGATGCCTCGAATATTCCTGAATTTAGCTGGCGTCAGCGCCGACGGACATCCGGAATCTGGAACAACGTCGGCGGGCTCGGATAAGTAGCAGGCGCAGGCATCAAAGAAGATTCGGCAACGTTCGACACGAGTCGTCCGTTCGATTCCTGGCGAAGGAATAGTTTCACGCCTGTATCCGAGCTTTCGCAAACTACTTGATACTCAGTGCCGGCTTCCAACTTCGCATCGAGAACCAGGGACGATGCGGCAACGCGCGCACCCACAATTTTCTTCGAAGCTTCGTAAGCGATTGCAAGCCGGTGCATGCCCGAATCGATACGCCAGTAGTTACGATCTTTCACGGTGGCGTCGACTGACACTCCGTCAATCTCAACCAAGTTAATCTGATCTCCGACGCCGAAGGCGCGTGACACTGGCACTCGCACCAGCGCCGGATTCTTCGAGGTCGGTGCGTAGACCTGCGCGCAGCCGGCGAATACCGAGGCGATTGCAAGCGAACAAACAACGCCGCGCATTTGCAACTGCTAAGTCTCGGAGGCGAGCTCGGGTTCGCGATCAGCGCGACCGGGAACCAGGCGCAGCGCCGATCCGTCTTTCTCATCGGAAACTTCGTCGCCTTGCTCGTGATATTCGGCGTCGGCGTTGACCTGCCAGAGATCGTAGAGTTTGGCGTCAGCCAGAATGTTTTCGACGCACAACATCGCCGTCATCATTGCGTGGTCCTGATTGTTGTACTTATGCATGCCGTTACGGCCGACGAGATGCAGATTCGGATACTTCGTGTCCAACTCCTGGCGAATCGCCGCTACATGCAATGCGTAATCGTCGTCGTAGACGGGATAGGCTTTTTTCTGGCGAACAACGGTTCCGTCAACGACGTCGCCGTCCCGCGCGAGACCGATCTGGATCAGTTCCCGTTTCGCCAACGCGATCAAATCCTCGTCAGGAGACTCCCAAAGTCCGTCGCCTTCGAAACAAAAATATTCAAGACCGTAGCAGGCCATGTTGGGGTCCGGCACCATTTCCGGTGACCAGGATTTGAAATTTTGAACGCGGCCAACTTTGACCCGCGGGTCGTGGATGTATATCCAGTTATCGGCGAATCTGTTCCGCTCCTTCAAGATCAGCATCACGGTAAGGAAATCGCGATACTTCAAACTTTCGGCTGCACGCCGGGTCCGCTCGGAAACCGGCGGTTGAATTCCACAAACGAGTTCACGCATCGGCGCCGACGAAATCACATGTTCGGCTTGGATGGTTTGCTGATTTCCGTCGCGATCTTTGAATTGAACCGTCCAGGTCTCAGTCGCTGCGCTGTAAGAACAACCATTTACCCGAGTCCCCATTTCGACCTTGCCACCCATCGAATTCACTTTCGTGGCGGCCGCTTCCCACATCATGCCCGGGCCTTTTCGCGGATATCGGAATGAATTAATCAACGTCTTAATGACTTTAGTGCGATCGCCGTTCGGCGAACGCTGCGGCAGAAGCGCATTCTTGATCGCGCTGCCAAGGGAGAGGCCGCGGATGCGTTGCGCGGCCCAGTCCGCGGAGATTTCCTTGCAGCTCATCCCCCAAACTTTCTCGGTGTAGCTCTTGAAGAAGATTCTGAAGAGTCGTTTGCCGAATTGATTGCTGACCCAGTCCTCGAAGTTTCGCGGATGCCGCACTGGAAAAACCCGGGCCTTGAGCCATGACAAGACGCAGGTCGTCGATCTTACGACGCCGAGCTTGATGAGCGCTTCGAACGGCTTGAGCGGGTAGTTAAAAAATTTGCCATCGTAATAGATTTTGGACGAGCGCGGACGCTGAAGCATGTCGTTAGGCAAGATTTCAGTCCAAAGATCTTCGACTGCTTTCGATTTGGAGAAGAATCGGTGGCCGCCGATGTCGAAGTGGAAACCTTTGTATGTGCTGGTCCGCGAAATTCCGCCGACGTAAACCGGATCGGCCTCGAGCACGACGACGCCGACGTTGTTTTTCGAGAGAAGGTAGGCCGCAGTCAGTCCGGCCGGTCCGGCTCCGATGATTGCGACAGTTGTTTTCATTCCTTGGTCAGGCAACCCAATTTCCGCGGGTAAAGTTCCATACATACCAACCCTGCACGCTCAGGCTGACGGCGCAGGCGATCACCACCGCTGCGATTCCAAGCGCCCGCACCGGCACCGGCGGGAGGCGAAATTGGCGTAAAAAGTGCAAAAAAGCGAGCACGATCAGCGCGTGGACGCAGAACTCATAACGCAGCATGCTTTCCATATCGAGAGACGCGACGCCACTGACAGAGATGTAATAAATGACCGCGGCGCAAAAGTAGATGCCAATGCGGGTCGTCCATTCAGTATGCCGCCGGATAGCCGGCAATAGTTCTACAATCGCCACCGCAATCAGGAGCAACGCACCAACCGTCATCGACATTTGGCTCATCTCAGTCGGATCGTTTAGCGCCGGCAGCAGCCACTGGTAATTCGACGGTCGAAAGACAGCCAGATAATCGGGTTCAATGTTCCAGCCCGCCGCCTGCGTCAACATGTAGATGTCCCAACGGCCCCAGCGAACCTGACAATAAAGGAAAAAGGAAACCGCACCGAGAATGGACGGGACCATCACCTCAATCGCGCCACCGTAATTTCGAAACCAACGGCGTGGATCGCGGAGCGCGCTCCATCCTTTCCGAAAAACATCGCGCACTACCGGGAATGCCGCGCACGGAATTCCAACAATGCGGGTCGCCGACATGACGATTCCATGCACCGCAGCGAGAATTTTAGCGATTCTCCCTTCCGCACTGCTCCAATAGATGAACCCGAGGAGCGCCATAAGAAAAAGCGATTCCGAATAACCCGCGACCAAAAAGAACGCGGCCGGATGAGCGGCGATGACCAGGGCTCCGAAAAATTGAAGCGAGCCGGAAAGGTTCCAGCGCTCGCAGAAAAGGAAAAAGTAGGTCCAGAATCCCCAGGCAGCGAGCTGCGCAACAAGCAAGAGCGCGATTTCGGTATCCACTCTAAAAACTGAAGACAACACGCTGGCCAACGCCGGATACGCGGGAAAAAACGCGACGTTCGACACCTCCATTACCTTATGATTGATCGGCGGGACAATCGTCTGGTAACCACGATCGACGATGTTCTCGAACCAAAACCCGTCATGCTGCACCAAACTAGTATAGCGATAGGAAAGCTGTCCTTCCGGCGCCAGTAACAAAACCGCCAGAGCGACCTGAGCAACAGTCAACAACAGGCCCATTAACCATGGCCGGAACAAGAACTTGGATTGGATCACGTCGGCACCCGGAAGCGCTGAGGAAAGACCAAAGGTTTCGGTATTGCAAGAACTAGTCACCTCCCGGGCGAGTGAAGGCTCAAATGACATAGATTCGGTTGGAGCGTTCCCGTTAAGGGCAGATGTTGGACGACGACTTTCGACAATTATTCGCCGGCGGCCAGGACCTCAGTCGTCCGCTGTTCTAACGGTCGAAATCCTAGGCGGCAGCCGCATCGCGCTCGCCGACAAGCTGACGATAAAGTTGCTCGTATCGTTCAGCGGCCCTTTCCCAGGAAAAATTCCGATTCATCGCGCGCAGCCGAAGCTCCGCCCACAAATCCTGATCGCGGAAGAGGTCGCGCGCCCGCTTGATCGCGTCCCAGAAAGCTTCAGTGGAATATTCGTAGCACAGAAATCCGTAACCGCTGTCGCTCCAAGGATCGTAGTCCTCGATGATTTCCTGGACGCCACCGGTAGCGCGCGCGACAGGAAGCGCGCCGTACTTCAAGCTGTACATCGCGCTCAAGCCGGATGGCTCAAACCGCGACGGAATCAAGCTGATGTCCATTCCGGCTTCGAACACGTGCGCACTTTTTTCATCGTAGTTTCTCCGATACGCGAACTTGGATGGATACTTTCGCGTCGCGACGGCCAGCGCTGTTTCGTAAACCGGATCGCCCTCGCCCAGGATGACCAGGCGAACATCGTCCGTCAGAAGTCGATCGAGCAACGGCACGAGAATGTCGAAACCCTTTTCGTCAACTACCCGCGTAACCATTCCAAAGACCGGACCGCGCGGCCCCTGATCCAAGCGCAAGCCACTCAGCAGCGCGCCGCGACACAATGCTTTGCCCCAAAGATCGCCCGGCGTGTAATTCGCCGGAAGCAGTTTGTCCGTTACAGGATTCCAGCGGGTGTAATCGGCGCCGTGCAAAATCGCTGTCAGCTTGTGCGAATTCTCCCGCACCACTACGTCAAGCCCGCAACCCCCCTCGGGCGTTTGGATTTCACGTCGATAATGCTCACTGACGGTCGTCACCTTGTCGGCGAACAGAATTCCGCCCTTGAGGAAATTGAGTTTCCCAAAAAACTCGACCCCACGGAGCGTGAAAAAGCGCTCGTGCAGATTGGTCAGGCGAAAATCGAGTCCCCAAAAACTCCCCTGGTCGGCAATGTGATGGATCGTGAGAACGGTCGAAAATGGAAGGCGATGCGCTTTCACGTAAACCGGCACCAGCGCAGCCGGCCAATCGTGCAGGTGGAGAACTTGCGGCGTCGGCGTCAAGCGACGCGCCAGCTCCACCGCTGCTTTGCTGAAGAATATGAAACGCGCTGCGTTGTCTTCATAAGGTTTGCCGTGCTCGCCATAAATCCCGTCGCGGTCGAAGAACTCATCGCAGCGGATCAAAAACAGTTGAACGCCGCTCTCATTGTGCGCCTGCAAATACTCGGCGATGTAGGTCTTGTCGCCGACCCGAACATCCACCGTCACGCCGGTGTCTTCTTCCATGAACGCGGGATTGTCGCGGATTTCACGATAGAACGGCAGCGCAACGGCAACTTCGTGTCCATGCGCGCGCAGCTCGCGCGGCAAGGCCTCCATCACATCGATGAGCGCGCCCGGATGCAACAAAGGAGGGCCTTCGGCGCTGATCATCAAGATTCTCATCGGCTTCTCGATGTTGATCACTGCGTCTTCCATGTCAAAGCAATCACGGAACGCAATCTTTCACGCTGAGCGCCTGTTTCTCTTCCCCTTCAAGCCGGGCGAGTATTCGCTCTTTACCCAGTCGAGCGCTTGTTTTCGATCTTTGAAGGTGCCTTCTAACTGTCGCGTCTCCACGGCTTCCAGAATTTCACCAAACTTCGGCCCAGGTTTCATTCCCATCGCGATCAAATCGTCACCTCGCACCAACGGCGGCGGGATAATCGGCTCGTTCGCAAATTCTTCCCGCTTGCGCAAAAGAAATTCGTAATTGTCCATCATCCGATGACTGCTCGCGCAATCGACTCGATGGAGCTCGAGTTCCTCCCCGAAAGTCGGGCGTGCCATAAATCGTTTTAACTTCGCGACCCGCATTCTTGGAACGTCTTTGAAAACCATGTGTTGGCGCACCATTTCCGCCGTCGCGTCGATCTCGGCGCGCGAAAATCGTAATCGTTCCATAATCGATTCGGTCATCGCCGCCCCGATCCGGTCATGTTCGTTGAAACGAATCCGGCCTGTTTGATCGACCGTCGCAGTCACTGGCTTCGCCACATCGTGCAGCAGAACAGAGAAAACCAGCGGCACGGAAACTTCCTCGGGCAGGAGTTCCAACATCAGACGCGTGTGCTGAAACACATCGCCTTCGGGATGAAATTGCTCCGGCTGCAAACAGCCTTTCATTAAATCCAGCTCCGGCAGCACCACGCGCATCAATCCGCTTTCGTCGAGCAAGTCCCAGCCTCGAACGCGATTTGGTGACAAAAAAATCTTTACCAACTCCTCACGGATCCGTTCCGCGCTGATGTCATTGATCATGGCTGAGTTTTCAACCAGCGCTTTCCACGTTTCCTTGTCAATCTTGTAGTCAAGAACGGTAGCGAAACGGACTGCCCGCAGCATTCGTAACCGATCTTCTTCAAACCGCTCGGTCGGTTTGCCGATCGCGCGGATGAGTTTTGCTTCAATATCCGAGCGTCCACCGACGAAATCGATCACTTCATTCTTCTCGGGATCGAAAAACATCCCGTTGATCGTGAAATCGCGACGCTTCGCGTCTTCTTCCGGAGACGAAAACCGCACCTCGACCGGATGACGATGATCAACATAGGCCCCGTCCGAACGAAATGTTGCGACTTCAAAATTCATTCCGTCTTCGACTACCACAATGACGCCGAAAGCCGCGCCAACCGCATAAGTGCGTGGAAAAATCTTTTGGACGACGTCGGGCGTTGCGTCAGTCGCGATGTCGAAATCTTCGGGAGTCAACCCGCGGACCATGTCGCGGACGCAGCCGCCGGCGAAGTAGGCGATCTGCCCATGCTCGCGCAAACGCCTCGCGACCTCGCGGGCGGTCTTTTCCATGAGCGACATTTTCACCTGGATATTGTAGCCGCCCCGCTCCGCCGGTGCGAATCACAATCACGGCGACAGCGCCTACGCTATTAGCTACGGCGCGCCAAGGAGCGACGTGACTAAACCGTTTCTGGCGCTTTCTTCTCCACTCGAAAGGAATGAATGATAAAGAAAACGACCGCAACGAAGATGCAGGAGTCGGCAACGTTGAATGCCGGATACGGATGAAAGATTGAGGGCAGGTGCGGGCCAAAATCAAAAAGGAGAAAATCAATTACATGACCGTAGACCAGACGGTCGGTGAGATTTCCAATGACGCCGGCCAGGAGCAAAGCAAGCGAGGCGTCGCGCAAGAAAGTGCGCGTCCACCAAGCCGACTGGGCGGAATCGGATTTAGTATCTCTATGGTGCGCAACAAGGAGGATTAAAGCGAGGAGAGCGGCGATACACGAAATGACAATGAACAAATTGTTGTTGTTCTTGAACGAACCGAACGCTGCCCCGGTGTTGGTGATATTTACCAGTCTAAAAAAATTCGGAATGATCACAGGAGGAGAGCCGTTGGGATCGATATAGGACAAGACAAGATGCTTCGTCACGCGATCCAGCGCATAAAAAGGAACCGAGATAAGCAGAATGTATTTCATATCCGTTCAACAGCGCCCTCCCTTCAATCCTCTCCCTCAGGGGAAGGCAAACGCGAAGCGCCGGTGAGGTTACATTATTTCTCTAACATCGCGACCACACTTTCGCACCGGTCACACAGTTCTGGATGAGTTTTGCTCTTGCCCACATATTCCCGATGCCGCCAGCAACGGGCGCATTTCGCATAGCTTGTCTTTGTCACCGTCGCGCCGGATTCCGCGCCTCGCTCGATCTTCAGATCGCTGAGAATGAAAAACTCCTCCAACTCATTCTTATCGATCTTCGTCGTTACGTCAGAGTTTGATTTCAAAACGACGGCGGCTTCCAGGGCGTTGCCGATCAACTTTTCCTGGCGCGCCTTCTCGATGGCCTGGCCGACAACCGCCCGAAGCTTCAATAATTCAGAGATCTGGCCACCCGCTTCGGTGCCGCGATTTCTCGATTTTGGAAACTCCTCGAGATGCACCGACTCGCCCATCTTCAAGAATTGCCATGCTTCATCCGCGGTGAACGCGATTACCGGAGCAAGCAATTGGCAAAGCGCGGTGACAATTTCGTGCATCGCCGCCTGGGTTGCGCGCCGTCTCGGCGAATTCGTCGCGTCGCAATACATTCGATCCTTAGTGATATCTACATAGAGACTGCTCAGATCGACCGCACAGAATTGGTTCAGCACGTGATAGACTTTGTGAAACTCGAAGGCCTCGTAGGCGGCGCGACAGTCTTTGATCACCTGATCGAGCCGTTCAAGAATCCAGCGGTCGACCAAACTGGGAGCGGTGCCCTCCAGCCCGCCGCTTTTGCTCGGCCCTTGAAAATCGTGCAGATTACCCAACAAAATCCGGAGCGTGTTCCGAATGCGCCGGTAAGTGTCACCCAGCCGGGTGAACATCTCCTCCGAAAACGGAACATCGTCGGTGTAATCGATGCTACTGGCCCACAGCCGGACCAGATCGGCACCGTGTTTTCCGACGAAGTGGCCTGCATCCATCGGTTTGTCATAGGTTCCCGACTTGGAGATTTTCTTTCCATCAACGTCGACAACGAAACCGTGGGTCACGCAAGTTTTGTAAGGCGCTCGATCTTTCAATGCGACACTCGTCATCAGCGACGATTGGAACCAGCCGCGATGTTGATCCGTGGCTTCCAAATACATGTCCGCCGGATCGCGCAGCTCGGGATGCAGCGCGCATACAGCCTGATGTGAAACGCCGCTATCGATCCAAACGTCGATCGTATCGTTGCGCTTGGTCGTCCCTTTGGGCAGACCGAGTTCTTGCGCCAGGTCTGCATCGCTCAATTCGAACCAAATGTTTGACCCGCGTTCCGCGACGAGCTCGGCGAGTTTGCGAATGATTTTTGCTTCGAGAATCGGTTTCCCATCGGCCGAATAAAAAACCGGTAGTGGAACACCCCAGCTCCGTTGTCGTGAAATCACCCAATCGGGACGAGATTCAACGGTGCCAGCGATGCGATTCTCGCCCCAGGCCGGGATCCATTTCACTTCCTGGTGAATCGCTTCGAGGGCGCGAGGCCGCAGTTCGTCAATCCGAATGAAAAACTGTTCCACGTTGCGAAAGATGATCGGCGTCTTGGAACGCCAGCAGTACGGGTAACTGTGATGGAAATTTTGAGCGCCTAACAGGTTGCCGCGCTCGCGGAGGAGGTTCACTACGTCGGTGTTCGCATCGAAGACGTACTTGCCGATGAGAGTTGGAACGCCGGCTTCCTCAGTCAGTTTCCCGTGGTCGTCCACCGGCGATAAGACCGGCAGTTTATGCGCGCGGCCGAGATTGTAGTCGTCCTCACCATGGCCGGGCGCGATGTGGACCGCACCGGTGCCCGTGTCCATTGTCACAAAATCCGCCGTAAGCACGACTGCTTCGCGATCCAGAAACGGATGCCGCGCTTTGATCCCGTCTATCGTCGCGCCGGGAAATGACGCGAGCGGTTCGCCAACTGGTTCGAACTTCGTGTTAGCGCAAAACTGTGCCACGAGTTTGTCGGCGAGGAGCAAAGTCTCGGAAACCCCGTCGCGTCGAAATTCCTGAACGACGTAAACCTTTTTCGGATCAACCGCGATGGCGAGGTTCGCCGGCAATGTCCACGGCGTTGTCGTCCAGATCGCAATGCTGGCTTTGTCTTTCCATTCGCCGGTGGAGATTGGAAATTTCACGTAGACCGAAGTGTCGTCGCGTTCCTGATACTCAACTTCGGCTTCGGCCAGCGCGGTTTGGGCGCCCGTACTCCAGAAGACCGGCTTCTTCGATTGATAAACAAGACCTTTCTCAACGAACACGGCGAAGGCCCGCAAAATTTCCGCTTCGTATTTGGGATCGAGGGTCAGGTAGGGATGTTCCCAATCGCCCAGCACGCCGAGCCGTTTGAACTGCTGCCGTTGAATATCTACATACTTGCGCGCGAACGCGTCACAGCGTTTGCGCACTTCAAGTGGCGAGAGGTCTCGCGATTCCTTGACCACCTTGTATTCAATGGGCAAACCGTGGCAGTCCCAGCCCGGGACGTAAGGCGCGCGCTTGCCCAGCATGGTTTGGGATTTCACCACGAAATCCTTCAGAATCTTGTTCAGCGCAGTGCCCATGTGGACGTCGCCGTTGGCAAAGGGTGGCCCGTCGTGCAGAACGAAAAGCTCCCGGCCTGTCCGCGATTTTTGGATCTCCTGATACAGCTGGGCGGCGTCCCACTTCTTGAGCAGCTCCGGCTCGCGCGTTGCCAGATTCGCCTTCATCGGAAAATCCGTCCGCGGCAGATTCAGCGTGTCCTTATAATTTTTCTCAGCCATTTTGAAATAGTGCCCGCCCGGCTTCGGACCGATGCTACCTAGCATCCGCTCCCGGACAAATCAACGGAGTCGCCCCCGGGAGCCGGAAATCTTTGGCTCTAATACGGCCATCCGGCAGCCATTTTCCGAATCGGATAATAATATGATCTCTGGAGCAATCTTCGAGCAGACGACAGACGCGACGCTACGCCGAGCGGCCGTTACTTTGACTCCGAAACGGCGCACCAAGGTTGTCAGCGAGACAGCAGAAGCGGAAGAAATACCGCCCCCGACCGTTCCACATTTCCCGCGTCGTCACAGGTTGAAGCGTTCCGGCCGAATGTCACTGAGTTGGCGAACTGGTTCTGATGACCAAGGAATGAACACCGTGCGAATTTCGCCGGAAATTCTGAGCGCTTTCAACAACGCGATCGGCGCATTTGGAGAATCGCGAGCAAGACACCCGGCGCACG
>Ga0307474_10003114_pt1 | contig 11959 bp, 6 predicted proteins | sample atmos_gasesECM1C_2_FD_203312 | JGI IMG/M metagenome (GOLD analysis project Ga0307474, IMG submission 203312) | Hardwood forest soil microbial communities from Morgan-Monroe State Forest, Indiana, United States - atmos_gasesECM1C_05 | ecosystem: Environmental > Terrestrial > Soil > Temperate... | reverse complement strand
GACGCGAGTTTGGGGTGCGAGATTTGCCCGTTGGGTGTGGAGCTTTCCGTTGATCGATCGCTCATTGTTTCGCGCGCTCATGACGTCTGCTGCGCTGTCAGCCGGCGTGCTGCTGGCTGGCTGCAATAGCGACGAGCTCGGTTCGCTGGCCACCAACGCCAAGGCCAACCAGCCCGTCCCACCCAAGCTGATCGCGGCAATGGTCGAAAAAAACATGGATCTGCAATCACCGATCCTGGTCCGGCTGTTCAAGCAGGAGGCCGAGCTCGAGGTCTGGAAGCAGGACCGCAGCGGCCGTTTCGAACTTCTAAAGACCTACCCGATCTGCCGCTGGTCCGGCGATCTCGGACCGAAGGTCCGCGAAGGCGACCGCCAGGCGCCGGAAGGCTTCTATGCGATCACGCCGGCGCAGATGAATCCGACATCGGCCTATTATCTCTCCTTCAATACCGGGTACCCGAACGCCTATGACCGCTCGCTCGGCCATAGCGGCTCGGAACTGATGGTGCACGGCGACTGCTCCTCGCGCGGCTGCTACGCGATGACCGACGAACAGATCGCGGAAATCTACTCGCTGGGCCGCGAATCGTTCTTCGGCGGCCAGAAGTCGTTCCAGTTCCAGGCCTATCCGTTCCATATGACGGCGCTCAACCTCGCCCGTCATCGCAACAGCCCGCACATGGCGTTCTGGAAAATGATCAAGGAAGGTAATGATCATTTCGAGGTGACGCATCAGGAGCCGAAGGTCGATTTCTGCGAGAAGAAATACGTCTTCGACGCGGTGAAGGCGCCGGATGCGCGGCGCGACCCGGTGTTTGAGGCCTCGTCCAAATGCCCAGCCTATGTGATCCCAGATGAGCTCGCTTCTGCCACGCGCGAAAAGCAGGACGCCGATCAGGCCGAGTTCGACAGACTGGTGTCGAAAGGCACGCCGGTCGCACAGTTGAATACCGGCATCGACGGCGGCATGCACCGGGTCTTCGCCGCCAGCGTGCCCAACGGCAACACCGGCCTTTCGGACTCGGGCTCCGCATCGAGCCTCTCGCTGTTCAACAGGGAGAGAGCGCCCGGCACCATTCCGCTAGACCACGTCAATCCGCCGCACGGACCGGTGACGTCGCCGCAGGAGCCGTTGGTCGCCTCGATGGCGCCGGCACCTTCGCCCTCGCGCGTCGCCTCCGCGACTCCGGCCTCCTCCGCGGCACCAGCAGCCCAAAGCAGCGAATCGGAAGGCTTCTTTTCCAGCCTTGCCCGCAAGGTTGGCCTGAGCAACGCGTCGGCTGATACGACCGCGACCACGCCGCAGCCGGCGGCCGCGCCGCCGGCGAAACCGAAGGTCGCTGACGCCAAATCGAAGTCGGCCAAGACCGATACCAAGCAGGCTGCAGCCAGGCCACCGCTCAAGCCGGCCACGACCGATTCCGCGCCGGCCGCACAGCAGGCCGCCGTGCCTGCCGCTGCGACCCCCGCCGCTCCGCAAAACAGCCTCGTGGCCGGCGCCCAGCCGATCGTATCGACAAGTTCGTTCGACAACCGCTTCTCGGCAGCCAAGTAAGTTTCCGTCTCTGCAATTTCTGTCGCCTGAACGCCCGTGGGCGAGAGGCCCTCGTCTGACCGGCGACCTCCTCGCCTCGCGCTTTTCAATCAGCTAGTCTGGCCGCACCCATAAAAAGCATCGGGCTCCCAAGCCCGGCAAAAAAGCGGGAGAACACCCATGGCCAAGTCGGACGAAACCGGCCTGCATCGCCGTCGATTTCTCAAAGGAGTGGTTGCAGCCGGCGGAGCCACGATCGCCGCGCCACAAGGCGTTACCGCGCAAACATCCGAGCCGCCAAAAGGCGCCACGCCAATGCCGTCCGCGGCCACCCGCTCCAAGGAGCGCGATCAGCCGCCGGAGGTCGAACGGCTGACGACGGAAAAGACCGGCTCCGATTTCATGGTCGATGTCTGCAAGACGCTCAATCTGGACTACATCGCGTCCTGTCCGGGCTCGACATTCCGCGGCTTGCAGGAAAGCTTCATCAACTACGGCGCCAACAAGCGCCCGGAGTGGCTGACCTGCCTGCATGAGGAAGTGTCGGTCGGCATGGCGCATGGCTACGCAAAGGTCGCCGGCAAGCCGATGGCCGCCATCATGCACGGCACGGTCGGTACCCAACATGCAGCGATGGCGATCTACAATGCCTATTGCGATCGCGTTCCCATGATGCTCTTCACCGGCAATGCCGGCGCGACCAACGAACGGCGCCCCGGCGTCGAGTGGTTCCACAGCGTGCAGGATGGCGCGGCCACCGTGCGCGACTTCGTCAAGTGGGACGACTATCCGATGTCGCTGCAGCATTTCGCCGAGTCGGCGGTACGCGGCTACGCGCTCGCTTGCGCCGAGCCGCCGGGCCCCGTGTTCCTGGTCGCCGACGCCAAGCTGCAGGAGGATCCGCTCGAAGAGCGCGAAGCGCGCAAACTCCGTATCCCGCGTCTGGTTACACCTTCGCAGACCGCAGGCGATCCGAACGCGCTGCGCGAAGCCGCCAAAATGCTGGCGGCAGCCGAAAATCCCGTGATCATTGCCGACCGCTATGCGCGCTCGCAAGCCGCGATGGATGATCTCGTCAAACTCGCCGAGCTGCTGCAAGCGCCCGTGATCGACAACCGGTCGCGCATGAACATGCCGAACACACATTATCTCTGCCAGTCAGAGCGCGCCGGCACGTTGGTCGCGCAAGCCGATTGCATCCTGTCACTCGAACCGGTCGATCTGTTCGGTCAGCTCAACACGCTGCGCGACCAGATCGAGCGCACGGACATCTCCAGGATCAAGGCCGGCGTAAAGGTCATCAGCATCTCGACGCACGATTTACTGGTGCATGCCAACTACCAGGACTTCCAGCGCTACGCCGGCGCCGATCTCAAGATCACGGGCGACGCACAAACGACGGTCCCGTTCCTGATCGAAGCCGTGCAGCGCGAGGTCGCCGCGAGCGGCAAGAGCGCCAACGAGATGCGCGGTGAAAAACTGCGGCAGGCCTATCACGGCGCACTCGAACGCGCGCGCACCGAAGCGACGTTCGCTTGGGATGCCAAGCCAATCTCGACGGCGCGTCTCTACATGGAGCTGTGGGGGCAATTGCAGAAGGAGGATTGGGCGCTGGTGTCGGACAGCGATTTCTCGTCACGATGGCCGCATCGGCTGTGGCCGCTGGACAAGCATTATCGCTTCATCGGCGGCTCGGGTGGTTATGGCGTCGGCTATCAGCCGGTCGCAGCGCTGGGCGCGGCGCTGGCGCATCGCGACGCCGGCGGGCGCGTGGTCGTCAATGTCACCGGTGACGGCGAGTTCAACATGGCGCCGCACACGCTGTGGACCGCTGCGCACCACGGCATTCCGTATCTCACGATCATCCAGAACAACCGCGCCTATCACCAGGAGATCATGCACGTGCAGCGCATGGCGAACCGGCACAATCGCGGCGTGCGCAACGCAGCCATAGGAACGACGATCGACAATCCGAACATCGACTATGCGAAGATTGCGCTTGGATATGGCGCGCTCGGCATCGGGCCGATCGAAGAGCCCGGCGACCTCGCCGACGCTTTCCGCAAGGGCATTGCCGCCGTGAAAGCCGGTCAGCCTGTGCTGATCGACGTCGTCACCCAGCCACGTTGAGGACGACGCCATGAAACCCGTCAGCCTCGTCGCCGTCACGCTCACCATTCTCGCTTCAATGATTGGCGGGACCTCGGCTCAACAAGCCGCCGCGCCTGCCGGCAATGCCGATCACGGCAAGACGCTTTATCGCGACACCGGCTGCTATCAGTGTCACGGCCTTGCCGGCCAAGGCGCCATCATGACGGGCCCGCGCGTGTCACGCACGGAATTGCCCTTCGACGGCTTCCTCGGCCAGCTCCGCCGCCCCTCTAATCAAATGCCGCCGTACGAAGCCGCTGTGGTTTCCGATCGCGATGCTGCGGACATTTATGCTTACTTGCGGCAAATGCCGGCACCGCCCGATCCGAACAGCATTCCGCTGCTCAAGGTGGCGCGCTGACAGCTGATGATGCCAGGCTATCGTGCCGAACAAGTCTGGATCGCTTCCGCCTTTGCTCTTCGAGCTACGGCGGACAAGTCGCTAGCGCCCGCGATGACGGAATGACGCGGGGGCTTCAGCCCTCACGCATATCTGCCGTGGCAGTGTTTGAACTTCTTGCCTGAGCCGCAGGGGCAATCCTCATTGCGGCCGACCTTGCCCCAGGTCGCCGGATTCTTCGGATCGCGGTTGGCGGTCGCAGCAGGCACCAGCGAAGCGTTGGCATAGGCCAATTCGTCCTCACCGGTGTTCGGATCGAACTTGTGCGCTTCCATCGCCGGCAGCGGCTGCGGCTCTTGCTGCTCGGGCGGAACGATCTCGACCCGCATCAATTGCGCCGTCACCGCCTCGCGCAAATGCGCGACCATGGCTTCGAACAGCGTGAACGCTTCCGACTTGTATTCCTGCAACGGATCGCGCTGTCCGTAGCCGCGCAGCCCAATCACCTGCCGCAGATGGTCGAGCATGATCAGATGTTCGCGCCAGAGATGATCAAGCGTCTGCAGCAGGATGGTCTTCTCGACATAGCGCATCACCTCGGGGCCCCATTGCGCCACCTTGGCCGCCATGTGCTCGTCGACCTTCTGCTCGATCCGCGACAGCAGTTCTTCGTCGGCGATGCCCTCTTCCCTGGCCCACTCATCGACCGGCAGGTCGACGTCGAGCACGCGCTTCAATTCTTCCTTGAGGCCGGCAGTGTCCCACTGCTCGGCGTATGCATGTTCCGGCACGTGCTTGGTCACGACGTCCTCGACAAAGGCGCGCCGCATATCGGTAACAGTTTCCGCGACGCTCTCGTCCTTCATCAGATCGACGCGCTGCTCGAAGATCACCTTGCGCTGATCGTTCTGGACGTTGTCGAACTTCAGGAGGTTTTTGCGGATGTCGAAGTTGCGGGCTTCCACCTTCTGCTGCGCTTTTTCCAGCGCCTTGTTGATCCAGGGGTGGATGATGGCCTCGCCCTGTTTCAGCCCGAGCCGGGTCAGCATGGTATCGAGCCGGTCGGACCCGAAGATCCGCATCAGGTCGTCTTCCAGCGACAGGAAGAACTTGGAGCGGCCGGGATCGCCCTGACGGCCGGAGCGGCCGCGAAGCTGGTTGTCGATGCGCCGCGATTCATGGCGTTCGGAGCCGATGATGTAGAGCCCGCCCGGCTTGGTCACGGTCTTGGCCGGCTTCGATCCCTTGGCAGGCTCGATCTCGACAGTTTCTTCGGCTTTCAGCACGAGCTCGCGGAAGCGTTCGACGTCGGCCTTGATCTGCTCGATCTTCGCCTTGCGCTCGGCTTCGTCGGTGATCCCCGCCGTCTCGTGCTGGATCCGCATCTCGAGCGAGCCGCCGAGCTTGATGTCGGTGCCGCGGCCGGCCATGTTGGTCGCGATCGTGATCGCGCCGGGCACGCCGGCTTCCGCCACGATATAGGCTTCCTGCTCGTGGAAGCGCGCGTTCAAAACCGCAAACAGCTTTGCCGGCTTGCCGGCACGGGCTGCGGCGTAAAGCTTGTCCATCGCCTTTTCGTTGCCGAAGTCGATCTGCTTGTAGCCGTGCTTCTTGAGGTATTCGGCCAGCACTTCGGACTTTTCGATCGAGGCAGTACCGACCAGCACCGGCTGCAACCGCGCGTTCGCCCGCTCGATCTCGGCAAGGATGGCGTCGTATTTCTCGGTCTGGGTCCGGTAGACCTCGTCGTCCTCGTCGAGACGCGCCACGGGCAGGTTGGTCGGGATCTCGACCACGTCGAGCTTGTAGATGTCGAACAGTTCGTCGGCTTCGGTCGCGGCCGTACCGGTCATGCCCGCCAGTTTTTCGTACATCCGGAAATAATTCTGGAAGGTGATCGAGGCCAGCGTCTGGTTTTCCGGCTGGACCGGCTGATGCTCCTTGGCCTCCAGCGCCTGATGCAGGCCTTCCGAATAGCGACGACCCGGCATCATGCGGCCGGTGAACTCGTCGATGATCACGACCTCGCCGTCGCGAACGATGTAATCCTTGTCACGGGTGAACAGCGTGTGCGCGCGCAGCGCCTGGTTGACGTGGTGCACGACCGAGACGTTCTCGACGTCGTACAGCGACTCGCCCTTCAGCTGCCCCGCATCACGCAGCAGCGTTTCCAGCTTCTCCATGCCGCCTTCGGTCAGCGTCACCGTGCGCTGCTTCTCGTCGACGTCGTAGTCGGCCTTGTCGAGCTTGGGGAAGAAGGTATCGATGGTGTTGTAGAAATCCGAGCGGTCGTCGAGCGGACCGGAGATGATCAAAGGCGTGCGCGCTTCGTCGATCAGGATCGAGTCGACTTCGTCGACGATGGCATAGAAGTGCCCGCGTTGGACCATGTCCTCGAGCCGGTACTTCATGTTGTCGCGCAGATAGTCGAAGCCGTATTCGTTGTTGGTGCCGTAGGTGATGTCGCAGGCATAGGCTTCCTTGCGCTCGGCATCGTCGAGGCCATGCACGATGACGCCGGTGGTCAGCCCGAGGTAGCTGTAGATCTGTCCCATCCAGGACGAGTCGCGCCGGGCGAGATAGTCGTTGACGGTGACGACGTGAACGCCCTTGCCGGCGAGCGCGTTGAGGTAGACCGCGAGCGTCGCCACCAGCGTCTTGCCTTCGCCGGTTTTCATTTCGGCGATATCGCCCTCGTGCAGCACCATGCCGCCGATCAACTGCACGTCGAAATGGCGCTGGCCGAGCGTGCGCTTGGCGGCCTCGCGAACCGTCGCAAACGCGGGCACCAGGATGTCGTCGAGCGTCTTGCCGTCAGCGAGTTCCTTGCGGAATTCGGCGGTACGGGCTTTCAGCGCCTCGTCCGACAATGCGGCAAGCTCGCCCTCGAGCGCGTTGATGGCGTCGATGCGGCCCTGGTATCCCTTGATCCGCCGGTCGTTTGCGGAACCGAAAAATTTGCGGGCGAGCGCGCCGATCATGCCAACTTCCTGTTCTAGCTTCGGCAGAGCTGCCGTGAGGTGGTCCGGTAGTGGAGTGGATTTGACATTCGCCAACGGTCTAGTCGCGAGTGCTATAAGGCGAATGTCAAATCCTAAACTCCACTACAGTCTTATATTTACTAGTGGTCTCAGGATTCGAACATTCGCAAAAGTGCCTGCCGAGAAGGAATGCGAATGTTCGAATCGGACCACTAACCCGCCTATCAACTCATCGTGACGCATGAAGGTCCGGCCCTGACGCGGGTCGTCCGTCAAATGAGTGGGAGTTCAGCAATCCAGGGTCCAACGGCAAAAACGCAGCAAAATCGGCGCTATCGCCATTGACTCAGGTCCGGCAGAGATATGGCTGGGCCCAAGCCTTGTCAACGCTGCCAAAGGCCTTGCGGCCTCGAGGTTGCGTCCGCCAACAGGTACGCGGTATTTACCATTTGGGTTGCGAAGACCGGCGGCCACGACCACCCTGTAAGGACCCGCCGGCCGGCGCCGCCTTTCAGGGATTTCATCATTTTGACAGACTTTTCGCGTTGCCAAGGCCACACGATTGGGCGAGTGTCGCGCGGCCTAAAATGCCCCTGCCGCAACAGCCACATGGCTTTGGAGATAAGGATTTTTCATGACTACTTTGTCATCGGACGCGAAACGTGGTGTGCACGCCCGCTTTGCCGCCGCTACCAGCGTATTTGCGATGGTGCTGTTCGCAAGCCTGCCGCTGCGCGCCGAAGATGCCAACCCGGTGCTCGTCAAGGTGAACGGCGCTGAAATCCGTCAAAGCGACGTCACGCTTGCCGAAGAAGAGCTCGGCCCGAGCCTTGCGCAGATGGATCCGGCGACCAAGAAGGAAAACGTGCTGGCGTTTCTGATCGACATGAAGATCGTCGCCAAGGCCGCCGAAGCCAGGAAGATCGAGGACGCCGAGGACTTCAAGGCGAGGCTCGCCTTCACCAAAAACCGTCTCCTGATGGACAATCTTCTGGCGGTCGAAGGCAAGGCGGCGGCGACCCCTGACGCAATGAAGAAGGTCTACGACGAAGCCGCCAAGCAGATCGCCGGCGAACAGGAAGTGCATGCACGGCATATCCTGGTCGAGACCGAAGACGAGGCCAAGGCGATCGAAGCCGACCTGAAGAAGGGCGCCGATTTCGCCACGCTCGCCAAGACCAAGTCGAAAGACCCAGGCGCGGCCGACGGCGGCGATCTCGGCTTCTTCACCAAGGATCAGATGGTCCCGGAATTTTCCGCGGTCGCCTTTGCGCTCGAGCCCGGCAAGATCTCCGATCCGGTGAAGTCGCAGTTCGGCTGGCACATCATCAAGGTCGAGGAGAAGCGTGCCCGCAAGGCGCCGGACTTCGAACAGGTCAAGCCGCAGATCGAGACCTATGTCACGCGCAAGGCGCAAGCCGAATACGTTGGGAAGCTCCGCGAAGCTGCAAAGATCGAGCGCCTGGATCAGGCGTCCAACACGCCTGCCCCGGCCCCCGACGCCGCCAAGCCGGCAGACTCGAAGATGGCGCCCGCGAAGAAGTAAATCGACTTCGCTCTTCCCTTCCCTCTCCCCTTGTGGGAGAGGGTGCCGAGCGCAACAAGCGCGAGGCGGGTGAGGGGTTAGCCCCCGTGCAGTTTTTTCTTTAGTTTCATTTGGAATTGACCCCTCACCCGGCTCGATCTCGCTGACGCTCGCTCTCGCCACCCTCTCCCACAAGGGGAGAGGGTAAGATCAAGCCGGAAAATTTCCATGTCCTCGTCCCTATCCCCCCTCGCCCCCACGCAGGTTCCCGACATGCCCGCCATTTCGGGCGTCACGCTTGCGACCGCTGCCGCCGGCATCCGCTACAAGGGACGCACCGACGTGCTGCTGGCGATCATGGACAAAGGGACGACGGTCGCCGGCGTCTTCACCCGCTCGAAGTGTCCGTCGGCGCCGGTCGAATGGTGCCGCGCCAAGCTTGCCCGCGGCCAGGCGCGAGCGCTGGTGGTCAATTCCGGCAATGCCAATGCCTTCACCGGCAAGACCGGCCGTCAAGCGACGTCGTTGACCGCGTCGATCGCGGCAAAAGCGGTCGGCTGCCAGACCGGCGACATCTTTCTCGCCTCGACCGGCGTGATCGGCGAGCCACTCGATGCCACCAAGTTCGACGGCGTGCTCGGCGAACTCACCACCAGAACCGCGCCGGGCGCGTGGATGGAGGCGGCGCGCGCGATCATGACCACCGACACCTTCCCGAAGGTCGCAACCGCGACCGTCAAGCTCGGCAAGGCGAAGGTCACGATCAACGGCATGGCCAAAGGCGCCGGCATGATCGCGCCCGATATGGCGACCATGCTGTCCTTCATCTTCACAGATGCGCCGATCACTGCGCCCGCGTTGCAATCGCTGTTGAAGGCCGGTGTCGAGGATACATTCAACGCCGTCACCATCGATGGCGATACCTCGACCTCCGATACGCTGCTTGCGTTTGCGACGGGCGCGGCAGCCGCGCATGGCGCACCGAAAATTTCCCGCGCCAGCGACCCGCGCCTGAAGGCCTTCACCAGGGCCTTCAACGCCGTGCTGGCTGATCTCGCCGAACAGGTCGCGCGCGACGGCGAAGGCGCGCGCAAGCTGGTCGAGATATCAGTCGAGGGCGCAGTGACGAAAGCATCAGCCCGCAAAATCGCGATGTCGATCGCCAATTCGCCGCTGGTGAAGACGGCGATTGCGGGCGAGGACGCCAATTGGGGACGCGTGGTGATGGCGGTCGGCAAGGCCGGCGAGCCGGCCAACCGCGACAAGCTTTCCATCTCGTTCAACGGCATCCGCGTCGCCAAGAGCGGCGCGCGCGATCCCTCTTACGACGAAGCTGAAGTCTCAACCGCGATGAAGCAGCCCAAGATCGCAATCAAGGTTGCGCTCGGCCTCGGCAAGGGCCGCGACCGGGTGCTGACCTGCGATCTCACGAAGGAATATGTCGCGATCAACGGCGACTACCGGTCGTGATGATCACGACCGGCTTTTGATTTCCGCACTCAGTTCGTGAGATGCGCGGTGACGAGCGCCTGGTTGAACATGGCAGCCAGGGCCGCAGCGATTTGCGAGGTCGATGTGGCCTGGAAAAAGAAGTTCGGCGATGCACAGGACGTAAGACTCGGTGGAATATTGGCGATATTGGCGTTCGCGACGATATCTTCAGAGTTGTAGATGGTGGTTGGGTTCTGAATCGGCTCATAGGGAATATAGAGCACGGCAACAGTGATACCGCGGCTCTTGAGTGCCTGACAGGGAGATGACGTACCCGAAGCCATCACGGTGGCGCTGTTGCTTCCGCTAAAGCCGCAGCAGGTTTGAAAGTTTTGCGCGCCGTCGGTCAGGAGGAAAACGAAAGGCTTCGTGTTAGTTGATGAACTGCCGTCACCGACGGCGCCGCCGCTGGCGGGTGGGATAATCGCGTTCATCTGCGGAAACGCATTTTCAAAATGCGTCCCGCCGGAGCCGAGCCCGACGTTAGGGCTATTCCCGGTATCAAGCAGCGTGGCAAGATTGGCGGACGCATTTTGGATGGCGCTGCCCGGCGTGATGGTGCTGGTCAACGAAGAATACGTAATGAGGTTCTGGATGAACGGGAAGAGCCCGATCCGGAATTGTTTGGCAATTACCGCACTGTTATTGGCCGTCTCGAACAGTCCACTCACGCCGTTAGCAACCTTTGTCGCGTTCATGGCCGTGCCGACCGCGTCAGCGCGCAACTGGATGCAGGCGTCGGTGCCTTCGGTGGGGCAGGCTGTGACCGCCGTCAGACTGTTCGACAGGCTGGACGTGTTGCCGGTAAGGAGCGAATTCGGACCAGTAAGCGACGAAGTCACGTTTGGAAGCATCGCAGACGGCAACACCTGGCCAGTCTTCATAGGATATTGGGTTTTTGTCTGGGTAGTAACTGATGAGTTGAGGAGACTTTGGTACCCGGACTGACTGACACGCGAGATCAGATAGCCGAGACAATAGCCGTTCGTTGGATAGGCTTGGTACGCAGGGAGCACACCGGCATTGGCCTTTTGCCCCACGGGAGGATTGGTGCACGAGCCTTGCGCCTGGAAATGGCACGCAAAGGTACAACCGGTGGGGTAGGCGCTAAAGTCATCCGGGTTGACCGCGGCCAGCCGTGTTTGTTCCGCGTCGGTCGACGGCAGTCCCATCGAGCCCGAAACGTCCAGCATGACGTAGAAATCCAGATACATCGGCAACGACGAACTCGCGCTCGAACTGCCCGCTACCGTCAGCGACTTGAACCCAAAAATGTTCATGAAAATGGTTGGCACAGTGGCGTTAAAGGTGACCGTCGAGGTCAGGCTCACACCTGCCTTTGTAACGGTGGCGGCGGTCGGCGGGGTGTTCAAGGTGAACAGATTTGCGCCGGGATTGGGATTGCCGGGATTGTAGACGTTGTTGATGTTGCCCAAAAAGATATTCATGGCGTCGGTCTGGGCGGTGGTGACCGCGCCGTTGCCGCTCATCTGCGATGCGGCAAGCCAACCTTGCGAGTTCTGCGAGATCGATGCGACTGCAGCGGCATCCGCCGCCGACTGCAGCTTGGCCCTCATCCGTGACGCTTCCGAATAATCGACCCCGCAGCCGATCGCCGAAAGGACCGGTAGACAAGCGATCCCGAAGATCACGGCGATGTTGCCGCGCCGATCCTTCCGGAAACTGTTCATCAAGCCGAGAAAAGTGCGCATGGGTGTGCCTGTGTGGATTGATCCACTTACTGGTTTATTGGTTGGGGATTAAATTCGGCTTATTGCGACGAAAGAATTGCCGGCCTAATAGAGTTAACAAATCCTTTCGCAGACCTCCGCTCTCCTCAACCCCGGCAAGACTCATCACCGGCAAAACATGGCTGACATTAAACTGACCCTGGTCGTGGCCTGCGCCCTCGTCGACGTCGACAAGCGCGTATTGAT
>Ga0307474_10003111_pt1 | contig 11960 bp, 7 predicted proteins | sample atmos_gasesECM1C_2_FD_203312 | JGI IMG/M metagenome (GOLD analysis project Ga0307474, IMG submission 203312) | Hardwood forest soil microbial communities from Morgan-Monroe State Forest, Indiana, United States - atmos_gasesECM1C_05 | ecosystem: Environmental > Terrestrial > Soil > Temperate... | reverse complement strand
CTGGTCGAGGAGTTGCCGCGATTTAAGGTACGCATGTCGAAGGATGGTCAATTTGTGGAGGAAGGATCCGGCAAAAACGCTTTGAAGAGTCCGGCTTTGTGTCTGGCAGAACTTGGAGCGGCGATCGAACGCCGGTTTCCTTCCGAGCCGTCGAGTGCTGGAGAAATCGTGAGCTCCGGAACGCTTACGGGCGGCCACCAGACCGACAGAGGCGATCTCTGGACAGTTGAAGTCGAGGGAATGCCGCTGCCGTCGCTTACCTTGCGCCTGACTTGAAGTCGCCCTAGTAAGGGGCTGGAACCACCGCGTCTTCCGGATAACCTGCCATCCCGAACTCCGGATAGTCGAGGCCATCTTCCTCCGCCTGCGGCGCCACTCGCATGCTTTTCACTCTGTTGACGCTCCAGAAGACGACGTAGGTGGCACCGAACGCCCAGATGGCGTACACAGTTGCTCCCATAAGCTGGCACCAGAACTGTCGCGTATCCCCGTGGATCAATCCCGTCACACCTTGGCCGACTCGTCCCAGATACGATGTCGCTCCCACGCCGTTCCATCCTTGGCCGTAGGCGCCGTCGGCAAAAATGCCCACGCTAACGGCTCCCAGCCAACCACAATAGCCGTGCACTGAGATCGCGCCGCAGGGATCGTCGATCTTGAGAATCCGGTCGTTGAATAGAACGCCGCCGCAGACCAGGCAGCCCGCCAGTGTTCCGATGACAGTCGCGGACGTGGGAGACACAAAGGCGCACGGGGCGGTAATGGCGACGAGTCCCGCCAGCATTCCGTTACATGCCATGGTTATGTCGGGTTTTCCGAACGCACAATACCACAGAAGCATGGCCGCGGCCGAGCCTGCAACGGCGGCCAGGTTCGTGTTCACAGCAACCACGGAGATGCGAAGGTCGGTTGCTCCCAGGGTGGAGCCCGGGTTGAATCCCATCCATCCGAAAAGGAGAATGAAGGTGCCGGTCACGACATACACAATGTTATGCGCAGGAAAAACACGAATCTTCCCGCCCGGGCCATACTTACCCAAGCGCGGACCCAAAATGATTGCAAGGGCCATGGCACAGAAACCGCCAACGGCATGGACCAATGAGGACCCTGCAAAGTCGACGTAGCCGTGTCCCAGATTCAACGTGGAACCGACTTGCGACAGCCATCCTCCACCCCAGGTCCAGCAGCCGGAAATGGGGTAAAGTATTGCGCCGATGAAGAGTTCACAGAGCAAGAATGCCCAGAAGGTGATTCGCTCGCACACGGCCCCGACAATAATGTAGCCGGCGGTCTCCATAAACACGACTTCGAACAGCGTTAGACAGTTGCTGGCACTGTCATAAGCCGGACCGACGAGGAAGAATCCCCTGCCACCCACGAAGCCCCACTGGCCGCTTCCGACCAAAAAGTGATTGAGAGTCGGAATACCACCGAGGTTCGTAGGAGCGGCATTGATCGCGACCGCGCCGAATTGAAATGCATATCCGACTGCGTAATACGCGAGGAAAGCAAACACGTAAGCCGCGAAATTAAGCATCATCAAGTGGGCGGCATTCTTCTTGCGAACCAGTCCGCAAGTGAGGAGGGCGAAACCCGCCTGCATGAAAAGCACCAGGTAGCCGGTATTCAGAGTCCACGCGAAATTGGTAGCGACGCGAACATGGCCCACGGTGTCGGCAAGCTTTATTGCCAGCGGCTCCTTCGCGGCCTGAGCCTGATAATCGTCGTACGCCTTCTTGTTCGCCGCATAATCCGGAGCCGACTTGTCAGTGGGTTCGGGGACGACGAAGGGATTGCCCGCGCCATCCACAGCCGTGGTTTTGTCTCCCGTGGCCACGCCCGACGGATCCGGTTTAGGCCCATCGTCGGCCAAACAAGGCACGGATAACCCTACGAACAATCCGGCGGCTAGAACGATTGTGCTACCAGCCGACACTACCGACAGGCGGAGAGAGTGCCCGTCGACTCGCTTTATCATCTTTGCTTGCTCCTGTTTTTGTGGCGTGGGTAAGTCTTTGGTGGTCGCGCGCGCACTGGAAAAGCGCCGGCAATGCCGATGCGACCGCACTTCATAATCTTGGAGGGAAGGGCTGACCAAAAAGTGAGCCGACTTCGTCGAGCGCCCTGGCGTTCGATCGCAGTCCTCTCCCTAATCCGCAGACGATAAAGGCAGAGATCAACTGAGTCCAATTCAAATTTCTTATAGCGCCTATCACACTCTCCAATAGCGCTGGCTAGAATACGCGATCCCACCTCCGCCTACAGAATTCTTTCGTGGGCGTAGCCGGCGGCGAGCAGCGCCGTCAGCAGCTCGGCGATGTGGGCTGGTCCTCGAGTCTCCATCGTGATGTCAATCGCCGTATCGCCCAGGTTCACCCCGTGATAGGCGCGGTCATAAGCGGTTTCAACGATGTTGGCCCGGAGATCTGCCAGAATTCCGGTGAGCCGGTGCAGAGCTCCAGGATAATCCGGCAGATGCACCCGTAGGCGGACCAGCCGGCCATCCTTAACCAAGCCCCGCTCAATGATTCGCGAGAGCAGTGTCACGTCGATATTGCCTCCGCAGACCAGAACCGCAACTCTCTTACCCTCCAGAGGCAGCTTATGATTGAGCAGCGCCGCAATAGACGCCGCCCCGGCACCTTCCGCCAGAGTCTTCTCCTTTTCCAGAAGCAGCAGTATGGCATTGGCGATTTCTTCTTCTTCGACGGTAACAATGTCGTCTACGTATTTGCGAACCAGCGGAAACGTCGTTTCGCCGGCGCGCCGCACCGCAATTCCGTCGGCAATCGTGGCAGCAGAGTTAAGCGTTACAGGCCCTCCATGGGCAATCGCGGCTTTCATGGAAGGTATCTTGCTCGGCTGCACGCCAAAGACTCGGACCGATGGATTCATTTCTTTGACCGCGCACGCGATGCCACCGGTCAGGCCACCGCCCCCGATGGGCGCCACGATGGCCTCAATATCCGGCTGCTGTTCCAGAATTTCCAATCCCAGTGTGCCCTGGCCGGCAATCACCGCCTCGTCGTCGAAAGCATGGATCAACGTCAAATGGTATTGCTGGCTTTGCTCGACGGCCTTCTCATACGCTTCGTCGTAGTTCGTGCCGTGAAGGACGACCTCGGCTCCGTAGGCGCGGGTGGCAGATACTTTGGTGAGCGGTGTGGGCAAGGGCATGTAAATGAGCGCCCGAATGCCATGCCGCCCAGCATGATAAGCAACTCCTTGGGCATGGTTGCCAGCCGACGCGGCGATTACTCCTTGCGCCCTTTCTTCGGTCGTAAGCGTGAGCAACTTATTCAGGGCACCGCGCTCTTTGAAGGCTCCGGTTCGCTGCTGATTGTCGAGTTTGAGGAAGATCTCGCTTTTGGTGAGTGCGGAAAAAGCTTCCGAGTGCGTGCAGGGAGAGATGCGAATGGCTCCCCGTATCCGGCCCATCGCCCTCTGAATATCCTGGATCCCGATCATTACGCTCGCGCTGTTATCTTAAATCCTTGGCAGCAACACCGGCAGTCACAATTACGAGGCGATTTGTTGCACAGCAGAAATCTGGGGAACAGATCTTACGGCCGAAGACCTGAGATAGGTGTCGACGGCAGCGGCTGCTTTTCGGCCCTCGGCAATCGCCCAAACTACCAGCGATTGGCCTCGCCGCATATCTCCAGCCGCAAAAATTCCTGACACCGAGGACATATAGTTGCGACCTGTCGCCACGTTGCCGCGCTGATCGAGCGCCACGCCTAATTGTTCAATCATTCCACTCCGAACCGGACCGAGGAAGCCCATTGCGATGAGTACCAAGTCTGCATCCATCGTGAAATCGCTGCCCGGAATCGGCTCGAATTTCGGTGCCGGGCCAACGCGCACGGCGTGCAGTCGCTTGACGCTGCCTGGCTCGCCGCTGAATTTCGTAGTGGCGATGCTCCAGTCGCGAATACCGCCTTCCTCGTGCGCCCCTTCGATGCGTAGTTGCATTGGCCACATGGGCCAGGGAGTGAGCGGCGATCGCTCGTCCGGTGGCTTTGGCATGATCTCAAACTGGTGTACCGAAAGCGGCTTCTGCCGATGACTGGTTCCCAGGCAGTCGGCGCCGGTATCGCCGCCTCCGATGATAATCACTCGCTTGCCGGTAGCCAGAATCTCCGTCTCCGCATCGACCGTATCCCCTAGACAGCGACGGTTCTGCTGCGGCAGGTACTCCATGGCGAAATGGATTCCCTTCAGTTCACGCCCCGGCACTTTGAGATCGCGCGGCTGTTCAGCGCCACCCGCAAGCACGATCGCATCGCAGTCGCGCCGCAGCTCCTCCACCGAAATATTCTTTCCAACTTCGGCGCCGGTAACAAAACTCACGCCCTCGGCTGACATCTGCTCCAGGCGGCGATCGATGATGTGCTTCTCCATCTTGAACTGCGGAATGCCGTATCGCAGCAAGCCACCGATGCGGTCCGCTTTTTCGTACACCACAACGGTGTGACCAGCGCGGCAGAGTTGTTGCGCCGCTGCCAGACCCGCTGGTCCAGACCCCACAATCGCGGCCTTCTTCCCGGTCCGATGCTTCGGCGGCTCCGGTCGGATCAAGCCTTCCAGAAATCCACGCTCAACAATGTTCTTTTCGTTTTGTTTGATCGTCACTGCCGGCTGATTGATCGCGAGCACGCACGATGCCTCACATGGGGCTGGACAAATGCGGCCGGTGAATTCCGGAAAATTATTGGTCGCGTGCAACTGCCGCACCGCGTCTTTCCAGCGGCCGCGGTACACCAGATCGTTCCAGTCGGGAATCAGATTGTTGACGGGACATCCCGTCTGACAGAAAGGTACGCCGCAATCCATGCAGCGCGCGCCTTGCTTCCTGAGAGTTTCTTCCGGCAGGTCGAGATAAATTTCGAACCAGTCATTGACGCGCTGAGTGACTGGACGACGCGGAGCAAGCTCGCGATAATATTCAAGAAACCCCGTCGTCTTACCCATTCTGCACCTGTGCATGGCGCACATGCTCCGCTTGTGCGACCCGAGCCATCGGCTGACTCGGAATAAGGGACGGGCGGCTGCGACTTGCTCCCAGCACGCGCTTGAATTCGTGGGGGAACACTTTGATGAAGCGCGGCAGCATGTCAGACCAATTCTCGAGAATCGACTTCGCTCGCTGGCTCCCGGTCAGCTCCAGATGCCGCGCGACCAGATTTCTGAGAACCTCCGTATCTTGCGCCTCGGTCACCGATTCAAGATCGACCGAACCGAGATTGCATCGCTCCTCGGCGAAATTACCCCGCTCATCAAAGACGTAAGCGACGCCGCCACTCATGCCCGCCGCGAAATTCCTTCCGCATGATCCCAGTACGAGCACCAGCCCGTTCGTCATGTACTCGCAGCCATGATCGCCGACTCCTTCCACCACTGCAGTCGCTCCGGAGTTACGAACCGCGAATCGTTCTCCGGCAACTCCGTTGAAAAAAGCCTCTCCACTTGTGGCACCGTAGAGCACAACATTTCCGATCAGGATATTCTCTTCGGCAGCGAACCCCGACGCACGCGGTGGATACACAACTAAGCGTCCGCCGGACAGGCCTTTTCCGACATAGTCGTTCGCTTCGCCCTCGAGCGTAACAGTGACGCCGTTCGCAAGAAAAGCACCGAGGCTTTGTCCGGCTGAGCCCGTCAGATGAATCCGAATCGTATCGTCGGGTAATCCTACAGAGCCATAGGCGCGCGCAATTTCTCCGCTCAGCATCGTACCCACAGTGCGGTGAACGTTGCGCACCGGCAGGCTAATCTCGACCGGAGTGAGCGTGTCGATAGCGACGCGCGCAGCTTGGAGAATTTTGTGATCAAGCGCGTCTTCGAGACCGTGGTCTTGCGCCTGCACGCACCGCCGGGCCACTCGCGAGGGGACCGGGGGGCTGTAGAGAATTGCGGAAAAATCGAGCCCTCGCGCCTTCCAGTGATCGACTGCGGGTTCAACGTCTAGCATGTCCACCCGCCCCACCATCTCGTTGAAGCTGCGAAATCCCAACTCCGCCATGTACTGGCGCACTTGTTCGGCGAGAAAGAAAAAGAAATTGATGACGTGCTCGGGCTGGCCCTGGAACTGCTTGCGCAGCACGGGATCCTGCGTGGCAATGCCAACCGAGCAGGTATTGAGATGACACTTACGCATCATCACGCATCCCATGGCAACCAGCGGCGTGGTGGCAAAACCAAACTCTTCCGCTCCCAGCAATGCGGCGATTACCACATCGCGGCCGGTTTGCAGTTTGCCGTCAGTCTGCACGCGAATGCGGCTTCGCAGATCGTTCAACAGCAGCACCTGCTGCGTCTCCGCCAGGCCCAACTCCCAGGGAATGCCCGCGTGCTTGATTGAACTCAGCGGGGACGCTCCCGTCCCGCCGCTGTCGCCGCTAATCAGAACGACATCGGCGTGCGCCTTGGCCACGCCCGCAGCCACCGTGCCCACACCCGCCTCCGCTACCAACTTCACCGCGATGCGAGCTTGCGGGTTAACATTTTTCAGGTCGTAAATCAGTTGTGCAAGATCTTCGATCGAGTAAATGTCATGATGCGGCGGCGGCGAAATCAGTCCGACCCCGGGGATTGAATGCCGCAAGCGAGCGATCACTTCGTCCACTTTGTACCCCGGAAGTTGGCCCCCCTCGCCAGGTTTCGCGCCCTGCGCCATTTTGATCTGCAATTCGTCTGCGTTGACCAGATAGTTCGCGGTCACCCCGAAACGCGCTGAAGCTACCTGCTTTACCGCGCTGCGCCGCAGATCTCCGCTGGCATCCCGCCCGAAGCGCTCTTCATCCTCTCCCCCCTCGCCCGTGTTCGATTTGCCACCAATGCGGTTCATGGCGATGGCCAGCGTCTCATGCGCTTCTTTACTGATGGAGCCAAATGACATGGCTCCGGTGGTAAAGCGCTGCACAATTTCCTTCGCGGGTTCCACTTCGGCAATAGAAACAGGCTTGCCGCTCTGCTTCAGCTTCATCAATCCGCGCAGAGTGCACAGGTTGCTGCTCTGCTTGTCGATCAGTTCGGTGTACTCCTGGAATGTCTGGAAGCTTTCCTGCCGCACGGCCTGCTGCAGTTTGCTGATGGTCAGGGGATTCAACAGATGATATTCGCCATCCACTCGCTGGTGGTAGGCGCCGCCGACCGCAAGTTCGGTTTCGAATTCTGTGACGGGACGCAAAGAATGTTCGTGGTTGAGTTGTGCCTCGCGGGCGAGGACGTCAAGGCCGATTCCTTCCAAGCGCGACGAGGTTCCCGCGAAATAAGATTCGATCAAATCCTTCTTCAGTCCAATTGCCTCGAAGACCTGGGCACCCTGGTAGCTTTGTAATGTCGAAATACCCATTTTGGCGAAGGTCTTCAATAGCCCCTTCTTTACCGACTTCATGAAATTCTTGACCGCAAGCTCACGAGTAATGCCGCCGGCCAGATCGCCACGCCAGGCGAGATTTTCCACCGTCTCCAGCGCCAGATAAGGATTGATTGCGCTCGCTCCGTATCCGCTCAACAAAGCGAAATGCATCACTTCGCGCGGCTCGCCAGATTCGGTGATGAGAGCCACTTGAGTTCGCGTCTCTTCTCTGACGAGCAGGTTGTGCACCGCTGCCAGGGCCAGCAAGCAAGGGATGGGCGCGTAATCCTTATCCACTCCGCGATCGGAAAGAATCAGCAGACTGTATCCCGCTCTGACCGACAATGACGCTCTCTGGCAAAGTTCATCGAGCGCCCGCTTCAGTCCTGCCTCCCCCTCGCTTGCCCGGAACAGCGCAGGCAGCGTGGTGGCCAGCAGATCCCGCGTCGAAACGCGGCGCAGCTTCTCCAATTCACGATTGGTCAGCAGCGGATGCTCCAGCTTCAGCATGTGACAATTTTCCGGCGCTTCCTCGAGGATATTGCGCTCACTGCCGATGTAGCTGATCAACGACATCACCATTTCTTCGCGAATGGGATCGATCGGAGGATTGGTGACCTGCGCGAATAATTGTTTGAAGTAATTGAACAGCGGCTGTGGCCGATCCGAGAGGCATGCAAGCGGAGTGTCGGTTCCCATCGAGCCAACGGGTTCTTCGCTATTCGATGCCATGGGCGCCAAAATCATCTTCAAATCTTCATCTGTATAACCGAATGCGCGCTGCCGCCGCAGCAGAGTCTCGGGATCAGGAGGATGCGTCCGTGAAGGCTCGGGCAACTGGTTCATCGTGATCTGGTTGTCCTTGAGCCACTCGGCATACGGCCGCTGCGAGGCCATGCGCTGCTTGATCTCTTTGTCCGAGACGATGCGGCCTTCGACCGTGTCGACCAGAAACATTTTTCCCGGCTGCAAACGGCCCTTCATCTTTACTTGCTCCGGTGCGACTTTCAGCACCCCGGCTTCGGAGGCCATGATCACAACCTCATCGTGCGTTACCACATATCTGCCGGGACGCAGACCATTGCGATCGAGCGTGGCTCCGATGACGCGGCCGTCTGTGAACGCGACCGCCGCCGGGCCGTCCCACGGCTCCATCAGGCAAGCATGATACTCATAAAACGCCCGCTTATCCGGCTTCATGTGCGGATTTCCTGCCCAGGCTTCTGGAATCAGCATGGCCATCGCGTGCGGCAGGCTGCGCCCGGCCTGGAGCAGAAGCTCCAAGGCATTGTCGAAATTTGCGGAGTCGCTCCCCTCCGGCTCGATGACGGGAAAAAGTTTCTTGAGATCGTCGCCAAACAGCGGCGATGCCAGCAGCGACTGGCGGGCATGCATCCAGTTCACATTTCCGCGCAGCGTATTGATCTCGCCGTTATGCGCGATGTAACGATAAGGATGCGCGCGCTGCCAGCTGGGAAATGTGTTCGTCGAAAACCGCTGATGTACCAAACAGAGAGCGCTGATAACCTCTGGATCGGAAAGCTCGCGGTAGAAGTTCGTGAGCTGGGAGGCCAGCACCAATCCCTTGTAGACGACGGTGCGACAAGAAAGCGAGGGGATGTAAAAGGTGCCCGCACTCTCATCGCCGGATTCGCGTATTTCACTTTCGGCGCGCTTACGCACGACGTACAACTTTCGCTCGAAGGCATCTTCGTCGAGAGCCGGGGACCGTGCGATAAAAATCTGCTGAATATAAGGCTGTGAGGCTCGCGCGACGCGACCAATCGCCGAAGCGAAGACCGGCATGTCTCTCCAGCCCAATACGGACAAACCCTCCTCGCGAACAATTCGCTCAAGAATCCCTTCGCACTGCAAGCGGGGGTGCTTCTCCACCGGCAGGAAGGTCATTCCCACCCCGTAAGAGCCGGGCAGCGGTAACTCGAATCCCACTTGCGCGCATTCTCGTGCGTAGAAGTTGTGCGGAATCTGAATCAGCACACCTGCGCCGTCGCCGGTCTCGGCATCGCAACCACAAGCCCCGCGATGTGCCAGATTCAGCAGCACCTGAATTCCGTCACGAATGATGTCGTGGCTCTTCTCGCCGCGGATGCTGGCCACGAACCCGATTCCACAGGCATCGTGCTCATGCCCAGGATCGTACAGACCTTGCGCCGGCGGGATGCCACTTATATGGCTTGCACGGGACGTCACTGCTTCTCCTAGGGAATGAATTTCGAACCACGAATCGGTTTTTCCTGGACTTGAGCCCGGGGCTGCGGGCGCAACCCCCACTCGACTCCAACCCTATTCCGTCGATTCTGTGATAAGCCTTCGCCGTTGACAAGTACAACTCAGAATTTCGATGCGGAGTATGCGAATTTCAGAACACGTGGGCCGAGAAAAATTGCTGCCGCGAATCGTTGGAGTCAGGCCGATAGAGTGCCTGAATACAGGGCCATTCCAACCACGGCGTCCATCCCGAGCGCGTCGAGGGCATCGATTTCTTGCTGAGCTTTGATGCCACCGGCCACCACCAGCCGCCGCGAAGTTGCCTGCCGGATTGCATTCACAGTCGCCATCGGGATTCCGCCCATCAACCCCTCCGTATCAATGTGCGTGTAGAGAAAAGTTTCGCAGAAGGGTTCGAGTTCGCGAATCATATCGAAGGCAGTCACCGCTGTCTGTTTGCGCCAGCCGTCGATCGCCACCCGGCCGGCTCTGGAATCGAGTGCAAATACCAGCGGCGCCGTGCCTAGTTCGGTGGCAAGGTGCGCGGCGAACTGCGTGTTGATCTTTCCATCTTCCAACAACTTGGAACCGAAGATTACCTTGCATGCGCCCGCCCATAGGATCGCGCGCGCCGTTTCGAGGCTGCGAATCCCGCCGCCAACCTGGCAGTTCAACCGCTCGACAACCTGATTCACGATTGAGAGGTTATTCCCCTTGCCCCGGGCAGCATCCAGATCGATCACCTGCACCATCGGATATCTGGAAAAGCGCTCAATCCAATATTCAAAGTTGTCGAACTCCAGCGCTTTCTTCTCGCCCTGCACCAACTGCACAATCTTGCCACCCATCAGATCGATCGATGGAATCAGCATGGCCACCTCACCGGCACCCTGGCATGGTGCAGTTCGCCTTTCAGCTGAGCGATATTCTCAATGCCGAAGTGAAAGATGGACGCTGCTAAAGCCGCGTCAGCACGGCCCTGGTGAAACACTTCAATGAAATCGCGCGCCGACCCTGCTCCGCCTGAGGCAATGACAGGAATCGAAACCGCGAGCGCCACCGCGCTCACCAACTCGCAGTCAAACCCTGACTGGGTTCCATCGCGATCCATCGAAGTCAGCAGGATCTCCCCCGCACCACAGGCAGCGGCCTCTCGCGCCCACTGAATGGCGTTGCGACCTGTGGATACACGTCCTCCGGCAACGAACACTTCAAAGCCGCCATCGATCTTTTTTGCGTCGATTGCCACCACCACCGCCTGCGATCCAAAACGCCCTGCGATTCTGCCGATCAATGCCGGGTCGCTCACGGCGGCTGAGTTGATAGCGATCTTGTCGGCGCCAGCATCGAAGACCGAGGCTGCGTCCTCGAGGCTACGGATTCCTCCGCCAACCGTAAACGGGACAAATAGCGAGCGCGCTGTGCGGCGAACAGCATCGAGCAGGGTGCGCCGGTTTCCGCTTGTGGCTGTAATGTCCAGGAGAACGATTTCGTCCGCGCCGTTGGCGGCGTGAGCCGCAGCGCACGCCGCCGGGTCTCCAGCATCGCGCAGGTTCTTGAATCGCACGCCTTTCACAACCCGGCCGCCGTCCATATCGAGGCAGGCGATGATGCGCTTCGTCAACACATCAGACCTCACAGAAGTTTTTCAAGATAGACAGCCCCACATCTCCGGATTTTTCCGGATGGAACTGCACTCCAAAAACGTTAGCTCGTTCGACGGCGCCTGCAAACCAGTGTCCGTGCTCGCTTGCCCCCGTCATGGCGGTCACCGTTGGCGCATGGAAAGAATGGGTGTAGTAGACGAATGAGTCCTGCGCGATGCCTCGCAGCAACCGTGAACTTTTCTGCACAATTAGTGAATTCCACCCCACATGCGGCGACTTCACGGACGACGGAAACTGCCGGCATTTTCCGGGAAATATTCCTGCTCCCGGAATCTCACTGCACTCTTCACTGCCTTCGAACAACCATTGCATTCCCAGACAGATTCCAAGAAATGGTTTCTGGGCGGAAACGCCGTGCAGAAAAACTTCGTGCAAGCCAGTTCGGTACAGAGTTCCGAGCGATGAGAAGTGTCCTACTCCTGGCAAGACAATCTTGTCCGCCGCTGCTACGAGTTCAGGCTGGTCGGTCACAACGACTTGAGCGCCGAGGTGGTCGAATGCCTTCTTCACCGAATTGAGGTTGCCCGCGCCGTAATCCACAATTGCAATCACAAAAGTCCCTTGGTGCTCGGCAGCATGCGCCCCAGGCGACGGTCGCGCGAGCACGCCACGCGCAGGGCTCTGGCGAAGGCTTTGAAGAGCGCTTCGATCTTGTGGTGGCTGGACCGTCCATATAACACACGAGCATGGACATTCGCGCG
>Ga0307474_10003110_pt1 | contig 11963 bp, 7 predicted proteins | sample atmos_gasesECM1C_2_FD_203312 | JGI IMG/M metagenome (GOLD analysis project Ga0307474, IMG submission 203312) | Hardwood forest soil microbial communities from Morgan-Monroe State Forest, Indiana, United States - atmos_gasesECM1C_05 | ecosystem: Environmental > Terrestrial > Soil > Temperate... | reverse complement strand
TGTTCCAAGTCCTTCCACGATTCATACCCCATGAGATCTGGAACCGAGGGCTGAGCGTCGATATTTACCAGAGCGTCAGAAATGATGGTGAGTTGGACATGACGGGATGGCAAGTCGAAGTGGTGCACAAGATTGCCGTAGGAATCGGTATAACCAAAAATCCTGGCGCGGGGATTTACCGATAGCTGAAAGACAAAACAGCGCTGGTTGCCCTCGCTTCTGGGGTGCATGCGAACCTCCATCATGCTCTGCCAGACGAGATGGCTGTAGCGATAGCGCGTAAAATGGCGAATGGCATAGAACATTAGGTTTGGAAAGCAACCTCGATCGGATATTCGATATAAACCTCGTGAACCGCGGCATGCAATTCCCGGCATTGCTCGATAATTCCCGCCAGATATTTGTGCAATCCGGCAATGATTTCTCCAACCTGTACATAGGCAACCATCGATCGTAAACGCCCCATCAATCGTTCGATCTTTTCGGTCCTGCGGCTCAAGGAGAGATCGCTGATTGAAGTTAATGCCTCGTGCATCCGGTCAAGCGAATAGCGCACCGAATAAGGAAACTCAGGCTTAAGCAGGAGGAAATTCGCTATCCGCTCCGGCTTGAGTTCGGCAGTGCATGCCTTGCAATAAGCTTCAAACGCGGCGCAACTGCTTAACAGGCCAACCCAATCCAAATCATCAGCATGCTTGCCGACGACAAAGTAAGCGTCAAGCAGGACGCAAAGATTGCAGGCTCTCTCTATATATTTGCCGAGCTGGATAAAATGCCAGGCCTCGTCGTGATTCATGGTGGAGGCGGTAATTCCGTTAAACCTGTATGAGCCTTCTCGAACCAAGCTGACCACTCGCATGGCACCTGCATCGTCGTCGGGCTTCAGCTCAAAGCCTGTCACGTCGTGGAAAAGACGATTCAAGTGCTCCCACATCTCCGAACTAATCTCCTCGCGAACCTGGCGGGCATTTTCGCGGGCTCCCCCGATACACTTCACGATCGAAAAAGCGCCTTCGGGATCCGCTACCAACAGAAATAGAGCGCGCTGCGGGTCAACGTTGCTTGACGCCGCTCCAGGAGCCAGCGAGGAAACGGCGCGGAACCAGCGCTCTTCCGTCGAAAACTTCGCTGGATTCAGGATCAGTCCGTAAGTTGCCTTCAGTACCCGCGAGGCATTATCCGCCCTCTCAAAATAGCGGCTCATCCAGTAGAGACTGTCAGCCACGCGGGAAAGCATTTCGTCACCCGATCCTTTGAAGTCTTAGTTCTGCAGGACCCACGTGTCTTTCGAGCCCCCGCCTTGCGACGAATTCACCACCAGTGAGCCTTTGCGTAATGCCACTCGCGTAAGTCCCCCAGGAACAATAGTGATCTGCTCGCCATCGAGAACGTATGGACGAAGATCTACGTGACGGGGTTCGATCATTCCGTCCACGAAACAGGGCGCGGTAGAAAGGTTGATGGTCGGTTGCGCGATGTAGTTTCGCGGCTGTGCGTAAATCCTTTGCCGAAATTCCGAGCGCTCTTGTTCGGTGCTGTGCGGGCCAATCAGCATGCCGTAGCCACCCGACTCGCCCACCGCCTTCACTACGTACTGATCCAGCCTCTGGCAGACGTGGTCACGTTGTCCCGGATCAGACATCAGCAGTGTTTCAACGCCTTCCAGAATCGGATCTTGGTCGAGATAGTAGCGAATGATCTTGGGCACATAGGCATAGATAGCCTTGTCGTCGGCCACGCCGGTTCCAAGCGCGTTTGCGAAGGCCACGTTGCCGGCACGATAAGCGTTGAAGAGTCCCACTGCACCGAGCGCCGAACCGCTTTCGAAGACCAAGGGATCGAGATAATCGTCGTCGATTCGCCGATAGATCACATCCACGCGCTGCAGGCCGAACGTGGTTCGCATGTAGACCACATTGTCGTGGACCACTAAGTCGCGTCCCTCGACGAGTTCGATGCCCATCTGCCGTGCCAGGTAGGTGTGTTCAAAGTAAGCGGAGTTGTAAGCGCCGGGCGTCAATAAGACAACGGTAGGATCGGAACGGCCTTCGGGAGCGAGCGACCGCAGGGTCGAGAGAAGAGCCTGGCTGTATTGCTCAATCGGACGCACCCGACATTTTTGAAACAGTCCGGGGAATATTTGCTTCATCACGCGGCGGCTGGTCAGCATATAAGAGACCCCGCTGGGGACGCGAAGATTGTCCTCCAGAACTATAAAGTTTCCTTCCGGATTTCGAATCAGATCGGTGCCGACAACCGTGATGTAGACGTCGCGGGGAACTTTGATGCCGCGCATTTCCCGGCGATAGTGTTTGCAGGTGTAAATAATGCTGCCGGGTACAACGCCATCTTCGATGATTTTGCCGTCGTGGTAGACGTCGTTGAGGAAGAGATTCAGCGCGGTGATCCGTTGAGTCAGCCCGCTCTCGATCTTTGCCCATTCCGCCGCGGTGATAATCCTGGGCAGCAGATCGTGAGGAAAAATCCGCTCCGTGCCTTTGTCGCTTCCGTAAACCGTGAATGTAATTCCCTGGTTGAAGAACGACTGGTCAGCTTCGTGTTTACTGCGCCGTAACTCGTCAGGGCCGAGGTTCAAGAGCAAATTGTGAAGAGGACGATACTGTTTTCGGGGATGCTCCGGGGAACTGAACATCTCATCGTAAGCGCCGTTGAGTTCGTACCGTTGGAGGGCCTCGGCACCGCCGCGATCGGACGTATCCGTTTCAATAATCATGTTTGCCGGGCCTGATTCCCCGCCAGAATAGCGCATCAGACGGCGAATCCGTGATCGCGAAAAGCGATTCGCGCCATTGAAGAAACAGCGCGGATCGTCGCACGGTCCTATCCCCTGGAGCGCGCGACTTCTCTGACGCTCTCCGGCGGGTTTTCGTTGCCTGAAGGCTGGAATTCAATGTCGGGCAACTGTTCCACTGCGCGCCGAAGAGACTGCTCCCAGCTCGAATGGATCAGGTTCAGGTCCCTGTCTCCAGCCGAAACGCGGCGGTATCGGGTAATTTTCAGACTATCTTTCTTATATAACAGCAGATCGAAGGGAGGTCCGACGGTTACGTTGGAACGCATCGTGGCGTCCAGCGAGAGTAGAGCATATTTCGCTGCCACCTCGAGCGAGGTCGTGGCCTGGATGCCGCGGTCGAGAATTGGCCGGCCGTATTTGCACTCGCCCAGTTGCAAGTACAAGGAATCTTCCGTGGCCGCCAGGGGATTTCCCTGGGGATAAATCAAGTACAGGTTTGGCTCTTGTCCCCGAACCTGGCCGCCTAGCAGCAAGTGAACATTGAAGCTGAAAGAATCGCGTTCGAGAGAGGCGCGGTCGATGTCGGAGATTCTGCGCACGCAGTCGCCCACGATGCGGGCGGCATCGTAGAGCGAATTGGCTTGAGCCAGACCTCGGCCGGAATCGAAATCATCTCCCAGCAAAGTAATAACGGACTGGCTGATGGAGAGGCTGCCGCTGGTCAAAATTACGAAAACCCGCTCGCCGGGCTGAACGAAACGATACATTTTTCGACAAACGTTGACCTGATCAAAACCGGCGTTGGTCCTGGAATCGGAGGCCAGTACAAGACCTTCCCGCGTCGTAATCCCCAAGCAATATGTCACTTTGTCCTCTGCGGTGAATCTACCGCATAATACACTGATTGCTCCTACCGAATTTGTAATCCGCGCCAGCAAGAAAATATGTAGGAGATGAACCGGATTCCGTGTTAGTTTCTGCATCTCATCCGCGCCTCGTCTGAGGAAACCTGAAATCCATGATGATTCGGCTTGGCTATGACATTCAATTCGAGACAGTCGGGGTAGTACCGATCGTGACTCTGCTCAACGTGCACCCATCGCGAAGGCACGATTTACGAGAGCCCGACGAACTCCATACCGATCCACTTGTGAAAGTCGAGAACTACGAGGACGGTTTTGGCAATCACGGTTGCCGCCTGGTGGCTCCGCACGGGAAGATTCGATTCCAGAATTCGACGCTGATCGAAGATTCAGGAAAGCCCGACGTGGAGTGTCCCGACGCGCCGGAGGTTCCCATCGATCAGCTGCCCCTGAATGTTCTGCCGTTCCTCATGAACAGCAGATATTGCGAAGTGGATCTGCTGTCCAACACGGCTGCCGAGCTTTTCTGGAACGCGCCGAGAGGGTGGAACCGGGTTCAGGCGGTATGTAATTGGGTGCACAGCAAAGTCACTTTCGGATACGAGTTTTCCAGTCCAATCCGCACAGCGCTGGGAGTGTATACCGAGCGCGTCGGGGTTTGCAGAGATTTTCAGCACCTTGCGATTACCTTCTGCCGAGCGCTAAATATTCCCGCTCGTTATGCAACCGGATATTTGGGCGACATAGGGGTGATCGTGGCCCCCAGTCCAATGGATTTCAGCGCCTGGTTTGAAGTTTTTCTCGGCGATCGCTGGTGGACATTCGACGCCAGACACAACGTGCGCCGTATCGGACGGGTGTTGATGGCAACCGGGCGCGATGCTACCGATTGCGCGATTACAACCTCATTCGGAAGAGCGAAGCTGATTAATTTCCAAGTCACCACCGCCGACGTGCCTTAGTTACGAAGCGCATTCGTGAGTGAAGAGAGCGGTGCCAAGCGCCGGGCATTATTTCGCCGCCCTCGCCTCAGCGATCCATCAGAAACTGAGGCTCAGCGACATCTGGATCTGCCGCGGGCTACCGATGGTCTTATTCGTGATGCCCAAACCGCTCGCGGTCGGGCAGACGTACAGCGATCCTGTGAAGTTCGGGTTGCAAGGATTGGTTGTGGCTGGCGTACCAACGACGGGAAAGCCATTGAAATTAATATTCTGGCTGATATCGTCGATTGGAATGTCAAAGCTCGCGGTGTTGGTCAGGTTGAAAACGTCGAAGCTGAACTTCAGGGAAGAACGCTCGGTGATCTGAGTGAGCTTCACCAGCGAGATGTCGGCGCGCCTCTGCCAGGATTGCCGGAAAATATTGCGCTGCCCATGGTCGATAAAGTTCGTCTCGTACGGATCATTGGAAGGGATCGCGCCGCTCAGAGCGCCCGGACTTAATAAGGGCAGGCTGAAGCAACTGGGATTAAGTGCCGGAGACCCCGCGACCGCGCCCGAAGCCCCAGTCAGCGCCTGACTGGGCGAGCAACCGGAAAGGGGAACGATTGGGTTCGTAATGCCATCGTTCACACCGTAAAAGATGCTGCCGACTGCGCCGGAATAATCGACGACGCTGTAGGGTTGACCACTCTGAATGACTGTCAGCCCGGAAATCGCCCATCCGTCTGCAACCCTGCCCTTAAGGGAAGATGCCGAGAAAAACTTCGGCAGCTCGTATCGATAGGTGAAATTCATCACGTGTTTGCGGTCGAAGTCGGAGAGGCCGTAACCCGAGCGCAGGTTCAGAGGGTTGTTGCCGTTGTAGAACAGGCCCAACCCGCTTTGCTCGTCGGTGGCGTGAGAGAAGGTGTAGGAAAAGCCGACTTGCAGGCCGTGACTCATTCGCTTTTCCACGTGAGTTTGGAGAGCATTGTAGGCGGAGATTCCGGCGGCGGTGTAGGACTCCGACTCGGCGGAATAACCGATGTAGGGAACGCGGAGGTCGACATTTCCGCCTTCAAAAGTTTCCTGGTAGGGCTGTCCGTTTGGCAAGCTGATCGGCGAGCAACTTCCAAAAACGCTTGGATTACAGTTGGCTGGGCCCACCACTGAGTAGCCATAAGTGTAGTCCTGCGCAAACGGCGTGCCTGCCCGGATGGGACTGGTGGGCGAGGCAATCTGCGCCTGGTTGAACGGCAAGGGGACGATTTCGTGGCGGCCGAGATTTCCGACGTAACCAACCTCAATGGCTAGATCGCGACGCGGCTGCCACTGAATGTCGAGTGTCTGGTTGAGGGTGTAGGGAAGCTTGTTGGCGCGATTGTAATCGGCGAACGAGAATAACTGCGCGCCATTCGAGATTGCCGTCGCATTGGGGAGAATCAGATCCGCGGGATTGCCGGTCGGAGGTGGACCGAGCGTCGTGCCCCAAGGGTTTTCAAATCCGCCCGGGCAATTCGTATACGCCACGGCACAAACCTGCGAATTCACCCACGGCGGGGTTTGATTCACACCGAACGGACCGCCTGCAATCACGCCCGAGGCAAAACCCGGAGAAAGATAGGTAAAGAGCTCGCCGCGATCGTAGTACATGCCCCAGCCTGCGCGGACAACGACTTTGTCGCTGAACATCTTTGGGCTCCAGGCCAGGCCGATGCGCGGCGCCAAGCCCCATTGGCGTCCCGTGAGCGTCGAATCGCTGACGTCCTTCGACGGGAAATTAGGGCTGTTCCCCGCGACGATGAAGCCGTTGGAAGCAATTGTGTCGGTCGTCGCGTCATAGTTGTAGCGGGACGGATCGAAATTGAAAATGCGTCCATTCTTTTCCGTCAGGCCTCCGTGATAGTCGAAGCGGAGACCGGCGCTGATGCTCAGGTTGGAGCGCAGTTGAAACTTGTCCTGGAGATACATGCCCGATTCGTGCGATCGGTAGTAGCGATTGGCATCGCCCTGCAGGAAATTCGTGGTAATGAATCCATCAGCCGTATAGCCGATGGGCGTGCCAGTGAGGAAATCGGCGAAATTCAAGAAGCCGATCATGCCCGTATTCGTTCTTTCATCGCGCGCGTCGAGCTGAGTATAGGAAAAACTTCCGCCGAAGGTCAGGGTGTGTTTGCCGAGGTTCCAAATCGCATTGGCGGAGGGCATCCAGCGATTCTGGAATATGCCGGTGAACGCGCCCTGCGAAGCCGCCGTCGAGCCGATGTTCAGGCCACCATTGAAAACGAAGTTTGCATTGGCGGGGGAATTATTTCCTAGATCATCCACGATTGTGATTCCCGGGAACACGGTGGAACCAAACGCATTGATGCCCGCAGCTTGCGGAGTGAAGGGCTGGGCAATCGTACTGTAGACCTTCTCGCGAATGAACCCGAAGACCTCGGTGACACTAAAGTTCGGCTTGATTGATTGCGTGTTCGTAATGCTCGCGACCTGACTGCCGGCGTCCAAGTGTTGAGAAAAACCTTCCACGGAGGAATAGCCGAATGGAGCCGTGGTGGGGTCATGCTGGTAGTAGTACTTCAACGATAGAGTATCTTTCGGAGTCGCCAGATAATCGAGGTTCGCTACAGCTTGGTCGGAGATGAAGTAAGCGGCCTGGGTGAGGAAAACATTCTCCGGGAAGTTCACGGTCGGCGTGAAATTAGGATTCGCCGATGGGAACAGAAACTGGCCGTTCGGCAGCTTATAGTTCAACAAGCCGAGTGCGACGGGGTCCACCTGGCTGGCGGCCAAACAAGATGGCGGAACCGTCTGGGCGCACCCAGGCAGAAAATTCTGGTTAGCCACGTTTATTAGCGTCACTGCGCTGCGGTCGTCGGTCAGCCCGAAAGGCGCGGCTGTCCGTGAAGTTCCAATTTCCAAATCGGAAACGTGAATGTGCTGATAGCTGGCAAATCCGAATAGCTTGTCCTTGATGAGGGGGCCGCCAAAAGCCCCGCCAGTTGTGTAGCGGTGCAACTGAGGCACTTTCTGGTTGTTGGGAATGTTCTGGTCCTGATTGTAGAAATATGGAGCGGCGTTCAACCAATCGGTTCCGCGGTGAACGTAAACGGTGCCGTGAATGGCGTTAGTGCCGGAGGCGGTGCTCATGTCGATATGGGCGCCGCTGGTGGAGCCCTGCTGCGCGTCGTACATGGAAGTGTTTACGCGGAACTCTTGCACCGTTTCCGGGGCGGGCGTCGGTAAAGCCTCTCCAATGGACAGATATGGCGATGCCGTACTCTGAATGATTTCCGCAGTAGTACTGGAGGCGCCGGCGACGCCGGTATTATTCACAACGCGCGCCGAAGCCACCATACTGGTGCTTTTGCCATTGAACAGATTGCTGGCATCGACCCCATTCAGAAGAAACGTGTTGCTGGTGTCGCGCTGGCCGTTGGCCCAGATGGGCTGATTCCCCAATCCGGCGTTTGCGCCGCTACCGTTTGGCAGTTCTGCGTTTACCCCAGGCGAGAGGATTGCGAGGCCCGTAAAACTTCCGGTGGGCAGCGGAATGGAATCGATCTGATCGTTCTCCAGAATGTAACCATTGGTGGTGTCAACCGCGTTCATCAGCGGATCCGCCTGTACTTCGACGACGGTTCCTACCTGACCGACTGGCAGGGCGGCGTTGAAGGTGGCGGTGCGATCCGCCTGGACGGTGATCGAGGGTACCTTCTGCGTCTGGAAGCCTTCGTGAGTGAAAGTGATTGTGTAGGTGCCGATGGGGAGGTTCACGAAGTCGTAGCTGCCGTTTGCGTTGGTCTTTTGGCTGCGCGTAAGCGTTGTCTGATCGCCTACGATCGTGACCGTCGTTTCCGGCAGAACGCCGCCGCTCTTGTCACTGACGGTCCCGGTGATGCCTCCGAGCGTTTGCTGAGCGTTCGCGAACGGCTTAAAAGCGAACATCCACAGGGAACCCGTGGCGATGAGAACGACGAGTCCAATTCTGTTCATCATGAATGACCTCGCGCAGGTCTGTAAGCGAGCGAGTGCGAGAGCGCTCGTTAGCGACCGAAAATTGCTGGGTTGATCAAATGATGTTCCCGGCAGAACTGGCTGTTCTGCACGCCCGCAAAATATCTGGATGACTTTACACGACTGTCGTTGGGAACGAAAGCGTTCCTCCAGTGAAAATTCCTTTGGCGCAGATTCGATATTTTTGTGATGGTGAATCTGGAATCGAGGTCGTGAGGCTCGCCTTCAGCTTTCTGCCAATGCACCTTTGCCGCGGCCGCGAATCCAGTACCACAACAGGCCTGCCGCCAAATATGCAAGATAGACGTAGGGCAACTTGCCATAGGGCCCTTCCGGCACCGGGTAGAAATTCCCCGCGAGCGCGAGCAGCATAGCGACGCCGGCGAGCCATGGAACGATCTGCGCTCCACGGCGAAGAGCGTTGTGGTTGCGCAGGTAGCGCGGCAGCGCGATGCACACCAACGCGTAAGCTACGATAAAACCGTACGTGGCCAGAGATCCGAGCCACCCGTAGACATCCAGACCGCTGGCCCCGCGCGCTGCCAGCACTGCGACGGGAAGCAGCGCAGCAATACCAGTGATGGCTACCGCCCGGCCCGGAGTTCGATTTCGAGCGTGCGTGGCGCGCAGAGATTTGTGTGCAAGCCCGCCATGCGCCATAAGGAGTAAGACGCGGGCCGCCGCCGTGATGCACGCAAGCGTTCCAGCAAACAGGCTTACCAGCGCGCCGATATCAATCAGCAGTCCCAATACCGGGACGCCGCCGACTCGGGCGAGCAAATACATGGGAGCCTGGCTGGCGCCTAAATCCTGGCCCGCGAGGTGGAACCCTAATACTTCGGCATAGGCGCAGATCGTAAAAAAGGCGCCGGCGAGAACGGCACTTTGGATAACCGCGCGGGGAATCGTCTGCAGCGGGTTGAGCGCCTCCGATCCCAGAGTGGTCGCGCTCTCAAAGCCAACAAAGCTGAACAGCGCGAGTACCAGCCCGAGACGGAGTCCACTGCCGGTCATGCCACGGAGATGCAACTGTTCCGCGTCCAAGTGCCAGCCGCGGCGCACCAGCAAAAGCGCTACCACAATCACGAGCACGGTAACGGAAGCGGCTTCGATCCATAACATAAGTCGCGCCGAGATTTTCACGTCGCGATAAGCAATCCATATTGAAAGCCCGGTCACCAATGTGGCCAGCAACACTGCAGAAGAGACATGGCCGGTGGCGTCGCGCAGCAGCAAGTTGGCGTAGTGGTAGAAGCCGCCGATGACGCTTGATCCCGTGGCGACGTATGCCAACAACAGACTCCAGGCGACCGTCGCACCCAGCCAGGGAGGTAGAGTCATCGAAGCGTAAGTGTAGAGAGAGCCCGGCGACGCGGAAAGGCGGGCGTAGCGACTGATGCACAACGCGACAAGCAACACCGCTACTGTCGCCAATAAATACGCGAGCCACGTGCCATTTCCGGCAAGCGCGCAAACCAGCGGGATCGTCGCTGCGGGCGTGGTGGTGGGGGCCATGGTGGAGACGGACTGCGCCAGGGTTTCCATGGGCGAGAGAATTCCGGGACGCAAGCCAAAATCCGCGCTCGGGGAAAATTGTTTGGGTGTCCGGTCCATGCTGTTCCGGTTCATTCTGGGATGATCCGCAATAAAAGATCCGCAACAAAATCAGACTGGCGTCGGATTGTACAACACGATTCCAACTAAACAGCTTCTGGGAGAACTTCGCGCAGACGTCGCTCGAGGAATCGGCGCTCGCTTTCGTTGGTGGCCAAAGCGAGAGCGCGCTCGTAGCTTTTGGCGGCTTCTTCCGGGGAACCGATTCGGCGCAACAAGTCGGCACGGGTAGCATGCAGCAGGTGATAATTGTCGAGATCACCGGCAGCGGCGAGGGCATCGACGATAACGAGGGCCGGCCGAGGTTCGTCCGCCATCGCCACCGCGACCGCACGGTTTAACGACACAACCGGAGACGGCTGCAAGCGCTCGAGAAGATCGTAGAGCCGAACAATCTGACGCCAGTTCGTGTCCTCAGGATAGGCTGCACGACAATGCTCGGCGGCGATGGCGGCTTGCAGCGCATAAGGACCAGCGCCACCGCGCGAGGCTTCCTCGACGAGCGGCAGTGCCTCGGCGATCTGTAGATGATTCCACCGGCTGCGATCCTGCTCTTCCAGAACAACCAGATCCCCGGCTGCATCGAGGCGGGCATCGCGCCGTGCGTCGTGCAGCAGCATGAGAGCGAGCAGAGCGGTTGTTTCCCGCGGAGGTTGCGGCGCGAGCAATGACCTTACCAGCCGGTTCAAACGAATCGCTTCCGAGCACAGATCCGCCCTCAGCAGCGGCCCTCCGCGAGTTGCCGCATAACCTTCATTGAAGACGAGATAGATGGCGGTCAAGACCGCGTCGATCCGCGCAGGCATGTCATTGGTCTCGGGCACGATATACGGGATGCCGGCATCGCGAATCTTGCGTTTGGCGCGCACCAGACGCTGCGCCATGGTGGTAGAGGGCACGAGAAACGCCCGCGCAATCTCGTCCGTATCGAGACCACAAAGAGTGCGGAGGGTCAGTGCTACCTGTGCATCCAAAGCCAGCGCGGGGTGGCAACAGGTAAAGATAAGCCGCAGACGGTCGTCAGGAATTTCGTTGGTGTCGTAGTCCGGCTCAGCGGAGGTGCGGACGAAGCCGCTGGCAACGTAAGTTTCGAGTTTTTGATCGAGGCTTTCCTTGCGCCGGATGCGGTCGATCGCTTTGTGCCGCGCCGTCTGGATAATCCAGGCGCGTGGAAGCTCCGGGATGCCGGTAACCCGCCATTGATCGAGGGCTGCGGCAAACGCTTCTTGGGCAGACTCTTCGGCGAGGTCGAAGTCACCGACCAGGCCGATCAGGACGGAGACGATCCGGCCCCAATCGGAGCGGTAGACGGCCTCGACGGCCTGGGCAGCATCGAAAGACATACCTGATCTTAAAGTTTTTTGTATGAGGTGTCGATTTGGGTCGTCCTCGTTCGATTTACTGATAGAAGCGCGAGAAGGACGAGAGGGAAGAAATACCAGCACGTGGAACGCCCCTGAATCGCCGCGGAGGAACGAAAAATGTTGCAGAATGCACCGATCATACCGTACATCCCAGTGAGTGATGTATCGCGGGCCCGGAAGTTCTATGAAGAAAAGCTCGGATTGAAACCCAAGCAAGAATACGCAGGCGGCGTCGTCTATGAATGTGGCAAGGGCTCCTCGGTATTCATGTACCCCTCAGCGGGAGCCGGAACGTCAAGTGCCAGCACTGCTTTCTGGAGCGTCAACGATGTGGTGGCGGAAGTCGCCGACCTGAAGGCCAGAGGCGTCGTATTCGAGGAATACGATAGGCCGGGGTTCAAGACCGTGAATAGCATTGCGACCG
>Ga0307474_10003109_pt1 | contig 11965 bp, 15 predicted proteins | sample atmos_gasesECM1C_2_FD_203312 | JGI IMG/M metagenome (GOLD analysis project Ga0307474, IMG submission 203312) | Hardwood forest soil microbial communities from Morgan-Monroe State Forest, Indiana, United States - atmos_gasesECM1C_05 | ecosystem: Environmental > Terrestrial > Soil > Temperate... | reverse complement strand
GGCTTAGTTTTAAGTCCGGGCGCGATGGTGATCGCCGTTATGGCACCCCTGATCGTGCGCTTGGTGAAGAGGATCCCGGTGTCCTGGATGATTGGGTTTGGTTTCACCGTCCTCGGGTGCGCCATGTGGTACTTCGCGAGCTTCAATCTTGCAACCAACTACGGAAAAGAAGCCTGGGCACGCGCGGTTCAGGGCTTCGGGATCGCCTTCTTGTTTGTCCCGACCAGCCAGCTTGCCTACTCCTATTTGCCCAAGAACAAAAATAACAAGGCGTCGAGCCTCACCAACCTTTTTCGCAATCAGGGTGGAAGCTTCGGCATTGCGTTCGTGACAACGGTGCTCGCGCGGCGCGCTCAATACCACCAATCGGTGCTGGTCACGCACGTCACAAGTTTCGATCGAACGTTTTCGGAGAATGTACAGAGCATTGCAAATCGCTTCGTCGATCATGGTTATTCCGCAGCCGACGCAGCCGTGCGCGCTGTGGCCCAGGTTCATGCCGTGGTGCAGCAGCAAGCGAGCATTCTGGCGTTCCTCGATTGCTTCTGGTTGCTCGGCCTGGTTGCTTTTATAGGGCCGGTACTCGCCATTTTCATTCATAAGTTCAACCAGGGTGGGGGCGCGGCAGCTCACTAGGTTTCATAGGAGGAACAACATGCCACAGACAATTGATACTGTCGAAGATGATTCAAAGATTCCTTCACTTTCGGAAGACGATGCCTCGGAACTAGTTGAAACCCGTCAGGTGAAGTCCCACTTCCCCGTACCGACACGAAAGCCGCTTCCTCGTTGGGTATTTGCCGGCCTAGGTCTTGCGTTTGCCGCTATGGCGGGCTTCTCGTGGTGGCTCCACGAACGACACCTTGAGTCAACTGACGACGCCCAAATCGACGGCCACATCAATGTGGTTTCCAGCCGAATCAGCGGCACCGTTTTGTATCTCAATCCACAAGCTGAGAACAATCAATATGTTCAGGCGGGCACGCTTCTGCTTGAGTTGGATCCAAACGACTACCAGGCAGCGTTAGAGCACGCCGAGTCGGATCTTGCCACCAAGGAAGGACAGGCTCGCTCCGCTGGAGTCAATGTGCCCATCACCAACGCGAGCGCTTTCAGCCAGCTTCGTCTAGCGGAAGCGGCGCGGGATGAGGCTGTTGCCGCAGTGGATTCCGAAGAGGCCAATCTGGCGGCAGCACAACACAGAGTGAAACAGGACGAGGCTGTATATGCTCGCGCCGAACGGGACCGTGTGCGATATCAGGCTCTGGTTGACGGAGGAGTGGTCTCGCGTCTGGAATATGACGCTCGCGAGGCGGAGGCGCTCGCAGATTCCCAGGCGCTCGAAGCCGATCGCGCCACGGTTATTTCCGAACAACACAAAATCGGACAACTGCGCAGTCTGATCGAGCAGAAATTGGCTCAAGTGCAATCGGCACATACCGCCCCGCAGCAGGTAAGCGACGCCCGAGCCAAGTCGGAATCGAGCATCGGCCAGGTGAGCCAGGCCAAGGCGGATGTTCGGACGGCTGAACTCAATCTGGGCTATACCAAAATCTACGCTCCTGTCAGTGGTGTCATTGGACGCAAAACCGTCGAACTCGGCCAGAGGATTCAGCCAGGACAAAGTCTGCTTGCCATCGTTCCCGTTGACGATATCTGGGTAACGGCAGACTTCAAGGAAACTCAGCTCAAATACATGCGCCCGGGTCAATCTGTGAACATTCATGTTGACACCTTTGGTCGCGACTACCGAGGGACGGTCGAGAATCTCCCAGGCGCCGCCGGAACGTTATTCAGCCTTCTGCCACCTGAAAATGCCAGCGGCAACTTTGTCAAAGTCGTTCAAAGGCTCCCAGTGCGGATTCGTTTCAATCCCGAGCAAGATCCTCAACATCTGTTACGGCCAGGCATGTCGGTCGAACCCCAGGTCAAAGTGCGATGACCGCAATCGGACATTGGAGCGTCAGTATTAGGAACGCTAATCGCAACTCTCAAATCACGAAAGGTGATATATGACTCTTGAAACATCGCTCATAGATTCAGCGCTTAGGAATTGGCAGGCGACCATTGATCGCACGGGCAAACTCTTTGGAAAGTTGTCACCAGAGCAACTGCTGCAGGAAGTTGCTCCTGGAAAAAACCGGCTTATTTACCTGTGGGGTCACCTCACAGCATTTAATGACGCTCTCATTCCGCTTCTTGGCTTCGGGCCCAGGATCCATCCGGAGCTTGACCTAATGTTCGTGTCGAACCCAGATCGGACCGTTCCAACCATATTGTTAGGCGACGATTTGAAAACTATCTGGCAAGAGACCAGTCAGGTTCTGTGGACAGAATTTGTGAAGCTCTCGGTCGCCGACTGGTTGCAGAAGCATGGTGCCGTATCTGAAGAAGACTTCTTGCGGGAGCCATATCGCAATCGGTTCACCGTTCTACTCGGCAGAACGGGGCATATCGCCTATCACCTAGGCCAGGCAAAGCTCTGGGAGAGAGCGCAAACGTAGAACATAAATTGAAAACGGACTGTCGCTATGCGTGACGGGGCAACCTTAAAACGCAGTGGCGGAGGCAAGCGACTGGAGTGACGTTATGGCGAAGCCGATCGAATTCCATCTTCGTGGACCTGTCCCGAAGAAAGTTAAGCCAGCACCAACCGAGCAGCGCGGAAAGCTAGTCGAGTTCCCCAAGGACAAATTCGCCGCGCAGTCTAAAACTGAGGGCAATACGGAACGCGGTGAACTAAGTCAGACAACCGTCTTCGGATGTTTTGAGACATCAATGACCGGGGTTATGGGAATGCCATCTGAAAGCTTTGGAAAAACAAAATGCATCCAGAGGCGTATGATGACCATCATGTAATGCTATGCGATACTCCCGCCAACACAAAGATGAGACCCATAACCGGCTCCTGAAGAAGGCTGCTGAGGAGTTCCGGCGTAACGGGGTGCAGGGCACGGGAATCGCTCCTTTGATGGGACAGTTGGGTCTGACTCATGGCGGTTTCTACGCACACTTCGATAGCAAGAGCGAGTTGATCGCGCAGGCAACCGGCCCGATGTTCGAGGACGGTCTTGCGCTGCGGATGTTCGCAGCGGCGGAAGCCGCTCCGAAAGGCAAGGGAGTTCGGGCCATTGTCAACCAGTATCTGAGCCCGCAGCATCGTGACAGCCCTGAAGGATGTCCACTCGCTGCCCTGGCCGGTGAAATGGCGCGTCAACCGAAACCTGTCCGAGAGGCTTACATAAGCGCCATGAACCATCGGCTAAAGCGAATTGCGGCACTTCTTCCCGGTGACGCTGAGAAAGCGCGCTTTGATCGGGCACGCCTCCTCATGGCGGGAATGGCGGGGACCATGATGATTGCAAAGGCCATGACGGATCGCGACGTCAGCGATCACTTTCTAGAACAGGCCCGGGCGTTCTATGCGGCGGCTTTTGAGTCAGCTCCGCAGCGGAAAGACATATAGGTCTATTTTTTTGCATATTTATATGATGACCATCATCTATAGATCGTAACGATGGAGGCTCCACCGTGAACTTCGTAGCTGTGAGAATGTTGACCGGAGATCGCGCCAAGTATCTCGGGTTGATTTTCGCCATCGCCTTTTGCACCTTTCTGCTGGAGAACCAGACGTCGATTTTCGCGAGCATTCTCAAGCGCACCGGCAGTCAGATTCTCGACGTGACCGATGCGGATGTATGGGTGATGGATGCGAAGACCGAATATTTCGAGCAAACCAAGGCGCTGAAGGACACCGACCTGACGCGGGTACGCGGCGTGACCGGTGTCGAATGGGCCGTGAAGCTTTTCAAAGGAGCTCCCGTCGCCCGGACTCGCGCGGGAAAGTTCGCTACCTGTATTCTGCTCGGCCTCGACGACGCGACGCTGACCGGCGCTCCGCGGAAAATGCTGCTCGGCTCCTGGCAACGGTTACAGGAGCCGGACTCCATCGTTATCGACAACGCCGGTTACATTCTGCTCTTCCCGGGTGAACCACTGGAACTCGACCGCGAACTGGAGATGAACGACCACAAGGTCAGGATCGTCGGAATCTCGGACGCATCCGCTCCCTTTTTGAGCAATCCAGTCATTCATACACGCTACAGTGAGGCGGTGAATTTCATCGGACGGGAGCGCACCCAGCTTTCCTACGTGCTGGTGCGGCCGCAGCTCGGCCTTGCCGCGGAAGAGGTCTGCCGACGAATCGAGTCACAAACCGGCTTACGCGCGCGCACAACAGATCAATTTCGTTGGGACTGCATTCTCTACTATTTGAAGAACACAGGCATACCGGTAAATTTCGGGATAACCATCACCATCGCGCTAATCGTTGGGACCGTAGTCGCCGGTCAGACTTTTTATTTGTTTACGCTGGAAAACCTGAAGCAATTTGGCGCTCTGAAGGCCATAGGCGTCACCAACTGGCGGCTGACCGGCATGGTGCTGCTGCAGGCGTTCGCGGTTGGACTGATGGGCTTCGGGCTGGGCACGGGCATGGCCGCCGCTTTCTTTGAAGCGACGCTCCGCAAAATAGCCACGCGAGGAATCATTCTGATGTGGCAGAGCGTGACGCTGACTGGCGGCTGCATCTTGTTCGTTGTCATAATCGCCAGTCTTCTGAGTATCCGGCGCGTCATCGTGTTAGAGGCGGCGACAGTATTTCGAGGGTGAACCGTGCAAGAAAACCAATCCATTGCGATTTCATGCCGCGGGGTGCACAAGCACTTCGGCAATGGCACGCGCGTCCAGGCATTGCGCGGTGTCGACTTCGAGGCCCGGCTGGGGGAACTTACCTTCATTGTTGGGCCGAGCGGTTGCGGCAAGACCACGCTCTTATCCGTGATCACCGGGTTGCTGGATCCAAGCGACGGCGAGGTGGAATTGTTCGGGAGCAGCGCTGGCCGTTTGCCAGCCAACCAGCGGATCCTGTTTCGCCGTGAAAACGTCGGCTTCGTTTTCCAGCAATTCAATTTGTTGCCGGCGCTGACGGCCGCGGAAAACGCGGCGGTCCCGCTGATTGCGGCCGGAATGAAACGCACGGAGGCTGTCGATCGTGCCAAGGCGCTGCTCGATCAGCTGGGACTCGACGGACGGCGCGACGCGCTGCCCGCCACGCTGTCTGGAGGCGAGCAACAACGCGTCGCGATCGCGCGGGCTCTGGTTCACGAGCCGCGGCTGGTCGTCTGCGACGAGCCGACTGCCGCGCTTGATCACGCGACCGGGGAAGCGGTGATGAAGCTGGTCGCCGCGAACGCCGTTCATCCGGATCGCGCTGCAGTCGTCGTCACGCACGACTCGCGCGTTTTTCACTTTGCAGACGTTATCGCCCACATGGACGACGGGCGGATCGTCAAAACGGAAAAGAACAGCAAGAGGGAGATTCAGTCATGAAGAGAAGAGTTCTTCCGATCGTTGCTGCGGTTGCGGCGATTCTTGGGATGATTTCGGTGGCGCGCACGCGTCCCCAACGGGAAGCGACGGTTCCGCCTTCCGCTCCGCCTACGTCAAGCTTCGAGCAGGTCGTCGCGGGAGTAGGGCTGGTCGAAGCCAACTCTGAAAACATCGACGTAAGTTGTGCGGTTTCGGGCATGGTCACGCAGCTGTACGTAAAAGCAGGAGACCGAGTGGGGCAAGGCCAGAAACTGTTCTCTCTGGATGACCGCGACCTGCGTGCAGATCAACAGGTCAAACGCACTGCACTAGCGGGGGCTCAGGCACGCTTGGCCAAGCTCGAACAGGAACCTCGTGCCGAGGACATTCCACCGGCCGAAGAGCGCGTGCGTGAGGCCCAGGCAAATTTGGCGGATGCCGAGGTGCAAGTGCGATTGATCGAAAGCGTCACCGACAAACGGGCGGTTCGTGACGAGGACGTTCAGCGCAGGAGACTTGCCTACAAAGCGGCGCAGGCGCGGTTGGCCGAGGTCGAAGCCCAATTGGGGTTACTAAAGGCGGGCGCGTGGGCTCCGGACATTGCCGTCGCGAAATCGGAAGTCGCTCAGGCGGAAGCTCAGGTCAAGATGGCTGAGACCAATATTGATCGTCTGACCATGCGCGCGCCGATCGCGGGCGTCATTCTGCAGAACAAAGTGCGCCTGGGCCAATATGCGCAATGCGGCCCGCTCAGCGAGCCACTCATGATTCTCGGAAGTGTCACTCCTTTGCATGTCCGTGTTGATGTGGATGAGCACGATGCCTGGCGGGTGCGGGGCGGAGCGCAGGCGGTGGCGTCTCCTCGGGGAAACGGTTCCATAAGAATTCCCCTGGAGTTTGTCCGCTTCGAGCCTTATGTGATCCCCAAGAAATCGCTGACAGGCGACAGCACGGAGCGCGTAGACACTCGCGTTCTACAGGTGATCTATCGCATTCGGGATGCTGAGCCTTCGGTCTATGTCGGTCAGCAGATGGACGTCTATATCAATGGATCGGCAATTGGCTTGAGTTCCAAGAACTCGGCAAACTCAGGAGCAAGCCGGTGAAGGCGCAGCGAAAAGCTCTAGCGGTTAGATCGGTTCTATTTCTATGCGGGTTGATCTTGGTCTTCGGACCGAACGTCAGGGGCCAGACCGAGGAATCCACAATAACCTGGGCGGCCACGTCAATTCGCGGCGTGTCCACGGAGAGGCCCGCTGCGGAGTGGTGGAATTCCTTCCATGACGAAGAGCTGACGCGGTTGATCCACCGCGCCGTGGCCAACAACTTGGACTTACGTCTGGCCGCAGTGCGTGTCGACGAAGCGCGCGCAGCACGAGGAGTCGCGAAGTCCGCTTTCTACCCGTCCGTGGGAGTGACAACCAGCGCAGAGCGTCTGCGCGAGAGGGTTGCTGCTTTCAATCTTGGGGTAAACGCTCCCACTTTCCACCCGGTCGAACTCAACAATTTCCAGGTGGGATTCGACTCCGCTTGGGAGATCGACGTCTTCGGTCGGATCCGCAATGAGGTGAAAGCTGCGAGCGCCAACGTACGCTCTGTGGAAGAGGACAGGCGCGATGTTCTCGTCGTGCTGCTTGGCGAGGTCGCACGGAGCTATGCGGATCTCCGGGGCTTTCAACTGCGGCTCGATATAGCCGAGAAAAATATTCGGACACAGGAAGATACCGTCCACCTTACACAAACGAGAGCGGCGGCTGGGTTAGCGACTCAGCTCGATGTCTCGCGCGCAGTTGCAGAACTCGAGACCACGAACGCTGTGGTCCCGTCGCTGCGAAGCGCTATTGCGGCTTCGATTCACCGGATTAGCGTGCTTCTCGGTCAGGAGCCCGCAGCCTTGGAAAACGAATTGGAAACGTCCGCCCCAGTGCCAGTGGTTCCGCCCGAGGTTCCGGTCGGATTGCCATCGGACCTGTTAAAGCGACGGCCGGATGTTCGCCGAGCAGATGATGAAATCGCCGGTGCCGCCGCCAACGTCAAAGCCGCAAGGGCGGACTATTTTCCGAGGTTCACTTTGTTGGGGTCAGCGGGAAGGCAAGCGACGCAACTCCATGATCTCTCGCTGTCGCTGGGAAATTTCTTTGCCGCGGGACCGGCGGTCAGCTTGCCGATATTCACGGGCGGCCGTATACGCTCGAACGTCGCCGTGCAAAACGCGCGCTGGAAACAGACCCAGATCCTCTATCAATCGACGGTTCTGAACTCTCTGGAAGAGACCGAGAACGCACTCGTGAATTACTCGCAGGAGCAGGAGCGCCGGGATCGGCTCCAGGCAGCCGTGTCGCAGAGTCAGACGGCGCTTGAGCTCTCCCGGGACCTTTACACGTCTGGCCTCGGGGACTTTCTGGCCGTGCTCGATGCCCTGCGGCAACTCTACGGGAATGAAGACCTTTTGGCGCAGAGCCAGACTGCGGTGACGACGAATCTGATCGCTTTGTACAAAGCACTCGGAGGAGGATGGGAATCATTTCCCCAACAATAAGCCTTCGGGACACCAGTAAGCTCGTGGACCGCCGGTCCGATCGGCACTGGGAAACACGCAAAGGGGCGACTAATCCCGGTTTGTCGGCTACACGGAAGTTAGCCAGAAACGGGTTTGGAGGAAATCATCGGCGATCTCCCCCAAGCCGACTTATGGCCCATCTGGCTCGGCCTGCCTCAACTTCCGAGTGGCCCGTTATCCGCCCGCGATGCTGCCGCAGGCACTGTAGGGCTTCCAACTTCCGGCACGCAGACTTCAGGGACGTACATCCTTGCTCTAGATTTCCCGTCCTACCGCCGAGTATCAAAGCCGATAGTAGGATCATGTGGTCTTTCTTGAGGCCTGCATGCGCCTGCGAGCAGCGTAGGCTGCGACCTTGAGCCGGTTCCCACATAGTTGCATGCTGCACCAGCGTCGCGTCCCTTTCTTGCTAGTGTCGTGAAAGTGCAGTACGCACTGATCACACTTGCGGACGCGGCTGCGATCCACATTGGCGAACAAGGCCGCCGTGCTGTTTGCTAGAGGAGCAAACAAGTCTTCAGGTTGTCGCGGTTCGAACCACAGCTCCGTCGCGGACGCGCTTCCACTCGTCTTCAGCTTGCTCCGCATGGGATGGTCCGCCATGAGTCTATTTAGTTCGTCCACGGTGGAGTGATGAACTGCACTACCACGACCCTCCCAGGCAAGGATCTCCTTCCTCAGCCTCTCTCGCAGTTCACGCATGGCCTCCACGGTGCGCTGAGCTCGGGCCGAGCTTCCCCATTTTTGCAGAAGATTCTCCGCATCACGAGCACTGAGTAGCTCAGCTGCCTGAAACCAGCGCAAAAGTGCGCTGAAATCCGGGAGCAACTCCATGGGTTCGCCGTTCAGGACAGGACGCGTGTTCAGGAAATCCAGAGCCAACTGGTTGCCGAGGAAGAGGAATCCGTCCCTCCAATCGGAATTGTGAATTGTCTTAACCCGGCTCATGTTTCGACCTGAATAAATTGTAACACCGATAATGAATCATTTTATCGGTTAGCTAATCTGATGATGTGAACGCGGTAAACGTTGCTGAAACGGCACCTCGTCAAGGGGCGCCACCAAAAACTTCAAAGGAGACACGTTATGAATAGGTATCACTATGCCATCGTCGATGGCTCCAAGATTTTTTATCGTGAAGCTGGTTCGAAAACCGCACCAACCATTCTCTTACTGCATGGTTTCCCCACGTCGTCGCATATGTTCCGTGACCTTATTCCGGCGTTGGCCGACCGCTATCATGTGGTCGCACCCGATCTGCCAGGCTTCGGCTTCTCAGACGCGCCCGACCGCAAACGGTTCCGCTACACGTTTGAGAACCTGGCCAAAGTCATCGACCGCTTCACCCAGACAATCGGTCTGGAGCGCTATGCGATTTACGTCTTCGATTACGGCGCACCCGTGGGACTCCGGCTTGCGCTGGCGCATCCCGAGCGGATCACCGCCATCATCTCGCAGAACGGCAATGCTTACGAAGAAGGATTAAGCCAAGGCTGGAACCCGATCCAGAAATACTGGAAGGAGCCAACCGCGGAGAATCGCGCTGCCCTGCGCGAATTCCTCAAGCCTGAAGCGACCAAGTCGCAATACCTCTATGGCGTCCAGGATACGACGCTGGTCGCGCCGGAAGCCTACGAACTCGATTCCGCGCTACTGGGGCGCCCCGGCAATGACGAGATCCAACTCGACCTGTTTCTGGACTATGCCAGCAATGTCGCGCTCTATCCCAAGTTCCAGGAATATTTCCGCGCGAATACCCCGCCGCTGCTGGCAGTCTGGGGCAAGAATGACCCGTTCTTTCTGCCTCCTGGCGCGGAAGCGTTCAAGCGTGACAATCCAAACGCAGAGTTGCATTTCTTCGAAACGGGCCACTTTGCCTTGGAAACGCATGCTCAAGAAATTGCGAATGCCATTCGCGACTTCCTCGGACGCAGGCTCGACGGCGTAGAAGGGAGGAAAAAATGAGGAGCACAGGGATTCTTTCTCCCAAACAGAGTCTTACAACCCTTCAGGCCATCCTTTGGGGTGGCCTGATCGCCGGGACACTTGATGCTGTCGATGGCGTGATCGCCTTCGGCACGCAGGGTTTGAATCCCATTCAGGTCCTGCAGTACATCGCGAGCGGCGCGCTAGGACAAGCGGCTTTTCGAGGTGGCCTTGCTACCGCCGCTCTTGGCGCGCTGCTTCACTACATAATTGCGTGGGTCGCAGCCGGAGTGTTTGTGTTTGCAAGCCGATGGATGGCGGTCTTGAAAACACGAGCCGTGCTTTTCGGGCTCCTCTACGGTACAGCGGTCTACTTCTTCATGAATTACGTGGTGTTACCGCTGTCGGCAGTTGCGCAGGGACCCTTCCATCTCGGTCTGTTTCTTAACGGTGTGATTGGACATGCGCTGCTTGTAGGCCTCCCAATCGCACTCTGCGCCCGGAGGACTCAATGACCACGACCAACCTCACACGCTCCACGGTCGTTCTTGTGCATGCGGCGTGGGCAGATGCATCCAGTTGGAACAAAATCATCCCGCTGCTCCAGATGAAAGGGATACAAGTCGCGGCCGTGCAGATTCCATTGACCTCGTTATCCGATGACGTAGCAGCTGTGAGACAAGTCCTTAAAAGAATGAGCGGACCGGTAGTGTTGGTCGGCCACTCCTATGGCGGAGCGGTCATCACGGCTGCTGGTAGCGAGAACGCGAACGTAAAAGCACTCGTTTACATCGCGGCAATGGCTCCCGACGAGGGCGAAACCGTCGGCCAACTGCTACACCGAGCAGCACCGCATGCGAGCGCGCCTTGTGCCCGACGAAGACGGGTTTCTCTGGATGTCGGCAGATAGTTTCGCCAAAGCAGTCGCTCCCGAGAGTCCCGCGGGTGACGCTGTTGTGATGGCGGCGACGCAAAAGCCGATCGCCGTCAGTTGTCTGGGAGAGAAAGATGACCAAACCAGCATGGAGAGAGAGAGAGAAGCCTTCCTGGTTTCTTATGGCGGAAAGGGACCGAATGATTGCTCCCGACACTCAGCGATATATGGCTCATAGAACGGGCGGACATGTTATGGCGATCGAGGTGGACCACACGCCGCTTGCCTCTGCACCGGAACGAGTCGTTCACATCATCGCAGAAGCAGTCTATAGCGTGCTGCACGCCGGTCCTCCGAATCCTCTGAGAATCGGAGAGCACCCATGAGGATTGTTTCCGTAAATGTAGCCATGCCGCGAGAGGTCGTCTGGAAGTGTATGACTGCTCCAGACGGCAATGTTCAAGGAGCCTGTGGCCGGTTCGGTGAGGATTAGCAAACTAAATCTCGCCGGCGATCAACAGGCAGACCTCACTGTACACGGCGGACCGGAGAAAGCGGTTTACGCGTATCCCGCGGAGCACTAGGAGTACTGGCGGAAGGAGCTGCCGGAGGTGCCGTTCTCGTGGGGCAGGTTCGGTGAAAACCTCACGACCGAAGGGCCACGCGAAGGCACGCTCTGTATCGGCGATCGTCTGAGGATCGGGTCTGCCGTTCTGATGGTTACCCAACCGCGCATGCCCTGTTACAAACTGGATCTGAGATTTGACCGCGAAGGCATGATCAAGCGCTTCCTGATGAGTGGGTGGAAGCGGGTTTTACTTTTCGGTGATCGAGCCAGGGGAGGTCAGTACCTCCGCACGCGCGGACAAGCTAGTCGGACAATTGCGGCCTGCGGCTAATACGCAAGAAAGCATATCACTGCACGTCGAAATTGTTTTCTGGGGTGTGCCGCGTCCCATCATTCTGCATCTGCACATGCGTGCGCTTTGTCCCCTCTCGGTTGCTCAGTGACTCCGACGAAATTAGTGGCCAGCCGGATGGACGTTATACGACCTCTCGGAATCCTATGCTGCCGACATCCGCGCAGGCCGCCGCCGCCCGCATCCGAGGCACTGGGAAGCGCTGGCCAAGCTTGGCTCAAAATCCTCCTTCAAAATCGCGGAGGGGCGAACAGACGACGCAAGCTTGTGCCATCGCCTGATTTCGTCAATCGAGAATGTGGTCAGGGCTTCTGT
>Ga0307474_10003108_pt1 | contig 11967 bp, 9 predicted proteins | sample atmos_gasesECM1C_2_FD_203312 | JGI IMG/M metagenome (GOLD analysis project Ga0307474, IMG submission 203312) | Hardwood forest soil microbial communities from Morgan-Monroe State Forest, Indiana, United States - atmos_gasesECM1C_05 | ecosystem: Environmental > Terrestrial > Soil > Temperate... | reverse complement strand
GCTTCGCCAGCGCGTTACCACCGACATTGCGACCGGTGGAGGCCAGTTCGATATCATGACGATCGGTTCGTATGAGGCGCCGATCTGGGGCAAGCAGAACTGGCTGATCAGCCTCGATGATTTTCCCAAGAGCTACGACTACAACGACATATTCAAGTCGGTCCGCGACGCGCTGTCCTCGTCAGGACATCTGTGGGCGGTGCCGTTCTATGCCGAGAGTTCCTTCACGATGTATCGCAAGGATCTCTTCGCGACGGGCGGTCTCACCATGCCGGCGCAGCCCACCTACACCGAGATCGAGAACTTCGCCAAGAAGCTGACGGATCGCGACAAGCAGCAGTACGGTGTCTGCCTGCGCGGCAAGCCCGGCTGGGGCGAGAACATGGCGTATCTGGACACGGTGGTGAACACGTACGGCGGACGTTGGTTCGATGAGAAGTGGAAGCCGCAGCTCGACTCCAAGCCCTGGCACGATGCGGTCACCTTCTATGTGATCCTGCTGCGCAACTACGGGCCGCCAGGCGCCAGTTCGAACGGGTTCAACGAGAACCTGGCGCTGTTCTCCACCGGACACTGCGCGATGTGGATCGATGCGACTGTCGCCGCCGGCTTCGTCTCCGACCCCAAATCCAGCCAGGTCGTGGGGAAGGTCGGCTTCGCGCCGGCGCCGGTCGCCTCGGTGCCGAACGGCAACCATTGGTTCTGGGCCTGGGCGCTCGCGGTGCCGAAGAGTTCGCACAAGGCTGCCGTCGCGAAATCCTTCCTGCAGTGGGCGACCTCGGGCGACTACATCAAGCTGGTCGCCGAAAACAACGGCTGGGTTCTCGTTCCGCCTGGCACGCGGCAATCCACGTATGACAACGCACAGTACCTCGCCGCGTCACCATTCGCGAAGGAAGTCGAACACGCCATCCAGACCGCGGACCTGGAGCATCCGACGGCGCAGCCCGTGCCGTACACCGGCATCCAGTACGTCGCCATTCCGGAATTCCAGGCCATCGGCACCACGGTCGGTCAATTGATCGCGGCGGCCCTCACCGGCCAGACCAGCGTTGACGAAGCGCTCAAGCGGGCACAGGCGCAGGTTACCTCGGCGATGGAGCAGGCGGGCTACACGCAGTAGTCGAACGGGCGGAGCGGCGGGACGCACGATGAACGCCAGCAGGGCAGCCATATCAGCACGATCGTTACTGTCCGGCCGCGTCCGTGCCGCGTTGCGCGGCAGCGGCGGTGCCGTCGGCACCCTGCCGCTCGTCGCGCCGTCCGTGGTGCTTCTGCTCGTCTGGTCCCTCGTGCCGCTGGCGATGACGCTGTGGTTCTCGTTCCGGCGGTACAATCTGCTGAACCCGATGATCCGCGGCTTCGCCGGGTGGAGCAATTACCGATTCTTGTTCGGCGACCCCGCCCTGATATCCTCGCTGATCGTGACGGTGGTCCTGGTCGGCGCGGTGCTGATCATCAGCGTTGGGTTCGGCGCCGTGCTTGCCGCGGTGTTCGAGACCGGCTTTCCGGGCCGCGGCATCGCGCGCGTGCTCATGGTCTCTCCGTTCTTCGTCATGCCGACTGTCAGTGCATTGATCTGGAAGAACCTGCTGATGAATCCGGTGAACGGCCTGTTCGCCTGGATCGCGCGCGGCATCGGTCTGCAGCCGCTGGATTGGTTCTCCAGCGTTCCGCTCTCGTCCGTCATCCTGATCGTCGCGTGGGAATGGCTGCCGTTTGCATTCCTGATATTGATGACCTCCCTGCAGTCGCTCGATGAGGAGATCCTGGAAGCCGCCCGGCTCGACGGTGCGGGACCGATCGCGCTGTTCCACTACGTGCAGATCCCGCATATGGCGCGCGCGATCAGCGTCGTCGTGATGGTCGAGACCATCTTCCTGCTGGGCGTATTCGCGGAGATATACGTCACCACGACCGGCGGTCCGGGAACCGCGACAACAAACCTTGCGTTCCTGATCTATCAGCGTGCATTGCTCGCCTTCAACGTCGGCTCCGCGTCGGCGGCTGGCGTGATCGCGATCATACTCGCCAACATCATGGCGTCGTTCCTGGTCAACACCGTGGCTAAGCGACTCGACGTATGAACCCGCGCCACAAGAGCTTTCACCCGGTCGCCGCAATCGTCGCCTGGCTCGCGGCGCTGCTGATGTTCTTCCCGATCATCTGGATGGTCCTCGCCAGCTTCAAGACGGAGACACAGGCGATACAAACCCCGCCAGTCTTCTTCTTTCAGCCGACCCTGGAGAACTACTCCGATATCTTCAATCGGGCGGACTACCCGCTGTTTGCCATCAACAGCATTGTTATCTCCGTGGCTGCAACTGCGATCATGCTGATCGTGGCCGTGCCGGCCGCCTTCGCCATGGCCTTCTATCCGACGCGGCGAACGCGCGGCACGCTGCTGTGGATGCTGTCCACCAAGATGCTGCCCGCGGTCGGTGTGCTGATGCCGATATACCTCATCGCCAAAGACGCCGGTCTGCTGGATTCACGGATCGCGCTCATCGTCATCTACATGTTGAGCAACCTTCCGATCGGCGTCTGGATGCTGTTCACCTTCTTTCGAGAAACACCGAAGGCGATCATCGAGGCAAGCCGCATCGACGGTGCCGGCGTGTGGGATTCGATCGTGCACGTGCTGCTTCCCCTTGGCCTGCCTGGCATCGCCTCAACCGCATTGTTGTCGATCATCCTGTGCTGGAATGAGGCTTTCTGGAGCCTGAACCTCTCGGCGCACGACGCGGCGCCATTGACAGCGTTCATCGCATCCTTCTCCGCACCCGAGGGATTGTTCTGGGCCAAGCTGTCGGCGGCGGCGACATTGGCGACGTTGCCGATACTGCTGTTCGGCTGGTTCAGCCAACGCCAGTTGGTACGCGGGCTCACCTTCGGGGCGGTGAAATAGCCATGCAGGACGGCAACGCGGCGATACCACTTCGCGCCGACACAATCGGAAAATTGCCGCCCACCGTCGATGCTCCGCGTTATCCACTCGCGCAGCGTTACGTGGGTATTGTCCATCTCGGCCTTGGCGGATTCCATCGGGCGCATATGGCGCGTTACACGCACGCGCTGATGCAGCAGGACCCCGCCGCACGGGGCTGGAGCATCGCTGGCGCGGGATTGCTTCCTCATGATCGGCGAATGGCGGAAAGCATTGGTCCGCAGGACGGTCTCTACACGCTTATCGAACGCAGCGGCAGCGACGAAATCGTTTCAGTGATCGGCTCGATCGCCAAGATCATCTACGCGGCCGACTCGAGCGCAGCACTTCTCGATGCGATCCAGCACCCGAATGTTCGCATTGTCAGCCTGACCGTCACCGAGAATGGCTATTGCCTGAACCCTGCGACCAGACAGCTCGACCTTGAGAATTCTCTGATTCGTGCCGACCTTGCGACACCGGATACGCCGCGCAGCGCCATAGGCATCATCGTCGAATCCTATCGCCGGCGAATGCAGGCGGGGCAATCGGCGTTCACGGCGCTGAGCTGCGATAACATTCAACACAACGGCAATGTTCTGCACGCGGCAGTCCTCGTCTTGGCGAGGCTGCGCGATCCGGCGCTTGCCGCGTGGATCGAGGCGCATGGGGCATTTCCCAACACGATGGTGGATCGGATTACACCGGTCACCGCTCCGGCAGATATCAAATACCTCGAACGCACCTACGGCATTGCCGACCATTGGCCAGTGGTCTGCGAGGATTTTACCCAGTGGTTCATCGAGGACCATTTCGTTGCCGGTCGCCCCGCGTGGGAGAAAGTTGGCGCGCAGTTCGTGCCGGATGTGACGCCGTATGAGATGATGAAGCTGCGCCTGCTCAATGGCAGCCACCTTGCCGTCGCTGCGTTCGGTCGCCTGGTGGGCTACACTTACATCCACGAAACGATGGCGGATGACCTTCTGCGCCGCCTGATGGCGACGCTGATGGACCGCGAGACCGGACCGACGCTGCCGCCGGTGTCCGGCATCGATCTTGCCGATTACAAAAGGACCCTCATTGCACGCTTCGCCAACCCGACGATCCGCGACACCGTGGAACGGGTCAACACCGATGCGCCGCTGAACGTGTTGACCATGCCAATCGCAGCGCGGCTCGAGATGGGCGGATCGGTCGATCTGCTGGCACTGGCGCTGGCTGCATGGATACGGCGTGTGCGCGGCGTGGACGAGCAGGGCCAGGCGATCGACGTCCGCCACCCGCTCGCAGCGCTGCTGCGGCAAAAAGCCGAGGAAGGGGGACCAGATCCCGCCCCGGTACTCTCGATCACGCAGCTTTTCGGATCGCTCGGAAACGACGCGCGCCTTGTTGTGCCGTTGCGGCGCTGGCTGACCATGCTGTACGAACTTGGTGCTCGTCGGACGCTGGCAGGTGCAGCAGAGGAGCTGAATTTCTGAGCGGCCTTCCGCTTTGTCGTCCGCCGCCTCGTCATCCAGCGTAAAGTTCGCGCAACGCAGGATAAAGCCGCCGAAACAAGTCGCGTCGCGGCGCAAGTCGCATCGACAGGTCGGCGTCCGGCAGGAACTCCGCGGCGGTCGGCGGCGCGACGCAAACGTCGGCCACGCTGCCTTCACCACAGGCAATGCGCGCAAGCCGCGCCGCGCCGAGAGCCGATCCGACATCGCCCCCGAGTACGGTGCGCAACGGCCGCCACAGAGCGGCAGCAAGAATGCGCAGCCAAAGCTCGCTGCTCGCACCGCCGCCAATTGCGATCAGCGAGTCGACGCGTTCACCGCGTGCCTCCAGCGCGTCGAGACCATCAGCCAGGGCGAAGGCGACGCCCTCCAGCACGGCCCGCGTGAGATCCGCGCGTGTGTGTGAACCGACCAACCCAAAAAACACACCGGTCGCTGCCGCATTGTTGTGCGGCGTGCGCTCGCCCGAGAGGTATGGCAGGAACACCAGCCGCCCGTCGCTGGCCAGCGTGTCGTTCGCCAGCTCGGCCAGCAGTGTTGCCTCGACGTCCGCACCTGTTGCGCGCGTAAGCCAAGCCAGCGAGGCCGCCGCCGAAAGGATCACCGACATCCGATGCCACATATTTGGCAGGCAGTGACAGAATGCATGCACGGCCCGATCCGGTTCCGGCAGGAACGCTTCGTCAGCGACGAACACAACGCCGGACGTGCCGAGTGAGACGAATGCCTGACCCGGCGCAACGCATCCGACCCCTACAGCGCCGGCTGCATTGTCGCCACCGCCGCCAGCGACCGGGATGCCAGCACGTAATCCCCAATTCGCGGCGATCTCGGCGCGCAATCGCCCCGCAACCTCAGTGCCCTCGGCCAAGCCGGGCATATGAGACTCGAAAAGGCCAGTGGCAGCCAGCATCTCTTGCGACCAGCGCCGCGCGCCGACATCCAGCCAAAGCGTGCCGGCGGCATCCGACATATCGGAAATTGCCTCTCCGGTCATGCGAAGCCGGAGCCAATCCTTTGGCAGCAGAACGCGCCGGACGAGTGCAAACAAGTCAGGTTCGTGTTCGCGGACCCAAAGCAGCTTCGGCGCGGTGAACCCGGGCATGGCGAGATTGCCGGTGATGGCACGCGAGCGGGGTTCCGCCGCTTCCAGGGCAACGCACTCAGCGTGGGCGCGACCGTCGTTCCACAGAATCGCCGGTCGCAACACACGGTCTCCGGCATCGAGCAAAACCGCGCCGTGCATCTGGCCCGAGACGCCAATCCCGCGGACTTGAAAGAGATCATGGTCCGGTCGAAGCTTTCCTATCGCAGTGAATGCCGCATGCCACCAGTCTTCGGGATCCTGTTCGGACCATGAGGGGTGCGGGTGTGAGATCGGAATAGGCACGCTTGCCTGCGCAACGACCTTACCGGAGTCACCTAGCAGCACCGCCTTTACGCCCGATGTTCCGAGGTCAAGGCCCAGATGCATTGCTGTGATACCTTTGCTCGTCGGCGCGTGAGCTATGGCCGCCGATCTTGGGTAGCGTCTTAGAACTGACACACTACCCGATCTAGACACCGCTGACGGGGTCTTGCTTCGTCCTTGACACGGGAAGGTGCCGCACCGCCGTGACGTTCGTGGCGCGCTTGAACTGGCGGTGCGGCTTAGCCTCCGCGTCAGGCGTGTGGCGGCTTGTATCCGGTCTTGGTTTCGTTGGCCTTCTTCATCGCCGCCTCGGCTTCCTTGGCAGTCAGCAGCGTCGTGGTCTCGAAGCGGGAAAACCCGCCCGTAGCCGCTGCCGACATTGAACAGGCGGTGGCGGCGGTGTTATCCGGGAACTCGCAGATCGCGACCCCGTCGTACTCGCCGAAGCAGAGATAGTAGCTGTGCAGCTTGCCTCCGAAACCCTCGACAAGGGCCTTCGCTGCGCCAGTGCGATCATGCGGCTTGCCCACCAGCGCCTTCGCGGAGGTGTCGGTAAACTGCCAGCGGATCATGAAGTGAGACATCGCGTCCTCCGTGTTTCGGTGTGTTGTTTGAATTTTCGAACGAGCGACGTGCTCTTTGCGCGCGGATTAGCGGGCAGGCTTGTTTCGCGGTTCTCAATCACTTCGACCCGCGTCAGGGTCATGCCCATGGCGCGAAAGGACAGCTTCATCCAATTCCGCTGACCCTTCCGTGTCAACCGGCACGCAACCGGCCGGCACGCGACCGGGACGTACGACGCTGGATATTGGCGACGCTGGATATTGGAACCAACCCGGTGGCTCCTATTCAGCCTGGACGTGACCGGCCTGGTGATGCCGGATTGCCGTCGCGGGGTGACATCGGGCGTATCATTCGTTCACGCCGCCCGATACGATCCCGGCAAGAAAATATCGTCTGACAAGCAGCGCGAAGACGATGACTGGCAACATCGTGAGCACGCCGCCTGCGGCGAGCTGACCCCACTCGACGCGCTGCTCGGTGACCAGACCACTTAATGCGACCGGCATCGTCTTGGCTGCCTCGCCGCCGAGGATCAATACAAAGACGAAATCGTTCCATCCCAGGATAGCGGTGAACAGGCTGGTAGCGACCAGGCCTGGGGCCGCTAGCGGCAGCACGACCCGGAAGATGACCCCGAGCCGCGAGCAGCCGTCGATGCGCGCCGCGTCTTCGAGTTCCGCCGGAATGGCAATTATGAACGCACGCATCATCCAGGTGGCGAAGCTGATCGCCACCACGCTGGTCGCCACGATCACCCCGGACCGCGAGCCGTACAGCCCGAGTTTGTTGAGCAGTACGAACAGCGGGACGACGGCCACGTATGATGGAATGATCCGAACACTCAACACGGCGAAGGAGATGTGCTCGCCCGACCCGACCTTGAACCGGGCGAGGGCGTAGGCCGCAGGAATCCCAAGCACCAGGGCCACCGTGGCCGTGCCCAGGGCAATCATGGCGGTGTTGGCCAGGACGGGCGCGAAGTTCGCCTCGACGAACAGGTTGCGGTAGTTCCTGAAGGTCGGGCTGAAGATGAAGTGCGGTGGAAAGCTCGACGAGGTGATTGCGTCCTGCAACGACAGCGACACGATCCAGTAGATCGGAAACAGGAAAACCACGGTGATCGCTGCTGCCAGAAGAAACAGCACGCAGCGCCGCACCAGAACGCGAGAAGCCCGGCTCATCGCCGCCCCACCTCACTCGGCACCAGAGCGGCTCCGGCCCGCTCGCTCAAAGCCCGCATGGCCAGAAAGGCGAGGATTGCCACGGCGACGACAACCCCGAGCGCCATCGCGCTGGCGTAGTCGAGCCGATAATACCGAAACCCCGTACGAAACACGTACATGCCGACGACCTCGGTGAGCCGGGCCGGGCCGCCGTCCGTGGTGGTGAAGACAATGGCGAATACCTTGACCACGTCTATGACACCCATCAGCAGCACGACCTGGCACACCGGCCGCATCATTGGCAGAGTAAGATGGCGAAACAGGCGCCAACTGCCGGCACCGTCGATGCGGGCAGCCTCGTAAGGTTCCTTCGGCAGGGAGAGCAGGCCGGCCAGCAGGATGATCGTGAAGAACGGCGTGAGATGCCATACGACGGCGAGTATGATCGAGGTCAGCGCCAGATTGGGCGACCCGAACCAGTCCCATCCCCGCGTGCCCAGCACGTAGTTCATTACGCCCAGGATAGGATGAAACATCAGCCGGAAACTGATCCCCACGACGACGTCGGAAATCACATAGGGCAGGATCAGGATGCTGCGGAAGAATGCCTTGCAGACAAGATCGTCGTTGGCGAGCAGGAGGGCGATGGCGACGCCGAGTGCGAACGACAGACTGATCGCCCCGAGCGCGAAGATCGCGGTCGTGCGCAGCGATTGGTACAGCGACGGGTCGCTGATCATCTCAGCGTAGTTCGCAAGCCCGACAAAGGGCTGGTCCGCGCTGCCCCAGTCGCGCAGGCTCATGTTGATCGTATAGACGAGCGGAAACACCGAGAACATCAGAAACCACAGGAGCGCCGGCCCGAGATAGAGCCATGGCTCCGGTATCCGTATGCGCCTCGCGCCGCGGCGGGAGACCACGCCCGCCGCAGGCGTCACGTCCGGTAGCCGTTTCGTTTCAATATAGAAGCAACCTGTTGGTCAGCGGCGGCAAGCGCCTCGTTGACCGGCTTGACGCCCACCAGCGCTGAACTGAGCTGCTCGCCGAGCCGGGTCATGATCTCGGCGGACGGTTTGATGCGCGGGACATAGTCCGGGTTGCCGAGATCGAGAATCTGCTTGAACAGGGTGTACTGTGGATACTTCGCGACGATCGCCGGGTCGTTGTACATACTTTCACGGAAAGCGGCCCCTCCGGCGAAGATCCAGGGCTTGTTGTTCTTCTTCGAGGTCATCCACTCCAGGAACCGCCACGCGGCGTCGCGCTGCCGGCTGAGGGTGGAGATGGCGAGCAGGTGCGACGAGGTCTCCGGGCGAGGCCCCTTGGGGCCGGCCGGCGCGACCGCGTAGCCGAACTTGCCGGCAAACCGGGAAGCACTGCCGTCCTCGAGCAAAGGTGTAATGATCGTGACGTCGTTGGCCATGGCGGCGATGCCGGACTGCAGCTCGTTGACGATCTCGCCGTAGCTGCGGTTGGAGGAGGGTGCCGAATACTGATTGATCTTCACGAACGCTTCCAAAGCCGCGGAAGCCTCGGGCGACGCGAGCTGCGGGTTGAATTTGGCATCGTAGATTTGACCGCCGAACGAGTAGAGCCAACCGACCCAATCGTAGGCGATCGACCCGCCGGAGCGGACCCGCTGCGAGAAGCCGTACTGGTTCTTGGCCGGGGCGTTCATCGCCTGCGCCGCGCGTGTCATCTCGTCGACCGTGGTGGGCGGCTTCATGCCCGCCGCGTCAAGCAGGTCCTTGCGATAGACCAGCATCCTGCCCTCAATCATGATCGGGATGCCGTAGAGCTTGCCGCGAAGCGTACTGATACCGCGCGCAAGCCGCAGGAAGTCGTTCAAATCGTAACTTTCGGACACCATGGCATCGAGTGGCACGACGATACCGGCCTCGCTCCAGTAGCCGATCGTCGACGCGCTGTTCATCCATACGATATCGTACTGACCCTTCTTGGCCTGGAAGTCCAGGTTCACCTTGTCGCCGATCTGCGGCAGGTCGAACTGGGACAGCTCGAAACTGACGTTGGGTGCAACATCCCGGTACGCTTCGATCATTGCCTTCGTGGCGAGCCACGACGGGTGGCCATCGAGGCCGATGATCGACAACTTGACGGGCGACTGGGCCGCGGCGCGGCGCGGACGCGAGGTCGCGGTAACCATGGCCGTTGCAGCGGTGCCGGTCAGGATGCGGCGCCGGGTGATCTTGCTTTGTCCGCTCAGGCTTTTCATTTTGTCCTCCCGTGGGCGAAACAGCCGCTCGCCGCTCGTTGCCGAACTCGCTCGCTGCAACACTCAGACGGGGTCGCCAACGAGCCGCGGCCGCCGAATTGCGCTGCGACACCAGCGGTTCAATCCGCCGCGGCTCTGTGACAATCTCCTCGGCCGTGTGTCACTTCGTTGGCATCGTCAGATACTTCGTTCGGCGAAACGCTTTGCCTCGGACAGGATCGCCTTTCAAGGCCCACACAAGTTGCGGAACGACACCGGTTGCAAACTACGGCCTGGGCAGCCAGGCCGGCAACACTCCCATGTCAACCCCCGCCAGGATCTGGAGACCGTCGTCAACACTGCGGAAGAAGTCGAATTCCGGCCGATAGCCGAGGACCGCGCGGGCCTTGGACAGGCTCATCTCGTACGAGACCCGTACTGGAACGGCGGCAGTACACCAGGGCAGCCCGAGCCGGTCGGCAAGGTGGTGAACCGCCTGGAGACTCGACACCGGCCCGGGACCCAGAATGTTGAACGCCTCACCGACGCACCCTTCTGTCTCAAGGGCCAGCAGCGTGCCCTGGACAACGTCTCGCACGTCGGTCGGATGCGCGACCCAGGGCCGGCCGTCGAGATCCGTCAGGGCGATGAGTTGTTCGTTGGCTCCGACCAGCGGCTCAAGCCACTCCCATGGACGCTCGTGGCCCAACAGATTGATCCAGAGATAGTTATTGTGGCTCACCTTCGAGTCGCGGAACCTCTGGATCATGCCACTGAGCAGGTATTGCCGGCCGCCGGCGCGCTCGTCGGGGCAGGCTACCCCGCCATAGCGCAGCATCACGATCGGCACTTGAAATTCGGTGAGATAATCGAGGCACAGTCGCTCGCCGACGACCTTGGTGAGGCCATAGAGGTTTACCGGGTCTTGCGGATGGTTCTCGTCGATCGGCACGTAGCGCGGTCTGACCGCGGGATACGTGGCGTCGGTGCTCGCGAAGATAAACTTGACAAGCCCAGGGCAGCGTCGCGCGCCTTCAAGGACGTGCAGCGTGGCGTCGACGTTCAGATGCCAGTATTCGGTCACCGGCATTTCGCCGGCGTCCGGTCCCATCAGTGCCGCGAGATGACAGATTGCCTGCACGCCCGCGCAAGCACTGACGATTGCCGATTCCTCGCGCAGATCGGCAGTGACGATCTCGATGTCGAGATCCGCGACGCGCCCCAAGGCAGGATCGTCAGGAAGTATAACCGCCCGGACCTTGTAGCCGCGAGCGAGTAGCGCGCGGCAAAGATTAGCCCCGATACGGCCGGTCGCACCGGTCAGCAGAACATGATCTCCCGGTTTCGTCGCTTGACGCGCCATTCCTCGAAAACTCCGCTGACGAACCAGTACAAAGCGAGTTGGGAAGCTATGACTCTCGCGCGAGACGATACAGCATCGATGACCGCGAAACACCCCCGACGATCCGCAACTACCCCCTTGGAGCCCCACCCGGAGCGCCCTCCGGCACGTACGGCCGGAACCGCTCATAGAGCCGAAACCCGATGCGGTTCAGTTCCGCGGGCGAGAGCGACGCGGCAAGTTCCTCGATGGTGCCGCGGAACTCGGCCAGCCGGTCGCGCTATCCGAGCGATCTTTCCGACCCGGAGTGGGAGCTGATCAAGCCGCTCATTCCGCCGGCCAAGCGCGGTGGCGGGCAACGCACCGTCAACCTGCGCGAAAAATCGCAACCACAATGCGCTCGCATCTCTCCGCCTCTTCGATCTGCCTTATGTTCAGAACGCTGTGCAATCCTTCTTGATGTCGCGGAGCCTTTGCGTTGAGGTATTGGGCAATAATCAAAACTGCCTCGCCAGCTCTACCGCTTGTCTCTTTCCGGCGTCGATCATGTCGACCGCGCGGCCGTCCCAACTGTGTTCGACGGTAAGAGTCACGACACTGCGGACGCCTATGAACCGCAGCCAGAATTCAACGTAACCGCTGAGATATTCGAAGCCTGGCTGAGAGACAGTTTTGAATCCGGCCTCGTCGCTTTGTCCCCTGACATACGCAACGAAAGCCTTATCGATGTTCAATGACGGCCCATAGAACTTTCCGTCGAACGTAAAGAGCATGTTTCTTTGACAAGACAGATCAATCAGCTGCTTGAGTTTGTAAGGGAGATGCGGTCTGCCCGTTGGAAGCGTGAGGC
>Ga0307474_10003107_pt1 | contig 11968 bp, 15 predicted proteins | sample atmos_gasesECM1C_2_FD_203312 | JGI IMG/M metagenome (GOLD analysis project Ga0307474, IMG submission 203312) | Hardwood forest soil microbial communities from Morgan-Monroe State Forest, Indiana, United States - atmos_gasesECM1C_05 | ecosystem: Environmental > Terrestrial > Soil > Temperate... | reverse complement strand
GTCAAAGACCTACCCGGGTAACCGCAAGGTCCTCGATAACATCCACCTTTCGTTCTATCCGGATGCCAAGATCGGCGTGCTCGGCGTCAACGGCTCCGGCAAATCGACCCTTTTGCGGATCATGGCGGGGATCGACAAGGAACATACCGGCGAGGCTTGGGTCGCCGAGGGCGCCCGCGTCGGATATCTCGAGCAGGAACCGCAGCTCGATCCGGCCAAGAACGTCCGGGAAAACGTCATGCTGGGGGTCGCCAAGCAGAAGGCGATCCTCGACCGCTACAACGAACTTGCGGTCAATTATTCCGACGAAACCGCAGACGAGATGACCCGCCTCCAGGACGAGATCGAGGCCGCAGGCCTGTGGGATCTCGACAGCAAGGTCGATCAGGCGATGGATGCCCTGCGCTGTCCGCCGGACGAGGCCGACGTCACCAAGCTCTCCGGCGGCGAGCGCCGCCGCGTGGCGCTGTGCCGGCTATTGCTCGACCAGCCCGAGCTGTTGCTCCTGGACGAGCCGACCAACCATCTCGATGCGGAGTCGGTGTCCTGGCTCGAAGGCCATTTGCGCAACTATCCCGGCGCCATCCTGATCGTCACCCACGACCGCTACTTCCTTGACAACGTGACGGGCTGGATCCTCGAACTCGACCGCGGCCGGGGCATTCCCTATGAGGGCAATTACTCCTCCTGGCTGGTGCAGAAGCAGAAACGGCTCGAGCAGGAGGGCCGCGAGGAAGCCGCGCATCAGCGTACCCTTGCCCGCGAGCAGGAATGGATCGCGGCTTCGCCGAAGGCGCGTCAGGCCAAATCCAAGGCACGCTATCAGCGCTACGAAGAGCTGTTGAAGAAGGCGAGCGAAAAGCAGGCGCAGACCGCGCAGATCACGATTCCCGTGGCCGAGCGGCTCGGTCAGAACGTGATCGATTTTGAGGGGCTCACCAAGGGATATGGCGACCGCCTCTTGATCGACAATCTCACTTTCAAGCTGCCGCCGGGCGGCATCGTCGGCGTGATCGGGCCGAACGGCGCCGGCAAGACCACTTTGTTCCGGATGATCACCTCCCAGGAAAAGCCGGACAACGGCACGATCTCAACCGGCGAGAGCGTGCATCTCGGCTATGTCGACCAGTCGCGCGACAGCCTCGACGGCAGCAAGACGGTGTGGGAGGAGATTTCCGGCGGCAACGAACTGATCCTGCTCGGTAAGCGCGAGGTCAATTCGCGCGGCTATTGCTCCTCGTTCAATTTCAAGGGCGCCGACCAGCAGAAGAAGGTCGGCTCGCTGTCTGGCGGCGAGCGCAACCGCGTGCATCTGGCCAAGATGCTCAAATCCGGCGCCAACGTGCTTCTGCTCGACGAGCCGACCAACGATCTCGACGTCGATACGTTGCGCGCGCTCGAGGAGGCGCTGGAGGATTTTGCCGGCTGCGCCGTGATCATCAGCCACGACCGCTGGTTCCTCGATCGCATCGCCACCCACATGCTGGCCTTCGAGGGCGACAGCCATGTCGAATGGTTCGAGGGTAATTTCCAGGACTATGAAAAGGACAAGATGCGCCGGCTGGGGCAGGACTCCATCATTCCGCACCGGGTGAAGTACAAGAAACTGACGCGGTGAGGCTTAGCGGTTCGACTTTTGGTCGAGCTCTAAAGCATAATCCGGAAAAGTGGAAACCGGTTTTCCGAAAAGATCATGCTCAAACAAAAAGATGAGATCATGATGCGATTCCACTTAATCGCATCATGATCTGGCGATGCCATTGGCTCCCTTCGCGGCCAGGAAGTGCGAGCCTCTCATCCCACCTTCTCAGCAAGCCACATCTTGATCAGCGATTGATACGGCACGTCGCGCTTGTTGGCGGCAATCTTGATTTGCTCCAGCAGGCTTACGGGCAGTCGAATGGAAATAGCCGTTGTGGAGGGCTTGAGGTTGGGAAAGCGCGCACGCTCAGCTTTGCTCCAATCGACATAGTCGGTGGAATCATGGGTTTCCCAAAACTTGCGCTCCTCGGTTTCGGTTTTGAATTGAGGGGGCGTTTTAAGCTTGCTCATAGCGCTGTCTTTCCTTTCGATTCATATCCCGCGCCGAAATCACGCGGATCAACGTTCCATTCCGCCTTAACGTGAAGGTGACGTGGAGAGCACGACCCTGGGCGGTCATTCCCAACGCATGGAAGCGCGGTTCTCCGTTGCTATGCCTTGAATCCTCGACGATCAGGGGATCATTGAAGAAAATACTTTCCGCCTCTGCCTGACTAACGTCATGTTTATCCGCGCTCTTGCGGTTGTTGCCGTCGTCCCAGTCGAAACCGACAATCTGCTCAAGGCTGATCATTGTATATGACCAATATATACATAGATAACCGTCGTTTCAAGATGAACCTTTGGTGGCTCGTCCTTGGCCTGTTGGGCCTGTTGAGCATCGCGGCATCGCCGGCAGCCGCCGCGCCCGATGCCGGCTTTACGGCATTCATCGCCTCGCTTTGGCCGGAGGCGCAGGCCCAGGGCGTCTCGCGGGCGACATTTGACGCCGAGACGCGCACGCTTGAGCCCGATTACAAATTGCCCGACCTGATCCTGCCGGGGCGGCCCGCCACCGGTGCGCCGGCGCAAGCCGAGTTCGTGCAGGTGCCGGCCGATTATTTAAAGGAAGCGAGCCTCGCGCGGCTTGCCGAGGAAGGGCAGCGGCTGATGGTGAAATATCGCGATGCGCTCAACCGAATCGGAGAGCGCTTCGGCGTGCCCGGCCCAATCGTGCTTGCGATCTGGGGCCGCGAGACCGATTACGGGCGTTACACGCTGCCTTACGACGGGCTTCGGGTGCTGGCGACGCAGGCCTATGTCGGCCGGCGCAAGGATACCTATCGCACCGAGTTCATCCTGGCGCTGAAGCTCATCAATGATGGCGAGGTGACGCGCAAGGACATGCGCGCCTCATGGGCGGGCGCGACCGGCCTGACCCAGTTCCTGCCGTCGGAATTTTACAAGCACGCGGTCGATCTCGATGGCGACGGCCGCAAGGACATCTGGCACTCGGTGCCCGATGCACTCGCTTCCGCCGCCCGCCAACTCGTCGACAAGGGATGGCAGCGCGACTTGCGTTGGGCCTATGAGGTGCGCGCGCCGGCCAACGTCGATTGCGCGATCGGCGTGCCGGAAGTGACAAAGCCGCTTGGCCAATGGCTGCGCGAAGGCTTCGTGCCCGTGCGCGGACAACAATTGAGCGCAGCCGAGCAAGCCGAGCCGGCCTCGCTGTTGCAGCCGGAGGGCATCTACGGCCCGGCGTTCCTGAGCACGAAGAATTACTTCGTGATCAAGGAATACAATTTTTCCGACCTCTATGTGCTGTTCGTCGGCCACCTCGCCGACCGCATGGTTAGCCCGCAACCCTTCGCCACGCCGTGGTCGGCCTCGACCCAGTTGCGCACCGCCGACGTCGAAGCCATGCAGCGTCACCTGACGCGCATCGGCCTCTATGCCGACAAGATCGACGGCAAAGCGGGGATGAAGACGCGCGCGGCGCTCGGCGCGTATCAGAAGGCGGCGGGGCTGAAAGTGGATTGCTGGCCAAGCGAAGCGGTGCTGCGTTCGATCGCGGCCGCACGGTAATGTTCTAGAGCCTTTTCGGTTCTGATTGAATCAGAACCGAGGCTCTAATCTTTTGTTTTGACGCGTTTTCTTCACGCGAACCGGTATCCACTTCGCTCGAAAACGCTATAGGAAGTTCGCACGAGGAGACGACAATGCGGGTCAAAATATTGGCTGCGCTGGCGGGCTGTTTGCTCGCCGGTTCGGCCTATGCCGAGGAGCCAGCCACCGACCGCCCGGCACTGTGGGGAAGCCCTACCGTCGACCATGGCGCATGCTGCCAGACGCTCGGCGAGGTACGCAGCAACATCGATCGCATCGATCGACAGATCATTCAACTCATTGCCGAACGAAGTCACTATGTTCATGAGGCGGCCCGGTTCAAGGCCAACCCTGCCCAGGTCGAAGCGCCCCAGCGAGCCGAAGCCGTTGTGCGCAAGGCAATGGCCACCGCGGAGCAGGAGGGATTATCGCCAAAGATCGCCGAGGCCACGTACCGGGCCATGATTGGCGCATTCATCGCGTACGAACAGGACGTCTTTTCGGCAGCGGCTGCGGCCGGAAAAGCCCCCTGGAGCAAGTGAGCAGGCCTGGGCGAGACGAACGCGCAAAACAATAAACCCGGCCGATGCATCGGCCGGCTTATAAACGCCATTGGCCTGAAAAGCGGTTTTTCAGGCCAATGTCCGAACAGGCTTTGAGCGCCAGACGGTTTGGCGAAAACCGCCCTGTCTCAATGAAGATGAGCGGGAATTACTGACAAACCCAAACGCGGCGAACCCGCCAGGCATAGCCGTCCCAGAAGCGTTGGGGCTGCCAACATCCGGGGGCAGCGACATAGGCCGGACCGTAGCCGGGCCCGTAATAGCCGGGGCCGTATCCATACGGGTAGGGCGTGGTGGCGGCGATCGCGCCACCGACGATGGCGCCGCCGATGATTCCGCCAGCGACCGCAGCTCCGAGCGCGCGTTGGGCCTGGGCAGGCTGAGCGGCCGAAATGGCCAGGGTGGCGACGGCGGCCAGCGCCACCAATGTCTTCCTCATGGCATTACCTTTCTGATCGAATCAGGCCGCACAAATGCAGCCTTTCAGGGCCAAAATTCCATAGTTCACTTGAACGATCAATGAACGAGGGCGGGGTATTCTCTCACCAATGGTGGCGGATTTAAGTGTAATATTGCAGTGCAACAAAAAATTAACCAGCATTAACTGGGGAGGATCATGAGCGCGTGGATTGGCTTCGTTATTGTGGTTTCCCTCATCGTGCTGATTGGGCTGACGCTGAGGATCCATGCTGAGGCTGAGCAACGGAGCCGGAGGCGGCAGAAGCCATCGCCGGACGGCGGCACCCCCCGAGAACATCCACTATTTTCCTTCCGGCAATGATCTCTGGGGTCGGCTGCTCAGCGGCGATCATTCGGCTCACCACCATTCGGGCCATTTGGACGGAAGTCACGGCTTGGGAGGCGGGGACGGCGAGGCGGGGGAGATGGCGGTGGTGGCGGCGTCGGCAATTGAAGGGGCGCCTGAGCTGAAAGATCAACGTTTTGATCTGGCGCAATTGCCGCTCTTTGGGTTCACTCCAGTGTGATTTCGAGCTCCAGTTTGGAATCGCTTCAAAACGCCGTTTTTCCTTTTGCAACCTGCGGAACACTTCAATATCGAAGAGGTCCCGCTTCAAAGCATCATCTGATGGGCCTGCCGGATTAATGATCGTCTGTTCCTGTAACGTGCTTAGCGACCACGATGTCCGCAGTGCCGTCGAGTCGGCGCAAGACCTTCCCCGCAGTGCCAAGCAGATTTACGGCTGCCTCGGCTGCAGCGCCGAATGCGGCCGCTGTGCGCGCACCATCAAGACCATTATCAACGATGCGCTGGGCGCCTGCGCGAGGGCCTGCGGCCCTGGTTGCCCGCATAGCCAGGCGGGAGAATACGAAACCCTGGACGACGTTTTCGCCGACGAGGCTGTCGAACCGCTTCCAATAGATGCATGATCTGATAGCCTTCAGGGCTAACTTGTTATGTGCCCGTGGGTATTCTCGCGTGGCTGCGGCGGAGAGAACGAGCCATGCAAGGCGATACAAAAGTCATCGAGTATCTGAACAAGGCTTTGCGCCACGAGCTCACCGCCATCAACCAGTACTGGCTGCACTATCGGCTTCTGAACAACTGGGGCCTGCTGGAGATGGGCAAAACCTGGCGCAAGGAATCCATCGAGGAGATGGAGCATGCCGATCGCCTTACCGATCGCATCATTTTCCTCGACGGGTTTCCCAACATGCAGGTACTCGATCCCCTGCGCATCGGCCAGAACGTCAAGGAAATCGTCGAGTGTGACCTCGCCACGGAGATCAGTGCGCGAACGCTCTACCAGGAGGCGGCGACCTACTGCCACAGCGTCAAGGATTACGTCACGCGCGATCTGTTCGAAAGCCTGATGAAAGACGAGGAGCATCACATCGACTTCCTCGAAACCCAGCTCGATCTGATCGGAAGAATCGGGCTTGAGCTCTACACCCAGAAGCATGTCGGCGGGCTAGAGAACGGGGAGTGAGGTAGCGTCGAGCTTGAGGCGGGAAGATTGCTCCTACTATTCGTCATGCCCGGCCTTGTGCCGGGCATCCACGTCTTGGTTACCTAGCACAAGAAAAGACATGGATGGCCGGGACAAGCCCGGCCATGACGGAACGTGATTGCGTGATCTCCTTTTGTGTGGAGTCACAACTGCGTCTTGTAGCGCGCCTCGACCTCGGCCTGCGATTCGGCTTCGCCCAATTTCGTCTGGTCGTGGATCACCTCGCTGATCGAGGGAAATGCGGCGCGCTGAACCTGCGCCTCTTTCGACCACAGGCGCGAGCGCATCAAGGCCTTGCCGCAATGGAAGTAGGCTTCCCTGACGTCGATATGCAGCACGGCGCGCGGCAACTTGCCGAATTCTTCCATGGCCGCGAGCAATTCCGGCTCCGCCGAGAGCCTGCCCGTGCCGCCGACCCGGAGCGTTTCGTCGATCCCGGGAACGAAGAAGATCAACTGCAGGAGACCAGAACCCTCGACGATGTTCTTGAAACTGTCGATGCGGTTGTTGCCGGCGCGATCCGGCATCAGAAGCTCGTTGGGACCCTTGACGCGGACGAAGCCGGGATGGCCGCCGCGCGGCGAGGCATCGACGCTGCCGTCCGTGCCCGAGGTTGCAACCACGCAGAACGGCGAGGCCTCGATGAATTTTCTTGCGTGACGGTCGATCTCTCCCCGCGCCTTCGCGATCACGCGCGGCGTGGGTTTTGGATAGATCGTCTTGAGGTCTTTGGAATCAAGTTCGCTCAAATTCGCTGGTCTCCGGCGACGTGACGTGGCCAGAGCTTAGCATCGGCGCGATCGGGCAGCAAACCGGGTGGTTGGTCAAAAACTGTCACATCGTGCGTTGCGGCGCGCTTTGCAGCAATTGCTGCAGCTCTTGCCTGTAGAACGAAGCGTTGGCGGTCGTGCCGTGACCGCGCGTCTCGTTGCTCGCGGGGATGAGATAGAGCCGGCCATTCTTGACGCGTTTGATCGCCGCTTGCGTGACGCCGGTTTCCGGCGGGTTGCGTTCGTCATCGGCGGAATTGATCGCGAGGAGAGTGGCCTCGATCCGCTCGAGGCTGGCGGATGCATCATAGTCGTGCGAAGACTGCCATTGATAGATGAAGTCGTTGGCGTCGGTCGCAATTGGCGATGCCAGCCGCTCGTCGACCATTTTGTCCGCCTTCCCGGCCGTGTCCGCCAGGTTTTGATAGGCCAACGTGCCGCCGGAGGACGCAAATCCATAAGCCGCGACTGCGTATTTCATCATCCTTGGCTGGGCGGTGTAGTTGCCGTTGTTGTAATCCGGGTCGTTGCGGATGGTCTCGAGCATCATTCGTCGCAGCATCCAGTTGCGCGCCGACATCGCCGTCGGCTGCGCGGCCATCGGCACCACCACATCCATCATATCGGGATATTTCGTAGCCCAGATCCAGCTCTGCATGCCGCCCATCGAATTGCCGATCACGAGCCGCAAATGCTTGATGCCGAGGCCTTCCCGGACGAGGCGGTATTGCGCATCGACCATGTCGTCATAATTGTATTTTGGAAACGCCGTCTTCAATCCGTCCGACGGCTTTGACGATTTGCCGTGGCCAAGCGCGTCAGGAATGATGATGTAATATTTTGCGGTGTCCAGCGGCCGGCCGGTGCCGAACAATTCACCCGCAAAGGAAGGCGTCAGCATGCTCGCGGCCGAGCCGCCGGTCCCGTGCAGCACCAGCACAGCCTGGCCCGTGGGCTCGCCGACGGTCGTGTAGTGAAGCCTGACCTCGGCCATCACCTCGCCGGTGTGAAATTTGAAGTCCCTGGCGACGAAGTCGCCCTGCTTCGGTGCCGGATAGTCGGCGCCGAGCGCAGCAAAAGGGATGATTGCCAAAACAAGCGACAGCGCCGCGCGAAAGCGTCTCATGGTGCGTTCTTCCCCTGAAGGCGCGGCCGTGGTTGCAACGGCCGCTAGTGTCCTGATTCCGAAGTTCGTATCATTGCACGGCACACTCGTTTACGAACTTCGGGATCGAAAGGACACTAGCAAATCTGTGATTCTAGAGCTCCGATTCCGAAGTTCGCAAGCTATCGCGGCGACTTCTGATGCGAATTTCGGAATCAAAGGAGCTCTAGCAACTTGTTGATTTGAGTAGCGGCTTTGAATTTGGAGTTCCTATCACGAACTTGCCGCGATACCGATAGGAACTTCAAATTCGCCGCACTAGTGTGGCTTCTGGTTCAGAAGTCCGCATGACGAACTCGCGGCAATAATGATGCCGACTTCTCAACCGCCACACTAGAGCCTTTTCGGTTCTGATTGAATCAGAACCGAGGCTCTCATCTTTTGTTTTGACGCGTTTTCTTCACGCGAACCGGTATCCACTTCGCTCGAAAACGCTATAGCGCGCCTGCTTATGATGCCGCGGCGACGGCCGGCGAGGGCGGTTAAGGTCAATTTTCCAGTAAGGGTCGCAAGCGCCGGTCAGCTTTGCGCCTAAGGCCCATCCTCGACATCGGTCTCGGGACGATCGCTGCCGGAGGCGGTTTCGGTGTGCCACACCCCGTCGGCGGTCTCGTACATGATGGCCTCGGTGCGCCCGGGCACGCGTTGTTCGGTGGCGGCGCGCTTGGCGGCGGCCAGTGCCATGGCGTGTGTCGGATAGCTTTCCGAGAACACGCCGTCGACCGTATAGGCCCAGCCGCCATCATGTTCGACGATTTTGTAGGTGACGTGGCTCATCGAAAAACTCGCTTTTCTTGCCGGGATCTCATTATTTGCTTGAGCATGATCTCCGCGCAAACGCGTTCCGCGTTTGTCGCGAGGGAAAACCGGCTTCCACTTTTCCGGATCATGCTCTAGCCAGAGCGCGAGGACTTTCGACCCGAAATCGACGCGCTTTAGGGGGTGAACGGGTTGCTCATTCTATGACAAAATGGTCTGCGAAAAAGGATTTTGGTTCATTAAGGGCACAAGCTTTTCCGTGCGCCGCCATTCGTCTGGGAGAAAAAAATGTGCCGAAACATCAAGACGCTATTCAATTTCGAGCCGCCGGCGACGGAGGAGGAAATTCACGCTTCCGCGCTGCAATTCGTCCGAAAGCTGTCCGGCTTCAACAAGCCGTCGCAAGCCAACGCGCAGGCCTTCGATTCTGCGGTTGAGGAAGTAAGCGCCGCGGCGCGGCGGCTGTTGACCTCGCTGCATACGCATGCGCCGGCACGCGACCGCGAAATCGAGGCCGAAAAAGCCCGCGAGCGCTCAAGGCTGAGGTTTGGGTGAGCGTGATCTGAACTGGAAGAGGGGCTCCCCCGCGCAGCGCAGGGCAGGGTAGGGATAGGCACTCACGGCCACGCGTTCACGCCAGTTCGTCCTCGTCTTCGTGCTTGTGCTTCTTCCTTTTCTTCTTGTCCTTCTTTTTCTTCTTCTTTTTGCGGCGCTCTTCATCTCCCAGTTCTTCGCCAACGAACATGTCGCCGAAGTCGTGCTCGATCAGTGCGGCTTGCGTACTGGCTTCGCGTTCGGCGGTCTCGTGATCGTATTGCCGCTGGCGCCTGTAGTCTTCCCAGGCCTCGAACAACGAATGCAGCCAGGGCAGGACCTGTTCGATCGAAGGCAGCTGTCCGGCCGGACCGGGCTCGCCGCGCGGCCCGGCTTCGCCGCGCTTGCCCTGCGGCCCCGGTTTTCCCTGCGGCCCCGGCTTGCCGCGGGGACCCTGTGGCCCCGGTCGTCCCTTTCGATCGAGTCTGTGTTTGGCCACTTCAACGCTCCCGATCCCTGCAAGGCAGATTCTTAGAGAGGATTCGCAAGCGCAGCAATTGCAAGCGAATTTGATCAACATCAATCGCCGGACAGGCGCGTCGTGTCATCGAAATACGGGGAAGATTGAGATCACAATCAAAGCCCAGAGGAGCATGACCATGGCATCCAATATTCAAGCAACGAAGAAAGGTTATGAGTCCTTCCAGCGAGGTGACATTCCGGGTCTCATGAGGGACCTGATCGATGACAGTTGCACCTGGGTAATTCCCGGTCCCAAGGACAAGTTGCCCTGGGCCGGAACCTTCCGGGGTAAACAGGAAATTTTAAATTTTTTTGCGCAGGTAGCGGAGAACCTCGAGTTCAGCGAGTTTGGTCCGCATCAAATGATCGAGCAGGGAGACACTGTCGTGGCCCTGGGCACGGCGACCGGACGGGCAAAGAAGACCGGCAAGACGGTAAAGAACGAATGGGCCCACGTGTTCAAATACAAACAGGGAAAGGTCGTGCTTTTCCAGGAATACACCGATACTGCCGCGGATGTTCTGGCAATGTCGTGATCGTGCTGACCGCGCGGGGATTGTGGCATGCGGACAAGGCGAACGCATCGCATCTGCGCATGATCTCCGCGCAAACGCACTTCGATTTTATTGCGAAGGATCGCAACGGCGGTGGACAAGATCGCCCATCTCAGATCGCCCGGTAGCCGCCGTCGGCCATCACGATCGATCCCGTCACATAGGAGGATAGATCCGAGGCAAGGAAAATCGCAGGACCCACGATGTCCTCCGGCTTGCCGGCGCGCCCGAGCGGGGTGTGGTCCATGAAAATCTTGACGAGGTCCGGATTGTTCGCGCGCACCTGCGCGTTCAGCGGCGTTTCGATCAGGCCGGGCCCGATCGCATTGACGCGCACGCCATACTTGCCGAGCTCGGCCGCCAACGCGCGGGTGAAGCCGAGCACGCCGTGCTTGGAGGTGGTGTAGGCCGGCGAGTTCGGCGTGCGCACATGAACGAAAGACTGGATCGAGGCGATATTGACGATACGCCCTTGGCTTGCGCGCAACGGTTCGAGGAACGCATGCGTCACGTTGAAGACGCCGTTGAGATTGATCGCGATGATGTCTTCCCAGTCCTTGATCATGGCCGCGCCATCGCCGGCGAACGCGTTGCGGCGGTTGATGCCGGCATTGTTGACCAGGATCGAAACGCCTCCCACCTGCTCGGCGACGCGTCTTGCGACCGCAACGCAATCCTCGCGACGGGTCACGTCGAGCTCAAAGCTGGAAGCCCGCCCGCCCGCCTCGCGAATCTCCTGCGCGGCCGCCTCGGCTGCCTTGGCGTTGATGTCGAGCAGCGCCACCTGCGCGCCCTCGCGCGCGTAACCGGACGCAATCGCCCGCCCGATGCCGGAAGCCGCGCCGGTGACTACGGCGATGTGATTTTCGAGCAGCATCATGGCGGTCTCCCCTCGCGTTCTTGGTTAAGGCTTTCGATACAGGTTAATTGAAAACGGCCCGGACAAAAACGAAAAGCTTTACCTTTCCTGTACATCATCGCGATGGTGCGATTTTTCGAATTCGCGGTCCCTATGAGCATGATCCGGACCCGAAGGGCCGCGTAGCGCAAAGTGGAAACCGGTTTTCCCTTAACTGACAAACGCGGAACGCGTTTGCGCGGAGATCATGCTCAAACAAAGAGACGATCTGGTGCTGTGTCGTGGAAAAACAGCTCGCGGAATGGAAAGCCGAAATTGAACATATCTGGTCGGCGCACACGCCCGACTATGAGAAAGCCGTGCGGATTGCGATGCATGTCGCAAGCGCAGCCGAGGAAGGGCTGCTTCGGCAGGCGGCTTCGCAGGCGCTGCCGATCCTGCGCGCCGCCGCTCACGCAGACGCCGCCGACCATCTCACCCGCGATGCCGCACGCCGCCGCCTTGCCATCCTTCGCGACGTCCTCTCGACGCTCACGACCCCGAAATTCGGCAAGCGCGAGGTCCCGGTGAAGCTGCCGACGGCGGAAGAGTGCTACCGGCAGCTGTTGGGGTTGCCGCTCGATCGCCGTCTTTCCGAAACCG
>Ga0307474_10003106_pt1 | contig 11969 bp, 12 predicted proteins | sample atmos_gasesECM1C_2_FD_203312 | JGI IMG/M metagenome (GOLD analysis project Ga0307474, IMG submission 203312) | Hardwood forest soil microbial communities from Morgan-Monroe State Forest, Indiana, United States - atmos_gasesECM1C_05 | ecosystem: Environmental > Terrestrial > Soil > Temperate... | reverse complement strand
AGTTATTATCCGCTATCCCTCTGGTCGTGGCAGGACGCGATCAAGGCGGTGTTTCTCGAACGCGTCAACATCGTCGAACATTACGACCGCGCGGTCCGCAGCCCCAGTTTCGAGATGCAGCTGCCGAGCGTGGTGTCGCTGAAATCCTTCGTCAAGCCGAGCACCCATCCCGCCTTCACCCGGTTCAACGTATTCCTGCGCGATCGGTTCGTCTGCCAATATTGCCTGTCGAGCGACGATCTCACCTTCGATCACATCGTTCCGCGCAGCAAAGGCGGTCAGACCACGTGGGAAAATGTCGTGGCGGCGTGCTCGCCGTGTAATCTGCGCAAAGGCAATTTGACACCGCAGCAGTCACGGATGTTCCCAAGGCAGCAGCCATTCGCGCCGACCGTGCATCAGCTGCATCGCAACGGCCGGCTGTTCCCTCCCAACTATCTCCACGACAGCTGGCTCGACTACTTGTACTGGGACACCGAACTCGATCCGTAAGGCGACGATTCGTCTCGCGACGTGTCGCTTTCAGCGCAAGTATCTGCTTGTCATTGCATCGTCGGAGTAAAGATCGGCATCGGCGCCTCGATTCCCCGCAAGACATGTTCGCCGAGCGGATGCCAATTGCCCGCACTTGTCGCTTCGACAAACGAAGCCGTGGCGAGCACTGGATGGCCGAGCTTCTTCGTCAGATCCTGCACCCGAACCACCTCGTTGACCGCAGACCCCACCAGCGTGAACTGCAGCCGCTCCGGAACGCCGACATTGCCGTAGATGACCCGGCCGAGGTGCAGGGATATGCCGAAATCGAAACTGGTGTCGGTCTCCGGCGGCCGTGCACCGAGCCGCCGGCGTGATTCCCGAGCTGCGGCAAGCGCCCGGCCACAGGCCTCGTCAGCAGTGGACTCAAGTCGGAACAAGCCGAGAACCGCATCGCCGATGAGCGAGACGACCTCGCCGCCATGCTCGAGCACTGAGGATGCCGTCATCTCGAAATAATGGCCAAGGAGATTGAGAAACTCTTCGGCCGGCAGCCGCTCCGCCAGAGCTGTCGAGTAGCGCAAATCGCTGTACCACAAGGCGGCGGTGATTTTTTCCCCGTCGCCACGCCGGATCAAGCCGTTAAGCACGGACTGGCCCGCACGTTGTCCGAGGTAGGCATGGGCCACATTCTGTGCGACGGTTCGTTCGACCTTTGCCTTCAGCGCGATCGCAAGTTCGCGGGTGATACGATTGAGCTGCGTGATCTCTTCATCGGTAAAGCCCGCGGCGCGGTCGCCCACCCAGGAGCAGATGATGCCGCTTTTGCCCGTCTGCTCGAAAGCGACCAGGAATACGACGTAGTCGGTGCCACCAAGGGAGCGAAATTCCTCCAGAACGGCGAAATCCACAAGCGCGGTGTCGCCCGTCAATCGACGCCGTAGCACCGGCAATCGATGGGCCAGTGCGTGGCCCAGGGGACCACGCACGAACTGCTCGTCGCTGCTCTGCTCAGGGCGAAAATGCTCCACGACGACGCCTCGCTCGGCAGTCCAGCTTAAAACGCTGGCGTCGTAGAGCGGATGAAGTATTCGAAAGCCAATCTGACCGCGTAGAATGGGTATGCCTATGCCACGGAGGCGCTGGCAAAGTTCGCCGTAAAGCGTAGCCGGCTCGGAATTCTGCAGCGCCTCGCCGGCAAGCCATTCGACGATGGCATTGCCCAGAACGGCTGTGACTGCCCGCTTGTTATCCATGGGCGCCACATTATCAGAGAGAGGTCGGTTTTTCTGCAACTCTCTTCCGCAATCGGCGGCCGATTCGAGAGCGACACGAAACGGCTGCGAGCGGTTGACCGCTCAGCCCGCGCACGGGCGATCAATGCTTCATCGCCTCGAGAACTTTTGCCGTGTCGGTGTACATGTTGAAGCTGGCGAGGCGGCCGTCCCGAACCGTCCAGACATGCACGAAAGGCGAGGACATCGATTTGCCGGTCGCCTTCGATTTGCCGGAATAAACCCCGAGCGCGACCACCCGGCTGCCGTCGGCGAAATATCCCTCGGCCGGATCGAAGCCGAACAGAAGGCCGGGCTGGGTGATGATGTCGATGGAAAGCTTGAGGCGGTATGGGACGCCGCCGTTCCACATTGGAACGCCGAGAACATAGTGATCGGCTGCCTTGAACCGTTCGGCGACTTCGACGATTCTGTCCCAGGCCGTGCGCTTGGCGCCGTCAAGTCCACCGACGCCAAAGAAAACTCATTTTGGCAGCCGCGCTGTTGCCTTCGAATTCGGGCAACGGCTCGCGCCAGAGGTCGACCGTATCGACGATGACGCGCGGGTCATGCCGGCGAAGCGTTTCGATGCGCGCACGCGCAATCTCGTTTGACTTGGAGTCAGCCCCGCGTGGCGAGGCCTGGATGTGCGGGATTTTGGTCGTGTGATGCTTCGTTGTGGCTTTGGTGTTGGCAGAAAGAATTCCTGCGCGTGAAACGGGGGAGCGCGCAGGAAGCGGCCCGACGCGTTCACTCACGCAGTTGCGTTTCGACTGAGGGCGCAAGCGGCCATCTCCGATGTCGTCGAGTTGTTTGTTGGTCTTCCGGGGAACTGCGCTCAGCTGGCGGTTCGTCCAGCGTCTGGCGCCGTCGCACAGGCCAGCCTCGCCCTCAACTCCTCGGCTTCCTGCTCGAGCGCGTCGAGCCGGCGGTAGAGAGGCGTAACGACGTCCCTGTCCATCGATTGCTCGACTAGAGCGACGAAACACAAAAGTCGGTTCCAGGCATTCTTGGGGTTTGTGATCCAAGCGACCGTTTTCATCGCAAGCCTCCGCATTAAATGAGTGATCAGCCACTATCGGAGCCCCTGGATTTGGAGGATGCTCCGTAACCTGCATCGTCGACTTTAAAGGTTACGTGGATGTGGTAACCTGTCAACCGTACTTTAACAGGTGACCAAAGATTCTGGAGTTCCATGCCCATGCCACTCTCCCGGAGCAATTTCCCATGACTGATCCCCGCCCCTCCCCCATGTTCGTTGCCGACGCACGCAGCCTCGACTTTTTGAACACGATAGCGGCACCCTGGGGCAGCCAAATCGAGTGGCTCGGCCACGGACATGATCTCCTCGCCTGGCTTGAACAGGCAGGATTGGTTGAAGCAAGTGTCGTAAAAGCCATGCGAACCAGCACCATTCCGGGCGAACTCGACGCTGTCGCGGCACAGGCGCGCGTCCTGCGCGAGTGGTTTCGCGGCTTCGTGCTCGCGCATGCCGGGCGTCAGATCAGCGCCAATGCCTTATCGGAGTTAGGCCCGTTAAACCGGCACTTGCAGCGCGACGAGGCTTTTTGCGAGATTGTGCGGTCAAACGGCGATCCGACCTCGCATCATCATCTGCAATGTCGCTGGAGCCGGCGCTGGCGGGCGCCGGACACTTTGCTGTTACCGGTGGCGCAGGCAATGGCGGACCTCGTCTGTAGCGCCGACTTCACCATGGTGAAAAAATGCGAAGGGCCGACTTGCACCCTGCTGTTCCTCGACACGACCAAAGGCCATGCACGGCGCTGGTGCAGCATGGCCGTGTGCGGCAATCGCGCCAAGCAGGCTAGCCACCGTGCCCGCATGAAAAGCGCGGGCTGAAGCCTGAGTCCTCGCGAGGCGCCGGACCGATTTTCCTGGCCCGCTATTTATAACCTCTAAAAGATATTTTAAAAAGTTATCATGATAACCTGAATGGGGGGAGGGGAAAGCGGTCATGACTCGATTCGCCGTCACAACGGGAATGGCCACGGCGCTGATTCTTGCTGCCAGCTCAACCGTCGCTCAGGTTGCGCGAAGCGGCTACACGCAGCGATGATTTTCAGGCTGAGCCGCGGGAGGGGCTGTCAGCGAAGGCCGACCCCACGACGGTTCATCACGCCGCGACGGAAGAGCCCTTGGTCGACAACAGATTTGCCAACCGTTCCACCGGCACCGCCGGGCTGAACAGAAAGCCCTGCATCTCGTGACATCCGAGCCTACGAAGGATGTCGCGCTGCGCTTCGGTTTCCACGCCTTCCGCCGTCGTGGTCATGCACCGCGCCATGGCCATGTGGACCACTGCCTCGATAATGGGGGAGGAGCCCTCGGCTTCCGCGATGTCGTGAACGAAACTTCGGTCGATCTTGACCTTGTCGAACGGGAAGCGCTGCAGATAGCGCAAGGAAGAATAGCCCGTGCCGAAATCATCCAGCGCGATCCGCACACCCAGGTCCCGAAGCTGATGAAGAACGGACAGAGCCTCCTCGTCGTCCCGGATCAGCACCGCCTCGGTTATCTCGAGTTCCAATCGATCGGGAGATAGGCCGGATTCGGCGAGCGCAGCCGCCACCCTGAGCGCGAGCGTTCCGGACTTGAACTGGAGCGGTGAGACGTTAACAGCAAGCTTGATTCCCTCTGGCCATTGCGCTGCGTCGCTACAGGCTTTGCGGAGCACCCATTCGCCCAATTCGATGATCAAACCGGTCTCCTCTGCTACCGGGATGAACTCGGCCGGAGAAATCATGCCGCGGCCTGGATGATGCCAGCGCAGCAACGCCTCGCAGCCCGTCACCATATCGCCCGCCAGATCGAGCACGGGTTGGTAATGAACTTCGAAGCCGCCCTGAACCAACGCGTCTTTCAGGTCAGCCTCCAGGGCACGCCGCGCCTTCATGCGCGAATCCATTTCCGGAACGAAAAAGCGGAAGGTCCGTCGTCCGCTGGCCTTGACGGCATACATCGCAAGGTCGGCGTTCTTGAGCAGTTCTTCCAGGCTTTTCCCGTGGTCGGGAGCTATGGCGATTCCGATGCTGGCGTCCGCGGAGACTTCGTGACCAAGGCATTCCGAGGGACGGCGTATTGTCCGGTGTATGTTCTCGACGAGCGCGACGATCTCGGATTGATCTGTAAAATCAGCTTTGACGATCGCGAATTCATCCCCTCCAAGCCGCGCAACAAAGTCGTTTGGTCCCACGCACGCCTTCAAATGCAAGGCAACCGACTTCAACAACTCATCTCCGACGTGGTGGCCGAGCGAGTCGTTGACGGACTTGAATTCATCGACGTCGATGAACAGGATGGCGAAGCGCTCCGCCGGCGCGAGATTGGCCAGCTTGTGCTCGACGTGTTCGCGGAACGACGCCCGGTTCGGCAGATCCGTGAGCGCGTCATAATATGCCAGATGAGCTATTCTCTCCTGGCTCCGGACACGCTCCGTAACGTCCTCGTGAGTGACCAGCCATCCGCCGTCGGCAATCGGCTCGTTCTTGATATCCACCAGCCGGCCGTCCGAGGTCGCCACAAGCTTGCTGCCGGAGCTGTCTTTGGTTCGCAGCACCTCCTCGCAGTATTGCTCGACCTCTCCAGGCAGCGAACCGGTCGCCTTTCGATGACGTATCACGTCGCGAAGCGTGCAACCCGGCCTGACCACGTCAGACGACAGATTGTACATTTCGACATATCTGGCGTTGCATACGATCAGTCGCGCGGATGCATCGAACAGCAGAAGACCTTGCGTCATGTTGTTGATGGCGGTGTCCAGCCGGTGCTTCTGGATGCTCAAACGCCGTTGCGCCGTCTGATGCTGCGATCTCATCAGGCGAAACGTGAGAGAAAGCGTAACGGCTATGACAGCGAGCGACATCAATGCGGCGCTGATGAAGAGCCTTGTCTGGGACCGCCAGGCCATCAGGGTCGAATCGACAGTCCTGGTCGCAACCACCAGAAGAGGCGTTGACGAAAGCATTCGTGAGGAAACGAGACGGTCCTTGCCGTCGATCGGACTGCTGAGTCTGCCGGTCAGATGAGACCCGTCGAAGAAAGCCCTCTGCAGCGCGGAGCCTTTCTTGAAATTTTGTCCGATCAAGGATTCGACGTGGGGGTATCGGGCCAGCAATGAGCCGTCTCGATGATGCAACGCGATGGTCGCGTCCTCGCCGAGACCGGCGGAGGCGAAAAAAGTCTCCAAGAGAAGCGGGCTGATCGCGCGCGTCACCACGCCCAAAAACTCCCGGTTCGGTCCCGAAACCCGTCTGGCGAAAACGATCGCTTGCGATTGTTCGGAAAAACGGCTCGGGACGATCTCGACCGCCATCTCGAGCGCAGGATCCGTCGCCAATTTCATGAAGTAGTCACGATCGGCAATGGTGATCTCCGGGACCGGCCAGATCCGGGATGAATTGATGAGGATGCCTTTGCTGTCGAACACATTGGAGCCGGCCACATCTGTCCAGCCATCCGCCTTCGCCCGCAGCTTCTCATGGACGGCGAGAGTTGCCATTTCGCCCCGGAAAATGTCGGGTGAGGCAATGCCGCTCGATTCCAGTTCCGCAATGATGAGTTTTTGCGGAATCGAGAAGTCCGCGAACTGCTGGTCGAAATGACGCACGAGAAGCAGGACGGCACTCTCCAGGCCATCCTTGCCATTCTCGATCGCGTTCTCCCTGAATTTGTCGATCGACAGCACCGTTGCAACCGCAATCGCAGCCATGAGGGCGAGGCCGCACACCAAAAGCCATAGCATTGGCGCACGCGGGGTAATTTCCTGCTCAATCGGGAATGATGCTCGCGGCTCTGTGACCTCCGAGACCATCGCGACGTTTTGCATGCTGTCCTCCCCGCGCCAGTTGCGCAGAAAGGACAGAACATCGAGTTAGGATTCAAAGTTGACGATCTGTTAATCCCTCAAGCTGTGGGGGCTTTCCCGGCTCAGTTGCATGACAAAGCCCGGACATCCTCGCACCATCCAGATCAACCCGCGACCTGTCGGAAAGCCACTTTCGAATTTCGGTCGAAACTCGCTGCTGCCGTATAGTTTCGAAAATCGATTCGACAATCGACCAGCCTTGCTAACAAATTCTCCGCGGCGTCCGGCCTTTGGGGCAAGCAATCCTCATTCACAAATTGCGAAGAAGGCGATTTTTTTCATACCCTGCGAGACGAAAGATAACCGCATCGAACACTTTCCCCACGGGCTTTTGCGACATAGATTATAGCTGCCATTGCGCGCACTGATCGCCTCGTTCCTGGGAGCACGCGCGCCAGGAGAGCCTCCATGCCAGCCTTGACCGATTGGAAAGTTCCGCCGGCCTATCAGCCCCGCGCAAGCGACTACGGTTTCGATCTCGATCGCGCGCTTTCCTCGGTAGTCGGCCTGCACTCCATCATCCCGGCCGACGCCTTTAGCGCCGACACGTTGGGGACGGAGCGCGCTGGCAATGGCGTCTTGATCGACGACGGGCTGGTGCTGACCATCGGCTATCTGATCACCGAAGCTGAGGCCGTATGGTTGCATCTCGGCGACGGTCGGGTGGTGGAAGGCCACGCGCTCGGTTTCGATTCGGTGACTGGCTTCGGTCTGGTGCAGGCGCTGGGTCGCCTCGAGCTCGATCCGCTATCGCTTGGCTCCTCGGCGGCGGCCGAGATCGGAGATCGCGTCGTGATGGGCGGCGTCGGCGGACGCACGCGCTCGGTTGCGAGCCAGATCGTCGCACGACAGGAATTTGCCGGCTATTGGGAATACATGCTTGACGAGGCGATCTTTACCCACCCCGCCCATCCGAATTGGGGTGGCACCGGGCTGATTTCGAGCCGCGGCGAGCTTATCGGCATCGGCTCGCTTCAGCTCGAGCGTGAACGCGAGGGCAAGGCCGAGCACGTCAACATGGTCGTCCCGATCGATCTGCTCAAGCCGGTACTCGACGACTTGCGCAAATTCGGCCGGGTCAATCGCCCGGCGCGCCCGTGGCTCGGGATGTATTCGACGGAGATCGACAACAAAGTCGTTGTTGTCGGGGTCTCGGCTAAAGGACCGGCAGCGGGTGCCGAACTCAAGGCCGGAGACGTCATCCTCGCTGTCAACGGGGAAAAGGTAACAAGTCAGGCAGGCTTTTATCGAAAACTCTGGTCACTCGGATTTGCCGGCGTGGACGTGCCACTCACCGTGTACCATGAGGGCGTTACTTTCGACGTGGTGCTGGCTTCGACTGACCGTGCGAAGCTGCTCAAGGCGCCGCGACTGCATTGAAAGGCTGATCGAAAGAGCAAGCCCGCACTGGACGCTGGGCGCCATATCGAGCTGTGAAACACCAAGCGAAACAGGGAACGACAGCCCATGAGTGAGGCCGTGGTAGACGACATCATTGCCGTGCTGCCGCCCTTGCTGCAATCGCTCGAAGCCCTTGGCTTCATCGCCCGCCATTTCAATCCGCCGGATTTCGATCGAGTCATGGACGCCGCAGGCCAACCAGACGAGCCCTTGAAAGCGGCCCGTTCACGGCTGCGCAATTGGCCGGAATCATTCGCAAAGGTCGGGGCTTCGCTTGAGAGCGCGAGCGCGGCTGCGCTGGCGGCCTTTGAAGGTCTGCGCAAGGTGCAGCATGGCAATGGCGACCTGACGGCCGTGTTCCGTGCACTCCGCAACGTTCCCCGCGCGTATGAAGCACTCTATGCCCTTGCGGCGAAACTGCCGCCGGTGAACAGCTTCTTTGTCAATCCGGAATTTCGTGAGGACGCCGGGCTCCTGGTGCGCCTCGCAGAACCCGCGGACGGCGACACCGGAATCATTCACGACCACCATGAGCCCGGCAGCCGCGGCGGCTTCTCGGTCTACGTTCCCGAATATTACACGCCCGACCGCCGCTGGCCGCTCGTGATGGCGTTGCACGGCGGCAGCGGCAGCGGGCGCGGATTTCTCTGGAGCTGGCTGCGCGATGCACGCACGCTCGGTGCCATCCTGGCCGCTCCCACCGCGACGGGGAGCACCTGGGCCCTGATGGGGGAAGATGCCGATACCCCAAACCTGGCCCGCATTCTCGATCTCGTGCGGGTCCGCTGGAACGTCGATCCCACAAAATTGCTGCTGACCGGGATGAGCGATGGCGGAACGTTCTGCTACGTCACCGGTCTCGAAAGCACGTCTCCATTCACCCACCTCGCTCCTGTTTCAGCGACTTTCCATCCGCTGATGGCAGAGGTGGCGGACGCAGAAAGATTGCGCGGCCTGCCCATCCATATCGTCCATGGCCGGCTCGATTGGATGTTCCCGGTGCAGGTGGCGCGGCAAACACGTGAGGTGTTGGCGACGGCCGGCGCCAACGTCACCTATCGCGAGCTTGACGATCTCAGCCATTGCTATCCGCAGGAGATGAACGCGCCGATCCTCAGCTGGCTGGCGACAACGGCAAACGCCTAAACAAGACCGCCATTGGCGCGCAGCACCTGGCCATTGATCCATCCACCATCGGGACCCACGAGGAAGGAAACCACGGATGCGATATCCTCCGGGGTACCGAGGCGCTCCATCGGACTCATCTTCGCCATGCGCTCGATCAGTTCGGGCGATTTGCCGGCGAGGAACAGTTCAGTCGCGACCGGACCTGGAGCCACGGCATTGACGGTGATGTTGCGGCCGCGCAATTCCTTTGAAAGAATCGCGGTCATCGTCTCCACCGCGGCTTTGGTCGCGGCATAAATGCTGTAGGTCTCGAGCTTGGTCCCCACCACGCTGGTCGAGAAATTGATGATCCGGCCTCCATCGCGCAGGCGTCTCGCTGCCTCACGCATGCCATAGAAGCTGCCTTTGAGGTTGACAGCGATCTGCTGATCCAACGACGCGTCGTCGCTGTCGGCAACCCTCGCCAGCTTCATGATGCCGGCATTGTTGATGAGCACATCGACGCCGCCGAACGCCTGTTCTGCCGCATCAAACAGGCCGCGCATCGCAACCGGCTCGCTCACATCCGCCTTGGCAGCGAACGCCCGTCCACCTCTCGCTTCGATCTCGCGAACGAGCATCTCGGCGGGGCCAGCGTTGGCAGAATAGTTGATGATGACGGCAAAGCCATCGCGGGCCAGCCGCTTCGCCACCACCGCACCGATCCCGCGCGAGGCCCCGGTCACGACGGCGACCTTTGTTGTTCTTTCGGTCATTTTGTCGTCTCCTTACCGCGATGAAACGTATGCATGCATTGATACGCCTTTTCGTGGTCTCAAGATGATGAATTCCTGGCGCGGGAACAATCCCGGCCCGACGACGTTGTCGGCCATCACGGGAGGGTATGCGATGCGCGTTTTCCTTGGAATGATTCTGGGTGCGCTTCTTCTTGTGCTCTGCGTCTATGTCTATGATTCGCAATCGACGTCGTCCGTCGCCAATGGGCAGAGCGCATCCACCAGCCGCACCATTGTCAATTGGGACATTGCCGCTGCCGACTGGCACGCATTGAAAACACGCGTTCATCAGGATTGGATCAGACTGTCGTCGCGGTAGTTGCCGCGGGTCGAAGCCGCCGATCCGAGGCTATTTCTTCCCAGCCATCGCCTTGCGGGCGTCGGCGATGACCTGGCCGAACTGCGCCATCGTCAGAACGCCGGGTACCCGAAACTTGCCGACAATGAAGGATGGCGTGCCTTTGAACTCGAACGCGGCCGCCTGATCGCTATTGCGCGAAATGATGGCGTCAATCGCCGCAGAATTGCTGGCAAGATCCTTGTCGAGGCGGTCGAGGTCGACGCCGGCACCCGCCAATACCTCGCGGATTCGCGCCTCCGTCAGCTTCGAATTGACGGCGATCAGCGCGTCATGTGCCTGAATGAATTTATCCTGATATTTGCTCGCAAGTGCCATGTGCGCGGCCGCCACCGAGGCCGGCCCAAGGATCGGCCAGTCCTTGAATACCAATCTGACCTTGCCGTCGTCCTGCACCACCTGCCGCAATTCGGGTTCCAACTTGCGGCAATAAGGGCATTGATAATCGAAATATTCGACGATCGTGATGTCGCCGGCGAGATTCCCGGCGGCCGGGATTTCCGCATCACGCAACACGAGGGCTTCCGTGAGCACGTTGTCGCGCTGCGCAAGTGACCGTCGAGGGGCAATCGCAGCCGCAGCTGCGCCGAGCAGGCCCAAGGCCTGACGCCGGGTGCGCTGCCGATAGGGCCGGTACGGTTCGATCGATGCGGTCATTTCGGGCTCTCCCGGCTGTTTGCAACGCACGCTTCTTCAATACGCCCATAACGCTGTCAAGTTACGCACCAGCATATAAATCGCCACCGCGATGATGACGGCGGCAAAGACGATATTGAGCGCGCCGCGCCGCTCAGACAGCAAACGCGCGGAGCGAGTGCCGACCAACCCGCCGATCAGACCGCCTCCGATGAACAGGCCAGCCAGCTGCCACGAGATCAATCCAGACCAGGCGTAGCTCGCCGCCGTGGTCAGGCCGAACGCTGTCACCGCCACCAGCGACGAACTGACGGCGTTGATGATCGGCATGCCGGTCGCCAGCATCAGGGAGGGCACGATCAGAAATCCGCCACCGATGCCGAAGAAACCCGACAACGTCCCGGTGCCAAGGCCGAGCCCGACGATCGCGGGCATGTTGTCCCAACTCATGTGCGCTTCAGGCAGGCCTGGACGCGATCGCGTCCTGAGCATCAAAACGGCGATCACCAGCATGAGAAGCGCAAACAGCGCAAGCAATTTTCTCCCGTCGAGCAACTTGCCGAAGATGGCGCCGATGAACGCGCCGATGACTCCTGCTGCGGCAAAGGTGAACGCGCATGACCACCGCACCGTGCCGCCGCGCGCATGATTTGAAAGATTGAGCGCCGCATTGATCGCGACCGCAATCGCGCTGGTTCCGATCGCGACGTGCGCGTCGGCCACTCCAACCACATAGACCATCAGCGGCACCGCCAGGATCGATCCACCACCTCCGATCAGGCCCAGCGAGAATCCGACCACGGCTCCCGATGCCAGTCCGAGCACAGCCTGCATCGTGGAGATCACCAAGAAAGTCACCTTGAGTTTGGCCTGCGCGACGGTAGAGCGAAATTCCGCGATTCACCATGCCAGCCTCGGAATGACTGCAATGAAGATCAGCGCAAAAGCAGCGTCACCGCCAAGGGCACCAGGAGCGATGTGACGAGCGCGTTCAGGCTCATGGCGATCCCGGCGAAGACGCCTGCGACCTCATCGAC
>Ga0307474_10003104_pt1 | contig 11971 bp, 7 predicted proteins | sample atmos_gasesECM1C_2_FD_203312 | JGI IMG/M metagenome (GOLD analysis project Ga0307474, IMG submission 203312) | Hardwood forest soil microbial communities from Morgan-Monroe State Forest, Indiana, United States - atmos_gasesECM1C_05 | ecosystem: Environmental > Terrestrial > Soil > Temperate... | reverse complement strand
CTGCGGAGCGAGGAACACGAGCACCTGCTGCGCCCCTTCCGGCACGGTTACCGTCAAGCCGTCTTCGGCGCATTTGCCGGTCCAGGTCTTGCAGGGGAAGAACCAACCCGGCGGCGGGGGATTGGTCGAGCCGCTCAGGAATGCCGTGACCATCAAGTAATGGGTTGATTGGCTGGGCGGCAGGTCAGCCTTGATCCAAATACGGTCGCCCGCGGCCAGATTCGGCACTTCGGATGCGGGCAGCGTCTGCGCCCCCCGCGTGATCTTGACGTCAAGCAGCGGCCCGGCAAGGTCGAATGGCGCAGGGCCGGCCTTGGCCGCCGCTGTAAGGATTGCCAGAATCAGAGCGTAATTTCGCAAATGCATGGGAATCTCGATACCTCCAGGAGCCCTTCAGCTGTGGCTTAGAACGCCTTTGGCCTGCTAAGTTCGGCCATGGGTTCGCGCGGCAGCCGCAGCATCGATTTCTCGCAGGATTCCCCGGTGGTCGCCCGCCGGCTGATCGGGATGACGCTGCTCGTGGACGGCGTCGGCGGCATCATCGTCGAGACCGAAGCATATGATCGCGAGGATCCGGCGTCGCACAGCTTTTCGGGCCCCACGGCGCGCAATGCCGTGATGTTCGGTCCGCCCGGCCGGGCCTACGTTTATCTGTCCTACGGCGTCCATTGGTGCTTGAACTTCGTATGCCGCGAAGCCGGTCACGGCGCGGGCGTGTTGATTCGCGCGCTGCAGCCGACCGCCGGCCTTGCGCTGATGATGCGGCGCCGGCGCCAGCAGGATCCGCGTCTGTTGTGCGGGGGGCCCGGCAGACTCTCGCAGGCCTTGGGTGTCACTCACGCCATGAACGGCAAGCGCATCGATCGAGCGCCTTTCAGCCTCAGGGCGGCGACGGCGCAAGCCGCTGTCGTTTGCGGACCGCGAATCGGCATCTCGAAGGCGGTCGAGCTGCACTGGCGTTTCGGCCTTGCGGGTTCACTCTATGTGAGCCGCCCGTTCATGTGAGCCGCCTCTTCCGGCCGCTGTGTTGACCGCGCCAACCCTTTCAGGTATCTCCTTCGCATGAAGGAACTACAACGGGCACTGTCCGAGATTCACTCCATCCGCAGTCAGGTGGCGCGCGGCACCGAATTTCGCGGCTATGGTCCGGCCTCGATTGGGTTGAGCGGGCTGCTGGCGATGCTGGTCGCAGCCGTGCAATCGCAGTGGCTGGCGAATCATGAAGGCTCGCTGACGTCGTGGGTGGCCGTGTGGGCGGGCACCGCCGCCGTCTCGGTATCACTCGCCGGAATCGATACCTTCGCGCGGGCGCGGCGCGTGCATCGGGGGTTTGCCCGCGAGATGGTGCAATCCGCGGTGGAGCAATTTCTGCCCGCCATGATGGTCGGCTTTCTGCTCACCGTCGTGATGCTGAGCGTCGCCCCACGAGAAGGCTGGCTGCTGCCGGGATTGTGGGAATTGATCTTCAGTCTGGGAGTATTTGCCTCCTGCCGCTTCTTGCCGCGGCAAATGTTCGTGGTCGGCGTGTGGTACTTGGGCTCGGGACTATTCTGCGTGGCCGCCGCCAGCACCACCCGGGCCCTGTCACCTTGGATGATGGGCATTCCGTTTGGCGTCGGCCAGCTGCTGGTCGCGGCCGTACTTCAATTTGGCTACGGGGAACCTCTTGAATAAGCGCGCCGCCAAGAAAGGCACCGCGCCTCGATTCGCGTACGACGGCCTGGATCGGATCATTCACGAGCGCGCACGCTTGAGCGTGCTCACCTCGCTCGTCACCCACTCGAAGGGCTTGCTGTTCGGCGATCTCAAACAGCTGTGCGCGCTCACCGACGGCAACCTCAATCGGCATTTGCAGGTGCTCGAAGCGGCCAAATTGATCGCGATTACGAAAGGCGTGCAGAACAACCGGCCGCACACGTCGTGCCGCATCACGGCCCTGGGACGCAGGCGCTACGTCGAGTATCTGGTTGTTCTCGAGCAAGTGCTGTTGGACGCCGCCACGGCGGTACAAACGGAGTTCACCGCCAAAGAAGTGGTATGAGCGGGAGCGGGAGCCTGCGCCGGCGCGCGCAATGCCGTTTCCTGATCGTCACAGCCGATGACTTCGGGCTGCACGACGCCGTCAACGAGGGCGTCGAGCAGGCGAGTCGGGCCGGAGTACTCACCGCGGCCAGTCTCATGGTTGCGGCGCCGGCTGCGGCCGACGCCATCCGGCGCGCGCGCCAGCTGCCCGATTTACACGTGGGTCTGCATCTCGTTCTGGCGGAGGGCCACGCCATGCTCGCGCCGGACCTCATCCCAGGCCTTGCCGACGCAGCGGGTCGAATGAACGACCGCATGTTCGTCAATGGCGTGCGTTACTTCGCATCGCCCCGCCTGCGCCGGCAGCTCGAAGCGGAAATTCACGCGCAATTCTCGGCGTTCGCGCGCACCGGGCTCAAGCTCGACCACGTCAATGTTCACAAGCATTTCCATCTGCATCCGACCCTGCTGGAGATGGTGCTCCGCATCGGCCGTGAATTCGCCGTGCCGGCGGTGCGGGTCCCCGATGAGCCCATCTGGTTTGCAGCAGGCGGCGGCAACTGGCTCGCCGGTGGCAGTGCGGTATTGCTCGCACCCTGGATAGCCCTCATGAAGCGCCGCTTGCGCGCGGCGCACATGCCCCACAATGACCGTCTGTTTGGCGTCGCCGCCAGCGGCGCCATGGATGAAGCGAAACTGCTGACGATACTCGAGCGCCTGCCGCCGGGGATCAGCGAAATCTATCTGCATCCGGCGGTGCAGTCCGGACCCGCCATTGCGGAGTCGATGACCCGATATCGCCATGCGGATGAACTCGCCGCGTTGCTGAGCCCCCGCGTTCGCGCGGCCATCGCGGCGGGCGGATTCGGCTGCGGTGGCTATACGGATGTCGCGCGTCGGACAGGCCCCTAATTCGCAGCTAATCCACACCATCATTCTTGACGGTTCCCAATAGGACACTCTCTGGTGACATCCACAAACGCTCAGGCGCTCAACGGCAAACGCCTTCTTGCGGCGGCGACTTTCTGCGCTGCGATCGGATTTTTACCCATCCGGGCCTGTGCCGATGAGGCGTTCAGCGTGAAGAGTGCGCTGGAGGATGCAAAACTCTATTTCACCGCACCGTTGCGGTGGGACGAGGAGGACTGGATTGCGTTTGGCGGCTCTCTGGTCGCTATCGGTGCCGCGCATCAATTTGACGAGAAGGTGCGTGACCATTTCGCAACACGGTCGAAAGCCGGCTTGAATGGGGGTCAGGATAAAAATAGTGTGCGCGACGCGGCACCCGCGGTTGCGCTCATTGCCGGCACCGGACTTTATGCCGCGTTCATCCGCGATTCGGATGGTTATCGGGAAACATGGTCGCTGGTCGAAGCGGGCATCCTCAGTGGTACAACGGCTGAAGTGCTGGGGTTAGCCGGGGGTCGCGAGCGGCCGGACGCCACTACCTCGCCGAACGAGTGGCGTCACGGTGGTGATTCATTCCCTTCGCTTCATGTGAGCACCGCCTTTGCGATCGGAACCGTTTTTGCAGAGTCAGGCAATGATGAGTATCGCTGGATTCGTCGCATAATCGGTTATGGTGTGGCCGGGGCTACCGGTTATGTACGAATACAGGAAAACGTCCATTGGCTGTCCGACACCGTCGCCGGGGCTGCGCTCGGAATAGCAACCGCCCGGTTTGTGCTGAATCGTCAAAATGCAGATGCCCACGCATCGGTGCAATTCGAGCCGATTAAGAACGGCTGGCGGGTTTCCTATTCAATGCGTACGCATTGAATCTTCGACATCAGGCCCACGCAAAGTGTGGGCCTAGGGAGCGACCGCCCTCTCTAGAAATTGCGTGAGCGCACCCCGGCCGTCTTCCCACACGGTAAACGGCGTATCGAGCGATTCCTGCGGCATCCGCACCGTGAGCTCGCGGCTGTCGGCGATGTAATGCAGCATGGCAGAATCGACACGGTAGGCGCGATAGACCAGATCGCCGTGCTCCGGCACATGCAGCGCCTCGCGCCGCGCGAGGCTGGTGGGCGGCCGCTCCAATGGGTGCAAATCGATGGTGCGCCCGTCGGCGAGGATCTTGAGCTCGCCTTCATCCGCACCCGGCGGCGGCGACATGCGCCGGTCCACCGTCGACCAGCGGTAGAGCAGCAAGTATTGGGTGTACTGGCCGGAGCGGTCATCCTCGACCGCCACGAGCGTCGCGTAATCGCGGGCATGGGCGGAGACGTCCGAGCGGTCGCGCGCAAACACCAGCGGCTTCGATACCACCAACAGCGTGCTGCCGGTTTCCTCATCGAAAATCTCGGTCGAATTCGAATTCGCCGTCGGCCGGTGCGACAGCTGGGTCGTGCAAGACGCCAGCGCCGTCAGCGCCAGCAGCAAGGCCACGCGGATATACATCCTAGAATCGTACCCGGTACGCCACCGTCACGTACAAGGAACGTTGATCGACGGAGGTGGTGGTGGCCTGGCCGGTCAGGGTTTGCTGTTGCTGCAGGGCCTGCAGATTCTGCAACTGGTAGCCGGCGATGAATTCGAAGACCGAGATGCGGTTGGTCCAGTCGGCCCGTACCTGCGGCAAATAAAGCATTTGCTTGCCGCCAAGCGTGGGGTCGTCCAACCGCTCGACGCTCAAGCGCGGCCCCATGCGCCAATTGCCGGTCACCACGAAGCGAGCGTCCCACGACAGGGTGGTGCTGCGGGCCTCGGGAGAATCATCGTACCGCGCGCTGAATATGTGCAGATCGTTCGTCTGCACCAGGCTCGAGCCGGAGAATTGCACCGTGGCGTTCTTGTCGAGACCGGTCGACTGGGTCGCCGTGACAGCCGGAATACCCGGGAAAATCCCCATCGCGCCGATGAGCGGGGAGGCCGGGGTGCCGCTCAGCTCGAAACCGCCCAGATCGGCCATGAACTGCCAACGCTCGCCGATGGGACGGCTTGCCGATAGCACGACCGTGTTGCTCGTCGCGGTGCGATCCAGCGCCAGTTCCCTGAGTTGCGAGGGGGTGGGCGGCGGCGAGGCCAGGCCCTCGAGCGCATTGAGGTCCACCGCAGATTGGCCGATGAGTGCATTGTTGAGCTCGAGCAAGGGGCTGCGGCGATGGTCGGCATCGAAGCTCAGCACCCAGTACTGGCCCACCTTGGCATTGCCGATCAGGGTCGCCGAGTTGAGCTGCTGGAAGGCGATGTCGTAGTCGATCAGCGCGACCGCCGTGCGTCCGGCGACGGAGTAGCGCGTCTGGAAGCCGATGGAGCGGCGATCCGTCTGGCCTTCGTTGGTCTGATCGAAGAAGTAGGCGTCGAAAACAAAGGCCTGATGGAACGGATCGAACTCCGCGGTGACCGTGCCGAATCTCTCATGACTCGAGACCGCCGAGTAGCTCGTGTAGGCCGGCAGGCCGGCGGCGGCACTCACCGACCACTTCGGACTGGCCTGGTAGCCGACGAACAGCCCGTCAAACAACCCGACGATGCCCTGGCTGGCGAGCGATTGCCGGCCGAACCGGGCCGTCACGCCAAAGTTGCGGTCGGTGAGTTCCGCATACGCCGCCGTGGTGCGGTCTTGACTGCCGCCAAAGGCGTTGGTCAGGTTGTGCGTGTAGCCGCCATCCAGACGGGCGGTAAAGTCGTAGCGCTCGCCGCGGTCGCGCAGCAGCAGGTCGCCGTACACCAGGGCCGAACTGATCGAGTTCGTGGTGGTCGTCGTGCCGCCGGAAGTCGTCTGGTCCTTGCCGTACTGATAGCTCACCGCCGCGCTGCCGGCCATGGTCCAGCGGTTGTTCGCGGCGCCTCCGAACTCGCCCGGAGATTTCGGCGCAATCGAAGCCGCAGCCAGGGCTTGCAGCCGGCCGCGTACGCGCGCCGCTCCCGCCGTGTCCGGATAGCGGCGCAGGTATTCTTCGTATTCCGCCTTGGCCTGTGCCAGCTGACCGGCACGCTCACGCACCAAGCCCATCAGTTCCTGGGCCTCGGCGCGTGCCGGATATTCGGGCTGGCGCAGCAGCCGGTTCAGCAAATCGATGGCCTCGGGGAACTTGTGCTTCTCGCTGGCGACGCGCGCATCGCGCAGGATTTGCGCACGCTGCTCATCCGGCAGCGGCGGGTCGGTCGGTCCGTTGCTTAGCGTCGACGCCACGCCGGCGTGTTCCACCGCCGACAGGTCGGTCTGCTCATCGTTAACGGCAAGCCAGGCGCGCGGGTAGCTGGCCTGGGCGATTTTCAGCACGCGCTCGGCCTCCTTGCGCGTCGTGAATGGCCCCAACCGCAGGCGATACCAGTGCTGATCCTCAATGTCGGTTTCCGACACGTAGGCCTGCGTTTGCAGGCTGGCGGCGGCCGCCTCGACCGTCTCGTGCGGATACTTGGTGAGCGAGGAATCGAGGTTGATGGAGTAGCCGAGAGGAGCCTCGGCTTCGGACACGAGCACGCTGCCCTTGCGCTTATTGGTATTGAGCAGGCGCACGCGCAGGCCGAGCCCGGACGCGGTGGGCGCCATCACGAAGTCCAGGGGCCGCGACCAGGTGAGCTCGAGCGTGATTTCGCCGGGAACGATGGAATCGACGCGCGCGCCGGTGACCAGTTGCCCACCGCCGCCGACCAGCGGCAGTTCCGGCGGCAGCGAACTGAACTGAGTGCCGCAATCCGGCCCGAGCCGCAGCGTAATCGTCGTGCCGGTGCCATGGCTCACCGGCGTATTGGTGACGTAGCGCGCGGAGCAGGCGAATTGAACCGAGATGTCGGTGTGATCCTCGGCCTCTTGGGTGTCGATGAGCTGGACGATGGGCCCGATCTGCAGGATGGACCCCGGGGCGGCCGCGGCGCTCGTGCTTAACGCCGCAACCCCGATCAAAAACGCCATCCAATGCAGCAGCGGCGGCTGCCAAAGCAGACCTCCACGCTTCACGTCCACCTCACTTGGCAGGACCGGCGGTCGCGGCGCGCGGGCGCGCCAGCAAGGGCCGCAGCGGGGCCGGCGGCTTCGTGGTGGTCCAACTCAAGGTGTTGTGGCAGACGCCGCAATCCTGCGTCGTGCTCGGGTGCTGCGCTTGCTTGCCGGTGGCGGTAAGGCCGTTGTGGCAGCTCTGGCAGGTCGCGCTGATGCCGAGGTGGTTGAAAGTCGCCGCGGCCCACGTGATCGTGCCGTGGCAGGCGCCGCAATCCTGCGTCGTCTGCACGTGCCGTACCGGCTTGCCGGATGCCGACACCCCATTGTGGCAGCTGACGCAGCTGGCCGTGACGCCCTGGTGATCGAAGCGCGCCGGCAGCCACGCCACCGTCGTGTGACAGTTCTGACACGCGTTGTTGCTCGCGATATGCGTCGCCCCTTTGCCTTGCGCCAGCACGCCGTTGTGGCAGCTGACGCAGTTGCTGACGACGCCGGCATGCGACGGCAGCGCGGCGCCCGGCGCGGCGATGGCGCCCGGCGCGGCGATGCCCATGACGGGATTACCGAGCGGACCGACTCCCGTCGCGACCAAGCTGGTTTGCGTACCGAACAGCGGCGCAGTCACGCGGGATGCGCTTTGCGCCGCCGCGGACGCGCTCACCACCGTGCCGATGGTGCTGCGGGACGCCGTCGCCGTCGTCGAAGCAATCGTTCGTTTCGCCGCACCGCCGCCCCAGTTGTTCGGGCTGTGGCAGCCGTTGCAATCCTTGCCGACGTGATGGTTGTTCGGTCGCGTGGTCAGGTTGGTGACGCCAAAGAAACTCTTGCCCGTGTCGTGGCACTGGTCGCAGGTGCCGCCGGTATCCGAGAGCAACAAAGTGTGTTTGGAGGACGACATGGTCGTGCCGCTGAACGAGGTGAAAGTCGTGGCCGAGTGGCAATTCTCGCAGGGCGTCGCGACCGAGGGAATGTGGTTGGCGACCATCGGTTTCGGCGGATCGTTATTGTTATAGAACGACAGCTGAGTCTGGCCATGACATGTGATGCAGCCGCTGGTAATGCCGGTATGCAGAACGGCATTCGCCGCCATCGTGGTGCTATTGGTCGGATACGCCGTATGGCAGGTCACGCAACCCTGATTGCCTGGATTCGGCATGTGGCCTGCCGGCAGCGAGCCGCTGTTCCAGTTCGCCGTGGTGTGGCAGCCGCTGCAATCGCCGGTCGCCATGGTGCCGCTGTTGTGATCGGCGGGACGCAGCTGCAGCGCGGGGCTCGCAGCTCCCATGTACAGGCTGCCGGCGGCGGACGCATGGCAGGTGTCGCAGGTCGTGGACACGAAGGCGTGCGTCGCCTGCGTCATGTTCATCGGCCCGAAGGTGCCGACCGCATACGTGGCCGACTTGTGGCAGGAACTGCAATCCGTGCCGGCGAGGTACGGGATGTGCGCGGGCGAGAGCACGTTGTCCTTGATCACCATGTCATTGTTGGCGAACGACAGCTGAATGCCGGCGCCGTGGCACTGCGAGCAGTTGCCGGTGATGCCGGTATGCAGTACCGAATTCGCCGCGAATACCTTGTAGTTCGCCGGCGCGCCCGTGTGGCAGACGGCGCAGGTCTGATTGCCGGGATTCGGCATGTGGTTCGCGGGCAGGCTGTTGCTGTTCCAGTTGGCCGTGGTGTGGCAGCCGCCGCAATCGCCGGTGAGCATGGTCCCCGAGGTGTGATCTGACGGACGCAGTTGCAGGGTCGGATTGGCCGCACCCATGTAGAAGGAGACCGTGGCGGTGCCGTGGCAGGTGTCGCAGGTCGTGGACACCACGGCATGGGTGGCCTGGGTCATGTTCATGGGCCCGAAGGTGCCCACCGCATACGTGGCCGACTTGTGGCACACGCTGCAGTCGGTGCCGGCGAGGTAAGGAATGTGCGGGGGCGCGAGCACATTATCCTTGACCACCATGTCATTGTTGTAGAACGACAGCTGGGTGCCGGCGCCGTGGCACTGCGCGCAGCCGCCGCTGATGCCGGTGTGCAATACCGAATTCGCCGCGAATACTTTGTAATTCGCCGGTGCGGACGTGTGGCAAACGTTGCAGGTCTGGTTGGCCGGGTTCGGCATGTGTCCCGCGGGCAGCACCGTGGTAATCCAGTTGGCTGTGGTGTGGCACAGGCTGCAATCATTCGGAGCGACCTGCTGTCCGGCGGTGTGATCGGCCGGGCGGCCCTGCAGTCCCGGGCTTGCCGCGCCCATGTAGAAGCTCAAACCCGCTTCATGGCAGGTCTTGCAGGCCATGGTCGACACATTCGTGTGCGTGGCAGCGGTCATGTTCATCGGCCCGAAGCCGCCCGCGACGTAGTTCGCCTTGTGGCAGGCGCTGCAGTCGTTGTTGGTGAACGACGGAATATGGTTGGCCGGCGCCGCCTTTGGGTTGTCATTGTTGTTGTAGAACGTGAGCGGCGCCGTGCCGCCGTGGCACTGATCGCAGCCCGTGGTGATGCCCGTGTGCAGCACCGGCAGGCTCGCCATGGTGGCGTAGCCGGCAACCGTGCTCAAGTTTCCGACATGGCACACGGAGCATACCTGCGTCCCCGGGATCGGCATGTGGCCGTTCGGCAGCGTTGTCGGGGTCGTCCAGACCGTGGTGTTGTGGCAGAGCGAGCAATCACCGGTCGCCTGGCTCGGCGGATTGGGCGAGGACACGTGGTTCGCCGGGCGCAGCTGCAATGCGGTGCCGCTGCCGACGTAATACTTCGGGCCGGTATCGTGGCAGGTGTCGCAGGTCGTTGGCACGAAGGCATGCTTGGCGGGACTCATTGCCGTCGCCGGCCCGAAACCATTCACGGCATAGGTTGCCGCATGACAGGAGCTGCAATCCGTGCCGGTGAGATATGGAATGTGCGGGAGTCCCGCCAATATGGCGTCCTTCGGCGTGTAATTGTTGTACCAGGTGAGCGGTGCGGTATACGCGCCATGGCATGCGCCGCAATTGCCGGTGATGCCGGTGTGCAATATGGCGACGCTCGCGAGAGTGGCGTAGCTCGCCTCGGTCGTGCCGATGGCGGTGTGGCAGACCGAGCACGTCTGGGTGCCCGGAGTCGGCATGTGGTTGGCGGGCTTCGCCGTGGTCGTCCAATCGGTCGTGTTGTGGCATCCCGAACAGTCGCCGGAGACTTCTTGCGGGTTACTGCTCGAGAGGTGGCTCGCCGGGCGGCCCTGCAGCGTGGGCGTCGACGCGCCCAGGTAGAAGCTCAAGCCGGCTTCATGGCAGGTGTCGCAGGTCGTCGGCACGAAGGCGTGCTTGGCCGCGCTCATGTTGGTCGGGCCGAAGCCCCCGGTGACGTAGTTCTTAGCGTGGCACGAACTGCAGTCCGAGCCGGACAGGTATGGGATATGCGAGGGCGTCAGCAACGCATCCTTCGGCACGTAGTTGTTGTACCAGGTGAGCACCGTCGTGCCGCCGTGGCAGGTGCCGCAGCCGGCGGTGACGCCTGTATGCAGCACGGGGATCGCCGCCAGCGTCGCCGGCGTGTAGTCGTTCGGCGCGGTGGTATGACACACGTTGCAGGCGGCGTTGCCGGGGTTCGGCATATGGCCGGTCGGCAGCGCGTTGCTGTTCCAGTTCGCCGTGGTGTGGCAGAGGCTGCAGTCGTTCGGCGCCACCATCTGACCGATGGTGTGATCCGCCGGACGGCCCTGCAGGGCCGGGGTCGCCGCGCCCATGTAGAAGCTCAAGCCCGCTTCGTGGCAGGTGTTGCAGGAGGTCGGCACGAACGAGTGCTTGGCCTGCGTCATGTTCATCGGTCCGAACGTGCCGACTGCGTAGGTGCTCGAGGAGTGGCAGGAACTGCAGTCGGTCCCGGAGAGATAGGGAATGTGAATAGGCGAGAGCAGCGCATCCTTGGGCGTGAAATTATTGGCCCAGGTGAGCGCGGCGACGTTGTTGCCGTGGCATAGACCGCAATTAGCGGTGACGCCGGTGTGCAGCACCGAATTCGCCGCCAGAGTCGCCGGCGTGTAGTCGCTCGGCGCTTTCGTGTGGCATGTCAGGCAGGCCAGGTTGCTGGGATTGGGCATGTGCCCTACCGGCATGGTGCTGCTGGTCCAGTCGGTGGTCGTGTGGCACTTCGAACAGTCGCCGCTGACCATGCTCGGATCACCGCTGTTGATGTGATCGGCCGGCCGCAGCTGCAGCGGCGTGCCGCTGCCCACGTAGAAGCTCTTGCCGGTGTCGTGGCAGGCGTCGCAGGTGGTGCTCACGAACTTGTGCTTGGCGGCGCTCATTGCCGTCGCCGGACCGAAGCCGCCGGCCTGGTAGGCCGCGCCGTGGCAGGCGCTGCAATCGGTGCCGGCCAGAATCGGGATGTGCGGCGGGGCGAGCGGCGTCTTCTTGGTGGGCGACACGCCGGTAATCGACATGGGAATGTACGGGGCGGGGATGCCCGCGAAGGTTTGGCCGCCGTGGCAAAGCGTGCAATTCGCGACGTTCAATCCCGTGTGCAGCACCGGAATGCTCGCGGCCAGGACCGTCCAAGTTTCCGCCGCCGGGTTGTTGCCGTGGCAAACACCGCAGTCAATGGTCGAGGGAATCGGCGGCACGTGGTTCGACGGCTGGCCGCTGACGAAACCGGTCGAAATTTTCACGCTGCCGCTGTGGCAAGTCTGGCACGTCGTCACCGTCATCTGCGTATGGTCGAAGGCCGACGGCGCCCAGCTCGGCATCGCGGTGCCGAGGCCGGTGGTATGGCAGTCCTCGCACAGATTGGTCGTGGGCATGTGACTGCCCTGCTTGCCCACGGCTTTGACGCCGTTGTGACAGCTGAAGCAGCCGGTTTTGATGCCGGTGTGATTGAAGTTGGAACCCAGCCACGTGGTCGTCAGGTGGCAATCGCCGCACTCGAGACTCGTGACGACGTGGCCCGGATTCTTGCCCGTGGCCTGCACGCCGTTATGGCAGATGATGCAGAAGCCGGATACCGCGAGCGGGATCTGAGTGTGATCGACCGTCTTGGGCGGATTCCAGCTCATCACCGTATGGCAGGCCTCGCATTGCTGACTGGTCG
>Ga0307474_10003102_pt1 | contig 11974 bp, 13 predicted proteins | sample atmos_gasesECM1C_2_FD_203312 | JGI IMG/M metagenome (GOLD analysis project Ga0307474, IMG submission 203312) | Hardwood forest soil microbial communities from Morgan-Monroe State Forest, Indiana, United States - atmos_gasesECM1C_05 | ecosystem: Environmental > Terrestrial > Soil > Temperate... | reverse complement strand
ACCGCCGGTAAACCGGCCAAACTCGCCCTCATCGCCGTTGCCCGCAAGCTCCTAACAATCCTTAATGCTATGCTGCGCGACCGCAAAATTTACTTGCCTGCTCCACACTCATAACAGTTGCCGGCTCAAGGCCGGGACGACGAGACGGAAATACCGCTATTGTATCTCCACCACTTGCCCCGGCTTGAGCGCGACAAAACGCTCGTGCGCAATGTTCGCCTCGTCGAGCGCCGCATACAGCGCCTTGACCGGCGCATCGATGGCTTCATCCGTCAGTTGAAACGTGCCGTGATGATGCGCGAGCGCCTGCTCGGCACCACAGTCGACGAGCGCCTTGACTGCGTCGGCCGGATTCATGTGCTGATCCTGCATGAACCAGCGCGGCTCATAGGCGCCGATCGGCAGGAGCGCGAGCCGCAGCGGGCCGTGTGTCTCACGGACGCGCCGAAAATGCTTGCCATCGCCGTAACCGGAATCGCAGACGATGTAGATCTTGCCGGCCGGTGTCTTGAGCACGAAGCTTGCCCACAACGCCCTGTTGCGGTCGAACACTCCACGCGCCGACCAGTGCCGGGTCGGCACCAGGGTCGCCGCCAATCCGCCACCGAGTTCGACGCTTTGATGCCAATCAAACGCCTCGGCGCGAAGCGCGCCGTTGGCGCGGCGCATGGTCACGTCATTGCCGAGCGGGGTCACGATGCGCGGGGAAAATCTTGCCGCGAGTTTCGACAGCGTCGCAATGTCGAGATGATCGTAATGGCCGTGCGACACCAGCGCGACATCGATCGGCGGCAAGGCCGAAAAGTCGATGCCGGGATCATTGACCCGCTTCGGACCGGCCCATCGCACGGGCGAGGCGCGTTCCGACCACACCGGATCGACCAGGATATTTTTGCCCGAGGTCTGGATCAGCCAGCTCGCATGACCGACAAAAGAGAACCGAACCTTGTCGCCTTCGACGCGTTCAGGCGGAGTATCGTTATGTGGGCTCGGCACCCATCTGGGCCAGATCTCGCGTTGCCGGTCCCGTCCGAACTGCCAGCGCAGCACGTCGCGCAGCGATTTCGGCGGAACCCCGTCGGGGTCGAAGAAGCGAACGCCGTCGAAATGATCGGACGGCGGTCCATTGTAGGATTTGCTTGAGGTGCCCATGGGCCACGATTGGCAACAAAATGTGTGTTCCTGCAAGGCCGGGGAGGTCCGCGCGCTTCACGAAATTGCCATTTCGGCCGGACTTTCCTTGACTTTTCGCCCCCAGCGGCGTTTAAGGCGCGCAACTTCTCGAAAGGACCTCCTTTTCGACCCGCCGACTGGCCCCAAGAGGCCGGAGGCCAACGCCCGACAGCGCTGTGCGCCCTCGGGCGCAAAATTGTTTGGAATACGTCATCGCGACCTGGATGACGACCGCTGCTCCCTATCTCTCTCTCTGCACTTCGTGAGGGAGTAAAAAAACGAGCGTAAGGTAGGCAAAGGCGCATTGGCGCCGTGCCCACAAGATTTGGACCCGTTGGGTGGGCTTGCTTCGCTTAGCCCACCCTACAAGGACGATAGGACGACGCACTTGTTCGACAATCTGTCGGAAAAGCTTGGTGGCATTCTCGATCGGCTGACGCGGCGCGGGTCGCTGACGGAAGCCGATGTTGACGCCGCGATGCGCGAGGTGCGCCGCGCCCTGCTCGAGGCCGACGTCTCGCTCGAGGTGGTCCGCAACTTCACCGAAAAAGTGCGCGAGCAGGCGATCGGCGCCACCGTCGTCAAGTCGGTCACCCCCGGCCAGATGGTGGTGAAGATCGTCCATGACGAACTGATCGCCACGCTTGGTTCCGAGGGCCAGAACATCGACCTCAACGCGGTGCCGCCGGTTGCGATCATGATGGTCGGCCTGCAGGGTTCGGGCAAAACCACCACCAGCGCCAAACTCGCCCGCCGGCTGACCCAGCGCGACAAGCGCAAGGTGCTGATGGCCTCGCTCGACATCTATCGGCCGGCGGCGATGGAACAGCTCGCGGTGCTCGGTCGCGACCTCGACATCCAGACCTTGCCGATCGTCACCGGCCAGAGGCCGACGCAGATCGCCAGGCGCGCGCTGGAAGCCGGAAAGCTTGGCGGCTACGACGTGGTGCTGCTCGATACCGCAGGCCGCACCACGCTCGACGAAGAGATGATGGCGGAGGCGGCCGAGATCAAAGCCACAGCCAATCCGCATGAAGTGCTGCTGGTTGCGGATTCGCTTACCGGCCAGGACGCGGTCAATCTCGCGCGCTCGTTCGACCACCGCGTCGGCCTGACCGGCATCGTGCTGACGCGCGTCGATGGCGACGGCCGCGGCGGAGCGGCGCTGTCGATGCGCGCGGTCACCGGCAAGCCGATCAAGCTGATCGGAACCGGCGAAAAGACCGACGCGCTGGAGGACTTTTACCCAAGCCGGATCGCGGGCCGGATTCTCGGCATGGGCGACGTGGTGTCGCTGGTTGAAAAAGCCGCGGCCAGCATCGATGCGGAAAAAGCCGCGCGCACTGCCGAGCGGATGCGCAAGGGCCAGTTCGATCTCACAGATATGCGCGAGCAATTGCTGCAGATGTCGGACATGGGCGGCATCTCGGGGTTGCTCGGCATGATGCCCGGCATCGCCAAGATGAAGAACCAGATTGCCAACGCGGGAATCGACGACAGGATTTTGAAGCGCCAGGTCGCCCTGATCGACTCGATGACGCGGCAGGAACGAAAAAGCCCCGACATCCTCAAGGCGAGCCGCAAGAAAAGGATTGCCGCCGGCGCCGGCGGCAAGGTCGAGGACCTCAACAAGCTGCTCAAGATGCACCGGAACATGGCCGACATGATGAAGGCGATGGGCTCGGGAAAACGCGGCCCTTTGGCCGGCATCGCGCAGGCGATGGGCTTTGGCGGCGGCACGCCGTCACCCGAACAGATGAAGGCGCTCGCGGAAAAGATGCCAGGCGGCGCAGACCCAAGCGGCATGCCCGCTTTGCCGAAGGATATGCCCGCCGGCTTGCGCTCGGGCTTGCCGAATCTGCCGGGACTTACCGGCTTAAGCAACAAGCCGACCCTGCCCGGGCTCGGTCCGTTGGGTAAGAAGAAATGAAGGATTTCGTCATTCCGGGGCGGCTCGCAGAGCCGAACCCGGAATCTCGCTGTGAACGAACGCCGGGATTCCGGGTTCGATGCTTCGCATCGCCCCGGAATGACGAGCTAGTTGAACGTGCAAAGTAAAACAAACCGTCAGGAGAACTAAATGTCCGTCGTTATCCGCCTCGCTCGTGCAGGCACCAAGAAGCGCCCGGTCTATCACGTCGTGGTCGCCGATTCCCGTTTTCCGCGCGATGGCCGCTTCATCGAGCGTCTCGGCCACTTCAATCCGCTGCTGCCCAAGGAGAATACCGAACGGCTAAAGCTCGACATGGACAAGGTCAAGGCCTGGCTCGCCAAGGGCGCGCAGCCGTCGGATCGCGTGACGCGTTTTCTCGATGCCGCCGGCCTCGTGAAGCGCGCCGCGCGCAACAATCCGAAAAAGGCCGTGCCGCGCAAGGAGCGCAAGGCGCAGGCCGAAGCCGCCGCCAAGTCGGCGTAGCTTTTTTCGTGTGAGCAAGAGACGAGATTCCGACGACGTGACCGGATCACCCTCTCCCCTCGTGGGAGAGGGTGGCGAGCGCGATCAGCGCGAGCCGGGTGATGGGTCCGGTCGTACGTCGGAAAGGCACCCCTCACCCGCCCTCGATGCTTCGCATCTTGGGCACCCTCTCCCGCAAGGGGAGAGGGTCGTCCAGCAAGCCGCGACCAAAGTTTGCGTCGCCAGGATCGGTGCTGCGCATGGCGTGCGCGGCGCGGTCAAGCTGTGGACGTTCACGGAAGACCCTTTTGCCGTGAAGCGTTACGGGCCGCTTTCAACCCAAGACGGCGCGCGTCACTTTGAAGTCACCAGTGCGCGCGAGGCCACGGGGCATCTGGTCGCAACGCTGAGAGGCGTCACCACGCGCCAAGACGCCGAACGGCTCAACGGACTCGAGCTTTATGTCGCGCGCGAAAAACTGCCGGCCACCGACGAGAACGAATATTATCATGCTGATTTGATCGGGCTTGCCGCCGTGACGGCCAAGGATGAGCCACTTGGCCGCGTGGTTGCGATCCACAATTTCGGCGCCGGCGACATCATCGAGATCGCGCCGCCGCAGGGTGCAACCATGTTGCTGCCGTTTTCAAACGCGGTGGTGCCGACAGTTGATCTTGCCAATGGGCGCGTGGTGATCGAGTTGCCCGGTGAGATCGAGGGCGAGGGGCCGGGCAAGAGTTCTTCCCGTCGTCCGCGCGAAAGCGGCGACCCATAACCACAGGCCGTGGTTTGGCTAGGTTGATTGGCCCAACCATCGCAAAATTGGCAGCGGTGGTCATGGGTCCCTGATCGCGCGGAGTGATCGGGCGGCGCTACGCGCCGACCCGTTGGCTTGTCCGGGACGACAAGAATAGAGTTGCGATGACTGACCATTCACCTTGGCGCGCCACCGTGCTGACCCTGTTTCCGGAGATGTTCCCGGGCCCGCTCGGGGTCAGTCTCTCGGGAAAGGCGCTCTCGTCTGGTCTGTGGGCGCTTGAGACCCGCGATATCAGGGATTCCGCCACCGACCGCCACCGCAGCGTCGATGACACCCCGGCGGGCGGCGGCCCGGGCATGGTGCTGCGAGCCGACGTGCTGGCAGCGGCGATCGACGCCGCCGAAAACGCGCCGGATCGGCCCAAAAACCGACCAAGGCTGTTGATGAGCCCGCGGGGTCGTCCATTGACCCAGTCCCGTGTGGTGGAACTCGCCGCCGGCCCCGGCCCCTTGATCGTCTGCGGCCGGTTCGAGGGGGTGGACCAGCGGGTCATCGCGGCCCGCGTGCTGGAAGAGGTTTCGATCGGCGATTACGTGCTTTCGGGCGGGGAAATCGCCGCAATGGTGCTGATCGAGGCCTGCGTCCGGCTTTTGCCCGGGGTGATGGGAAAACCCGTTTCCGGCGAGCAGGAAAGCTTCGTCGACGGCCTATTGGAATACCCCCAATATACGCGCCCACAACAATTCGAGGGGCTTTCCATCCCCGAAATCCTGACCTCGGGCGACCACGCCAGGGTCGCGGCCTGGCGACGCGCCGAGGCCGAAGCCCTGACCCAAGCGCGCCGCCCCGACCTCTGGGCGGCCAAAAACAGCGGCCAAAGACCGCCAAAAAACACGACCAAAGGGTGACAAACCCCCGCCTTTGCCGTATAGGAGCGCCAAATCCGCGCAGGATAAATGAACATTTGCGCTGCCCGCGCACCTTTTGCGGTTGGGGCGCGCCGCCGATGGAGATTGCGATGAACCTCATTCAACAGCTCGAAAAAGAGCAATTCGAAAAAATGTCCGCCGGCAAGGACATTCCGGCCTTTGGACCGGGTGACACCGTGATCGTCAACGTCAAGGTGGTCGAAGGCGACCGCTCGCGCGTGCAGGCCTACGAAGGCGTGTGCATCGGCCGTTCCGGCGCCGGGCTCAACGAGAGCTTCACGGTCCGCAAGATTTCCTATGGCGAGGGTGTGGAGCGCGTATTCCCCGTGATGTCGCCGATGATCGACTCGATCAAGGTGGTGCGCCGCGGCAAGGTGCGCCGCGCCAAGCTCTATTACCTGCGCAACCTGCGCGGCAAGTCGGCCCGTATTGTCGAGAAGTCGGAGCGCTCGGCCGTCGTCGGCGAGTAATTCGCCTCAAGCAAGTTTGACCCAAGCGGGGTTGCGGCGGCGCGCGCCCCGCTTTTTTTCATGCCTGTGTGGGCGCTCGCCGGATCATCGATTGATTGTCGCGATCCTGCCCACCATGTTACAAAACGGCATGGGTCCAGACCAGACCAGCACGGCCGCAGCGCCCTGTCGAATTATTCTCGACGATCGATCGCGGCTGCCCGGCCGCTTCTTCGGACGGTTTGCGACTTCGGCGACGTCGGAGCTTGCGCGCGCCTGACAAGGCTAGCGCCGCACCTTCCGTTCGCGCTGATAAGCGTCCTTTTCGCTCACAAGATATTTTTCGGAGCTCGAAGCTCATGTCCAAACCGACAACCCTGTACGACAAGATCTGGAGAGATCATCTGGTTCACGAGGCCGATGACGGGACCTGCCTGATCTATATCGACCGCCATCTGGTCCATGAAGTGACTTCTCCGCAGGCCTTCGAAGGCCTGCGCGCGACGAAAAGACGAGTCCGCGCGCCGGAAAAAACGCTGGCCGTGGTCGATCACAACGTCCCAACCACCGATCGCAGCAAGCCCAATCCCGACCCTGAGAGCGCCGAGCAGATCAGGGCGCTGGCGGTAAACGCCAGGGAATTCGGCATCGAATACTATGACGAGTTCGACCAGCGTCAGGGCATCGTGCACGTTATCGGCCCCGAGCAGGGCTTTACGCTGCCTGGCACCACCATCGTCTGCGGCGACAGCCACACCTCGACGCATGGCGCGTTCGGCGCGCTCGCGCATGGCATCGGCACCTCCGAGGTGGAGCATGTGCTGGCAACACAAACGCTGATCCAGAAAAAAGCCAAGAACATGCGCGCCATCGTCGACGGCAATTTGCCCGAAGGCGTCACCGGCAAGGACATCATTCTTTCCATCATCGGCGAGATCGGCACCGCCGGTGGCACCGGTTACGTGCTGGAATATGCCGGCGAGGCCATCCGCGCGCTGTCCATGGAAGGCCGCATGACCGTCTGCAACATGTCGATCGAAGGCGGCGCTCGCGCCGGCCTGGTGGCGCCGGATGAGAAAGCGTTTGAGTTCCTCAAGGGCCGCCCGAAATCACCCAAGGGCGCGGACTGGGACGCCGCGATGCGTTACTGGGAAAGCCTGCGCAGCGACGAAGGCGCGCATTTCGATCACGAGATCAGACTGGACGCAGCGAAGCTGCCGCCGGTCGTCACCTGGGGCACCTCTCCGGAGGATGTCGCCTCGGTTACCGGCTACGTGCCAGATCCCGACAAGATCGAGGACGAGGCCAAGCGCATCTCAAAGCATCGCGCGCTGAAATATATGGGCCTGCAACCGGGGACGAAAATCACCGACATCAAGCTCGACCGCGTCTTTATCGGCTCCTGCACCAACGGCCGGATCGAGGATTTACGCGCAGCCGCCAAAATCGCCGAGGGCAAGACGGTCAACGCCCACGTCAACGCGATGATCGTGCCGGGCTCGGGGCTGGTGAAGGCGCAGGCCGAAGCGGAAGGGCTCGACAAGATCTTCATCAAGGCCGGTTTCGAGTGGCGCGAGCCGGGCTGCTCGATGTGCCTTGCCATGAACCCCGACAAGCTGAAGCCGGAAGAGCGCTGCGCTTCGACCTCGAATCGCAATTTCGAAGGCCGCCAGGGCTTTAAAGGCCGCAGCCACTTGGTCTCTCCGGCCATGGCGGCAGCGGCGGCAATTGCCGGCCACTTCGTCGATATCAGGGACTGGCACTAACGGATGAGCTGGACCCGAAGGACCGCGTTAGCGCAAAGTGTGCAGCGGTTTTTCCTGGCGAAAGCGCGAAAAGGCGTTTGCGCGGAGATCATGCGCAAACAATAAACTGAAGCGCGATGGCCGTTCGACCTAGAGTTGAGCTATCGCGCTTTTTACCGCACCTTTCCTCAAATCGACGCATCGGCGAAGGGAGTCGTTAAGCAGTTGAGAGCAGACTTGTCGGGCCACGCCAGCGCGGCGATGCCGAGGGAATATAGCCATGGCCGACAAGCCCGAATTCGTCGATATGATCAGCGAGGCGACCAAGCAGAGGCACCGCCGCGTCATGCCCCGTGCGGTCAAGAAGGTGGTCAAGGAGACCTCGCGTCTCAGCCATTGGCCGCCGGAGCGCTGGGTCCAATGGCGGCTGGAAACGCTTACGCCCTGGAAGCTCAAGGAGTGGAAGCTGAAGGATTGGTTTTAGCATCTCGCCCAGCCCCAAACCGCAATCCTGCTGACAACACGGAACCGCCGCCGCTAGTGTCCCGATTCCGAAGTTCGTATCATTGCATGGCATACTCGCTTACGAACTTCGGAATCGGAAGGACACTAGCAAATCTATGATTCTAGTGTGGCTTTGGTTCAGAAGTCCGCATGACGAACTCGCGGCAATAATGATGCGGACTTCTGAACCGCCACACTAGCGGGCGCCTGATTCATTTTCAGCATCCCTATCCGACTTCAGTGAGGGACGCGATCGTGCCGATGGCGGCGGACTTTAGCCCGGGCGCCAGACGCAGGTCATGTGCGGCACGATCACCGGACCGCTCGGCCGATATTCCTGCACATAGGTCGCGTTGCAAACCCGCACGGCATTCGAACCCGGGAAATACCGCGGAATGACGTCCGGCTCCCAATGCTCGGGGACATAAATGCGAACCCGCTTCGGCGGACGTCGAACCGGCGGGGGGAACAGCGGATCGGCGGGCGCCGCCTGGGCAACCCGCACAGGCGTTGACGCGGTCTGCGCCACGGCTCCAAGGCCGGCCAGAGACAGAATCCCTGCAAAGGCTACCGATATTGCCGCTGTCCGATTGCGCATCGAGATGCCCCCAAACCTCGTAACAGCCCACGGTCTCCGATTGCCGCCTCAACGTCAACCGTACCCGGCGCCCTTTTGCGACGAGGAAGAAAACCAGTTCCCACTCTTTTAAGGAGTGCTCTAAAACAGGCCCGATGTGGACCTCAGCAAAAGCGCCTTCGCTCGCCGAAATGGAAGCCATGGCGCACGACATCTTCGCACGGCTACCAAAGACCTTTCGTAAGCTGTGCGAGGGAGTGATCATACGGGTCGATGATTTTCCGACCGACGAGGTCCTCGACGAGATGGGCGCCGAAAGCGAATTCGACCTGCTCGGCCTTTTCCATGGCGTCGGCCTGCCGCATCAAAGCCATGGAGATATCGCGCGCCTGCCCAACATGATCTGGCTCTACCGGCGGCCGATCCTCGATTACTGGGCGGAGCACGACGAGACGCTGGGCCACGTCGTCCGCCACGTGCTGATCCACGAGATCGGCCATCATTTCGGCCTCTCCGATGACGACATGGCTGCTATCGAAGCAGCCATTGAATAGAGATTTTCCCTTTAATGGCGGCAACATTCGCGATAAACCACCAACCAGCCCAATTCCAACCAAAGAAATGCGATCGATGGACAAGTTCACCACGCTGGAAGGCGTCGCAGCGCCCTTGAAGATCATCAATGTCGATACCGACATGATGATCCCCAAGCAGTATTTGAAGACCATCAAGCGCACCGGCCTTGGCAAGGGGCTGTTTTCGGAACAGCGCTACAAGGACGATGGCAGCGAGAACCCGGATTTCATCCTCAACAAGCCGGCCTATCGCAAGGCAAAAATCCTGGTTGCCGGCGACAATTTCGGCTGCGGCTCCAGCCGCGAGCACGCGCCGTGGGCGCTGCTCGATTTCGGCATCCGCTGTGTGATTTCGACGTCCTTCGGCGACATCTTCTACAATAACTGCTTCAAGAACGGCATTCTGCCGATCCGCGTCACTCAGAACGATCTCGACAAATTGTTCGACGATGCCGAGCGCGGAGCGAATGCGACGTTGACCATCGATCTCGCCAATCAGGAAATCCGCGGACCCGACGGCGGCACGGTGAAATTCGAAATCGATCCGTTCCGCAAGCATTGCCTGATGAACGGGCTCGACGATATCGGCCTGACGATGGAAAAGAAGGCCTCGATCGATGCTTACGAGGCCAAGGCGAAGACCGAGCGCGCCTGGGCTTAAAAAACTTGTCTGACGCGTTTTCTTCACGCGAACCGGTTTCCACTTCGCTTGAAAACGCTATGCCGCGGCGCTTGCGGCCCGGCATCGCCACCTTCTGGCATGGCCCGCTTGATGCGCTAAGACAGCTCTGCCTGCGATCGCAGGTGGCGGCGGGCCACAAGGTGACCGTGTACAGCTTCAAGCCGCTCGCGGAGCTGCCTGATGGCGTCGGCAATGCCGAGGCCGAAGCCATTCTGTCCCACACCTTCGCCGAGCGACTGCGCCCGACCGGACCCGAGGGGGTGTGGAGCGACTGGACCATGGTGCAGTTTGCCGATTTTTTTCGAATGCGGCTGATGGCCGAAAATTCAGGCCTGTGGCTCGACGCCGACGTGCTGCTGCTCAAAGCGGTCGAAATCGATCCGGCAGAACCCTATTTCGCCTGGGAGCGGCCGCGCCGGCTCGGCAACTCCGTGCTCTATCTTCCCCCAGGCGATCCGATCGTCGCGGCGTTCACTTCCCTGATGCAACAGGATGAATTGATGCCGGATTGGCTGGCGCTGCGGCATCGCATGACATTCGCCCTTCGCAAGTTGCGCGGCTCGACCCGCATCGCCGATACCCGTGTCGCTATGTATGGTCCCGCGGCGCTGACGGCGCTGGCCCGCCGCGAGGACGAATTGCATTATGCATTGCCGGAGAAATCGTTCTATGCCGTGCATTCCAGACCGAAGCTGTTTTTCAAGCCCTGTGATTTTTCAACACTTATCGCCGACCCGGAAGTTTTCGGCTTTCACATCTCGCTGAAGGGCCGCGGCAGTCAGCCACCGATTGCCGGAAGCCTGCATGCCTGGGCAGCGCAACGGTTTGGCGGCTGACCATAGTCCGGCAAATCACCTCGAAAGGCATTACACGTTTGATCCAGCGCAACGACCGACATCCAGCCGGCGTCCATAATGCTTAAAAATTGCGGGCGACCGGAGAACCTCGATGACCCCTCAGGACGATTCCCTTTCAATGGTTGAGCGATTGACGCATACATTCAGCGAGTGGCTCAAGCACCGGCGAGAGCTGAGCGAAATGCAACACCTCAACGCGGCAGAATTTGACCGCATCGCAAGCGATCTTCGGCTCTCTCCGGCCGATCTCGATGAATTGGTCCGTCACGGGCCTCATGCGGCCGACGAACTGCCGAAACTGCTCAAGGCGCTGGGCATCAGCGGGGAGGACCTGGCGCGTGTCGAGCCGATGGTGCTGCACGACATGGAGCGCGTTTGTGCGCTATGCGGTCAAAAGCGCGAATGCGATCGCGACCTTGCTCAGGGAACCTCCGCCGAGCACTATCGGGAGTATTGCCTCAACGCGCCAACGATCGAGGAATTTGGGCTAAGGAAATAGAAATTCCTGCCCGTGCCTTGCGGCGACCTGCACTTAAACTTGCGCGAGCGCCGCGATCGAATCCGCGATCGCGATCGTGCGCCTGGCGATGTCGGCATGCAGCCGCTCTACCATCTGCCCGTCGAGTGAAATCGCACCGCGCGAGGCATTTTCGGGGCGTTCAAAGGCCGCGATGATCCTGCGGGCATGGGCGACTTCCTCGGCCGGCGGTGTGAAGATGGCATTGCAGGCCGCGATCTGACCTGGGTGGATCAACGTCTTGCCGTCGAAGCCCAGGTCACGCGCCTGGGTGCATTCCTGCGCGAAGCCATCGACATTGCTGAAATCGCTGTATGGGCCATCAAGAATTTCAAGGCCGTAAGCGCGCGTGGCAAGAATGCAGTGGGTGATCATCGACAACATCGTCGCCCGGCCCGGCTGCATGCGAATCCGAGTCTCGCGCGAGATATCATTCGGCCCAAACACGAAACCGCATAGCCGCGGCTCGGTCTTGCGCGAGGCCGCAAGTTCCTCGGCATGCAGAACCGCACGTGCGGTCTCGATCATGGTCCAGACCCCGATTGAGGCGTGAGCGTCCACATCTAGCAGGCACCGCGCGATCGTGCCGAGGTCCTCGACACTGGAAATCTTCGGAACGAGGATGCCGTTGGGCCGCGCCTTTGCAACCATGGTGATGTCGTCCATCCACCACGGCGAATCAATCGCGTTGGTGCGGATCAGGATTTCGCGCTTGCCGAAACCGCCTGCCGCGATGGCCTTCGCAATCTGGTCGCGCGCCAGCCCCTTGGCCTCCGGCGCCACCGAATCCTCAAGGTCGAGAACGAGACCG
>Ga0307474_10003101_pt1 | contig 11975 bp, 8 predicted proteins | sample atmos_gasesECM1C_2_FD_203312 | JGI IMG/M metagenome (GOLD analysis project Ga0307474, IMG submission 203312) | Hardwood forest soil microbial communities from Morgan-Monroe State Forest, Indiana, United States - atmos_gasesECM1C_05 | ecosystem: Environmental > Terrestrial > Soil > Temperate... | reverse complement strand
CCTGCTGGTGCAGCTGCCGATCGTGGTGGCCGAGATCTACGCGGTGTTCTTCGCGGCCGTGGGCCTGGCCAACCTGAGCTATCCGTTCTGGTGGCCGCTGTTCCGCAACCACGCGCCGGGCACGGTGCTGCAGCCGGTGCCCGTGCTCACGCCGTTCGGCTCGTTCGGCGTCACGACCCTGGCCGGGACCTTCGCCGCGTTCGCGGCGGGCGCGGCCATGCTGCTGGCCGCGCCGTGGGTGGCGCGCGGCGCCGCCGCCGCGGACTGCTGGCTGATGCGGGGGATGCTCGGCCCGGGCCGGCTGGCCCAGCGCGTCGCCGACCTGGAGCAGAGCCGGGCGCTCGCGGTGCAGGACTCCGCGGCGGTGTTGCGGCGGCTCGAGCGCGACCTGCACGACGGCGCGCAGATCCGGCTGGCCACCCTGGCCATGAACCTCGGCATGGCCAGGGAGAAGCTCGGCGCCGACACCGACCCGCAGGTCCGCGAGCTGGTCGACGCGGCCCACCAGGGAGCTAAGGACGCCCTGGTCGAGCTGCGCCACCTGGCCCGCGGGATCCACCCGCCCGCGCTCGACAACGGCCTGGCCGACGCGCTCGCCACGCTGGCCGCGGGCGGCGCGCTGCCGGTCGAGCTGAGCGTGCGCCTGCCCGAGCGGCCGGCGCCGGAGATCGAGACCATCGCCTACTTCTGCGCCGCGGAGCTGCTGGCCAACGCGGCCAAGCACAGCCGCGCCAACCGGGTCACGGTCGAGCTGACCGGGCGGGACGGGGCGCTGGTGCTAGCGGTCGGCGACGACGGCGTGGGCGGGGCGGACGCGGCCCGCGGCAGCGGGCTGGCCGGCCTCGGGCAGCGGGCTCGTACGGTGGACGGCCGGGTGGAGATCGTGAGCCCGGCCGGCGGGCCGACCCGGGTCACCGTCACGCTGCCGATGCACGCCTGAGCCGATGGCACGGATGGCAGCATCGGAGGGTGGACATGAGGCGGGCCGGACGATGCGCGTGGTGATCGCCGAGGACGCCGCGCTGTTCCGGGAGGGCCTGGCCCGGCTGATCGCCGACCGCGGCCACGAGGTGGTCGCGGCGGTGGGCGACGCGGACGGGCTGCTGGCCGCGGTGGCGCAGCATCGGCCCGACGTCGCGGTGGCCGACGTCAGGATGCCGCCGACGCACACCGACGAGGGTCTGCGGGCCGCCGTCGAGCTGCGCCGCGAGCATCCGGGGACCGGGGTCCTCGTCCTGTCCCAGTACATCGAGACCAGGTATGCGGCGCGACTGCTCGAGGGCAACGCGGCCGGGGTCGGCTACCTGCTCAAGGACCGGGTCGCCGACGTGGCCGAGTTCGCCGACGCGCTGGCCCGGGTCGCGGCGGGCGGCACCGCCCTGGACCCGGAAGTGGTCAGCCAGCTGGTGCGCGCCAGCCGTCACACCGATGGCATCGCGACGCTCACCCCGCGCGAGCGCGAGGTCGTCGCGCTGATGGCCGAGGGCCGGTCGAACGCCGGGATCGGGGCCGCCCTGGTGATCACCGACGGCGTGGTCGAGAAGCACGTGGCCAGCATCTTCGGCAAGCTCGGCCTGCCCCCGTCGGAGGCCGACAACCGCCGCGTGCTCGCCGTGCTGCGTTATCTCGGGTCATAGCCCGTTAGTGCAGCCCCGCATGAGCGCGCCGACGAGGTGCACGCGATGGTCTGCCGGCTGACGATCCCGGGCCTGCGGCGGTTCTTCGCCGCGCCGGGATGACGGGTCAGAGGTCAGGAAGCGCGAGATCGAGGTTCGGCCGCTCGAGGCCGCCGTCGACCTCGAGGATCTTGCCGGTGATGTAGCCGCCCGCGGGCGAAGCCAGGAAGACCACCGCGGCGGCGATGTCCCGCGGATCGCCGATCCGGCCCAGCGGCGTCGCCCGCTCCATCTGGCCCCGCAGTTCGTCGTCGGTGAGCACGATGTCGAGCGCCGAGGTCTGCACCGCGCCCACCGCGATCGCGTTGACCCGGATCCGGGGTGCGAGGTCGGCCGCGGCCAGCCGGGTGTAGTGGGCCACGGCGGCCTTGGCCGTGCCGTAGGCGAGGTAGCCGCGGCCGGCCACCCGGCCGACGACCGACGAGATGTTGATCACCGCGCCGGCGTGGTCGGGCGAGTTGAGCAAGTGGGGGACGGCCGCCGCGGTAAGGCTGTGCGCGGTGGTCACGTTGAAGCCGAACGCGCTGGCCAGATGCCGCGGCTTGGTGGCCAGGAACGGGCGGGGCATCGCGCCGCCGAGGTTGTTGACCACGATGTCCAGGCGGCCGAACGCTCCGACCGCGGCGTCGGCCAGCCCCGCGACGGCGTCGAGGTCGCTCAGGTCGGCGGGCACGGCCACCGCCCGCCGCCCCGCCGCCTCCACCTCGCGGGCGACCTTGGTCAGCTCGTCCTCGGTGCGGGCCGAGATCAGCACGTCGGCCCCGGCCTCGGCCAGGGCGAGCGCGGTCGCGGCACCGATGCCGCGGCCCGCCCCGGTCACCACGGCCACCCGGCCGGTAACGCGGAATCGGTCCAAAATCACCCGATCAGCCTAAGTCAAAAATAGAACACGTTTCAATTCCGGATCCGGCTGCGGCGCCCCTCGGCCGGGGAGCCAGCGGCGCGGCTTGGCGCGACAGCGCGCTGCCCGGCGGCAAAGTTGTCCGCAGGCGGCTGCTATCACAGCCGCGAAGGGACAACTTTCGGCTGGGGAGCCAGGACGCCGGCCGGGGGAGCGACCGGCTGGTGCGGTGAGCGCGTGTGTCGGCGGACCGGCCGTCCCTGGCAGACTTGAATGGTGACCCGCCCGCCTGACTTGGACACCGCGGTGCATGAGTCTGCTGCGAGCCCGGATTCGGCGGGAGTAAGGGCGTTCTGGAAAGATCTTGAATTGCCTGGGCTGATCGACATACATACCCATTTCATGCCGCCGAACGTGCTGGCCAAGGTCTGGGCCTTTTTCGAGCAGGACCGCGCCGGGGTCGGGCAGCCGTGGCCGATCGTCTACCGAGGCCCCGAGGACGAGCGGGTGGCCGTGCTCCGGGCGTTCGGCGTCCGCGCCTTCAGCGCGCTCGCGTACCCGCACAAGGCGGGCATGGCCGCGTGGCTGAACGCCTGGTCCGCGCAGTTCGCGGCGCGGACCCCGGACTCGCTGCACAGCGCCACGTTCTTCGCCGAGCCCGGCGCGGCCGGCTACGTGGCCGAGGCGATCGGCGCCGGGGCGCGCCTGTTCAAGGCGCACCTGCAGGTCGGCCGGTACGACCCGCGCGACCCGCTGCTCGATCCGGTCTGGGGGCTGCTGGCCGATGCGGGGGTGCCGGTGATCGTGCACTGCGGCTCGGGCCCGACGCCCGGGGGCTACACCGGTCCCGGGCCGATGTCGCAGGTGCTGGCCCGGCATCGCGCGCTGGTCATGATCGTCGCGCACCTCGGGGCCCCGGAGTACGGCGAGTTCCTGGACCTGGCCGGGCGGTACCCGGGCGTTCATCTCGATACCACGATGGCGTTCACCGACTTCCTGGACCGGATCGCGCCGTTCCCCGCGGCGCTGCGGCCCCGGCTGGCGGACACGGCCGACCGGATCCTGCTGGGCACCGACTTTCCCAACATCCCGTATCCCTACCTGCATCAGCTGGAGGCCCTGGCCCGGCTCGACCTCGGCGCGCCGTGGCTGCGCGCGGTCTGCCACGACAACGCCGTCCGGCTGCTGGGGCTGTGACCCGCGATGCCAAAAGCGCGCCGCGAGCGGACCCCGGCCCCGGGACCGGCCCGCGCTGGCTCCGGCGCGGGCGAGCGGCTGGGGGAGTACCGGCGCAAGCGGGACTTCGAGCGCACGCCGGAGCCCGAGGGCACGCCCGGCCCGGCAGGCGCGTCGTCCGGGGATGGCGGCCCGGTCCGGCGGTTCGTGGTGCAGCGGCACCGGGCCCGGCGGCTGCACTACGACCTGCGGTTTGAGATCGACGGCGTGCTGGCCAGCTGGGCCGTGCCCCGGGGGCCGACGCTGGACCCCGACGTGAAGCGGATCGCCGTGCACGTCGAGGACCACCCGATCGAGTACCTCGAGTTCGAGGGCATCATCCCGCGCGGCGAGTACGGCGGCGGTGACGTCATCGTCTGGGACATCGGGACCTGGGAGCCGCACGAGACCGACGACCCGGCCGCGGCGGTCGCGGCCGGGGAACTGCACGCCGACGTGTCCGGGCAGAAGCTCCGCGGCCGGCTGATCCTGGTCCAGAGCGGCCGCACCCGCGAGGACCAGAACCAGTGGCTGTTGCTGCACAAGCACGACGAGTACGCCGTGCCCGGCTGGAATCCCGAGGACCATCCCGCGTCGGCGCTCAGCGGGCGCACAAACGATCAGGTCAAGGCGCATCCAGAGCGGATGTGGCGGGGCGACCTGCCGCCGTCGCAGGCGTCGGTGCCCGTCGGCGACGCGGCGGGGGAGCGCGGCGGCGCGCGCGGCCGTGGCTCGCCGGGCCGGACCTCCCCGGGCGGGACCTCCCCCGCGGTCGACGTGCTGGCCGGCGGGCCGAGCGAGGATGAGCTTGCCGCGCTGGACGACCTGGGCGCCGAGGGCACCTGGGAGGTGTTCGGCCGCCGGCTCAAGGTGACCAACCTGGACAAGGAGATGTTCCCGGGCCGGGATGGCGAGCCGGCGGTGACCAAGCGCGAGTTCATCGGCTACGCGGCCAGGATCGCCCCGGTGCTGCTGCCGTACCTGACCGGCCGGCCGCTCAACATGCACCGGTTCCCCGGCGGCGCGGGGACCAGGGGGTTCTGGCACAAGCAGCTGCCCGAGCACGCGCCGGACTGGGTGCCGCGCTGGAACCGGCCGGACGCCGACCCGGGGGAGTCGACCACGTACCTCGTGGTGGACGAGCCCGCCGCGCTGGTCTGGGCGGCCAACTTCGGCGCGCTCGAGTGGCACGCCTGGACGTCCAAGGCCGACCGGCCGGACCTGCCCACGTACGCGCTGATCGACATCGACGCGGGTTCGGCCACGACCTGGGAGGACGTGCTGGTGCTGGCCCGGCTGCACCGCACCGCGCTGGAGCACCTGAACGTGCGCGCCCAGCCCAAGCTGACCGGGCACACCGGGATCCAGATCTGGGTGCCGATCACCCCGGGCCCCAGCTTCGAGGACACGCGTAAATGGGTCGAGCAGCTGTCCAAGGCGGTCGGCGCGGTCGTGCCTGACATGGTCAGCTGGCAGTGGGACGTGCACAAGCGGCAGGGCCGGGCCCGCCTCGATTACACCCAGAACGTGAAGAACAAGACCTTGGTCGCGCCGTACAGCCCCCGTCCGGCGGCGGGGGCGCCGGTTTCCGCGCCGATCGAGTGGGACGAGCTCGACGATCCCTCGCTGCGGCCGGACGGGATCACGATCGCCGCGGTGCTGCGCCGCCTGGCCGAGCGCGGCGACCCGTTCGCCGCCGTGCTCGGTCCCGGCCAGTCGCTGCCGCCGATCCGGTAAGCGCCCGCCGGGCTGTCGTTGGTCAACGGTTGACCGCGGCACCGTCAGGGCATACGAAAAGAGCCGTGGCGGGGGCAGGAGAGGTTGGGGATCTAGTGGTTGAGCGGAACGAGCGGGCCGGGCAGCCGGCCACCCAGGCCGACCTGGTCGACGTGCCGCGCCTGGTGACCGCGTACTACGCCGAGCACCCAGATCCGGCCGACCCCGCCCAGCGGGTCGCGTTCGGCACGTCCGGCCACCGGGGCTCGGCGCTGCGGCTGTCGTTCAACGACGACCACATCGCCGCGGCCACCCAGGCGATCTGCGACTACCGCCGCGGCGCCGGAATCACCGGCCCGCTGTACATCGGCCGCGACACGCACGCGCTCTCCGAGCCGGCCTTCGTCACCGCGCTCGAGGTGCTGGTCGCCAACGACGTGGCGGTGCTGGCCGACAGCCGCGACGGCTACACGCCGACCCCGGCGGTCTCCCTCGCGATCCTGGCCTTCAACGAGGGCCGGGCGGCCGGCGTGGCCGACGGGATCGTGGTCACGCCGTCGCACAACCCCCCGGAAGACGGCGGTTTCAAGTACAACCCCCCGGACGGGGGGCCGGCCGCGGCGCAGATCACCGCGGCGATCCAGGACCGGGCCAACGAGTTGCTGGCCGGCGGGCCGGGCGAGGTCCGCCGCACCGGCTACGCCCGGGCCAGGGCCGCGGCCGGGGCGCACGACTTCCTCGGGCAGTACGTGTCGGCGCTGTCGTCCGTGGTTGACCTGGACGCGGTGCGCAGCGCCGGGATACGGATCGGGGCCGACCCGCTCGGCGGGGCGAGCGTGGCCTACTGGGGCGAGATCGCCGACCGGTTCGGGCTGGACCTGACCGTGGTCAACCAGGAGGTCGACCCGACGTTCCGGTTCATGACCCTGGACTGGGACGGGCGGATCCGGATGGACTGCTCGTCGCCGTACGCCATGGCCTCGCTGATCGCCCGCCGCGGCGACTTCGCGATCGCGACCGGCAACGACACCGACGCCGACCGGCACGGCATCGTGACGCCCGGGGCCGGCCTGCTCAACCCGAACCACTACCTGGCCGTCGCGATCCACTACCTGTACCGGCACCGCGCGGACTGGCCGGCCGACGCCGCGGTGGGCAAGACCATGGTCAGCTCGTCGATCATCGACCGGGTGGCGGAGGCGGCCGGGCGCCGCCTGATGGAGGTCCCGGTCGGGTTCAAGTGGTTCGTGCCCGGACTGCTGGCGGGCACGGTCGCGTTCGGCGGCGAGGAGAGCGCCGGGGCCTCGTTCCTGCGCCGGGACGGGAGGGCCTGGACCACCGACAAGGACGGGATCATCCTGGCCCTGCTCGCGTCCGAGATCACCGCGGTCACCGACCGCACGCCCTCGGAGCACTACGACCAGCTCACCGCGCGGCTGGGCCACCCGGCCTACGCCCGGATCGACGCCCCGGCGACCCGGGAGCAGAAGGCGGCCCTGGCCCGGCTGAGCCCGGATCAGGTCGGCGCGACCGAACTGGCCGGGGAGAAGATCCTCAGCCTGCTCACCACCGCCCCGGGCAACGGCGAGCCGCTCGGCGGCCTGAAGGTGATCACCGAGTCGGCCTGGTTCGCCGCCCGGCCGTCCGGCACCGAGGACGTCTACAAGCTCTACGCCGAGTCGTTCCAGGGGCCGGACCACCTGGCCCGGGTCCAGGCCGAGGCGCAGGAGATCGTCCAGACCGTGCTCTGATCGGATCGCGGCCGGGCTTCGCCGCCCGCGCGGGAACGAGACGGCGGGCGCGACGCGTTGACACCGGTATGGCGATGGCCCCGATCAGTGACACCTCGTGAGCGGCCTGCGCACGAGGGTGCGGCGTTTCCTGCAACGGCCAGGCACCACCGACCTGGCGCCCTACCAGAAACTGCTCGCGGCCATCGAGGCGCGCGAGGAGTCGCTGGCCGGCCTGGCCGACGAGAACCTGGCGCGCCGGGCCGCCGGGGCCGCCGACGACGCCGAGTTCTGCGCGGTGGGGCGGGAGGCGGCGCGGCGGGCGCTCGGGGAACGCCCCTACGACGTTCAGCTGCTCGGCACGCTGGTCATGCTCGCCGGCCAGGTGGCCGAGATGGCCACCGGGGAGGGCAAGACCCTCTCCGGCGCGCTCGCCGCGGCCCGGTACGCGCTGGCCGGCCGCTCGGTACACGTGGCGTCGGTCAACGACTACCTGGCCCGCCGGGATGCCGAGTGGATGCGGCCGGTCTACGACCTGCTCGGGGTCACGGTCGGCTGCATCGGCCAGGCGTCGACGCCGGCCGAGCGGCGGGACGCCTACGCGGCGCAGGTGACCTACGCGCCGGTCAGCGAGATCGGCTTCGACGTGCTGCGCGACCGGCTGGCCGTCGACGTCGCCGACCTGATCTCGGCCGAACCCGACGTGCTGCTGATCGACGAGGCCGACTCGGTGCTGATCGACGAGGCGCTGGTGCCGCTGGTGCTGGCCGGCGCGGCGGGCGCGGCCGATTCCGACCTGGAGATGGCCGAGATCGTGCGCGGCCTGCGGCCGGGGCTGGACTTCCAGACCGACGACGAGGGACGCAACGCGTCGCTGACCGACGCCGGGGCGCGGGCGGCCGAGGAGGCGCTGGGCGGGATCGACCTGTACGCCGCCGACGCGATCGACACGCTGACCCGGCTGAACGTGGCCCTGCACGCGCGCGCCCTGCTGCGCCGCGACGTCGACTACATCATCCGCGACGGGCAGGTCCAGCTGATCAGCTCCTCGCGCGGGCGCGTCGCCCAGCTGCAGCGCTGGCCGGACGGACTGCAGGCCGCCGTCGAGGCCAAGGAGGCCATCGCGGTCAGCGACAGCGGCGAGATCCTGGACAGCATCACCGTCGAGTCCCTGGTCCGGCGATACCCGCGGATCTGCGGCATGACCGGCACCGCGGTCGCGGTCGGCGATGAACTCCGCGAGTTCTACGCGCTGGAGGTCGCGGTGATCCCGCCGAACCGCCCGTGCGTGCGCAAGGACGAGCCGGATCGCCTGTACGCGACGGTGCCGCAGAAGGACAAGGCGATCGTCGCGGAGGTCACCGCCGCGCACCTGACCGGCGAGCCCGTGCTGATCGGAACGCTCGACATCGCGGAATCCGAGCGCATATCGCGGCGGCTCACCGCGGCCGGCCTGCCGCACGTGGTGCTCAACGCCAAGAACGACGCGGACGAGGCGGCGATCATCGCCGAGGCCGGCGCGCCCGGCGCGATCACCGTGTCGACGCAGATGGCCGGGCGCGGCACCGACATCCGGCTCGGCGGCCGCGACGGGGACCGGGACGAGATCGCCGAGCTGGGCGGCCTGTACGTGATCGGCACCGGGCGGCACGCGAGCAGCCGGCTCGACGACCAGCTCCGCGGCCGGTCCGGCCGCCAGGGCGACCCCGGCCGCTCGGTCTTCTTCGTCAGCATGGAGGACGACCTGATCACGTCGTTCGCGCCGGACGCCGCCGAGCCGGAGGACATCGCGCCCGACGGCCGGATCCGCGACGCCAGGGCGGACGCGGTCGTGACCCACGCCCAGCGCGTCGCCGACGGCGCCAACCTGGAGATCCACCGCAACACCTTTCGCTACAACAAGCTGATCGAGGACCAGCGCCAGGTGGTGCTGGCGCACCGGGAGCGGCTGCTGCGCGGCGACGCGGCCCTGGTGGCGCTGGGCGCCCGCCGCCCCGAGCGCTTCGAGGAACTGGCCGGCGCCGTCGATGAGGCGGTCCTGGCCGACGCGGCCCGCAAGATCGTCCTCTACCACCTCGACCGCGGCTGGGCCGACCACCTGGCCGCGCTGGCCGAGATCCGCGAGGGCATCCACCTGCGCGCGCTCGGCCAGGGCCCGAACCCGTTCGTGTCCTCGCTCGACCCGCTGGCCGAGTTCCACTCCGAGGCGATCAAGCTGTTCGCCAGCCTGCTCGACCAGGTCGAGGAGCGATCCGCGGAGACCTTCGCCGCGGCGCCGATCACCGATGAGGGCGTCGATCTCGACGCCGCCGGGGTGCGGCGCCCGTCGGCCACCTGGACCTACCTCGTGCGCGACCACCCGTTCGACGCCAGCCTGAGCGGGGCCCTGGGCCGGTTCGCCCGCCGCATCTACCATCGATAATGGCGCGACGCTGACCCGCCCCGAGGGGAGAGGCCATGTCGTCATTTGTTACGCACCGGCACGTGGGCGCGCCTGGCTGCGATATCGACCCGTTCAGCGATCAGTTCCTGGCCGACCCGTTCCCGTTCCTGGACGAGATACGGGAGGCGGGCCCGGTCGTCTACCTCGACCGGCACGAGGTGTACGCGGTGGCCAGGCACGAGCAGGTACATGCGGTGCTGCGCGAGCCCCGGGTGTTCTCCTCGGCCGCCGGGGTCGGTCTGACGAACATCGCCGCAGAGAACCCGTGGCGCAAGCCGAGCATCCTGCTCGAGGTCGACCCGCCGCTGCATACCCGCAACCGCAAGGTGGTGGCCCGGGCCCTGGCGCCGCGCTCGCTGGCCTACCTGCAGGAGATCTTCGACCGGCGGGCCGAGGAGCTGGCCGGTGAGCTGGTGCGCCGGGGTTCCTTCGACGCCGTGCCCGACCTGGCCGAGATCTTTCCCACGCGGGTGTTCCCGGAGGCGTTCGGGCTCCAGGAGGACGGCCGGGACCAGCTGCTGGCCTACGGGGCCATGGTGTTCAACGGGCACGGCCCGCGTAACCACCTGTTCGAGGCCTCGATGGCCGGTGCCGAAGGAGTGATCGACTGGATCACCCGCCAGTGTGCCCGGTCGGCGCTGCGCCCGGACGGTCTCGCGGCGCTGATCTACGCCGGCGCCGACGCCGGCGAGGTGTCCGAGGACGAGGCCGCGCTGCTGGTCCGCTCGTTCCTGTCCGCCGGGCTGGACACCACGGTGAGCGCGATCGGCCTCGGGGTGCTCGACTTCGCCCGCCACCCGGACCAGTGGCAGGCGCTGCGGGCCGATCCCGCGCTGGCCCGCAACGCCTTCGAGGAGGTGGTCCGGCGCGAGTCGCCGGTCATCGGGTTCTTCCGCACCACCAGCGAGCCGGCCGAACTGGCCGGCGCGCTCCTGCCCGCGCAGGCCAAGGTGCTGGTGTTCTTCGCCGGGGCCAACCGCGACCCGCGCCGCTGGGAGCAGCCCGACCGGTTCGACATCCGGCGCAAGACGGCCGGCCACATGGGATACGGCGTCGGCGTGCACAACTGCGTGGGGCAGGTGATCGCGCGCATGGAGGGCGAGGCCGTGCTGCGGGCCCTGGCCGGGCGGGTCGCCTCATGGCATCTGACCGGCGAGTCGCGGCCGCGCCTCAACAACACCCTGCGCAGCCTGGCCACCCTGCCGGTGGCGGTCGAGCCGGGCTGAGCCCGGCTTGACCCGCTGCGGCTACAGGCGCTCAGCCAGCCAGGCGTGCACCTCGGGTACCCGGCGCTGCAGCAACGTCAGGTGCCCGTCGTCGTCCAGCAGCCGGGCCTCGACCCCCGGAATGTGGGCGGCCAGCCATTCGCCGTGGCCGAACGGGACGAACTGGTCGTGCCGCCCGTGCAACAGCAGCACCGGAACCGAGATATCGGCGAGCTCGAACCCCCAGGGCCCGACCTGTGCTTCGCCGTCCTCCCACCATCCCTCGCTGCCCGGCGCGAGCCCCTCGTGCTCGGAGAACGCGAGGTACTCGGCCAGTTCGCCGGTCAGCACCGCGGCGTCTTGCGGCGACAGCAGCGTCGGGAACTGCTCGGCCAGATCGTCCGCGGTGGTGGCCATGGCCTCCTCCCAGTCCTGGTCCATCTTCTTCCGCGCCGCGACCTTGTCCGTGGCGCTCTCCCTGAAGTCGTCGGCGTTCTCCTGGCCCATGCCCTCGAACCAGTCCAGGCCCTCGGCGTCGTACGGGGCCAGGCCGGCCAGCGACGCCACGCCGGCGGCCAGATCGGGCAGCAGCGCCGCGCAGGCCAGGGCGTGCGCGCCGCCGCCCGAGATGCCCCAGATCCCCAGCCGGTCGATGCCCAGCGCGGCGCAGATCGAGCGAACGTCGGCCGCGCAGTCGGCGTGGCCGCGACCCGGCTGCGGCGTCGAGCCGCCGTAGCCCGGCCGGTCGTAGCTGATCAGGCGGAGTCCGCGCGCCGCGGCGTCCGCCATGGTGGGCCCGTACAGGTACCGGGAGTTCGGCGTCCCCATGTGGACCAGGACCGGCTTGCCCGCGGGGTCGCCGGACTCCTGCACGGCCAGGATCCGGCCGTCGGGCGTCTCGACTGTCCGTTCCGTGACATCTGGCTGCATGGCACGCAATATACGCGCGGCATGAGGCCGGGCGGAAAGCAATATTGAGGCGGCCGCGAGACGTGGGCCCGTCGCCGCCGTCGCCGACGTCATCGGCGGGTAAGGCGAATCAGTCGGTCAGTCCCGGCCCGGCTTGGCGTAGCCAAAGAAGCCGCGTCGCTTAATGAGCTCGGCGACGGCCGCGGGGACCATGTCCTCCCAGGAGTCGTCAGCCGCCGC
>Ga0307474_10003100_pt1 | contig 11975 bp, 15 predicted proteins | sample atmos_gasesECM1C_2_FD_203312 | JGI IMG/M metagenome (GOLD analysis project Ga0307474, IMG submission 203312) | Hardwood forest soil microbial communities from Morgan-Monroe State Forest, Indiana, United States - atmos_gasesECM1C_05 | ecosystem: Environmental > Terrestrial > Soil > Temperate... | reverse complement strand
GACTGCCATCGTAGAGCCCTTGTGCTCCGACTCGCCGTGAATCGACACCGTCAGCTCTCGCCATGCGGACGGCCGTTCCGCTGGACCCGAAGTCCGTGCAGAGGTGGCCACCTGGCGCCGGCTTGACAGAACGGGCCTCCGCAGTCAGATTGGGAGGCTCAATGCTCCTGGTTGTTCTGCACCTCGAACGCACAAGTCTCTAGTTTCGGGCAATTCGGCCCGGAACACCGTCTTGTGACCGTGTTTCGAGGAGCAGTGTACCATGCACGAGCATCTCGTTCGGCGCTTCGCCGACGCAGGGCTCCCGCTCGTCCTGTCCGATAGGCCCATCGTGGGCGTCGGCGGAGGGCGCGAGATCATCCAGATCGACATCCAGCACAAGGGAGACGGCGGACGCCGCTCCGAGTGGTTCCGCATCTACCGCGGTGCGGAAGACAACCGCATCGAGGTCGTCGGCCTCGACAAGAAGATCGGCCAGGTCGTCGTGATGGCGCAGGAGCCGCCCAGGCAGTTCGCCGAGGCCGTTCCCTACAACATCATCAGCGAGATCGGCGGCACCAAGGCGCCGGGCTGGCAGCAGGCCCTCGCCAAGCGCATGGGCGTGCAGCCGCACGCCATCCGCACGAACACCACCCGCAACGGCAAGATGGTGCTCGGCGCGGACATCGTCCGCACGACCTCCGGAGACAAGCGCCACATGCTCATGGGGCTCGACGAGAGCCACCTGTTCATCGCGCAGCTGCCCCGGGGCGTGTCCGCCGTTCGCGACGCCCACGCGCTCCTCAAGAGCGACATCGTCTCCCAGGCGGAGCGCAAGAGCGGCGGCAGCCCCGCGCCGCGGCAGGGCGAATGGTTCTTCCTCGAACCCTCGACCTGGGAGCTGCGCCAGATCGAGCAGGGCATCCGGGACAACCGGCTCATCGTCGAGCTGGGTGTTCCCATCGGCCCCTTCACCGACAGCCTCGCCATCCGGGGCCGCGCGCGGCGAGTCCGCCAGTTCCGGGGCAACCCGCACCTGGCCGACGAACTGGTCGTGCTGCCGGACTCCGGCACCACCGCCGGACGTCGCGACGTCTTCGTGCGTGGTCGCATCCGCCACGTCGAGCACGCCACCAAGGCGTTCTCCGACTGGCGCAAGGTGATCCGCAACACCGAGGTCGGCCGACCCGTCGGCGTCAACTGGGTGGACTAGACGCCTCTCGCCAAGCAGTCCGGCTCGGAGAGCCGCAGCGCCCTCGCACTGCTGTTCTCCGGCCGCATTGCACGGCGGCGCGTTCCTTCGCTGGAGCCACGCTTGCGTAACGTCACACGTGGCGTATAACACGCCAGATGAGACGAGCATCGGCCGCGTCAGGGCCCAGCGTCGAAGACGCCATGGCCGGAGTGAAGAGCCTCGTCGAGGCGCACAAGCACCGTCACGACGAGCCGCTGCATCTGGCCGTGTTGTTCCATCCGCCACGTGGCGGAAAACACCTGCATCTGCTGGAAGTGATCGCTGGCTTCGGCGGCGGCACCATCTCGCGTGAGAAGCGCGTCTTCCAGGTGGGGTTCGGGTCGACGCCCGATCTTCCGCTCCCGCCACATGTGGAGCTTCGCATGACATTGACGAGCCCCGAGGAGCTGGACGTAGCGGTCCGAAACAAGTGGCCATCGCTGAAACCCATCCGGGAGTCGAAGTCCGATCAGAGTGCCGAACTGCTCTGGGCGGACGCGATCGGCAAGCGCCTCTGGAAGATGGTGTAGTGCGCGGCCGACCGTCGACGGTCGTTCTCGACGACGACAAGGTCCGGCGTCACTCTCATCGAACGCACATCACCCTCTGAACTGGAACCGTCGCGATGACCGAAGTCGATGACAAGACGCTGCGCGAGCTGCTGGCTGGCCACGCGAGCGCCGACGGAACCATCGTGCGGCGCATGGCGCAGGAGCTGCTGGGCCTGCGGGCGGCGCAGCAGGTAGCGGTCAGGGCGACCGCTCGATCTGCCGCCTCCAAGCAGCACCTCGCCGCGTTTCTCGACCGTCTTGCCAAGCAGCCTGCGCGCTACACCGAGCGCGAGGTCTGCCTACGCGCGGCAGAGGAGCTTGTCACAGCGGACCAGGACGACCGACATCTCTTCCGTCAGGTGATGGCCGAGACGTCCGACGGCGCCGACGACTTCCGCAGAGGGTCCCGAAGCGCGATCGCCGACATCTTCGCCGGCTACGAGATCGCCCTACGCACGTTCCGCTTACCACTTCCGCGAGTGCGCCTCGACCTTGCCGGCCGGCGCATGACCCACTGCCAGTCGAACGACGATGGCGACTGCTCCTGGACAGACTGCCCACAGCGACGCGACGGCGAGCCTCAGGCGACCGGCCGACACTGCCCGCTCGACATCATGGCAAGCGACGAGGAGTGAGCTACGATGCCTGCCGTGATGCGTCGTCGCCCGTTCCCCATAGCGCGGACAGTCTCCCTCACTGAGGGCTGTCGCCTAAGTCGGACGGTACGCTGACACCCGTCTTATAAACGGGCGGCTTGGAGGTTCAACTCCTCGGCAGCCTACCCAATCGGAGCGCGCCACACGTCACGCGCACAGAAGCCCTGGTAGCATCGAGCCATGCCCTCGCGTCGCTTCGGCAGTCTCCGTCGCTACGGGCACCTGCTCGACCTGCGCGAGTGGCGACTGCAAGGTCTGACGAGCGGAGAGCCCGTCACGCTGTACCACGGCACGACGGGCCTCTTTCGGAAGTTCGACGTGGCACGCAGCCGCAAGGAGCTGGTGGACGACTACTACGGCGGTGGGATCTTTCTCACGCCGTCCAAGCGTGTCGCTGCCGACTACGCGCACGCAAACCGCAACGTCGGCCTCCCTCCGTCGATCATCGATGACCTCAAGCGCCGAAACCCGAAGGCCGCGAAGTTCCTGCACGCGCTCTACGCGCGGGGGGACAGCGCATGGGACGATCTCACCACCCATCCCGAGTACCGCGGCCAGTGGGAGAAGCTGACCGGAGGCGTCGACCCCAACACGCTCGGCGATCTCGCCGCCTTCATCATCGGCAGCAAAGTGAAGCCCGTGGGCAATGATCGTCCGGAAACCAACATCTTCAACATACGGACCGGCATGCCGGACTGGATCTACGCCTCGCTCGACCAGATCGGTCTCGACTCCAAGACCTACCGCCCCAAGGTCTACACGGTCAGCGTCAAGGCTAGCAATCCCCTCATCACCGGCGACAAGGAAGAGGCTCGCAGCGCTCGCGACCGCGGTTACGACGCCGTCGTCTACTACGGACCCGGGGTCGTCCAGGACATCCCGGAAGTTGCCGTGTTCGACAGGGCGCGCGTGAAGATCAAGTCCATCGATGTCGTCTAGCCACAGCTTGACCCGCTGTTCTACGTCCCGTATGACAGAGCGATGGGCTGGGCCAACTGCGGCAGCGATTCGCGTGGACGACCCATCGGCTACGCGCACGCGGCGACCTGCGACGAACCAGGTTGCGATGCCGTGATCGACCGCGGTCTATCGTACGCCTGCGGGGACATGCACGGACCCCAGGACCGAGAGGACGGCTGGTGCTGTGACCGCTACTTCTGCGGCAAGCACCTGATGCCCGGCGCCAATGTCCCTCTCTGCGCGAGCTGCCTAAAGGAGCGTCGCGAGGGATTCGTTGCGGACGCCTCCGCCTTCCTCGAACGAAACGAGGGCTCCTTCGTCAATCTGCTCGACCGAGGACACAAGGTGCAGGGGCTCAGACTTCGCGATCTGGCGGAAGAGAGTGAAGTCGACCCGTCGATCATCCAGAGCTGGGCGAACGGCACCGCGACGGCGCCGCTGGACACGCAGCGACGCGTCGTCGAGCACCTGCGCGCGATGACGCTGGAGGATCTCGACGAGGTCGTGAAGCGCATCATGTGCCAGTCCTGCCGCAAGGGACACGTGGGCGGTGTCGATGCTCCGCGCGGACGCGGTCTGCGATGCCGGCAGTGCGGCCAGGACGAGACGAACACGCGGCTCTTCGACATGCAGCGCGTCGTCGTCCCCATTCAGTTCGTGTCGGCGAACGCATGACCAAGCCGACTCCCTGGGCTCGCTGAGAAGCCGTGGCGGAGACGCTGGCATCGAGACCCACGCAGTGCCCGACGTGCCGGCAGAACCGGCCCACGCCAAAGGATGACGGCTGGGACGAGCCGCGCCCCATGGACTGGTGGGACTGCTGGCGCTGCCTTCTCTGCGACGCGTGGATTTGCAGCGTGCCACGCTCCGTCGGCCGGAGGGACACCCTGCCCTGCTACATCAAGCACGCCGCCGACGTGCATCCGGAGCTGTACACCGCTCCGGATGCCACATCGAAGGACTGAACCGCCGACCTGCGTTGTCGGCGCGAGAGCGGGCTAGTCGGTGTAACCGGTCAGCAGGCCGTTGTCGGAGCAGAAGGTCAGGGTACCGGTCGTCGCGTTCGTGACCACCACGCCCGGCTGGACGGGGGCGCCCTCCGTCAGGCCGCCGACCGAGCAGGTCAGTGAGAGCAGCACGATGTCGTTCGTGACGCTCAACTCCGACTGCACGGACAGGCCGGTCTGCGGCGTGCCACCGAGGGTCGCCTCGATCTGCATCCTGTTGCCCGCGACGGACGTGCCGCCGTGGGCGCTACCATCGATCTGAATGGTCGTGGTCCACGTGACGCGTCCACTCGGGCCCACCGGGATGGTGGTCGCCGTCTGAAAGAGGAGCGTCGTCGCGGGCGTCGTCGTCGGCGCCTGGACCGCCTGGAAGGTCTGGAGGTTCTTGAGGGCCGCTCCGCTGGCCGCTCGCACCGTCCACACGCCGAGCAGGAAGTTGAACGTGTACTCCAGGCTGGCGCCGTTCACGTCGAGGACGGACGCACCGTCGATCGTTCCGACGCCGGGCACGACGGTGATGTTGAACGTTCCAGCGTTGCCTGCGGCGTCCAGGATGACGACCTGGTCGCCATCGAAGGCGTTCGGGTCGAGCGTCACCGTCATCGGCGCCGTCGCTTCGACACAGTACCGATCGACGTGCGGCTCCGTCTGGAAGCTCGCGCTTGCGATCTGCTGCTCGTACGGCGATCCCAGGGTTCGATTGCGGCTCATGCGTGTGCTCTCCTCGACCATCAGAATCGCACACGTACGATTTGTACCCGAGAACTTTCGCGTCGCTCTCAGGCTCTACACGTCGTTCTACGTATCGACGTCAATCCGTAAACGATTTGTATGCTTCGTCGACCGCAGCGTCAGTTTGCCGAGCTCTTGGCGCCGACGATGCGCTGACCATCCACTCGCACCGGCGTCGCGGTCACGCCGATCACCTTCGGCTCACGCACGACCTCGGGCTGCCGCAGCTCGCGGCCGATGAGCAACACCTTCATGCGGTACTTGCGCAGCAACGCGCGACGCAGAAGGCGCACCGGGCTCCAGTCGCTCGCCAGATCGTTGTCGATGAGCGTGATGGCGATCTGCTGACCCGCGCGCACGGGCCAGAACGGTAGGCGCACGGCCGGAGCCGCGGGGTGGAAGGACGAGGCAGGCAGAAACGTCCGGTCCATGCCGGGCGGCACGGAGAGCACCTCGACGCCGCCGATCTTGAGGTTCGTGAGCGCGATCGGCCGGCTCGCCTGAGCGCTGCGCTGATCACCGGAGCGGCCTACGCGCACGAGGAGGAGCCGCTCCGGCCGGAACGCGCACGTCGCCGTCGTGGTCGAGGTTGCGGTGCCTCCGACGCCAATCCGCGCGAGCGGAAGCTCCAGGCAACACTCCGTGAGAGTCTCTGAGCCCATCATCGCGCGGACGCTAGCACGCGTGGCTGCGCCAGGAATGCCGATCACGCCAACGCGATTTGCGGGTGCCGCGACGGCTCGGGCAGACGCAGAAGGCGCCGCTCGCCGTTCTTCCGGCGGACGACCACGAGCGCGCCCGGCGTACCGTCGTACGGCACGAGGCCCTGCTCGTACTCCTCTTCGCTGATCTCGAACACCTTCACGGCAACGTCCTTCCACTTCCTGGTCCTGGTATCCCCGGCGCGACTCGAACGCGCGACCCCCGGTTTAGGAAACCGGTGCTCTGATCCGACTGAGCTACGGGGACATGAAGCTTTCCACCTCCGGTCCTCGGAGCTGCGTGCGGCTTCAATGCGGCGCGGCCGCGCCGAACGCCGAAGGAGACGACTTGGCCAAAGTCCACCTCTTCACCGCAGCTCCGAGGATTGGAAGCGACAACCGAGGTCACGTACATCACGGGGTGAGCGAGGGGATTTGAACCCCCGTACACAGAGCCACAATCTGCGGTCCTAACCAGGCTAGACGACGCCCACCGTAAGAAAGAGTTGTCGGGGCGAGAGGATTCGAACCTCCGACCCCTTGGTCCCGAACCAAGTGCGCTACCAGACTGCGCTACGCCCCGAGATAAGAGGAAAGCGTTAGGTAGCGCCCGCCGGGAACGGGCGCCACATGTTTTCACGCCACCGCTGCGCCGATGACGTCGTTCGCCTGAAGCCACTCGAACCACACCGCCGGAGCGTTCTTCGGAACGAAGAACGGCATCGGCGGCAGGCTGGTCGGCCTGAACGGCTTGCGGAGGAGCTTCATGCCAGCTTGCGCGGGCGTGCGGTTCCTCTTGCGCTGGTTGCAGTGCCAGCAGGCCGTCACGATGTTCTCCCAGTTGGTCATCTGGGCCTTGTCCCCCTGCCACAGATCCTTCGGGATGACGTGGTCGTACGTCAGCTCCTCCGGCGAGAGAGGATGTGCGCTCGGGCAGTTCTGGTACTGGCACCGGAAGCTGTCCCTCAGGTAGACGCTCATCCGCCCGAAACGGATGGCGCGACGTCCACGCGGGACTTCACGGCGCAGCTTCACGACTGCCGGCAGTGCACGGAGGATGGGCGAGATGGGAACGACGCCGTCGTACACACGAAGCACGTCCACCTTGTCCTTGATCACCATGCACACGGCGCGCTGCCAGGACACGATCCTGTGCGGCTCCTCACCCCATGTAAGCACCAGAGTTCTGCTGACGTTCACGACACACCTACCGTTTCTTTTTCATTGTTTTACCTCAAGTGGGCACGAGACGAGTTGAACGTCCGACCTCACGCTTATCAGGCGTGCGCTCTAACCAACTGAGCTACGTGCCCGCGACCATGTGCTCCCAAACAAAACAATTCGTGCGAGGAACCGGGCTCGAACCGACGACCTCTGCCTTGTCACGGCAGCGCTCTTCCAACTGAGCTACCCTCGCAGTGAAGTTAGAACTGGATGACCGAGTCGAAGGTGGGCCGAATCGGACTCGAACCGATGACCTCCTGAGTGTGGAACAGGCTCTCTACCAACTGAGATACCGGCCCTCGAACACGTCGTGCCTGGAAAGGGACTCGAACCCCCGACCTCCCGCGTATGAAACGGCTGCTCTACCGACTGAGCTACCCAGGCATGTCGCATGTCGCTACGTCGCTACCATTTGTACGCCCGGAGGGACTCGAACCCACGACCTCCGGTTCCGTAGACCGGCGCTCTAATCCAACTGAGCTACGGGCGCATTGATGCTTCGTGACTTGCTTCGTACCTCGTATCCTCGGCGCGACTCGAACGCGCGACCCCCGGCTTCGGAGGCCGGTGCTCTGATCCAACTGAGCTACGAGGACGTTCACTTCACACTTCACCCTTCACCACTTCACCTTCTCCCGCAGTCCCGCAGTCCCGCAGTCCCGCAGTCCCGCAGTCCCGCAGTGCTCCCGGCGCGACTCGAACGCGCAACCCGCAGTTTAGAAAACTGCTGCTCTGTCCGATTGAGCTACGGGAGCGGCTCGGCACCCTCGGTCCGACTCGAACGGACAACCTACGGCTTCGAAGGCCGCCGCTCTATCCAATTGAGCTACGAGGGCTCAGGTCGCACACTAGATCCAAACGACTCGTCGGAGGTGGGAGCGGGACTCGAACCCGCGCATGCCGGAGTTGCGAACCGGTACCTTACCATCTTGGCTATCCCACCACGCTGAGCGGCCGACCGGACTCGAACCGGCGACATCCTCCTCGGCAAGGAGGCACTCTACCAACTGAGCTACGGCCGCAAGCACTCTCCTCCGCGCGTCGAACGCGTGTGGGTCGCAAAGCGTCCCTGCGTTCGCATAGCGCTCGTGTTCATGCCTTCACTTCGTGTCGCTCGGCTTGCGCCAGCGCCGCGTAGCAGCCCACGCGTAGTAGGTGCTCAGGACCAGGAGACCGGCGACGAAGAAGACCTGCGCATGCCTGCGCGTGCCGTCGTCGAAGTAGAACTCGCCGACCATCCAGATGACGTTCGCGGCGATCCAGAAGCACGTCGCCAGGTTGTGGGCGAAGTCCTCCGCATCCCGTTGCGAGTGGTGAGCGAGCCGCACAGCCAGCGTGAGCGTCGGCACGACCATGACCAGGCCGAGCCAATGCGTGCTCGTGCACCACGAGAAGTCCTTGAGTAACCAGAACGCGACGTGCGCGTTCTCGACCCGACGAACGTTCATTTCATGTGGCCTCGTTTCTCCGCACGCATTGCGCACGGTCGGATGGTTCGTACTGCGTTACGTATCCGAGAGCGGCTGACCGGATTCGGACCGGCGACCTCTTCCTTGGCAAGGAAGCGCTCTACCAACTGAGCTACAGCCGCATCTGCTACGTGCTACGTGCTCGCCGCGATCGCCTGCGCCTCGCGCCTCTTCTTCAGCTCCGCCCAGAAGGCCGTCCAGACCTTGCCGTAGCGTGGCTCCTCTTCTCTGCCGTGCGTCGTGCAGAAGATCCGTCCGTCGTCATCGACCACGAACGGCTCCGCCTTGTTGAACGGCGTGACGCGCTTGCCGCATGTCGGGCAACGCGCTTGCTCAGATGAAAACACCAGCTTGCTGGCCGCTACGATTTGCATGGCCACCACCTCCTAATCTGAGCGGGCGACCGGGTTCGAACCGGCGACATTCTGCTTGGAAGGCAGATGCTCTACCAACTGAGCTACACCCGCGAGTCCCGTCCCGAGAACGTTGCAACGAGCGACGTGAGCTGACGAGGGGACTTGAACCCCTAACCACCTGTTTACAAAACAGGTGCTCTGCCATTGAGCTACGCCAGCGTGAAGAACCTCAGACCTCAGAGCGGGCGACCGGTCTCGAACCGGCGACCACCAGCTTGGGAAGCTAGTGCTCTACCAACTGAGCTACGCCCGCATGCCCCCCGCCCCCCGCCCCCGCGCCCCCCCCGTGTCCCCTTCGAGCCAGCGACGCGGCTTGAACGCGTGACCTCTTCCTTACCAAGGAAGTGCTCTACCAACTGAGCTACGCCGGCAATGCTTCGCAGAGTCATCGGCGAAGCGCGCGAAGGTCAGAAACCTTCCCGCAGTGGAGCTGATCGGGATCGAACCGACGACCTCAAGCTTGCAAAGCTCGCGCTCTCCCAACTGAGCTACAGCCCCATAGACGAACCGGGTGGAGACGAACGGGATCGAACCGATGACCTCCGCATTGCGAACGCGGCGCTCTCCCAGCTGAGCTACGTCCCCGACGTGACGACGTGACGACGACATCCAAGTGCCCACCGCTACCACCAGGCCGACCTGCTCTACCCCTGCACGAGGCCAGAGACAGGTGGGTGCAGTCCTGAATAGCGGCGGATGGGCACTTCGTGGAGCCAGCGAGGATCGAACTCGCGACCTCTACCATGCCATGGTAGCGCTCTCCCAACTGAGCTACGGCCCCGGAAAAACCCCGGCGTGCATTCGCCAGCGGCACGATTGCCGCCAACCATCACCCCGGGGGCGTTAGGACGATGAAAGTACCACGCGAAGTTGCGTGCAGCCAGTACGGCCTCCTCGGGCGCCCGAGAGCGGGGTCGTACTGACACACGGCAGGGGCTGAGGGCCTCGAACCCCCGACCTGCGGATTTGGAATCCGCCGCTCTTCCGACTGAGCTAAACCCCTGTGATTCGTTGGCGGTCCCGACGGGGCTCGAACCCGCGATCTCCTGCGTGACAGGCAGGCGTCTTAGCCATCTCGACTACGGGACCGTTTCGTCATCGTCATCGTCGTCTGGACTATCCATCTTCCTTCTCCTTCGTTCAGGCAGCTCACGCTGCCATTCGTCTTGGGACATCTTCGGTGCCGCAGAGCTGCGCGGACACCATGTCGATGTTCTCGATGTCGACGGCGTCGGCGAGCGACGGCGTCACTGCGTGGGCCCTCTTCAACGCCGCGCCTGCGACGATGTGCGTCCGGTCGATCGCTTCCGCGGCCGACTCGGCGTGCACCCTGGCGATCGACGTGTAGAGGACCCGCCAGACCCTGACCTGCCGCATGGCGGCACCTCCTTTCGGCTCCTCGGCAACTCTGTCGACGTGGTGACGTGGCGTCCCAGGCGGGGATCGAACCCGCGCAATGAAGGCAAAGGACCCTGTTTAGGAAACGCGCTTCCCTCGTTCGGCAGGTATCGGCCAAACCCGCGGGCGTTACCGTCCGCGGCGAACTCCGGTGCATCCGCAACCTGTGTGGTCCACCTCACCCGCAGGCGGCCTCCGGTGAACATCGCCCACCGGCACCTCTCCTGGGGCTCTTCCTCCGTTCCGTGGTATCCCCACGGGTATCGGTTCCGTTTTTCCGACGCTCTTCCGCTGAGCTACTGGGACATTCGGGGGTTGGCGGGGCTCGAACCCTAACCTCTCGCGCGCGCGAAGGGTTCCGCCATGGCCGCCTGTACGAGGCCAACCGGAACAACCCCGGGCGGGCGGCCGGTTCTTCGGCCGCCCTGAGCGGGCTCGGGGCCCGCTCTCTCTCACACCTTCATGATCGTGTCCTCCTCGTCCGGTTCGAGAAACGGTTGCCGGCCTCGGTGGGGCACTTCGCTAGCTCGTCATCGTCATCCGCTCCTGCAAGGCCCGCTGTGCGGGCGTTTGAAGGTTCTGCGGCATCGGGTTGCAACGCTTGCAACCGATGTTGCCGCAGGGTCCTTCCAGGTGCTTGACCAGACGGATCGTCTTCTTGCGAAGACGCTTCGCCCGCAGCTTCACTCGCTTGCTCTTCGTGTTCCTTCCCTCACGCATCCACTGCGCGTAGAGAGCGCGCTGGGCAGTCTTGCGCGCGATCTTCTTCGCCCGACGACGCTTGCGCTGGTCGAGACGCTTCTGCTTGCCTGCCATGACACACCACCGAACAACCGCTGGCTTGTGGCTTGCGGATGCGGGCGGGGGAGTTGGCTGCTCGCGGTCCGAGCAGTCCCGCTCCGAGTACGCCCGCGGACGCTGGGCCTACTCGCGCGAGAGCGCGTGACGACTTGCCTCCGCGTGACAAGGTCACGCGCGGGCGGCGATGGTGATGAGCATGGGCGTCCTCCTGTGGGGAATGGTGAAGAGCGCGAGGGAGCGCGAACGTGCGCCGACCTTTCCGCAGGCACCAGTCGCCATGGCAACCGAGAGCGCGGTTCGCGGAGGAGGCTGTCGGCTTCCTCGTAGGCTGGCTGGCTCCCTTCCGGGGGAGTGCCGCCCTCCGCTACACATAATCTTCGTCGTGGTGGAATCGTCGCGGCCCGCGGCGAATCGAAACGGGCCGCGAGGAAAACACTAACGATTGCGGTCGGGGAGACGGGATTTGAACCCGCGACGACGAGCACCCAAAGCTCGTGCACTACCGGACTGTGCGACTCCCCGGGTACTCGAACGAGACTCGGATGCGCGTGCATCCGGCGTCCGGCGGAGAGAGAGGGATTCGAACCCTCGGAAGGCTTGCGCCTTCACTCGCTTAGCAAGCGAGCGCCTTCGACCACTCGGCCACCTCTCCGTGAAGAAACGATTTGTACTGGTCGGCGTAAGCGGCGCGCGCTCCGTGAGCGGCCGTGTCACGCTCCTTTGGACTCGGCTCGCGCGCCGGAGGGCCCTTGCGGGTACCTCCACTGGGAGCCCCGGAGGGTCTCCCAGGCAGCGCCGTCACACACGGCGTCGCGGAAGAGAAGGGATTCGAACCCCCGGTACCCTT
>Ga0307474_10003099_pt1 | contig 11977 bp, 8 predicted proteins | sample atmos_gasesECM1C_2_FD_203312 | JGI IMG/M metagenome (GOLD analysis project Ga0307474, IMG submission 203312) | Hardwood forest soil microbial communities from Morgan-Monroe State Forest, Indiana, United States - atmos_gasesECM1C_05 | ecosystem: Environmental > Terrestrial > Soil > Temperate... | reverse complement strand
CTTGCGGATGAAAGCTTGGCGCGCGCGTTGGCCACATCACTCGAAGTCGAGCCAGACGTGGATTGCTCGGTGTGCTGCATCTCGGCCACTTTATGCTGCATGCTGGCAATTGTTGCTGCAGCGGCGGCATCCTGCGTTTGCAACTCGGAAGGATCGAGCACGGCGATCAGATCCCCGGCCTTCACCGGCGTGCCTTCATCCACGAGGAGTTTCTGGATGCGACCCTCGACCTGGGCGCTGACAATGACCTGATTGGAGTCGACCGTACCAATCAGCACGAGATCTTTCGAGTGGTCGGTCGAAAATGTGTAGTAGATCGCCGCGATCACAAAAATGATGCCGAGAAGAATAAAAAATCGGTTGCGAGCACTCACTGGTGTACTCCTGGCCTGCGGAACCCTGGAGGCGTGGCGGCTTGATGCTGAAATAATGCGGCGGAAATAAAATCCAAAACTGCGGCCCGCCGCTCGGCGATACGCTCCGGCGCAAGCGGATCGAAGCGCACGATCCGCCGCATCACCGGGGCGCTGCTGAAATAGAAAACGATCATCGCCACCATGGAGGGAACGAAGTGGGCCGGATCCACTCGCCGGAATTCACCCTCCGCAATTCCCTTATGCAACAATTCGCCTACCCGTCGGTAGATCGGCTTAAAATAAGTCTTCACCAACCGGTCGATGTGCTCCGACTGGCCTTCCCGCGCGCGCATCATTTCCCGCTGCATCAGCTTGGGGTAAATCTGGTTCGAGGCGATGAAATCGAAATACGCGCCCACGTAGGCCATGATCTTCTCGCGCGGGGGAAGATCGCTGTCGAGTGCCCGGAAAACGGTCGCCTTCATCCCAGAAAATGCATTGTCGAGTACGGCGCCGTAAAGCGTTTCCTTGTCTTTGAAGTAGTAGTAGAGCAGAGCCTTGTTGACGCGTGCCGCCCGGGCAATGGCGTCGGTGCGGGCTCCGGCAATGCCATGTTCGGAGAACTCCTGCGCCGCCGCCTGCAGAATGGCAGCGCGGCTCTCCTCCGGCTGGCCGCGCGAACCCATGCGGGGGACCGGTCGCCTACGGCGGGACACTTGAGACATACTTAATTAACCAGTTAGTTAGATTATACAGCCATCAGGAAAGAAGTGCAACCGGGAAGTTAAGAAGTGCAGGCGGTTACTGTGCTCCGCCTGCAATCGACGGCACTAGCAGGACTTCATCCCCGTCCTGGAATGAATATCCCGGGCCGCCGAGAAAGCGGATGTCTTCCTCATTTACGTAAATGTTGAGGAACCGGCGTACCTGTCCAGATTCGTCGCGCAGATGCGGCTTTAACTCCGGAAATTTTTCGTCGAGGGCGGTGAATAGTTCTCCCAAGTTTGTAGCCGCACACGCGATCGAACCTACGCCGGCGGTGTGACGCCGCAGAGCGGTCGGAATTTGAACGGTGATTGCCATCGTATTCTCCTCTATGCTTTATGCGCCTGCGCCCACCGTGGCCGGTAGAACACCCGGAATCTCTGCGCTGCCAACTTGTTCATGCAGGTATTTCTCAAACTCGACGAGCTTAGGCGTGATTGGCCTTTCGGTCTCGTACACGCCGGCCAGCACGTCAGTGGTCTTCAATCCGTTTCCTGTAATGCACAGCACCGTCGTCTCCTCGGGCAGAATGCGATCTTGGCGGTAAAGTTTTCCTGCGCAGCCAACCGTCACGCCGCCGGCGGTCTCGGTGAAAACGCCTTCGGTCTCCGCCAGAAAACGGATCGAATCAATCACCTCGGGATCGCTCACGTCCTCGCTCCATCCGCCGCTGTGCTTGATCGTCCTGATGGCATAGTGTCCATCAGCAGGATTGCCAATCGCCAGGGAACGCGCGATGGTAGCCGGTTTCTGCGGATCGATCTCTGCGCTGCCGGTCTTTACCGCCGTCGAAATCGGAGAGCACCCAGTCGCCTGCGCACCAAAAAATTTCACGGGCTTATCTTCCACCAAGTCCAGCTTTACCAGTTCGTCGAACGCCTTTTTGATCTTGGTGATCAGCGATCCACCGGCCATCGGACAAACCACGTTATCCGGCAGACGCCAGCCCAACTGCTCGGCGATTTCAAAACCAACTGTCTTCGATCCTTCAGCATAATAGGGTCGCAGGTTCACATTGACGAATCCCCAGCGGCGCTCTTCCGCAATCTGCGAGCACAGGCGATTGACCTGGTCGTAGTTGCCGGCGATTCGCACCACGTTGGCCCCGAACACTTGTGTGCCGAGAATCTTCGCCGGCTCGAGATCGGACGGAATAAAAATCCAAGCTTTCAATCCCAGTCGTGCGGCATGCGCGGCCACGGCGTTCGCAAGATTTCCGGTCGAAGAGCAAGCGACCGTATCGAAGCCGAAAGCCTTTGCCTGTGCCAGCGCCACTGCCACCACGCGGTCCTTAAAACTCAGAGTCGGCAGGCAGACGGCGTCGTTCTTGATGTAAAGATTCTGCGCAGCGGTCTCGCCGTCGTTTCCTTTGCCCACAAATCGTTTCGCCAGGCGTGGCGCCTGGAATAGCGGCGTAAACCCGACCGGCAGCCGAGGTTCAAAACCCTCCGGCAAAGGCAGCAACTCGGCATAGCGCCACATGTTTGCCGGCCGCCGCGAAATTCGCTCGCGAATGAACTTCGCCGGCTGAACAGAATCCTCGCCGAGCACGTACCGGATCCAGTCGTAGTCGTAAGTAATTTCGAGAGGAGAGAAACAATCCTCGCAGATGGAGCGGGGCTGGTTTCCCCAGCGGCGGCCGCATTCCCGGCAGCGCAATTCGTAGTGACACTGGTTGTTCTGAGGATGACCGTCGTGATTCGGCATAGCTACTCGCTTTCTTGTTCAGCAGCGAATAGCTGGGGACGAGCCGGGGAAAAAGCGCCCTAAAATACGAAGGCCTCTTTCCCAGGAAAAAGGAAAAGAGGTTATCGAATGCAGTGAAAACTAAGTTCGCATCCGAATCTCATGTTCCCCGTTTCCGGGCGGGAGTTGGCACCTGGCGGTCGGGATATATGATCTCGATCCGGTTGCCGTGGCGTCATAGGGCTCGTCCCTCAGCCACTCTGCATGAAATTCCGTCTAACCCCGAAGGGAAGACTTGCATAGGATCGTACACCGGCACGCCGGGTTCGTCAAGATCAACCTGGACGTAATTATGCGAAAGCTAGCGAATGGTTTCCGTTTAGCTGGTCAAATCGCTCGGAACTCGGCCGTCACAATGGATTGTGATGAGCACAGTGGGTTTGCCATTTAGTTTGGTTGAACGTTAATCATGGCCTTGATCAAATATGCCTTTACAAGGTTCGCTCCCACGTCAGTCAAGTGACCACCATCTTGATAAAGCAGGTTACCGTGGTTGTCGGTGAAACGAACCTCTCCTGCGGCTCCGGAAAACAAGGGATCGATGTCTACAACGATGACATTGTCTCGCTGAAAGCTCTTGACGAATTCGTTGACCTCTATCCGTTCCGCACGTTCCTCCGGGTCTTCAAAGAACGGCGGACGATTACCCTCCCTTATGCGTTCCCGACTGGCTTGTTTGGGCAACAAGGGTGGCTGAGTGATCAGGATAACGAAATGGGCGAACGGCTTTAGTTCTTTCAGCGCAATTGCAAGACTATCTCTGTCACCTCTTAACCTGCCCCAGTAACACACGAACACAAGAAAATCGGGCCTTTCTTTCTTGACGATCGAAAGCGACTCTAGCCATAGCGGGGGATCTCGTCGGGAAGAAACAGGGAGTGGATCTCCGTTTGCCACACTAATTACATTGAGCTTTAAGCCGCGTTCTTTCGCGACCTCCGTCATCATTTTCCCATACATCGAACCGTGGCTGTCGCCCATGAGGACCATCGAACCGTTCCTGGCGGATTGATTAAAATGGAGTCCGCCCTTGTCGACATCGCGCATATCCGCGTTGACATAGTTAGTCTTTCGGACGGCAATGCCAAGCGGTATCAAAGTTACGAGAGAACAACCGAGAACTGCGAAAGCCAAACGCTGTCTGGCTGGATGATTTAATAATGTGCGGCTTGGCCTCTCTATAAAAATGAAACACGCGGTAGTGGCGCTCGCGCTGACAATAACTTTTAACGCCAGGCGGGAGAAGGGCGATGCCCGGTAGAACCTGTAGTCCACGAAGGAGAAAATGGGCCAGTGCCAAAGGTAGAGCGAGTAGGACATCCGGCCAATGAGGGCCAGCGGCCCCCAGGAGAGAAGGCGTTCTACAATGCTGGTCGAATCGTTAAATGGCAATAAGAAGCAGGCCGTGCCGGCGACCGGGAGCATCGCTCGATAGCCGGGAAACGCGGTTTCTGTTACGACAAGAAATGAGAGAGTGATCAGTACAAGCCCGGCAATTGGCAATAACGCGAGCACCTTAATGGTTCTTGGGTTTTCCTTTTCCTTATCCAGGGTTGCGAGGATGCACCCGACAAGCAGCTCCCACGCCCGAGTTGGAAGGAGGTAGAAAGCCCAACTGGGCCGCGTGTGTGTCAGCACGACACAAGCGAGCAGACTGACGGCGTAGAGAGCACAGAGGACGCCTGTCTTATATCTGTTGACCTTCCAGTACAACACGAGGAACGCCGCCGGAAATAACAGGTAAAACTGCTCCTCGACCGAAAGGGACCAGCAGTGCAGAAAGGGCTGGGCGTCGGGGGAGGTAACAAAATAATTACCCTGCAGCATAAATTTCAGGTTGGCGATGCAAGCGGCAGATGCGGAAAGCGTCGCGCCGGTCGAAGCTAAATCTTGTTCGGAGTAGATCAAGAAAGCACCGACCAATGTCACGAGCGCCACGGTAACGAACGCAGCCAGCAAGCGAGCAATACGCCGTTGATAGAAGCGTGCAAAGCTGAAGCGGTTGCGTTTGCAATCCCGAAGAATGATCGATGTAATAAGGTAGCCGGAAATGACGAAGAAAATATCAACTCCAACAAAGCCACCCTGCAACCACCGGCTGTTCAAATGAAATAAAAAAACAGCTAACACAGCTACAGCCCTCAGCCCATCGATGGCAGGACGATACTCGCCTGTGGTCGAAGGCGGGGCGATTAACGTGGATGTGGGTGAAGATGAGACGAGCATCGTTGCTGTCCAGTTTACGACGTTCTCTTGTGTATTCCGTTATTGAAAAGACATCGGATGAAAAGTGCAACCTTGCGGAGTAAGTGCGCGGATTCCGAACGCTCTTCGCGCCCGCGTAACTGCAACGACCAAGTGCTGCAACGAGGATTCAGAGAGTGAACGGCCCGTCTTTGTCTTATTCTCGTCTCCAGGGAGCTAAGCAAGTAGCCGAATTGCTCCGAAATTTGTCGATAGCGCCGTCGATCAGTACACTCAATGTTCGCGAGGTGAGCATGGGAAAGTTGAAAAGCTTTTGGTTCGAAAATGTGGTGATCGCTTTCTTAATTTTGACTTGTTCGGTCTTTGCACAAACTCCGCCCGCCACCACTTCAACTCTTTCCAACGAATCTCCAGCCAGTTTTGCTCCTGTCACCGACAGCTTCGACTACACCCGGCGCGAGGTGATGATCCCGATGCGCGACGGCGTAAAGCTGTACACTGTCATCCTCATCCCCAAGGGCGCCAAAGGCGCGCCGATTCTGCTTACGCGCACGCCCTACAGCGCCAAGGCTCAAACCACTCACGCCCAGAACTCTCACCTCGCCTCCACACTCTATGGCTACGACAATGCCACCGACGTCATCATAGGCGGCGGATACATTCGCGTCATACAGGATGTCCGCGGCAAGTACGGCTCTGAAGGCGATTACGTGATGACCCGTCCGCTGCGCGGTCCGCTGAACCCCACGCCGGTCGACCACTCCACCGACACTTACGACACCATCGACTGGCTGGTGAAAAATATTTCTGAAAGCAACGGCAAAGTTGGAATTCTCGGCATCTCCTACGACGGATTCACAACTCTGATGGCGCTCGTCAATCCGCATCCCGCGCTGAAGGTCGCGGTCCCGATGAACCCCATGGTCGATGGATGGATGGGTGACGACTGGTTCCACAACGGAGCCTTCCGCGAGCAGAACATGCCGTACATCCTGATCCAGGAAGGTACGCGCGACTCCGACCCACTGTGGTGGACGAACCACTTCGACGACTACGACGTCTATATGGAGGCAGGATCGGCGGGAGAGCTCGGCCGCCGGCGTGGACTCGACCAAGTAGGATTCTGGCGCAAACTGCTCGAGCATCCCACTTACGATTCCTGGTGGCAGCAGCAGGCGATGGACCGCATTCTCGCCGCGAAAGCCCCGCCGATTCCCACCATGATCGTCGACAGCCTATGGGATCAGGAAGACATCTATGGCGCTCCCGCACTTTACAAAGCGTGGAAACCAAAAGATACCGATGGCAAGTTATTCCTCACGATCGGCCCGTGGCATCACGGCCAGGAGATTCTTAACGCCAGTTCGCTGGGAGCGGTGAAATTCAACAGCGACACCGGACTCTATTTCCGCCAGGAGATTCTGCGTCCGTTTCTAGATCGATATCTGAAAGATGATGCCCCGAAGGCAGACATCGCGCCGGTTAACGCCTTTGAAACCGGAACCAACAGTTGGCACCGCCTGCCAGCATGGCCTGCCGGTTGCGCGAGCGGTTGCTCTCTGCGCCAGACACCACTTTATCTCAGTTCAGGATTGAAGTTGAGTTTGACGGCCCCCAGTTCCAAAGATGCGCCCTACGACGAATACGTTTCTGATCCCGCCAAGCCAGTGCCATTCCGAGCGCGTCCCATTCAGCCTATCGGATACGATGGCGGCCTTACTTGGCCACAGTGGCTGGTCGACGACCAGCGCGAAGCTTCCGGACGTCCCGACGTTGCCGTCTTCACTTCCGACGTTCTAACCGAGCCGATGAAGATCAGCGGCCAGCCAATCGCGAACCTCATCGCCTCCACGAGTGGCACGGATTCCGATTGGGTCGTCAAGTTAATCGATGTATATCCCGACGAGGTCGCGGGTCAACCAGCTATGGGTGGTTACGAACTTATGATTTCCGCCGATATTTTTCGCGGCCGCTATCGCGAGAGTCTCGAGACGCCCAAGGCCATCGCCTCCGGCCAGCCCCTGCTCTACCGTTTCAATCTTCCCACCGCGAACCACGTCTTCCTGCCCGGGCATCGGATCATGGTGCAGATTCAATCGAGTTGGTTCCCGCTGTATGACCGCAATCCGCAAAGCTTTGTTCCAAACATTTTTTGGGCCAAGCCGGCGGATTTTCGAAAAGCAACGCAGCGTGTCTATCACGCTCCCGGCCAGGCCAGCTTTATCGAACTTCCTCTAGTGTTGACGCAGTAAGGCTCGGTAGTGGAGCAGCTTGATAGGGAAGCGCTCCAGACGCGCGATTTATGTCTCGCGAGATAATGTACAATTTTTCGTTTCACAAAATACGCTCTGTCTTATCACGGGAGATGGTCATGAGATCTTTGTGGGCACTTGCCGCAGCACTCATTCTGCTAACTTTCTCTTTCGGGCAGCAGACAGACCAGCCAAAATCGCAAAATCCAAAGAAGCCAGCGGCCGCACAATCCACCGAGAAGTCCGCCGAAAACCCAAGCATTAAGCCTGAACCTGCGCCCGAACAAAGGCCTGCCGCCCGCGAATCTTCTCCCGACAGGGAAAAAGATAAGGACAAAGAAAAAGAAGAGCACTACGACATGACCGAAGCGCCGCCGGTCGCCACCCATCATCAGATCACCGTGAGTGGCAAATTATTCAAGTACACGGCCACTGCTGGACGCCTCCCAATCAAGCGGGGCGACGGCAAGATTGAAGCGGAGATGTTTTATGTCGCCTACACGCTGGACGGCCAGGATGCGGCCAAGCGTCCCGTGACCTTCGCGTTCAACGGCGGTCCGGGATCGGCCTCGATCTGGCTGCACATGGGAGCGCTGGGACCGAAAAAAGTTGTCTTGCAGGCCGATGGGTTTATGCCGCCTGCTCCTTATCGCATGGAAGATAATCCCTACACGCTGCTCGATAAGAGCGACCTGGTGCTGATTGACGCGATCGGCACGGGATTCAGCCGCGCCGCCGATGCGGAGCTGTTCAAAAAATTCTGGGGCGTGAAGGGCGATATCGAGGCTTTCAGCGAGTTCATTCGCCTCTACATCAGCCGCAACGAACGGTGGTCGTCACCATTGTTCATCCTGGGTGAAAGCTACGGAACGACGCGCGCGGCCGGGATTGCGGGTTACCTTGCGGATCACGGAATCTCGTTCAACGGAATTACACTGCTCTCAATGGTTCTGAATTTCGAAACTCTGGAAGACAACAATACCAACGACCAGCCCTACATTTTTCTGATTCCTTCATTCACCATGATCGCCGCTTATCACCATAAGCTGGCGCCCGACCTTGCGCAGAACCTGACCCGAGCGAGAGAAGAATCGGAGCGGTGGGCATCAGGGGAGTATGCGCAGGCATTGGCGAAAGGGGACGCGCTCAGTCCGGAGGAACGTGAGAAAGTCATCGAACAAATGGCCCGCTATACGGGGCTTAGCAAAGAGGTGATTGACGAGGCTGATCTGCGCGTAAACGTCCGCAAATTCACGCATTATTTATTGATCGATCAGAAGGTGCGCGTCGGCCGCCTCGATGGTCGCTACACCGGACCTGATCCGAACGGATTGCTCGACACTCCTTTTTACGACCCGACGGGCTCGGCTACGCAGCCGCCGTTCACCTCTGTCTTCAACAATTACCTGCGCACCGAACTCGGTTACAAAATCGATATGCCTTATTACGTGCGAGCGCAGGACATCGGCTTCGACAAGTGGGATTGGGGATCGGCGATTCAGGGCTTCCCAGATACTGCTTCGGCGATGCGCCAGGCTATCGTGAAAAACCCCTACCTGAAAATTCTAGTGATGGAAGGCTACTACGACCTGGCCACGCCCTATCACGCGGCGAACTATACTATTCAACATCTCAACCTGCCCGCCAAATATCGCGACAACATCTCTTACGCAACTTATGATTCCGGACACATGGTTTACTTGCCGACGGAGGGGTTGAAGAAGATGAAGGCCGATCAGGTAAGTTTTATGGAGAAGGCAGGCGCGCCGTAGAGTTGCGCGACAACAAAATCGAAAGCGCCGCTCAACGGCTATATTGATTTTTCTTTTTGTCGGCGTGCCGCTCGATACCAAGCTGAATTAATTTGTCGATCAAGTCGGCATACTCAAGCCCGGAAGCCGCCCACAGCTTGGGATACATGCTGATCGCGGTGAAGCCCGGCATGGTATTGATCTCGTTCAAATAAATCTTTCGCGTCTTCGGATCCATCAGAAAATCTACCCGCGCGAGCCCCGAACAATCTACGGCCTTAAACGACCGCACGGCGAGTTCCTGAACTCTTTTGATTTCGGCCCTGGTTAGCTTGGCTGGAATAATAAGCTCCGACCCTTCGTCGAGATACTTCGCGTTGTAATCGTAGAACTCTTTCACCGGAACAATTTCACCGGGAATCGACGCGGCTGGCTCGTCGTTGCCGAGCACCGAGCACTCGATCTCGCGTGCTTTATTTTTGTTTCCGCCCACTCCTTGCTCGATCACGATTTTGCGATCGAATTTCGCGGCTTCCTCAATGGCTGGGCCAAGTTCCTTGCGTTCATGCGCCTTGCTGATTCCAACCGACGATCCCAGATTCGCAGGCTTCACAAATACGGGATATTTCAGCTTCTTCTCCACAAACTTCTGAACTTTCTTCGGCTCTTTTTCCCACTCAGTGCGAAGAATCGTGACGTGCTTCACGATGGGAATTCCGGCAGCAATGAACAGAGACTTCATTACATCTTTATCCATGCCCGCAGCCGAACCCAACACGCCCGCGCCGACATAGGGGATGTCAGCTAACTCAAGCAGCCCCTGAATTGTTCCGTCCTCGCCGAATGTTCCGTGCAGCACTGGAAAGATCACATCAACATTGATGGCGCGGTCGCTGGCGCGCCGCGTTAGTGCAGCATCCGTCTGGAACGGCACCAGCCCGCTCTGCCTGTGCACCGGTTCCGGCGGTACTACCACGGCTTCTCCGCGCGCCAGTACCGCTGCGGGCTGCGTAGTGTCAGGATCACCCGCCCGCAAATGGCGCGGCTCAAGTACCAGCTTGCCTTGCAGCAGATTCTCCGCGTGCTCCGCAGTCAGCCAGCGTCCATCTTTGGTGATGCCTATGGGTACGACCTCATACTTGTCTTTGTCGATCGCATTAAGAACCGATGCAGCCGAAAGCAGCGAGACCTCATGCTCTCCGCTGCGCCCACCAAAGAGAATGCCCACTCGAAGCTTATTCATAATGTTTACAAGATCTTTTTCCCGAAGGCCGACAGCGCCAACTCAACCGCCAGGTCCGCGGTCTGATTGTGTTCGTCGATTACGGGATTTACTTCGACGATTTCGAAACTCACCATGCGTCCATGATCGGCAATGATCTCCATTGCGAGGTGAGCCTCGCGGTAGGTCGCGCCCCCACGTACCGGAGTGCCCACACCCGGCGCGTCTTCGGGATCGATCCAGTCCATGTCGAGTGAAATGTGATAGCCGGCTGTACCTCGACCGGCCATGCGCAAGGCTTCCTCCATCACGGTGCGCATGCCGCGCTCGTCAATGTCGCGCATGGTGAACACCCCGATGCCGGCGCGCTTCACATTTTCTTTTTCAACCGCATCGATGTCGCGCACACCGACCAGCACGCAATTCTCCGGCTTTACCTTCGGAGAAAAATCAAAGATGTTCGAAAGCTCTGCCGGGCCCAGTCCCATCAGGGCAGCCAGCGGCATGCCGTGCACATTGCCGCTGGGCGAGGTCTCTGGCGTGTTGATGTCGGTATGCGCGTCGATCCAGATCAGCCCGATTCGCTGATTTTGCCGGCGGTAAAATTCGGCCACGCCCGCCACCGTGCCCGCCGCCATCGAGTGATCACCCCCGAGCGACACCGGAATTTTTCCCGCCTCCAGGGTCTTGATGATCAGCTCCGCATGCTTGGTGCAGGTTGCGGTAATTTCCTTGAGATATTTCGCGTGCGTGTCCCCTTCCTTTTTCTGCTCGGGGATGGCCACGGCAACGTTGCCACCGTCCTCCACTTCGTGCCCCAGCGCCTCCAACCGCGCTTCGAGACCGGCCACGCGCACAGCCGAAGGCCCCATATCGACGCCACGGCGAGACTGGCCCAGATCGAGCGGTACGCCAATCACCCGAATCTTTTTTGGAGCAATGTTGGTGGTGCTTATATTTGTCGTCATAGGATCAGCAAGATTAAGTAATTAAGTAATTTGGTAATCTAAAAACTTCCTGATGCACTCGTTTCCAATTACTCAATTACTAAATTTCCCACTTACTCAATTCTCAAGGGTATAACCGGTGCAGCATTCGCGGAAACGGGATCGTCTCCCGCACATGTTCGAGGCCGCAGATCCAGGCAACCGCGCGCTCAATGCCCATTCCGAATCCGCCGTGGGGCACGCTGCCGTACTTGCGCAAATCCAGATACCACTTGAACGCTTCTTCCGGCAAACCGTGCTCGTGGATGCGCTGCACCAGCAATTCGTGCGATGCCATGCGCTGCGACCCGCCAATGATTTCGCCATAGCCCTCTGGGGCCAGCACGTCGACGCACAGCGCCAGCTCCGGTCGCTGCGGATCCGGCTCCATGTAAAACGCCTTCACCTTCGCCGGATAGCGGTGCACCATCACAGGTTTATCGAACTGCGCCGAAAGATAAGTTTCATCGGGCGACCCTAAATCGCCGCCCCACTCGAACTTGGCCTCGAGAGCGCCTTGTGCATAGCCCGCCTGCAGATTTTTGACCGCATCGTCGTAGCTGATCCGCGGAAAAGGCGGCTCAATCTTTTCCAACTTTGTGATGTCGCGGCCAATCACTTGCAAGTCCCCGCGCCGCCGATTTAAGCAGCGCTTCACGACAAAAGTGATCAATCCCTCGGCTAAATCCATCAG
>Ga0307474_10003098_pt1 | contig 11981 bp, 8 predicted proteins | sample atmos_gasesECM1C_2_FD_203312 | JGI IMG/M metagenome (GOLD analysis project Ga0307474, IMG submission 203312) | Hardwood forest soil microbial communities from Morgan-Monroe State Forest, Indiana, United States - atmos_gasesECM1C_05 | ecosystem: Environmental > Terrestrial > Soil > Temperate... | reverse complement strand
GGATCGCCGATGACGCACGCGATCCCTTCGTCATGGGCGGCGAGCCAGGTGTCGAGAATCGGGCCCAGATCCGAGGCAGATCCGTGCCGGACCGGGACGCCGGTGCTGCGGATGGAGGCCGGCACGTTGGCGTCCGGCAGCACGGCCCGGATGACGGGCTCGGCCTCCGCCATGACCTCTTCCGGCGTCCGGTAGTTGATGCTCAGGGTGGCCAGGTTGATCTCGTCGAACCCCACCCGCTTGAGCCGGGCCCGCCACGACTCGGTGAACCCGTGCCTGGCCTGGGCCCGGTCCCCGACGATCGTGAAGCTCCGGGACGGGCAGCGCAGCAGCAGCATCTGCCACTCTGCGTCGGTCAGTTCCTGGGCCTCGTCCACGACGATGTGCGCGAACGGGCCGGCGAGCTTGTCCGGGTCGGTGCCGGGAAGTGCGGCCTGGTTGACCAGGGCGTCCTGGAAGTCCTCGCCGCGCAGCATCGTCACCAGGCCGACGCCGTACTCGTCGTCGTCGACCGCGAGCAGGTTGTCGATGACCTTGTCCATGTGCTCGCGCTCGGCGGCGATGGCGGCGTCATGCCGGCGCTTGCGTTGTGACGCCTGTGGGTCGCCGAGCCGCTGCCGCGCCGCGTCCAGGAGCGGCAGGTCGGACACCGTCCAGGCCTGGGTGTCCGCGCGCTGGAGCTTCTGAACCTCATCGGGGCTGAGCCAGGGAGCGCACATGCGCAGGTAGGCAGGTACGGACCATAGGTCTGCGACGAGGTCGGCCGCATCGATCAGCGGCCACGCCCGGTAGAGGGCCGCGCGCAATTCCCTGTTCTGCACCAGCCACTTGCGGAGCAGGTCAGCCGGGACGTCGTCGTCGCGGGAGTCCATCAGGATCGTGAGCAGCTCCTCCCAGATCTGTCCGAGCGCCTCGTTGTGCGGAGTACCTGGCTCGGCCGCCTCGAACGCCTCGGCCCAATCGCGCTGGCTCAACCAGATACCGGACCAGGGGGTCTCGACCGTCATCCCAGCGGAAGGTGGTTTTTCGTAGAACCTGACGGCCGCCTCGATCGCCTTCACCAGCTCCGCCGACGATTTCAGGCGGATCACCTCCGGGTCCGCCTCGATCCCGGCCGCGGCTCCCTCGGCGACGAGGTCCCGCAGGGTGCAGGTCTGCACGCCTTCCTCGCCGAGGCTGGGCAGAACGTCGGCGACGTAGGCCAGGTAGGGCTGGTGCGGACCGACAAATAGCACGCCACCCCGGCGGTGGCCGAGCCGAGGATCGGAGTAGAGGAGGTAGGCGGAGCGGTGCAGCGCGACGACGGTCTTCCCCGTGCCCGGCCCGCCATCAACGACCAAAGCGCCGCGGGATCCCGCGCGAATGATCGCGTCCTGGTCGGCCTGGATGGTGCCGAGCACGTCTTGCATCCGGCCCGACCGGCTGCCGCCGAGGCTGGCGATGAAGGCGGACTGGTCGTCGAGCGCGGCGTGGCCTTCAAGCCCGTCCGGGGTGAACACCTCGTCCCAGTAGTCGCCGATCCGGCCGCGGTTCCAGCGATACCGGCGGCGGCTGACCAGCCCCATCGGGTTGGCGTGGGTCGCTCCGAAGAACGGCTCAGCCGCCGGGGAGCGCCAGTCGAGCAGCAGCCGGCGACCGGCGCTGTCGGTGAGACCGAGCCGACCGACGTACACGGGCTCGGGGTTGTCTGCGCGGACCATGCGCCCGAGGCACAGGTCCAGGCCGAAGCGGTGCAGGACGCGCAGCCGAGCGGACAGCCGGTGGATCTCCATGTCCCGGTCCATCGCCTCCTGGCCGATTCCGCCGGGCGCCCGGCGCTCGGCATCCAGACGCTTGGACAGCTCGGCGATCGACTGCGCGAGGCTCTCCGCGATGGCCGCGAAGTGCTGCTCGTCGCCGGCGATCAGCGCCGGGTCGGCCTTGGCGACTAGGCGGTCGGGAAGGTCAAACGCGCTGGTGGTCAGGGATTTCACCTCATCAGCTCCGGTGGCCGTGGTCGGTTAAGGCGCACGCACTTGGCGCCCCGTTTTTCGTGGGTTCCTGGCCTCGGCCTGCGATTATGCGGCATGACCCGGGTCTTGCGGCAAGCCCCCGGGTGCGCTATAGATTGAAAGTGGACAGGAGTGCATCCTCTCCACTTGGATGGGCGTCCCTTGGTCGCCGACGGCGACCAGGCCATTAGTGACGTACGGCCTGGGTGCGAGCGGCTCGCAGCGACTCGGCCGCCGTCAGGAGGGCGGCGCCGAGGAGCACGGTGTCCTTGAGCAGGGACTCGCCTAGCACCGACGGCTGCGGTATCCCGCCCGGCCCGTCCCTCCACGCTTCCGGTGTCGTGGCCAGGAAGCTGAGCGTACTGAGCATCATCCCCGCGGCTCCGAAGCTGCCCACCGCCGAGGCCCGGGGCGCCAGCGGCTTGGCCGCGATCAAAGAGCCCAGGGTTATCTGGGCGGCCCCGACGAGCCACGCGAGCTTCTGGGCGCCCAGCTTCTCACGAAGGCGCGAGGTCAGCGGACTCGCGGTGACCAGCGGCTCGGCGTTCTGGACCTCGTAGTCGGTAAACTTCAGCGCCCCGATCCAAACCAGGGTCGTCACCAGCCCGTAGCGCGTGACCGAGGATCCTGCGGCCGACAGGCGGCTAACCGGTGCGTGCCGTGTGCCCATATCGCTGCTCCCTGGTGCCCGCCGCCAGGCGGGGTCGTCACTGGAGGGTGGGTCTACCGGACCGGCGTCCTGATCGTGCGCCGGGCTTAAGCGGGCTCGTACCGTTCGCCGAGGGCCCTGGCGATCTCGGCCATGAACGGTGGTGAACAGGGGCCCATGTCTTTGACTTCGGAGAAGTTGTCGAAGAGCCACAGCGGGCCGGCGTCCGTCGTCTCGCCGGGATTCAGCACCTGACCGAAGACAGCTATGGCTCCGGCGTCGCTGATCCAGGCCGTCTGACCGCTGTCGTCGGCAACCTGCCAGCCCTCGAGAATCAGCCGGTCCCCGCGGCCGTAGATGCGGATCTCGCGGCCCGTCGCGCCTTCACCACTGACCACGACGCGCTCGTACTCGTGGCGGACCTTGTCGTCATCGCCCATTCTGGGAACCTTCTTCCCCTTGCGGCCGTCTTCTTGCGGATGGATCCGGCCGCACGTCCACGCGGAGCCACCCCCCAAGCATCCTGCCCGGCTCGGCGCGGCCAATCACGCCGCCCGGAACACTGTCGCCCGGAACACCCCGCCAAAGCAGACACCCCGAACCCTGACGTAGGTTCGGGGTGTCCTCGATGTCTTGCGACATCACAACGGGGTGAGCGATGGGATTCGAACCCACGACATCCAGGACCACAACCTGGCGCTCTAACCAACTGAGCTACGCCCACCATGGCCGACGGCGGGAACCGCCGCGCGGCTCAAGGAAGCATACCGGGATCAGCTCACCGGTCAGAACCGGATTCGCTCGCCGGGCCCGGCCCGTCTTTCCCGTCCTCCTGGCCCGAGGCGCTGACCGCGCCGAACCGGGCGGCGATCGCCCGGGCCGTGGCCGTGTCGGGGCCGGGCTGCGGCACGAACACAGCCTCCCGGTAGTACTGCAGCTCCCGGATGCTCTCCTTGATGTCGGCGAGCGCACGATGGCCGCCGTGCTTGTCCGGGCTGGCGAAGTAGGCCCTCGGATACCAGCGGCGGGCCAGCTCCTTGATGCTGGAGACGTCCACCATGCGGTAGTGTAGGAACCCGTCGAGCTCCGGCATGTCGCGGGCGATGAACGTGCGATCGGTGGCTATCGAGTTGCCGCAGAGCGGTACCTTCCGGGTCTCATGCACGTGCGCGCGCACGTAGGCCAGGATCTGCTCCTGGGCCTCGGCCAGGGTGACCCCGGCGCTGAGCTCGGTGAGGAGCCCGGAGGCCGTGTGCATGTCGCGGACTACCTCGGCCATGTGGTCCAGCGCCTCGGCGGGTGGCTTGATCACGACGTCCACGCCGCCGTCGACGGGGACGAGCTGGCCGTCGGTGACAATGCAGGCGATCTCGATCAGCGCATCACGGGCAAGGTCGAGCCCGGTCATCTCACAGTCGATCCAGACGAGCTGATCAGTCATGCCCCTAAGACTAGGTCAGGCCGGCCCATAACCGGCGCCACGTCCCGTCATCACTCCCCGCGGGCACGCCCGGCCAGGGCCTCGATGTGGTCGGGCACGGCGATTCCGTCGCGCAGGTCGGGGTCGGGCTCCGGCGCGCCGAAGACCAGCCGGGCGGGCAGGACCCCGGCCCAGACCGGGGTGTCGTAATCCTCCGGTTCGTCGTGGGGCGGCCCGATCCGCACCTTGACCGACGCCTCGGCCAGCGACAGCTCAAGGACCAACGTCGCGGCGAGTTCCTTGCGCGTGGGCTGCCGGGCGTGATCCCACTGGCCCGGGACGAGCTGCTCGGTGACCGCCCGCAGCGCCGCCAGCCGCTGTCCGTCGTCGGTGACGAGGCGGGCGGTACCGAAGATCACCGCACTGCGGTAGTTCATCGAGTGGTTGAACACCGAGCGGGCGCACACCAGGCCGTCCAGGTGGGTGACCGTGACGCAGATCTCGTGCCCGCCGGCCGCCAGCAGGGCGCGGTTGGCCGACGACCCGTGCAGGTACAGCGTGTCCCCGGCGCGGCCATAGCCGGTGGGCAGGACCACGGGGGAGCCGTCCACGATCACGCCTAGGTGGCAGACCAGCCCGGTGTCCAGGATGGCGTAGAGCTCGGCTCGCTCGGCCCGGCCCCGCTCACGGAGCCGGTGCAGCGTGGTTCGTTGGGTCGTCGACAGGGGGAGATCGGCGCTCATGCTGACCAACGGTACAGGCGGGCCGTTCCGGAATGATCAACCCACTCGGCTGAGTGCTCCGGCCGCCGCTGCCTGGTCGCCGTCGAAGTACTCGTCAAGATCACGGATCTTGGCCGGCGGAGCCGGCCTTCGGTCGGCGCACCCGGTCGCCCGCACGGTCAGCCGGTCGATGTCGATGGCGCCCGGCCCCGCCGCGGGCGCCTCGGGCACCTGGGAGGCGCCGAAGTAGCCGCCCTGGGCCCAGAGCCGGTGGCTGCCGGGAGTTGCGAGCCCGTCCGGGAACGGGGCGGGCGGGCCAGCCGGCCACCGCTGCGGGATGCCCCAGCTGTCGAGCCAGTCCACGATCTGCTGCAGGCCGGTCAGGGGCCAGAACGTGAACGGCTGCCAGGCGAAGGCCACCACGCAGATCTGCACGCACAGCCGCCCCTGCGCGTTGGCGTCGGCGATCTCGCCGGAAGTGACCTCGGCGTCCGGCCACGATGGCGGCGTCTCGTTCAGCCCCTCGGGCCGGCCGAGCAGCCGCCCGGCGCGCACGATCGGGATCAGCTGCGCTACCCCGCCCTGAAGCGGATTCCATACCAGGTGGCAGGCCCGGCCGAGCTCACCGAGGCGCTGGGCGGCCGATGTGGCCGAGACGATTCTCGGATCAGCGCCAAGGGTCTGCCACACGACGCGGGGGGCGCCGCCCTTCAGCGGCCCGCCATCGACCGTTCCCCGGATACGCGTGGCTCCGGGCATCCATGCATCACTCACTGCGCTCCCTTAGTTGCAGCCCTTGATCTCCGGCCGCCCCCGGTCCCTGCTACCTGCCTACGTCAGCGGGAGGCTTTAGTCCACCCCTGGCTGGTGACGTGTTGCCCGTCTCGGGCGGTATCTTCTCCGGCATGGCGGTTGACGATGTTCCCGGAATCCCGGACCCTCCTGCGCTGGCCCGGTGGCTGAGCGCGAACGGCATCGCCAGCGGCGAGCACCTGGAGATCGAGCTGATCGCGGGCGGCCGGTCGAACCTCACCTACCGCCTGGAGCTTGGCGGATCCCGCCTGGTGCTGCGGCGGCCGCCGCTCGGCCACGTGCTGCCGACCGCCCACGACATGTCCCGCGAATTCACGGTGCTCTCCGCGCTGCGCGACAGCGACGTCCCGGTGCCGGCCACGATCGCCAACTGCACCGACCCGGAGGTGATCGGGGCGCCGTTCTACCTGATGGAGTACGTGGACGGTCACGTGCTGCGCACCCGGCAGGATGGCGAGGGACTCACGCCCGACCAGGGAAGGCAGCTGTCCGAGCGTCTGGCCGAGATGCTCGCGGCCATCCACGGCGTGGACCTTGCGGGAGCGGGCCTGACCGGATTCGGCCGGCCCCAAGGCTACCTGGCGCGCCAGCTCAGCCGCTGGCAGCGGCAGTGGGAGCTGTCGAATACCCGGGACATGCCCGGCTACGACCGCCTGGTCGAGCGGCTCGCCGCCGGCCTGCCCGATGACGGCGACCACACGCTCGTCCACGGGGACTTCCGGCTGGACAACATGCTGGTCACGCTGGGCGAGCATCCGGCGGTGGCCGCGGTCGTGGACTGGGAGATGTCCACGCTGGGCGACCCGCTCGCCGACCTGGGCCTGACCCTCATCTACTGGGCCGATCCGGCCGATCCGCAGTGGCTGGACATCAACGTCGGCGCCTCGGTGACGTCGATGCCGGGATTCCTCAGCCGGGCCGGGCTTGCCGCCCGGTACGCCGAGCTGACCGGGCGGGACCTGTCGGGCATCGGCTACTACATGGCGTTCGGCTGCTTCAAGCTGGCCGTGGTCCTGGAAGGCATCCACGCCAGGTTCCTGCAGCGCAAGACCGTCGGCGAGGGCTTCGAGCGGGAAGGACCGGCGGTGCCCGTGCTGATCGAGCGGGCGCATCGGCTCCTGGACACGGGGCTGGCCGACGCCGTCTAAGTCAGGATCCCCCGGAAGTTTGGAGTGAGGCCCGGCGCCCCGCTCTCGCCGGGCCTCACAAATGATGACGCGCACCTCGGCTAGTGGGTTCACAAAAAAAGCGAGAGAAACTCAGGGAAATTTCGCGGAGTCAGGGCGTGCACTCGTTGGTCAGGCAGATGCGCCGCGAGACGGCCTCAAAGAAGACCTTGCCGACCTGGGTGGGGTCGGTGACCAGGTACGCCTGGCCGTCGCCGGCCTGGGCGATCTGCTGCAGGGCGGTGAAGTTCCCCTTGCCGCCGAGCATCAGGATGATCAGCTCGACGGGCTTGTGCCGGCTGGACAGGTGCTTGAGCCGGTTGACCAGCGTCGCGGCCGGCATGTCGCCCGCAGCGTTGTCCACTCCGGCGGTCAGCACGATGACGGCATTGGTGTAGTTCGGCTGGTATTCGGCGACCATCTGCTGGTAGGCGGCCAGGATGGTTCTGTTCAGCGCGGCCGGCGTGGCGGACAGCGGGTGCAGCGACTGGTCGACCTGCTCGATCTGCTCCCGCCGGCTGATCAGCCCCAGCTCGCCCGGCAGCGGGCCGACCGGAACCAGTTGTTTGTAGGGCTGGCTCCCGCTGACGTTGTTGGCGAACTCCCAGATGCCCATCTGCGCGCTGTCAGGGAACAGCGCGAGCCCGAGCAGGGCGGTCTTCGTCAAGATGTCCTCGAGGTTCAGGTCGCCGATCCCGACCGACGTGCCCATCGAGGACGAGACGTCCATCACCGCCAGGTCCCTGGAGCCGATCTGCAGCTTCCGCCAGGTCTGCAGGGCGGTCTGCGCCTCGCTGGCCGTGGCCGGCGAGGCCAGCTGCAGCGGCTGCTGGGCCAGCCCGTCGGCGGCGGGGATGGTCCCGGTGACGCCGTTGGCCGACCGGAAGCCGTAGTAGCGGACCAGCCCGGCGGTGTAGCTGTCCTGCAGCGCCTTGCCGAACTCGGTGGCCGCCTGCTGCATGGCGGGCTCGGCCGAGGTGATCACGTAGGGGTAGTCCAGCTCGGGGTCGCCGAGTTGCGCGGCGTGGGTGCCGCCGGCGGGGTATCGCGCGGCCAGCGGCTGGCCCGGGTGGGCCGCGTCATAGGCGAGGACCGCCTGCTCGGTGGTGACCGTCACCGGGTGGGCGTCCAGCGGCGGGTTGGCGAGTGAGTTGAAGGCGGCCAGCGAGACCGGGTCGTCGAACTGGTTCGAGGACTGGGTCGAAAGCACGAAGTCGGTCAGGCTGGCGCGCGCCGTCGCGCCGGTGCCGAGGAGCCGCTGCATCTCGACCAGCGTGGCGAGCCCGACGCCGGTCTGGGTGGGGTCCGGCAGGTCCAGCCGGACCTGCTGGGTAGATGTCGGCCCGCCGACCTGGGTGGGCAGCAGGAAGTTCCAGCCGACCGAGTTGTTGTACGCAGTCACCTGGGCTGCGGCGGAGGGCGGCATGACCAGCATCAGCGGCGACCGGGCGACCGTGATGCCGGTCGGCTGGACGCGCTGCGCGCCGATGGCGAACGTGCGCGCCACGTCGACCCACAGGCTCGAGTCCGGGATCCAGGCGTCGTAGCTGGGCAGCCCGCCACCGGACGCCTGGCCGTCCACGACCGAGGCGACCGCGGGCGGCTCGGCCTGGCTTACCTGTACCTCGACGCAGCGGCCGGCGGCCACGTGATTCTCCCGGTTGAAGAACTGGCCGACGCGCTGAACGGCGGGGGCGATGTCGTCGGACACGGCCACGTTGAGCACCAGCGGGTGGTTGTTGCATTGAGCGCGGGCCATGACCGCCTGGGCGGTGAGCGTGCCCATGACGATGGCCGAGATCCCCACCGCGATGACGAGCAGCAGGCCCACCCTGACGTGTCGCTCGCGGCCTCGCCGGCTGACCCGGCCGCGGCGTGCGCGCTGGTTCACAGGATCCCTCAACTTGTTGGTCGCGACGGCCCGGCGCCGGTCCTCGACGACGCCGCCCCGGACCGAGCATGACTCTATCGGAATGTCGGCACTGATCAGCCGACTTGCCCCGTTTTTGCGGGACTGGCCGGTTCGCCGACGGGCGGTGCCCGCGGGCCAGGTCGGCCAGACTAGGCAGGGTGAGCAGCGTGGTACCGGTCGACGACGCGGACGATCCCCGGCTCGCGGACTACGTCCGGCTGACCGACGTGCACCTGCGCCGGAGCCTGGAGGCCGAGCACGGCCTGTTCGTGGCCGAGGGCGAGAAGGTGATCAGGCGGGCTATCGAGGCGGGCTACCCGGTCCGCTCCCTGCTGGTCACCCAGGACAAGCTGGCCGTCCTGCACGGCCTGGCCGAATCCTGCCCCGGCCCGGTGTACCTGGTCGCGCCGGAGGTGGCCGAGCGGCTGACCGGCTACCGGGTGCACCGCGGCGCGCTGGCCGCCATGCAGCGGCGCCCGCTGGCGCCGGTGGCCGAGGTGGTCGGCGGCGCCCGGCGCATCGTCGTGCTCGAGGACATCGTGGACCACACCAACGTGGGCGCGATCTTCCGGTGCGTGGCGGCGCTGGGCTTCGACGCGGCGGTGCTGGCGCCGCGGTGCGCCGATCCGCTGTACCGGCGATCGGTCCGGGTGTCGATGGGCGCGGTGTTCGCCGTGCCCTATGCCCGGATGGACGACTGGCGCGACGGCCTGGCCGGCCTGCGGGTGGCGGGGTTCCGGCTGCTGGCGCTGACCCTCGCGCCGGATGCGGTGCCGATCGGCGACCTTGCCGCGAGCGGACCGGGCGCCCGGCTGGCGCTGCTGCTCGGGACCGAGGGGGACGGCCTGTCGAGCCGCTGGCGGGCCCAGGCCGACCTGAGCGTGCGGATCCCGATGCAACGGGGCGTTGACTCGCTCAACGTTGCCTCCGCGGCCGCGATCGCCTGCTATCTGCTGGCCGGCTCGCCCGGCTGACGGGCCGGGCCGCCCGGGTCCGCCGGGCCACCGCGCCCGCCTCCCGCGGCGTATTTTTCTGTCCTAGACGGCGGGAGTCTTGACAATCCCGGGCGGCCTGGAGCACATTCGTCGGGTTAGGAAAGTTTCCTTACTTTCCGACGAAAATGTGACAGCGCGGCCCGCCGGGAGGCGCCCGCAGAGGATGTGACAGCGCGGCCCGCCGGGAGGCGCCCGCAGAGGATGTGACAGCGCGGCCCGCCGGGAGGCGTCCGCTGAAGGATGTGACAGCGCGGCCGCCGCCGGGGGAGGCGCCCGCTGGAGAGGAGCCTCGATGCCGAGGTCGCGCGCAGGGTCACGGCCGGCGTCTCATCGCGGGATGCGCCCCCGGTTAAGGCGGGCCGGACTGCTGGCCGGGATCGCCGCCGCATGCGGCATGGTGGCCGCCGTCGCCAGCCCGTCCGCCGCGACCGCGCGGGCCGGCTCCGGGGCCGCCACGGTCCGGCTCACCGCGGCCGCCAAGCCCGGCGCGCCCGCCGCGCCCGCCGCGCCCGGCGCCGCCGCCGCAAAGGCCGCATCCGCTAGCGCACCGGGCGGCGCAGCAGACGGCCTGACCACGATCGGGCGCGGCGGCTGGCAGGTCCAGAGCAGCGCGGCCACGACCAGTTGGACCAACGGGCAGGGCGCCACGCAGGACGGTAACCAGATCTCCGAGCCCGGCTTCGCCGCCGCCGGCTGGCTGCCGGTGAAGCCCGACGACGCCGGCGCGGTCGGCACCGAGGTCGAGGCGCTGCTGCAGAACGGCATCTGCCCCGACGACCCGGGCCTGCAGCCGGTGAACCAGAGCAGCGACAGCAGCCACAGCGTCTTCTACTCCGGCAACATGCAGCTCTGCTTCGGCGCCCCCATGACCAGTCCGGGCGCGGACACCGACCCGCTGTTCGACGTCCCGTGGTGGTTCCGGACCGATTTCCCGGCCGGGCTGGCCACGGGGCAGGACGCCCGGCTGGTGATCAACGGCGTGATGGGTCAGGCCGACGTCTGGGTCAACGGCACCGAGGTCGCCACCGAGGCCACGGTCGAGGGCGACTACACCAGCTACTCGTTCGACGTCTCCAGCCTGATCCGGCCGGGCCAGAACTCGCTGGCGCTCGAGCTGTTCCCGAACGACCCGGCCACGATGTTCACCCTCGACGACGTGGACTGGAACCAGATCCCGCCGGACAACAACACCGGCATCCAGTTCCCGGTCCAGCTGCACGTCGCCGGCGCGCTGGCCATCTCCAATAGCTACGTCACCCAGGATGACGCGCCCGACATGAGCAGCGCGGCCCTGACCGTGCACGCCGACGTCACCAACACGACGGCCGCGAGCCAGACGGGCACCGTCGAGGCCACGATCACGCCGCCGGGCGGCGGCGGTGGCGGCGGCGGTGGTGGCGCGATCCGGGTGTCGCAGCCGGTCACGCTGCCGGCCCATGCGGCGCAGACCGTGACGTTCACCCCGGGACGCTTCGGCCAGCTCGTCATCGGCCATCCCCAGCTCTGGTGGCCCTACCAGATGGGCGGCCAGCCCCTGTACACGCTGCGCGCCGACGTGTCCGCGGGCGCCGGGACCTCCGACTCGGCCCAGCCGGTGAGCTTCGGCATCCGCTCGGTCACCACGTACCTGACCCGGCCGTCGGCCATGGCCCCGGAGGGCGCGCGGGTCTTCGAGGTCAACGGCGTGCCGTTCGACTTCCGGGCCGGCGGATGGTCGGAGAACCTGTTCCTGCACTACTCCGCCTCGGACCTGGCCAGCCAGATCACGCTGATGAAGAGCATGGGCATCAACGGGGTCCGGACCGAGGGCAAGCAGATGCCGCAGGACTTCTACGACCAGATGGACCGGGCCGGGATCTTGATCGACGCCGGGTTCCAGTGCTGCGACAAGTGGGCGCCGTCAGGCAGCGGCAGGGGCGTTACCTCGCAGGAGTACCACGTCATGTACCTGTCGTCGCTGACCATCGGGCAGCAGCTGCGCGATCACCCGAGCGTGCTGAACTTCAGCTGGAGCGACAACAGCCCGATCAACGAGCAGGAGGTCGCGTCGCTGGCCGGGTTCAGCCAGGCCGGGTTCCAGGACCCGATCATCTCCTCCGCCGAGTACAACCCAGCCGGGATCCTCGGGCCGTCCGGCGAGAAGGAAGGCCCCTACGACTGGGTGCCGCCCGGCTACTGGTACGACACCACGCATTCGAGCAACAACGCCAACGACCCCGACTCGACGCTGACCAACGTCGGCGGGGCCTGGGGCTTTGACAGCGAGCAGAGCGCCGGCGACACCGTTCCGACCATGGATTCGGTCCAGCGGTT
>Ga0307474_10003097_pt1 | contig 11982 bp, 13 predicted proteins | sample atmos_gasesECM1C_2_FD_203312 | JGI IMG/M metagenome (GOLD analysis project Ga0307474, IMG submission 203312) | Hardwood forest soil microbial communities from Morgan-Monroe State Forest, Indiana, United States - atmos_gasesECM1C_05 | ecosystem: Environmental > Terrestrial > Soil > Temperate... | reverse complement strand
CCCGACCCGGGCGCCGACCTCGGCATAGGTGGACCGCGCGTCGTCGACCAGCGCGGCGACGATGCGCTTGTCCAACTCGTCGAAGGCCACCGGACCGCCTTGGCTGCCGATGATCAGTTCTCGGCGCCCGGCCGCGGGTCGCCCTCGAAGCGCGCGGCGAGCACCTCAGCGGCGCGCCGCAGGTCGGTTGCGGTCACCGCTCGATCCTGCTGGGCGTAATGACACTCGATGGCCGTCGCGTCCTGGTCCCAGTCCGAACGATCGTCACGACCCGCAACGATACCTTCCGGGTCGGTCAGGTCACGCGGCGGCGGACCCACCACCAGCACAAGCCCGCCAGGACCAGCGCCGCGGCGAGGTAGATCGCGGTCTCGTACCACTGGAGCGCCCAGTACCGGCTGGCCGGCTGGTATGTCGCCACGACCCGCAGGTGCATCCGGGCGATCGCGGCCTGGCACGCGTTGTATCCGGAGTTCGGTCCGCACTGCGCGGGAGCCGGGCCGAGGTCGGTGCTCCCGGACGCGGTGGTCACCTGCTCGGAGTAGATCCAGGCGCCGGAACTGCCGGGGATGTTAGGAGCCGCACCCACGGACAGGGTGCCGCCACCGCCTCCCCCGACGATGCTCACGCTCTTCACGTTGGCCACCTTGAGCGCCGATACGGTGCGGACCGGCGTGATGAGATGCGGCCGGATCAAGAACGGCATGGCGAGCTGGACCCCTACGAAGATCGCGAGGGTGATGGCCATCGCGGGCAACGTGCGCCGCACCAGGAGCCCGGCTGTGACTCCGAGCGCGAACGCGAACGCGGCGTAACCGATGATGACGATGCCGCTCTGGCTGAACTCCCCCGGCGTGATCCGGTCCGTGGCCACGCGCTCGAGCGGGCTCCACCACCAGGTCACCATCAGGCTGAGCAGCCCGGCGGTGGCCACGGTGGCCAGGCCGATGAGGACCAGCTTGACCGCGAACCAGCGGGAGCGGGTCACGCCCTGCGTCCAGGCCAGCCGGTACGTGCCGGTCTCCAGTTCGCGGGCCAGCAGCGGTGCGCCCCAGAAGAGCCCGATCACCGCGGGGACCACGTACATGAGCAGCCTGGTCAGGTCCTGCAAGGCGGTGTCCTGACGTTGGAGTGCGTTGATGACCCCGGTGCAGTCGCCGCGCGCCCGGCAACCGATCACGGTGGTATCGAACGTGTGCGAGAGCTGGAGGCCGGTGATCAGGAGGACGATCGCGAGCACGGCGAGCGCCGCCGCCGTGACGGCGGTCTGGGCGCGGAACTGGCGCCAGGTCAGCCAGGTCATCGTTGCACCTCCAGGGCGGGCCGGGGCCCGGGCGCGTTGCGGCTCATGTAGGCGAGGACCAGGTCCTCGAGTCCGACGGCCGACACCGTCCAGGCGGGGTCGTGGATCGGACCGTCGGTACGCATGATCAGGGTGGTCTGCTTGTCGGTGTGGCTGGCCGAGATCACCTGCTGGCCCTCCGGGAGCGTCACCGGGTGACGGCGCGCGCCGGTGAGCAGGTGATGGGTGGCCAGCAGCCGGTCCACGTCACCGGCGACCTGCACCTTGGAGGCAACGAGCACGATCAGGTAGTCGCACACCCGCTCCAGGTCGGCGACCAGGTGCGAGGACAGCACGACGCTGAGCTCCTGGTCCGCGACCGCCTCCATCAGGCTCTGCAGGAACTCCCGCCGGGCCAGCGGGTCCAGACTGGCCACCGGCTCATCGAGGATCAGCAGTTCGGGCCGCTTGGCGATGGCCAGGGTCAGGGCCAGCTGCGCGCGCTGCCCGCCGGACAGTTTCCCGGCCCGCTGCGCCCGGTCCAGGCCGAGCCGCTCGATCCGGTCGCTGGCCAGCCGGGCGTCCCAGTTCCGGTTCAGGTGCGCGCCGAGGCGCAGGTGATCGGCGACGTTCAGGCCGGCGTAGGTCGGCGTGTCCTGAGCCACGAACCCGACCTGGTCAAGCTGGGCCGGAGTGGCCGGAGGGGGGGCGCCAAGCACGTGGATCGTTCCGGTGGTCGGCCGCAGCAGGCCGGTGGCCATGTGCAGCAGCGTGGTCTTCCCGGCGCCGTTGGGGCCGACCAGGCCGACGACCCGGCCCGAGGGGACGTCCAGGGTGCAGTCGGACAGCGCCCATCGCCGCCGGTATCGCTTGCCGAGGCCGCGGGTCTCCAGGACGGCGGTCATGCTATGTCCTCCTCTGGCTCATCCGGTTTGGCGGACCGAAACGTGTCCACGAACAGGGCCTCGATGCTCTCGTCGTCGAGCCCGGTCCGCCGCGCCTTGGTCAGCCAGCGCCGCAGCTCCTGACGCAGCGGCCGGAGGGCGGCAGGCGAACCGTCGCCGAGCGTGCCGGTGACGAACGTGCCGATCCCCGGCCGCGCTGCCACCAGTCCCTCGTACTCAAGCTCCCGGTAGGCCTTCAGCACGGTGTTGGGGTTGATCGCCAGCCGGCCGACCACGTCCTTGACCGTCGGCATCTGATCCCCCTCAGCCAGCACGCCGAGCCGCAACGCCTGTCGTACCTGGTGGATCAGCTGCAGGTACGGCGCGACGCCCGAGCGGGCATCCAGGTGGAACTCGATCACCATGGCCTCCGCCGGTAGACTTTATCTAGGCTGTTAGTACTTTAGCTAACCACGACCCTGCTCTGTCAAGCTGGTTCACGGGGTCTGCTACGGTGATCCGTCTCATGTCGGTTTCTCTGTCACCCCCGGCCCGAGATGCCATCGTGACCAGGCTTCGGGCGGCGGGCTGTGTCTTCGCCGAGGACGAGGCGCAACTGCTCATCGACGCGGCCGGGACGCCCGAAGACCTCGACGCCATGGTTGACCGGCGCGCCGCCGGGCTGCCGCTCGAGCAGGTCGTCGGCTGGGCCGAGTTCTGCGGTCTGCGCATCGCGGTGACCCCCGGGGTCTTCGTCCCCCGCCGCCGCACCGAGTTCCTGGTCCGCCAGGCCATCGCCGGCCGCTCCCCCGCCCGAGCCGGTGAGCGCCTCGTCGTCGTCGACCTCTGCTGCGGCTCCGGGGCGATCGGCGCCGCGATCGCCGCCGCTCTGGGCCAGGTCGAACTGCACGCCGCCGACATCGATCCGGCCGCGGTGGCCTGCGCCCGCCGCAACGTCGCCGCCGCCGGCGGCCAGGTGTACCAGGGCGACCTCTATGAGCCGCTGCCGCCCGGACTCCGGGGCCGGGTCGGCCTGCTGGTCGCCAACGTGCCCTACATACCGGCCGGCGAGATCGCCCTGCTCCCGCCGGAAGCCCGCCTCCACGAGCCCCGGGCGGCCCTCGACGGCGGCGCCGACGGGCTCGGCCTGCTCCGGCGGGTAGCCGCCGAAGCGCCTGGCTGGCTGGCGCCGGGCAGGCACCTGCTGATCGAGATCAGCCAGCGCCAGGCGCCGGAGGCCGCGGGAGCGTTCGCCCGGTCGGGGCTGATCCCCCAGGTGACCAATTCCGAGGAACTGAACGCCACCGTCATCGTCGGCACCCGCCCGGATCCGGCCTCAGCGCAGGCTCACTAGCGTTTACCGTTTCTCTACCGCGGCCGGCCTCGCGTCCACCCCGCGGTTACCGGCCGCCGAGCGAAGCTCGGCCCATGGCTGATTTCCTCGTTATCGCCGCGATCGTCGTCTTCGTGGCATCGATGCTGGGCCTGATCTGGGGGCTGGATCGCGTATGAGCATCGCCTCGGGCATTCTCCTCGCGCTGTCCATCATCGTATTCGGCTACCTCGGCGTGGCCCTGTTCAAGGCTGAGTGGTTCTGATGGGGTTCACCTGGACCATCGTTGCCTTGGTCGTCGTGCTGGCCATCGCCTGGCGCTTCCTAGGCTCCTACATGGTGGCCGTGTACGAGGGGCGAACAAGATGGCTCGCCTTCGTGGAGCGGCCGGTCTACCGCCTCCTCGGCGTCGACCAGAAGTCCGAGCAGACCTGGAAGCGCTACGCCGCCTCAATGATCGTGTTCTCCGGCGTGGCGCTCCTGGTGTGTTACGGGTTCTTCCGGCTCCAGGGGCGCCTGCCGTTCAACCCGCAGCATCTTCCCGGCGTGACCCCGGCCCTGGCCTGGAACACCGCGGTGTCGTTCGTGACCAACACGAACTGGCAGGCCTACTCGGGCGAGTCGACGATGTCGTACCTCTCCCAGATGGGCGCGCTCGCGGTGCAGAACTTCCTGAGCGCGGCCGTGGGCATCGCCGTCGCCGTGGCGCTCATTCGCGGGTTCGCCCGCAAGGGCGCCCGCACCGTCGGGAACTTCTGGGTTGACCTGGTCCGCGGCACGCTCTACGTGCTGCTGCCGATCGCGTTCGTGGCGGCGATCGTGTTCATGGCCCAGGGCGCGCTGCAGACGCTGTCCGGGCCCGCGCACATCCACGACGCGCTGAACAACGCCAGCCAGGTCATCCCCCGCGGCCCGGTGGCCTCGCAGGAGACCATCAAGCAGCTCGGCACCAACGGCGGCGGGTTCTTCAACGCCAACGGCGCCGACCCGTTCGAGAACCCGACCGGCCTGACCAACTTCCTGTCGATCGCGCTCATCCTGTGCATCCCGGTATCGCTCACCTACACCTTCGGCAAGATGGTCGGCCATGTCCGCCAGGGCGTGGCCGTCCTCGGCGTGGTGGCGATCATCTTCGGTGCCTGGCTGGCGATCGCCGCGACGTCCGAGCACGGGGCCAACCCCGCCGTCGCGGCCGCCGGGATCCATCACCAGGCGACCGGCAACATGATGGGCAAGGAGGTGCGCTTCGGCGATACCTCCTCGGCCCTGTATGCGACCACGTCCACGCAGACCTCGACCGGCAGCGTGAACTCGGCTGAGGACTCCTACACGCCTATGGGCGGCTTCGCGGTGCTGACCGGGATGATGCTCGGCGAGGTCACGCCAGGCGGCGTCGGCAGCGGCCTGTACACGATCCTGCTGTTCGCGATCATCACCGTGTTCATCGGCGGGCTCATGGTCGGCCGAACACCGGAGTACCTGGGGAAGAAGATCCAGGCCCGCGAGGTGAAGCTGGCGACGTTCGGCGCCCTGGTCATGCCGATCACGGTGCTGATCCTGACCGGCATCGCGGTTTCGCTGCAGGCCGGCCGGGCCGGACCGCTGAACGCGGGGCCGCACGGTTTCTCCGAGATCCTCTACGGGTTCACCTCGGTGACCAACAACAACGGCTCGGCGTTCGCCGGCCTGTCCGCCAACACCGCTTTCTACAACAACATCATGACGGTCGGCCTGCTGCTCGGCCGATTCGCGATCATGATCCCGGTGCTGGCCCTGGCCGGAGGGCTGGCGGCCAAGGACGCCGTGCCCAGCGGGGCCGGCACGTTCCGCACCGACCAGCCCATGTTCATCGGCCTGCTCATCGGCGTGATCCTGATCGTGGGTGCGCTCACCTTCTTCCCGGCCGTGTCGCTCGGACCGATCGTCGAACAGCTCTCGCACGGAAAGTTCTTCTGATGGAACGTCGCAGCGAAATGACAGCCGCCGGCAAGCTCGATGTCCCCGCCCCGTCCGGTCCGCAGGCGGGCGGCCAGCCCCCGGGCGGCGTCGGCCGCGGCCGCGGCCTGTTCGACCCGGAGATCCTGGGCCACGCCACGCTCGATGCGTTCAAGAAGTTTGACCCGCGGGTCCAGGTCCGCAACCCGGTGATGTTCGTGGTCCTGATCGGGACCATCGTCACGCTGATCGAGTCGATCGCGCACTCCAGCGTGTTCGCGTGGTCGGTCACGGTCTGGCTGGGGCTGACCGTGCTGTTCGCCAACTTCGCCGAGTCGATCGCCGAAGGGCGCGGCAAAGCCCAGGCCGACACGCTGCGCCGAACGCGCTCGGACACCGAGGCCCGCCGGCGGCGGCCGGACGGGACCGAAGAACTCGTCCCCGCCACCGCGCTGAAGAAGGGCGACGTGGTCGTCTGCGAGGCCGGCGACGTCATCCCGTCCGACGGCGAGATCACCGACGGCGTGGCCTCGGTCGACGAGTCGGCGATCACCGGCGAGTCCGCGCCGGTGATCCGGGAGGCCGGCGGTGACCGCTCGGCGGTCACCGGAGGGACGACGGTGCTCTCCGACCGGATCGTCGTCAAGATCACCGCCGAGCGGGGTCACACGTTCCTGGACCGGATGATCAGCCTGGTCGAAGGAGCCAACCGGCAGAAGACCCCGAACGAGATCGCGCTGACAATCCTGCTCGCCGCGCTGACCGTCATCTTCGTCCCGGTCGTCGTGGTCCTGCAACCGTTCGGCGAGTTCGCCGGGGCGTCGGTCTCGGTCGTCATCCTGGTCGCGCTGCTGGTCTGCCTGATCCCGACCACGATCGGGGCGCTGCTGTCGGCGATCGGGATCGCCGGGATGGACCGCCTGGTCCAGCGCAACGTGCTGGCCATGTCCGGTCGCGCGGTCGAGGCCGCGGGCGACGTGCAGACGCTGCTGCTGGACAAGACCGGGACGATCACCCTGGGCAACCGCATGGCGTCGGCGATCTACCCGGTCGACGGCCACAGCGAGCAGGAACTGGCCAGCGCCGCGCAGCTGGCCTCGCTGGCCGACGAGACCCCCGAAGGCCGGTCCATCGTGGTGCTGGCCAAGGAGCGGTTCGGGCTGCGCGGCCGCGACCTCGGCGATGACCACGTGTTCGTCCCGTTCACCGCCCAGACCCGGATGTCCGGCCTGGATGTCGGCGGCCGGCAGATCCGCAAGGGCGCGGCCGACGCGGTCCGGGCCTGGGTCGCCGATCACGGCGGCGCCGGGTCGCCGGAGCTCGACCGCGTCGTCGAGCGCGTGTCCCGGTCCGGCGCCACCCCGCTGGCCGTGGCCGAGGGACCGTACGTGCTGGGCGTGATCGAGCTGAAGGACGTGGTCAAGGACGGGATCAGGGAGCGCTTCGCCGAGATGCGGGCGACCGGGATCCGGACCGTGATGATCACCGGTGACAACCCGCTGACCGCCGCCGCGATCGCGCAGGAGGCCGGGGTGGACGACTACCTGGCCGAGGCCACCCCCGAGGCCAAGATGGCGTTCATCAAGGCCGAGCAGCAGGGCGGCAAGCTGGTCGCGATGACCGGGGACGGCACCAACGACGCCCCGGCCCTCGCCCAGGCCGACGTCGGCGTGGCCATGAACACGGGCACCACCGCGGCCAAGGAGGCCGGGAACATGGTCGACCTGGACTCCAACCCGACCAAGCTCATCGACGTCGTCGCGATCGGCAAGCAGCTGCTGATCACCCGCGGCGCGCTCACCACGTTTTCCATCGCCAACGACGTGGCCAAGTACTTCGCCATCATCCCCGCGCTGTTCGTGGCCACCTACCCGCAGCTCCAGGCGCTCAACATCATGAAGTTGCACAGCCCGCAGAGCGCGGTGCTGTCCGCGGTGATCTTCAACGCCCTGGTGATCGTCGCGCTGATCCCGCTGGCCCTGCGCGGGGTGCGGTTCCGGCCGTCCGGGGCGGCGGCCATCCTGCGGCGCAACGTGTTCATCTACGGCGTCGGCGGGATCATCGCGCCGTTCCTGTTCATCAAGCTCATCGACATCATCCTCACGCTGACGGGGGCTTACTGATGCTCGCCAACCTGCGCCGCTCGGCGCTGATCTCGGTCTTTTTCTTCGTACTGCTCGGCCTGCTCTACCCGCTGGCGGAAACCGGGATCGGGCAGGCGCTCTTCAACCACCAGGCCAACGGATCGCTGACCGCCGACGGCTCGACCATGATCGGGCAGTCCTGGACCGGCCCGCAGTGGTTCCACGGCCGGCCCGACGCCGACGACCCGATGGCCACCGGCGGGACCAACCTCGGGCCGCGCTCGAAGGAACTCGTCCAGGCCGTCACGAAGCAGATCGCCGAGCTGAAGAAGGAGGGCGTCACGCCGACCCCGGACCTGGTCACCACCTCGGGCAGCGGCATCGACCCGGACATCGCGCCGGTTGACGCCTACGCGCAGGTGAACGCCGTGGCCAAGGCCCGGCACATGTCCCCGGCCGCACTGCGCCACCTGGTCGCGACGCACATCGCCTCGGCCCAGTTCGGCTTCCTGGGCTCGCAGTACATCAACGTCCTGCAGCTCAACCAGGCGCTGGCGAGGACGTCATGAGCGACCCGGCGGCCAACGGCCCGGCCCGGCGCATCGCGAACGCCCGCCCGCAGGCCCGCGTGGCCGTCACCGGCACGATCGTCTCAGCCAGGACCGTGACCGTCGGCACCAGCCCGGGATACCTCTGCCGGCTGGCCGACGGTACCGGCGAGCTCGATCTGCTGTTCCTCGGGCGCACGGCCATCGCCGGCCTGGTGCCGGGCGCCCGGTGCACGGTCGAGGCCATGGCCGGCATCTACCGCGGGCGGCTGACCGCCTGGAACCCCCGATACCGGCTGATGTCCGCAGAAAGCGGTTCCGGCCGCGCACCCGCCAGCCAACCGCCGTCTTTTACGCCCCGCCGCGGGGTCAACCGGCCCGTCCGGCGGCTTCTGGCTCCCCAGTGACCCGCCGGGTCCTGCTGGTCGAGGACGACCGGGCCCTCCTGCGGGTGATGGAAGTCAACCTGGCTGCCCGCGGCTACCGCGTGGACCTGGCCACCACCGGGGAGTCGGCACTGACGGAGGCCATGCACCACCCCGACCTGATTATCCTGGACCTGGGCCTGCCCGACCAGGACGGAGTAGACGTCGTCGCCTCGGTGCGCGTCTTCTCCGACGTCCCTATTCTGGTGCTATTGGACGACATCCGGGCCGCGGAGGCCCTGCGCGCCGGCGCCGACGACTACCTCGTCAAGCCGTTCGGCATCGACACGCTGGTCGCCCGCGTGCGGGCCGTGCTGTGCCGCCCGCCAGAAGACGGGACGGGAGAGAACGGTCGGGGAGGCGCTGAGGCCGATGCAGGGTACGCGATCATGGGGTGACCGACAGGCCATCAGACGCAGCCTGCTCGGGACGGCCGCCGCGCTGGCCAGCATGACCGCCCTGGCCGCCGCCATGCTCCCGATCCGCGGCCAGCTGAGCGTCGCCACGACCGCGCTGATCCTGGTGATACCGGTGGTCATCGGCGTGGTCACCGGCGGGTTCGTGGCCGGCGTGCTCAGCGTCATCGCCGGGTTCCTGGTCTACGACTTCTTCTTCATCAAGCCCTACCTGACGCTGTGGGTCGGGGCCCCGCAGAACTGGGCGGCGCTGGGTGTGTACGTCGCCGTGATGCTCCCGGTCGCCCGGGTGGTGGCCGGCATGAACGCCGCCCGGGCCAAGGAGCGGCGCCAGAGCCACGAGATCCGGCAGCTGTTCGAGCTGTCCGATCTGCTGGTCGAGGACAAGCCGCTGGACGAACTGCTCACGGCCATCGTGACCACGCTGGCCGACGTGTTCGGCGCGCACCAGGTGGCGCTGTTCCTGCCCAAGTCCGACCGCCTGGAGATCGCGGCCGCGGCGGGCGAGCCGCTCACCGAGCAGCAGCTCCGCCAGGTGCGCCCGGCCCGCGGCGCAACGGCCAGCCTGGACGCCGCGTCGCAGAGCGGCGGCCTGATGGTCCTGGCGCTGACCGCCGCGGGCCGCCCGGTCGGCCTGCTGGCGCTGTCCGCCGAGATCGCGGTCACGCACGAGCGCGAGCCTCTGCTCCTGTTCGCCAACCAGGTCGCCCTGGCCGTGGAGCGCGTCCAGCTCCGGGAACAGGCGCTGCGGGCCAGGCTCACCGAGGAGATGGCCCGCCTGGCCCGGTCCCTGGTCGCCGCCGTGGCCCACGACCTGCGCGCGCCGCTAGCCTCGATCAAGGCCTCCTCGTCCACCCTGGCCGATGCCGAGCTGGACGTCGCCCCGCAGTCCCGGCAGGACCTGGCCCAGCTCATCGACGTGCAGGCCGACCGGCTGGCCGAGCTGGTGCAGAACCTGCTCGACATGAGCCGGATCCAGGCCGGGGTGCTGCGGCCGCGGCGCACGGTCGCCTCGCTGCAGAAGCTGGTGACGACGGTCGTCGAGGACATGGCCCCGTCGCTGCGCGGGCATGAGGTGGCGGTACAGGTGTCCGGCGACCTGCCGCCGGTGGACGTGGACCTGGTCCTCATCTCGCGGGTGCTGGCCAACCTGCTGGAGAACGCGGTCCGGCACGGCCCGAAGGACGCGCCGATCACGATCGGCGCCCGGCTGCGCGAGCCGAAGGCGATCGAGGTGTCGGTCACCGACCAGGGCCCGGGCGTGAGCCCGGACCGGCTCAACGAGGTGTCCGGGCTGTTCGTCCGCCGGGACGGCGACGCGGGCGCCGGCCTCGGCCTAGCCATCGCCAAGACCTTCATCGAGGCCCACGGCCAGGGCATCTGGGTGGAGGACGGACCCGGAGGCGGGGCCAAGTTCTGCTTCACGCTGCCGGTGGCGGCGCCGATCCCTGAGGAGGCCCAGCTTGCCGCGGGTGCTCATCATTGACGACGACCCGGGCCTGCTCAGCGCGTGCACGGTCGGACTGAAGGCGCTCGGGTACGCGGTGCGAACCGCCGAGACGGGCGAGGACGGGCTGATGGAGGCGGCCATCCGGGCCCCGGACCTGATCGTCCTCGACCTGGGTCTGCCCGACCTGGACGGGCTCGAGGTCGGCAAGCGGATCCGCGGCTGGAGCGACGTGCCGATCATCGTGCTGTCGGCCGATAGCACGGAGGACCGCAAGGTCGAGGCGCTCGACCACGGCGCCGACGACTACATGACCAAGCCGTTCGGCATGCGCGAGCTCGACGCCCGGCTCCGGGTCGCGCTGCGCCATCGCGCCGTCCCCGACGACGGCGAGCACCCGGCCGAACTCGACGCGGGACCGCTGCATCTCGACCTGGTCCACTACGAGGCCACCTTCGACGGGCGGCCTCTCGACCTCACCGCGAAGGAGTTCGACTTCCTCGCCTACCTGGCCCGCAGCGTCGGCAAGGTCTGTACCCGCCGGATGATCCTTGAGCACGTCTGGGGCCCCGGCTACGAGCGGGAGTCGCACTACCTCAAGGTGTACGCCTACCGGATCCGGCGCAAGCTGGGCGACGAGGCCGGCGACTTCCTGCAGAGCGACCCCTCGGTCGGCTACCGCCTGGTCCCGCCCGCCGACCGTCCGTAACCCGCGCCCGCGCGCCGGCGATGGCCGGATTTACCGGCCCTGCCGTGCTGGCGGCGCTCCTTAGACTGACCGGGTGAGTATCGCGCTGCACCTGCTGGGAGAGGTGCGCTGGCGGCAACAGCCGGTGGTAGGCGACCGGCCGCGCGCTCTGCTGGCGGCTCTGGCGGCGCATGGCGGTCGCCCGGTGCGCGACGACGAACTGATCGAGCTCGTCTGGGGTGAGGACGCGCCGGCCAACGGCCCGAAAAGCTTGCAGGTCCTGGTGTCGCGCACCCGCAGCGCGTGCGGCGGCGATGTGATCGTCCGCGACGGGGCCGGCTACCGGCTGGGCGCCGCGCCCGAAGAGGTGGACAGTGCCCGGCTCGCGGCGCTGGTTCGTGACGCCAGCGCCGCGCTGGACCGGGAGGCCCCGCTCGCCGCGGAGCTGGCGCATGAGGCCATAGCGCTGGTGGATGGCCTGGCCGAGGGGGGCGCCCCGGCGGGCGGACCGCTGATGGAGGTGCGCAGGGCGGCTGCCGCTGACGCCGAAATGGCCCGGATCACGCTGGCACGCGCGTCCGGCCGGATGGGAGCCCACGCTGACGCGCTGCCGGAGCTCGAGGCCGCGCACGCTAGGTGTCCGGGCGACGAGTCCCTGCTCGCCGATCTGCTGCGCAGCGAGGCGGCCGCCCGCGGGCCGGCCGTCGCCCTGCAGCGCTTCGAGCGGTACCGCCGCGACCTGCGCGAACGTCTGGGCGCCGACCCGGGCGAGGTCCTGCGGCGGGTGCACAGGGACCTGCTGGCGCTGGACCGGCCGGTGCGCAGGGGCGTGCGCTACGACGCGACGGCGCTGGTTGGCCGTGACGATGATCTTGACCGGCTGCGCGCGCTGACCGCCAGCGCGCGGGTGGTATCCATCGTCGGGGCGGGCGGGCTGGGC